>Ga0210377_10001646_pt1 | contig 20264 bp, 21 predicted proteins | sample PLM4_65_b1redo_FD_155480 | JGI IMG/M metagenome (GOLD analysis project Ga0210377, IMG submission 155480) | Groundwater sediment microbial communities from an aquifer in East River, Colorado, USA - PLM4_65_b1 redo | ecosystem: Environmental > Terrestrial > Soil > Riparian zone | place: USA: East...
CACCGGCGGGTGACTTTTTACAAAATGAAACCGCCCCCCGGCCGAAGCAGGGGAGCGGAATACGTACGGAGGTGAACTAACGACGGTCGTGGTGGCGCATGGCGTGCCTCTTCCAGCGCCGGAACCGGCGGGTGAGGGGATGGTACTCGTCCCCGTCCTCGGATCGCGCACGTCGGTAGATGTCCGACGGCTCGGCTTCCCCCTCCTGGCGCGCGAGGTTGTCCTTGTGGCCGCGGCTGCAGTGCGGACCACATCCATCGATGTCGATGACCTCCAGGGAGACGATCAGGTCGGCCGGAACGGCATCCCTGATGGCATCCGAGAAGACCGAATCGTAGTACTGCGGTGTGATCGCATGGATCACACCCTCTTCCTCGAGGAAAGCGATTTCCTCGAGAGTCTCCGCTCTGGAGACCATCTCGAGAGCTTCCAGCGCGAGACGTCCACGACCTGACCCGATGTTCACGGACGTACGGAGATGTTGTCCTCCCCGGATTAATCCGGTGACCGCCGTGTGGAACATTGGTTTTCCTCCTTAACGTTTTCTTGGTGAGCTAGATTGCTCTAGCTAGGATGCTGGCTATATAATACCACTATAAAGGCGGTACGTCAATTTAGCCTTTTTAGAGCCCGTGGTATGATGCTTTTATGCCCAAAAAGAACTCAGCCACCGCCTTTCTCGCTGCCTATAAACAGCTCAATTCTGAGCAAAAAAAGGCAGTAGATGCCATTGAAGGTCCAGTCATGGTTATAGCCGGCCCCGGAACGGGTAAAACACAGGTTCTCACCGTTCGGATAGCGAACATCCTCCATTCAACCGACACTGCTCCCGAGAGTGTCTTGGCAATAACATTTACGGAAGCAGGAGTTATTGCGATGCGAAAGCGTTTGGCGAGTTTGATAGGAAGCCAAGCGTATCAGGTGGCCATCACCACGTTTCACAGTTTTGCGAACCGGATTATTCAAAACTACCCCGAAGAATTTCCGAGAATCATCGGGTCAAAACCAATGACTGATGTGGATCAGATCCGTATTGTCGAATCCGTTATCGATACGGCAAAGAACATCAAAATTCTCCGTCCCTTTGGTGATCGTTTCCACTATATTCGTGATGTGGTGAATGGAATTAAGGAACTCAAGCGCGAGGGTATTACTCCGGAAGATTTCGCACAGCTGGCAATTCAGGAAAAGAAATCTTTTACGGCGCGGGATGATCTTCATCATGAGAAAGGACGTTTCAAGGGAAAAATGAAGGGTGAACACGAAAAGTACCTTAAGCAAATCGAAAAGAACGCTGAACTGTCCCTTCTGTATAGTGCGTATCAGGAAGCGCTCACGAAACAGAAGCTCTATGACTATGACGATATGATCGTGGAGGCGCTTTTGGCTATGAAAAATAATGAAACGTTGCTCCGTTCACTCCAGGAACAATACCAGTACGTGCTCGTTGACGAGCACCAGGACACCAATAACGCTCAGAACAAAATCCTTGAGGTACTCATGAGTTACCATGACAATCCAAATCTTTTTATTGTGGGAGATGAAAAACAGGCCATCTTCCGATTTCAAGGTGCATCACTAGAGAATTTTCATTACTTCAAAGACAAGTTTTCAGATGCTAAGCTCATTGCATTAACGAACAATTATCGTTCAACGCAAACAATTCTCGATGCAGCTGTTTCTTTGGTGGTTCAAAGTGACCCCGTATCCCTAAAAGCTCGAGCGGGCCATCCCGAAAAGAATATTTCAGTACATGAGCTCAACACCGCTGATAGCGAACTTTATTTTGTAGCTCAACACATCAAGCAACGTCTTGCATCAGGAGCAACACCGGAAGAAATTGCCGTCCTCTATCGTATCAATAGGGATGCGACACCGCTTACGCGTATCTTACAAAAAGTGGGGGTACCATTTCATATTGAATCTGACCTTGATATTTTAGCCGACCCTGACATCCGACGTGTTGTTCACATCCTTGAAGCAGTACAGAATTTTGGAAGTCAAGCCGTGCTGTTCCCCGTTCTCTATTTGGATACCTTGCACATCGATCCTGTGGATGTACATACGATAGCCATCGCAAGTAGCAAAGGGGATGTTGATCCATATGCCCTCATCAGTTCTATTCCACTGATGAAAAAAAATGGTATACGATCTCCTGAAGAATTAAAAAAGGTATATGACAAACTGGTATCATGGAAATCCTGTGCATCCAATCGCGGTCTTTTGGAATTGTTTGACGCTATCGTAAATGAATCAGGACTCCTACAGGCTATCGTCGCACGGCCCGATGCAGTTGATGCACTCGATAAGCTTGGCGTATTTCTTGATCAAGCGCGCAAGCTTCTTGAATCAAATCCTGACGCATCACTCGGTGACTTCATGGATCATCTTTCGCGAATGAGGGAACACCGGATATTTATACGAGGGACACTCAGTGGGCGACAGCCGGGCAAAATACGCTTAATGACCGCACACCGATCAAAGGGATTAGAATTTGAGCATGTCTACATCATTAATTGTCATGATACGAACTGGGGTAATCGATATGATGTACAGAAGCTTCCGTTGATAGATCGTGTGTATTCACTCTCAGGAACCGTTCCATCTCGAACGGGCGACGCTGATGAACGTAATCTATTCTATGTTTCTCTTACACGCGCAAAGCGGGAAGTGGTTATCAGTTATGCAAAACACTCTCTGGAACAGCGAGAACAGCTCCCATCGAAGTTTATAACTGAACTGAAACCAGAACTGGTGACATTTCAGGATAGTACGCCACATGAAGAGCAGTTTCAGACACATCGTGATGTTCTCTTTGCACAAGCGGTTCAGCAGCCGAGTATGTATACGAAAGAATTTGTAAAAGATTTGTTTACTAAGCGAGGATTTGCAGTAACACACCTGAACAATTATCTTCGCTGTCCGTGGGAATATTTTTTCGTAAATTTACTCCGTATTCCACAAGGTCAGGATAAGAGTCTTCTCTATGGCGATGCCATCCATGCCACATTACAGGATTTCTTCAATAAGCGCCAGACCGACCCAGCTACTGATGAAAAATATTTAGTCGATCGCTTCCAATATCATGCTCAACGACGCCCATTTGTACCCAGCGACCGTGAGGAAGCTATCGAACGAGGTACCGCGACCCTTACCGGCTACTATGCCAAGTATGCACCACAATGGAGTGGGAAAGTATTGTCGGAATTTAAGATACAAGGTGTAGAACTGGCTCCCGGTATTGTATTAACGGGCAACATCGACAGGCTTGAGTTCAGCAGCAATGACACGGTGACTGTTACCGATTACAAGACGGGGAGACCGAAGTCTCGAAACGAGATAGAAGGCAAAACGAGGGCTGCTGATGGTTCATATAAGCGTCAATTAATCTTCTATAACCTTCTGCTCAACCGGCACAACAAGGGAAAATACCGAATGGAAAACGGGGTTATTGATTTTATAGAACCGGATAGCTATGGAAAATATCACCGTGAGGCGTTTGTTATTCAACCAACGGAGATACAGGAACTCGAGGATCTTATTAAAAAAACTGCGACTGAAATTGTAAATCTCGAATTTTGGAATCGCACCTGCGGTCGTGATGACTGTCGGTACTGTGCGATGCGATCTCTCATGCCTTCTACATAAGAAACGGCCCCGGGGCAAAAGCACCGCGGGGCCATTCAGACGAACGAACGAGTAGGAACTAGTGTTGCGGCCTGGGGTAGCTGTCGGTGCTGATTCGATGCAGCAGCCGGCGGTACCAGAGGGGCAACTTCTTGGAGCTGCGCACGTTTTCGTCGTGGGCCATGATGGGAGATACCACGACTGCGAGCACGATGACTATCGTTACTACTGCGATGAGTAAGTCCATCTCACCTCTTTCTGAGACCGAAGCCTCGAAGAACTACGCGATCGTGTTGGAGTGGGGGAACTGCGTGATATCAGCGGTCTGGTTGTCCTCCGGGAACAAGTCTCGAAGACTTCCGAAAAGTCGGATCGTACCGTATATCAAAACGAGTAGCAGGTTCACCACAACCCACCTCCACGCGTGCATACAGTATAACATAGAAAAACAGCAAGGTCAATATATACCTTTTTTCTTTGATAAACCTTGCTATATACGTTATGCACGTTGTATCCACAAAATTCATAGATTAAAAAAAAGCCCTGTGCTATAGTCCAAGCAGATAATTTCTACGAAAGGATGACCTCGACGAAGATAATAAATGTAATCAAAGATGATTCGTTCGATGAAATATTTGATCTCTTTAAGACGACAGCTGCTGAAGAAGTAATTTTTATACTTCCAAAGAAAAGCAAAGCGCTCGCAAACGAATCACACTTTCAACAAATACAAGCAGAAGCTGATCATCAAGGAAAAAGAGTCTCCTTACTTTCTTCAAATCCCACGATTGTTTCGCTGGCGCATCAGTTTAAATTTGAAGTCCTCCAGGACAAGGCACGTGCACCCAAGAAGGCACGAACAAAGAAAGCTGAACCAGTTCCTGTCCTCGCAGCAGCGACTGACCCCAGTGATGACGAACCAATCCCTGACGACTCAGATGCTTTTGATCCGCTGAGTCCTTCAGATGAAACAACAGAAGTTATTGATGATGAGAAAGAAGAGGAAGGTCGTGCTGTCGATACTGAAGAAGTTCTCGAGGATGATGCACAAGTTGCTGACATAAATCTGCCCACGAGCGAAAGCCTTGAAGATGCAGAAATTGATGAACCTGAAGAAATAGAGAAAGCAGCAGACGAGAATATTGATCCTGCTGAAGCTGAAATTGACGAGAGTGCCTATCAGGATTTTGCTGAAGAGGAACTCGTTGATCCAGAACTTTCACGAGCGCCACAGCGTCGTCCTGTTGCTTCTATTGCTGCACATGGCCAAAAGACTGACCGTATTGTGCATACTGCAGACGGCAGAAGACTCCGAGTTCATGGCAGCGGGCATACGGTTCCGCTGGGCATGCGTAAAGATAAGGTATACAAGCGGAACCTCGATCAGATTGCAGAAGTCTGGCAGCAGGAACCATTTGAGCATGGTGGTACCGTCTGGAGCGACCTACGCCCCCGATCAAAGAGCTCCTTGTTAAGTCGCTTTTTTTCTCGCGATAAAGTTCAGCGGGTGGAACGACCGATACTTCGACCTGCAGTTGCGCCTCAGAGAAAATCTCGGAGGGCACTAAAGATGGCAGCACTCGTACTTATTCTTGCGGGTGGTGGTTTTGTCTATACCACGACCGGGAAAGCACAGATCATCATTATGCCGTTTGCGAAAAAGCTCGATTTTGATCTGAGTATCAATGTATCTGACCAATTTTCGACCATCGATGCCACCTTTAATAAATTACCGGGTCAACTTTTCGTCGTCGACAAATCAGTAATTCAAGAGTTCCACTCTACCGGGCAACGAGAAGTGGCACAGAAGGCCCGTGGAAAGATCACGGTATATAATACGTACGGCACAACTCCTCAGACTCTGATCGCAACGACACGATTTGAATCTTCCAATGGCCTTATCCTCCGGACCCTGCTAACGGTGACCGTTCCCGGAACAACTGTAGAGAATGGCGTCGTAAGGCCCGGAAGTGTGCAGGTGGATGTCATCGCGGACAAGGCGGGGGAGAACTACAACGTACCAGCAGGCAGATTCACGATACCGGCTTTCAAGGAAAAGAATGATACTGATCGTTACACGAAGTTCTATGGCCAATCAACTGAAGCAATGAAAGAAGGAAAGAGCGGAGTTGCGAAGGTGGTGACGGAGGCAGATTTTGCAAAAGGAAAAGAAATTGTCCAAGAGAAACTCCGCGGTGAAATCCTCGAGGCGTTACGAGATGAAGCTTCCGGGTTGAAGATTGCGGACACCGCTTCTATATCTATTACCAGATCAGAGAGCTCCGTGGCAGTGGATCTTGCAGCTGACACGTTTGTGATTACGATTGACGGTCGATTAAAGACCATGGGCTTTAAAGAAGAGGATCTTTGGAAACTGCTTCGCCAGCATGTGGAAAAAAACTATGGCCTGACGCTCGTGCCGGAAAAGATGGAGCTTACGTATAAAGAAGCACGATTTAATGAGTCGCGAGGTATTTTGGAACTCAGTATTCACCTCTCCGGTAATGGCTATGGGACGATCAATACCGGACAGATTATTACCGACTTACTTGGCAAAGGCGAGGGCGATATCGTAGGGTACCTCAAAGAGGCATCGGGTGTAGCCGAAGCACGAGTGCTTTTGTCCCCATTCTGGGTCAAAAAGGTTCCGAAAAATAAGGAGAAAGTGAACATCTTGCTCGACTATCAGTAGGCGCAAGTTAGAATTGACAGAGACCCCTTCATCTGATACCATAGTCGAAGCTCACAGCCGCATATTCTGGACATGTGAGTATCTTTTATTTCTCTGGGAATATCTTTGAATGCCCACTCAGCAAAAAGAAAAACTAAACGGCGTAGTCATCGAAGCATTACCTGACACGACCTTTCGAGTAGAGATGGAAAATGGAAATGTTGTGCTCGCCTATCTGGCTGGAAAAATGAGGCTCCACTATATTAAGGTAATGATCGGCGACAAAGTTGCAATCGAACTTAGTCCCGACGGCGCTCGCGGAAGAATTGTCTACCGCTACTAAAGTTACTTCGTCACGAGTCCCGCACTTCGTGGTGGTGTTACTTTAGTATGAATCCCGTTAGAAGCAGCCCTAACGGGATTAAAGAGATGAGAGAGGTATAGGCTGCATAACCTAAAAAGCAGGCAAAGCTTAGTCACGCTCTTACTGCTTCTAACGGGATGAAAGTACGCGCATCAGTAAAGAAAATGTGTAATAATTGCAAACTGGTCAGGCGGAAACGACGCCTGTATTGTTTGTGCAAGAATCCCAAGCACAAGCAGCGCCAAGGATAAAAGCGACAGGTTCACAGAAGATCGTCCGCGAGGGGCCCCGCGACGCAGTGAAATGAGTAAGCGGGGAGACGCGTCGACGATCCTGGGAATCGCTTCCAGCTCCACAGAGCATCAAATAACAACAACCTTCGAAATTGATATGGCACGCATCTTCGGTACAACTATTCCCGATAACAAGAAGATTTTATATTCACTCCCGTACCTCTATGGTATTGGTTTAAAGACGAGCGAGATTATTTTAAAAACAACTGGTGTTGATGGAGCTAAGCTTGCAAAGGATTTAACCCCCGAAGAGCTCAACAAAATTCAAAAGGTTATCGAGCAGCACTATAAGATTGAAGGAGACCTTCGAAAGGAAGTCGGTAACAACCAGAAGCACTATAAGGAAACGGGTTCGTACCATGGACTGCGATTATCTCGCCGGCTTCCATTACACGGACGTTCAAAGACAAACTCTCGTACCACACGAGGAAATGTTAGAAAGACGATGGGCTCAGGCCGTAAGACGTCAGATCAAAAGACATAAAGATTTGCATGTTGCGAAAGCCGAGCAACATTGGTAAATCTTTATCCTGAGGAGTTACATAACGACGAAGGGTAACATTACTTATATGGGCAAGAAACGCATTATCACAAAAGGAGAAACCGAAGTTCAGGATCCAGCAGTTGGTGCTGGTGCTTCAAAGCGCGGTGCCAAAAAGCAGGTTCTCAACGGCGTAGCGCATATCAACGTGTCGTACAACAACACGCTTATTGCGATCAGTGATCCTAAAGGAGAAATCATCTCATGGTCATCCGCCGGACTCCTTGGCTTTAAAGGAACAAAGAAATCAACTCCCTACGCTGCGAACCTCGTTGCAAAGGATGTCGTTGAAAAAGCAAAGCGTTTTAACGTGAACAGCTTGAAGATTATCGTCAAAGGCATCGGACCGGCACGTGAATCAGCTGTCCGCGGGCTTGCGGGAACAGGTTTGCATATCACATCAATCATGGACCAGACGCCGGTGGCGCATAATGGCACCAAAGCAAAGAAGCCACGGCGCATATAACAGAAGTGGGACAAACCCTTGAAAGGTTTTTCCCAACGATTTCCAAAAACATTGAATAAATAATTATGGCACGATATACCGGACCACGAGAGAAAATAGAACGACGGCTGGGAGAAAAGCTCTTCTTAAAGGGAGAACGTTCGCATTCCCAGAAGTCAGCCATGACTCGCAAACCATACCCGCCGGGTATGCACGGTCAGGCACGTCCCCGCAAACTTTCTGAATTCGGTCAGCAGCTCAAATCAAAACAGAAAGTCCGCAATATCTACCGCCTCATGGAGAAGCCGTTCAAGGCATACGTAAAGACCTCACTGGAATCAAAAGGTGAGCCGTACGAGCCGTTGATGCTTTCCCTTGAGATGCGTCTGGACAATATCGTATTTCGCAGCGGACTTGCACAGTCACGTGATCAGGCACGGCAAATCGTTAATCACGGACATATTTTAGTAAACGGAAAGAAAGTTTCGATTCCGTCATACCGCACGAAAATTGGCGAAGTGATTTCAATCAGAGAAGGAAGCAAACGAATGCCATATTTTTCGATGTTGATGCCTGCATGGATAGTGAATTACGAGGCACCATCGTGGATCCTGTTAGATAAGACCATGGGCACCGCCACTATAAAAGGTATGCCGACGGTCATCGATAGCGGAATCCGAATCGAAGATATGCAGGCGATAGTAGAATATTATTCACGATAACCCCCCCCCCCTGCGCTCGTGCTAGGGCCCGAGCTCCGGACGGGCGAGTAGCGGTATCACACCACTGCTTGCACTTCGAAGCTCTGGCGATTAGCCAGCGAAGGAGTGTTCACGATAACCACGATAATTAACCGTATTCTCGGCTGACGGTTCTGGAGCTACCGATCCAGGCGAAGGTTCCCAAAATTGCAAAGCAATGGGAATCGCCTCCAATCACCTCCTAACCTCCCGCACCGAACGACCCCTGAATACAATTATATGATCCAGTTACCAGAAGATGTGAAAGTAGTATCGCACGAAGGCAATACGGCCGTCCTTGAGATTGGCCCGCTTTTGCCCGGGTACGGCCCGACAATTGCCAACCCGCTTCGACGCGTGCTCTTCTCATCGCTTGAAGGCGCAGCGGTCACGTCCGTAAAGATCAGGGGCGTAGACCATGAGTTCTCAAGCCTTGCTGGCGTTCAAGAGGACGTGATCGAAGTAATTCTTAATATCAAGAAGATTCGCTTTCGATCGTATGCAGAAGGCGCAGTCACCGTCACCCTCGATAAGAAAGGAGACGGCCCCGTCACCGCAGCTGATATTAAACTCAGCGCCGACGTGGAAGTAATCAACGACGGTCAGCATATTTGCACCATCACCGACAGGAAAACGGAGCTCTCCATGGAGCTTACGATTGAAAAAGGTGTCGGGTACGTGCCAGTTGAACAGCGCCAAAAGGAAAAGCTTCCCATCGGTGTCATTGCTATCGATGCCATCTTCTCTCCTGTTCGTTCAGTAAACTTCAAGATTGAAGATATCCGTGTTGGACAGCGCATTGATTTCAACAAAGTTACCCTCGAGGTTGAAACAGATGGCTCTATTACTCCTGAACAGGCAGTAAAGAGCGCAGCAGAGATTCTCGTAAACCACTTTACGGTTGTTTCACAGCTTGAAGCGAAAGCTCCTGAAAAGGCATCAGTAAAGAAACCCCGCAAATCAAAAGTAAAAGAGGAAGTTAAAGAAGAAGTAGCCCCGGAGGCAGGTATAGAGGAATAATATGTCAAAGCGAGGTAATGAACCAAAATTCGCGCGTGAGACGCAACAGCGCAAAGCATTCACCAAAGCACTTGCCACAGCGCTGATTGAGCATGGGCGCATTACCACGACAAAAACGCGAGCCAAGATGATTTCAACGGTCGTAGACAAGATGATCACGATGGCAAAGAAGCAGAACCTCAATTCACGCCGCCAATTACAGACCAAGATCGGCGTAAAAGCCGTAGACAAGCTTATCAAAGAAATCACCCCGCGATTTAATGAAACTAAAGGTGGATACACCCGTGTTATTCGTTTAGAACGACGTATGAGCGACGGAGCCCCAATGGCGATCGTTGAGTTTACGAAACCAGCAGGTGGTGAGAATAAGTAATTCGAATCCATAATAACGTATGGTGAGCACGAGAAAAACAATAAAACGAACCATGAAGACCCACGAATTAGACGCAACAAATCAATCACTTGGACGCTTGGCATCAAAAATTGCCTCGCTTCTTCGTGGAAAGGATGATCCTGCGTATCAGCCAAATATTTCACCAAACGTGAAAGTCGTGATAAAGAACTTGGATAAAATTAAATTTTCAGGTAACAAGATGGACACAAAGGTCTATTACCATTACTCTGGGTTTCCGGGTGGTATGAAAGAGCGATCATTGGAATCAGAGTGGAAGAAGAAACCACAGGAAGTGCTCCGCCAGAGCGTCTATCGTATGCTGCCTCCCAATCGTCAACGCGATAAAATAATTCAAAATTTGAAGTTCCAGTAATATGGCACCCCGCAAACCAAAAGCTACACAAAAAGAACCCGCAGCTGCAGAAACAATAGAGCAGATTCCTTTGGATGTTGCAGTTCCGCAAGCAGCGGGCTCCGAAGCTACAGAAACTTTGAATGACCCGTCTCGCCGATCCGAAGCGGATGAGGTGCCGGAGGATTATGTTATGCCAGAAGAGGAAAAAACCGCCGATGGCAAAGAGCGCTACTATGAATCAATCGGCCGACGCAAAGAATCAGTTGCCCGTATTCGTTTATATACAAAGAAGTCAGGAGATTCAACGAAAGAAGATGGTGCTCTCATGACCGTCAATGGAAAAGAGTACTTGGATTACTTTCTTGATGAAAACTTGATTGCCCGCATCGAGGCACCTCTTCGTAAACTCAAGTCACTCAATCGTTTTAAGGTCACTGCTCTTATTGCCGGTGGCGGTATCGCAGGACAAGCAGACGCATTGCGTCATGGTCTTGCCCGCGCACTTGAGAAGTTCGACCCAAACTTCCGAAAGAAATTAAAGAAATCAGGGTATCTCACCCGGGACTCTAGAGAAAAAGAACGTCGCAAGTATGGCCGAAAGCGAAAAGCTCGCAAAGGCCCACAATGGAGTAAGCGTTAAAGACTTGGAAAGTCCAACGTTTTTGTGAGGCTTTTCTGTTTGCCAGACAGCGATACTTATGGTATGATTATATCTTGAAAGTTCAGCAAGCGAGGTGGTATATGAAAAACCATCGTCACGGAGGGAAGTTCGGCGGGAACCACACGACGTTCATTGACCTGGCCATCTTGCTGGTGGACCACGCCGAGAAGCGTAGCGAAGTCAGCTGTATCTCGGCGGGCTTCATCCGGCCCGGTCAAGGTGGCGGTTCTCATGGCGTGAAGTTCCTCGATACTCGGGGCGGGCTCCTGCTCAAGGTGCGGCAAGGCACCTCGGTTCAGGAGGTGCGCATCTTCAGCACCTCTCCAGCCGAGACCAAGCTCGCTTTGGCTCGGTACGCCCGCGACAACGACATCCGCATCAGTTTCGGTAAGCTTGAGAACGGCAGAACAGCCGAAGCCTCGTAGGTCCCTGCGAGCCCCAAGCCTCGCGCAAAAGCCGGACGACGCGTAGAGGGATAGGCAGCGACGGCCCTGGAGGGATTCATTCCTCCAGGGCTTTAACTTTCCTATAAAAACATATAAGCTTTGGCTGATGAAAGTTCTTCCACGAACGCAATTTGGTAATCCGGTTCTTCGCCAGAAGGCTAAAAAGATCGCCGTATCTTTTCTTAAAACACCAGGATTCAAGAAGCTAATTCAGCAGATGTTTTTTACGATGAAGCGGGTTGGTGGAGTCGGCCTAGCTGCGCCCCAAATCGGACTTTCGATGAGTCTTGCAGTTATTCAAGTCAGTCCGACAAAACTGCGACCTAATTTAGAAAAGCTATCTAGAACGGTTATAGCCAACCCTCGCATTATTGCGCACTCAAAAGCGCAGGAATTCGACTGGGAAGGGTGCCTCAGTTTCAATGGTGTTCGCGGGAAAGTTCCACGCCACAAGGTAATCACGGTGGAATTTATTGATGAGAACAGCAGAAAAGTTAGACGTGTATACAAAGGATTCTCCGCCCGCGTTTTTCAGCATGAGATCGACCACCTCAATGGCAAAGTTTATGTTGATCGAATGTCGGATATGACAACTCTTATGACTCTCCCAGAATTTAAAAAAAGAGTACTGAAAGCCAGATAACTTGCTGACAATCTCAGTTTTTGGTGTAATGGTCGCGGAGGTCATAATGAGCTTGGAGTGTACGACCATCGACTTTTGGCTGGAGAACGCGTTCGACAAGGAAGAGTTTATTCTTGCGGTCGTCAACCAGTTTGGTGTGTACCCCAAGGAGTTGGAACCTGATCCGGATAAGCCGGGCCACTACCATTTCGAACTTGCGATTCTTGACGGCCGGGTGAATGAGTTCCTCGAGCGTTTCCGTTCGTTTGCGCGTGCCCACGGCACGGTGCTGAAGGAAACGGTGGCGGAACCATCCGATACCCGCTTTACGACCGACCATGCTTGCGGCAAAGGATCGCGCGGGCGGAACTGTCCCTGCTGGGACTGCGTCAAGAACCGGTGCGTTGCCTGCATCGAAGCCGCGATATACTAGGAGGTGACATGTCGATGCTGCAGCCACGACCGTTCATCATTCCCTTTCTCATGAACTCCATCGAGAGAGTTCTGAGAATGGAGGGGAACCCGATGCTAAAGAGTGCGGTCATCAAAGCATGGAAGGAGTGTCTCCAGATTGAAATGATCCACATCGCGGGAGGCATCTACCCTCGAGGAGAAATGCTGGTGCTCCTTGAAGAACACAAGAGCTCCTGTCTCACCGGCAACCACGTGCTCGCATGATCATCTGCTGTCGGTGTAAGAAGGAGTTCGGCGGTTTCGTCGGTTCGCTTCTCGCCCGGGATTTCGATCTTGCGTTTAACACCGATCCGGCGACGTACCAAAAGCCCCGCGTAATCTGCGGGAGATGCATGTCGTACCTTGTGCTCGTCTGCTCGCCAGAGGAGGCTGAGCAAGATATCAACCAAGCCCTGCAGGAAAGCTCCCCATGAGCCGTACTGGAGGGCTTTTCTGTTTAGAAGGGAGAGTCCGGCCAGTTTTCCCCTGCATTCGTGCGGAAGGGCCCGATTTCAAACTGCTTCATTGCTACAATCGCAGCAATAACAATCAAAATAATGATAATCGTTCTTTTACTCATATTAGTAATCAGTCCACGGATCACCCGCTTTTTCTTGGGCGTCCGTGCGGAATGGCCCTACCTCAAACTGTTTCATTAACAAAAGCGCTGCAGCAATCACCACGATTGCGATGATAACTTTTTTATTCATATATCTCATTCTACCAGAAACGAAAAGGCTGTGCGAGCGGCACAGCCCTACGAACGCTCTTCTGGCCAGAGTGGTGATGTGAAGATCCCCACGAGACCAGCGATCCAAAGGACGATGGCTACTACCCCCACCCACAGGAACACGTCGGACTCGAATTTGAAGAACACCGCAGTGGCAAACATCACCGTCGCAACAAGGAAACACAGTATCACCCACCACGGCAGCGCCGTCCCGCCCTCCTCACTTAGGAGGAACCTTACAATCTTGCTCATCATCGCTCCTAATCTGGCGGGTCTGACATGATTACCGTTGCGGTAGTACTCCTGGCCAGCATCTTGTGAAACTGATAGAGATGACGAATACGACTGATCGCGAGGATGACCGTCACCATCAACGCGAGGTACAGGCAGATACGCCCGATCACAAACAGATGATCGTTGGACACGATCGTAATTAGGTAGCCGATCGCAAATGCGATCAACAACTCAAGGAGTTTGTCTTGAAAGGGCGTGTACGAAAGTTTGTTTCTCACTATCCCTCCTTACAGGCGAATAATGTTTTGTCCGCCTCGCTTATCCAGTTCTACTATCTTAAAGCCACTGGAATCAACCACGATGTGATCTTCTCCACGGAACCATGCAGCACGCTCAATTGGGGCTGCAAATTTTAACACGGGCTCCCGGTCACCATTCTTTTTATATGGCTGGTAGTCGGTGTCATTGAGCCAACCAACCCAAAGGTCACGGTTTCCCCACCAGAGAATTTTCCGGTTGTTTTCGCTTAGTTGAAATCCTTCTACATTCACGGCGTACTGCTTCAGTGTCCCGTTCTGATGTATATAGAGAATTTTATTCTCGAGTATGAATAAATCATCCGGAAGCGGAGTACCAGACGCCGATGCCGTCACCGCGGGTGAGCGAGTAGAGCGAGGAGTCGCCGTAGGACGGGGAGTTGCGCTTGGCGTCGGCGACGGGGTCTGGGTGATGATATCGTCTGCCAGCATGATCTCCTCGATCTCTTCGAGAATTTTTGGCGCTTCCGCCTCGCTTAGCGGGAGAATGATAATGCGTGAAAAAGAAGTAACAAACCCTTCATGCACCTCCATGGTTTTCTGCCACGGCGTAAATCCCTCGCGCTCGAGTCGAACGACATACGTTCCGGGAAGAAGTCCGTCAATACCGTATGAGTTTCCGAAAAGTGATGTTGATCCCTGCAATTCATCATCAAGAAACACCTTTGCATCATCATTTACTTTTAACTGAATAGCGCCAGTGCGTTGGAATTCTTTTTCTCTAAAGCTGTATTTATACCCTTGCGCGTAGGTAATCGCAATAAAACAAGCCCCCATGAAGAGGATAATGGCAAAGTAAAAGAGAATTCGTCGAGTACGCTTACTCATACATGCTTAGAAATAATACCACAAAATCGGGGAAGAGACAATAGTTGGGTATAATTTTGACGTAAAACCCAACGCATTTGCTTTCGGTATATAACCTCGGTATAGTTGGACAGTTATGAGAAAGATTGGGATTGATTTAGGCACGACAAATACGGTTGTTTTCGTTCCCAAAAAGGGAATTGTCCTTAATGAACCTTCCGTAGTTGCTATTTCTGTTCTCGATAACAAGATTCTCTCTGTCGGAAATGCTGCAAAAGAAATGATCGGGCGTACTCCTGACAGCATCATTGTCTCTCGTCCGCTCGTTGATGGCGCTATTGCCGACTACCGCGTTACTGGTGCTATGCTCAAGTACTTTATCCGTAAAGCAACCGGGACATTCAGTTTTATGAAACCAGAAGTGTTGATTTCCGTTCCCGCCGGTATCACTTCAACTGAAAAACGCGCTGTGATTGAATCTACGCTGGATGCTGGAGCTAAAGCGGTATACTTGGTCAAAGAACCAGTTCTTGCTGCTATTGGTGCGAAGATCCCCATCAATAGCCCGATTGGCAACATGATTTTAAACATCGGAGGAGGAACGACGGAACTTGCGGTAATCTCTCTGGGTGGCATCGTGAGTTGGTCATCGGTGCGCATTGGAGGAAATAAATTTGATCTTGCGATTGTCGAGTATGCTAAAAAGAAGCACAGCCTTGCCATCGGTGAGCGGACTGCTGAACTCATCAAAATAAACATTGGATCTGCGGTAAAACAATCAGACGAGGATAAGATCAACATTCGAGGACGTGATCTTACTACGGGTCTCCCTAAGACTATAGAGATTACTTCAAATGAAATAACCGAGGCCTTGGGAGAAAACCTGCGAGAAATTGCTCAGATTATTAAGAGTGTACTCGAAGTAACACCACCAGAATTGTGTTCCGATATTATGGATCGAGGAATTGTAATCTCAGGCGGTGGAGCATTATTACGAAATATCGATCAATTCATCACGCGTGTTACCGGCGTACCAGCGCGGATCGCTGACGATCCTCTTTTCTGTGTTGCGCGTGGTACGGGAATTGTGCTGGAGAATCTTGATACGTATAAGCGTAATGTAATCGCGAAAAGATAGTTCGGAGTATTTATTTCCGATCCCGCCGTTTCTAATTATTCATTAATGATCCCACTGCCTACCCGAGGATCGGAAATAAGCACTCCTCACATGCGCGTTGCATTGGTGCACGACTGGCTTGATACACTCGGTGGAGCCGACCGAGTACTCATTGAATTACACCGAATGTTTCCAGAAGCTCCGATATACACCCTCTTTGCACGAAAATCGTTTGTTGAGCAGTATTTCCCGGGAGCTACTATCTATACGAGCTGGCTTCAGAATGTACCGTGGCGTCGGAATGCGGCGTTCGCCATGCTCATGGCTTCTGCGATGGAGAGTTTTGATCTCTCAGAATATGATCTTGTTATTTCATCATCGAGTGTCTTTGCAAAGGGGCTCGTACTGAAACCAAAAACAAGACACATCTGCTATTGCTACAGCCCTGCTCGAGAAGCATGGGATCGGGCACATGCATCTCGTGGGTTATTTTCTTCGCTTGGTAAACACGTATTTCGACTTTGGGATCGCAGCACGGTTTCTCGTGTTGATCGTTTTGTTGCGATCTCCTCACATGTGCAGAATAGAATCAAGAAATTTTATCAACGTGATTCAACCGTAGTACATCCGCCACTAACAGTGGGGAGCGCTGACAATCCCATCGATCGTGGCTACTATCTCATCGTCTCGCGCCTCTATCGGCATAAGAATATTACTGTTGCCATCGAAGCATTTAATAAATTGGGCTATACTTTGCATATTGTGGGGGAGGGCCCCCACAAGGAGCATCTGAAAAGCATCTCCGGAACCAATATACATTTCCTCGGTTTTTTAAATGAGAGAGATCTTTCTGAACAGTATCGAAATGCCCGAGCATTCATCATGCCCCAGGAGGAAGACTTCGGGCTCACTCCCATTGAAGCAATGGCCCATGGTAAACCGGTAATTGCGCTGAGAAAAGGCGGAGCGCTGGAGAGTATTAAAGAGGGGATCACGGGAGAATTTTTTGATGATCCCATCCCGGAAGCGCTGTCAGATGCAGTACGAAGGTTCAATAACACACGATACGATCCGAGTGTGATAGAATCACACGTGCAACGGTTTTCCGTAGATCGGTTTCGTACAGAATTACTTTCAATTATACATGAAACTCTCGCTCATCACGCTTAATTACAACAACGCACGATCAACGATTGAGTTGCTGGATTCTTTGAGGCAGCAACACGATCAAGATTTTGGCGTCGTGGTAGTGGATAACGCATCCGATGATGCTGTACTTCTTGAACAGTATTACATGCTTCCGAGATGGAATCTCATTCTCAACCGGAACAATCTCGGATTCTCAGGAGGAAACAATATGGGTATTCAGCGAGCTCTATCGCAAGGGTCTGATTGGATACTTTTGATTAACAATGACACGCATGTTGAGCCAGATTTTATTGCCCGGTTAAAAGGACAGCTAGAAAATAAAAGGGGAATTGTTGGTATTCCGCTTGAGGAAGGAGACCGTGTAGCCCATGGAGGATGTATCACATGGCTTGCGCATACTCTCCAGCATGTCTATGAGCCTATAAAAGTGTCAGGGAAGAACTACGCGATAGGCGCGGGTTTGGTTATTTCCCGTGAGGCACTCGAAACCATAGGTTTGTTGGATGAACGGTACTTCCTCTATTTTGAAGATGCGGATTACTCAGCTCGTGCCCTCAAAAAAGAGGTGGGGATTTCTTTTCTATCCGAGCCGTCAATCACACACCATATTTCTCAGACAACCAAAAAACTCGGCACCCCGTTGCTCCTGCGTTATCACTATCGAAACATGTTTCTATTTAACTCGCTGCATGCGCCGTGGTATATCAAAGGAATCTTGCCAATATGGGCTTTTTTAGGTATAATCAAACAACTTATAAAGCTCCTGATCCTGCCTGAGCAGCGCCCTGAATCAAAAGCTATCTTCGGGGGTATTCTAGATTACTTCTTTCGCCAATTTGGGCAGATCCGTGAGCATCGTTCATGATACGCTTTGGGATTGAGTGCGAATCAATTGAAATTGATATGTGGGGAGTAGCGCGTGCCGTCCGACAACTCCTTACTGAACTCGCCAGCAGACCGGAACTTCAAAATGAGTTCCGTGTTTATTTATATTATAAAAACCGACTTCCCGACTGGGAATTTTTAAATAGTCCCATCTTTACAAAAGTGCGTGTTCCGGTTCCGTTCTTTCCACACCGTTTCTTTCCGATATATCAGTTTCTTCTGCTTCCGCTGCGACTCTGGTGGGATCGTCTTGATGCAATGTTCTGGCCGAACTATATGTTGCCCCTCTTTACCTTTACAAAATCGATTATCATGACCACCGATGATGTTTTTGTTGAGATGCGCTCCAAAGCTATCCCGGTCCGGTACCGCATCGCGTATCTCATGTATGCCCAATATGCAGCATTTCGAGGAAGTAAACTTATGACCATCTCTGATACTTCCAAAAAGGAGATCCTCCGTATGTATCCCGAAATTCCTGATAGTCGAATCGTAGTAAACCACCACGCTATTTCAATCACTGATGTCTCTCCGGCTTTTGCGCCAGTTCCATATCCGTACATACTGTATATCGGACAGACCTTTCCTCGCCGCCATGCAAAAGAAACAATGCTCGCATTTGAACAAATTGCTTCAGAATTTTCTGATCTTCACTTGGTTCTTATCGCCACTGATCGGTATTCGCCTCCCCAAATCGGAAGGCTGCGGGATGAAATCAATGGTCGTTTGGGTTTTGAGCGTATTCAATGGTTACCATTCGCATCTGATACTGAACTCGCTAGATATTACACTCATGCAACAGCGGTCGTATATGTTTCTTCTCGTGAGGCATTTGGATTACCTCCGTTGGAAGCAATAGCACTTGGCAGCATACCTGTAGTTGCTGATACTGACATTAGCCATGAACTTCTGGGAACAGCTGGTTTCTTTGTCTCGGGAAAAGATACGTATACTCCTGAAGCAATTGCTGCAACTCTACGAGATGCGTTAACGAATACCGGCCACCGGGAGTATACTAAGGGGCAGAGTTCTCGTATTGCACAGCAATTTTCCCGAAAGAATTTCACTGATCGATTCCTAAATATTGTACGTGACGTCTCACATGCATACTAGGCTCTACAATTATCTCTACTGGCTGCAGGCTGCGCTCGTCGCGCTCGTGCTTCTGGGAATCCTACCGAGAGAAACAATGTTTTTCGTGGCAGCTGCGGTAATAGTGTTTATTATAAAATATCCTCTCGAGGATGGCGCTGCTTTCTTTGTGCAATCTATTCCGCTGTTTCTCGCGCTACCCATCACTGAGTCATTCGACAATTTTAATGAGTGGCGAATTGTGCTGGTAGTACTGTTTGCCAAGTGGCTCTCCACAAACTGGCGGCAGATTTCAATACCACACCGACGAAAGTCGTGGCAGCATTTTGCCTGGGAGGCGCTGCTGGTTCTCGCGCTGCTCTCACTCATCAATGCACCTGAGGTAACCACTGGAATCCGCAGAATAATCTATCTGATCAATGCATCGCTCATCGGCGTAATCACATACGATCTCATACGAAAGAACAGGGAATTTGCCACACGCCTTATCAATGCCATCCGGGTGCCGGTTATGATTGTTATCGCGGTGGGTTTTCTGCAAGTGATTTCAACGTACCTGATGGATGTCTATCAGTTCATGCACCTGTGGGGAGAGGGGATACAATGCAATGAATTTGGTACTGCATGGTGTTACATCGCCGTAAATTTAGGAAACACCTGGTTGGCATATTATGGTGAACAGCTGTCTCTGCGAGTTTTCTCGCTCTTCCCGGATTCGCATTCATTCCCACTATTCGTTTTGCTTGGTATACCCGCGCTATTCACATATGGGATATCAAATATCACAAAGGTAACGGAGAATTTTGAAAGTCTCAAAAGGCTATTTCGCACGCATGGGCGGTTTATTATACTTTGGGTTCCGGCAGCGTTCCTTATCGTAATTTTGAGCGGTACCCGGGGAATCTGGGCCGCCAGCATCGGCGTTGTATGTGTAGCCGCATTGGCGCAGTACCTATTTAAAAAATTTCAAGTCTCACACATCCACGCTGTTCTGTTTAGGTACACCACCTCGTACCTGCTTCTTTTCTTCCTTCTCTTTGCAGTTGCGTATCCGATCTTTGTCTCTCCGCAATTCCTAGTATCAAAGGGAAACTTTGATCTTCTGGGCAGCAGAATTAGATCTATCATCGATTTCGGTGAAACTTCAAACAGTCTTCGAATTGAAATCTGGAAGAAGACACTCGAATCAATACAAGAAAAACCGCTGCTCGGTGTGGGAATCGGCAATTATCCCGTTGTGCTCGGTCAGGATATCCGGCTGGCACGGGCCGGATCATCTGCTCACAATATCTATCTGCACA
>Ga0210377_10001647_pt1 | contig 20263 bp, 18 predicted proteins | sample PLM4_65_b1redo_FD_155480 | JGI IMG/M metagenome (GOLD analysis project Ga0210377, IMG submission 155480) | Groundwater sediment microbial communities from an aquifer in East River, Colorado, USA - PLM4_65_b1 redo | ecosystem: Environmental > Terrestrial > Soil > Riparian zone | place: USA: East...
CGCACCGGTCTCGCCGCTGAGGATGTTAAGCCCCGGCTCAAAAGAGACGTGAAGGTTATCGATGATGGCGATATTTTTTATGGAAAGGTCGATCAGCATATAAAAAACCAGGTTAAGGTTAATAAAGATAAACGAGTCAAAAATAGTTCGCGCTCAAAAATGCCCGGGTGCAAGGCGCCAAGGAGCGAGCAGCGGAGCGACAGGGGCAACGCCGCAGATGGGCGTTTTTCAACGTGAACTATCTCTCCCCCCACTTCAGCTTGGTCCGCAACACCTCAAAATAATCCTTGCTCCGTGACTGGATCAGTTTCGTCCGGTGTTCCGCCCGCTGGATACGGATCGTGTCACCATATTTCAGTTCAACGCCGACTTGGCCGTCCAGGGTGAGGAAGACGTCTTCGTTCATGGACTGTAGCGTAATGCTGATCCATGCATCGCTGGCAACTACAATCGGCCGGTTGGTGAGGGTGTGGGGGCAGATGGGGGTTATTACCAGGCAGTCCAGCAGTGGATGGATAATGGGGCCGTTGGCGGAGAGTGAGTAGCCAGTCGAACCAGTAGGGGTTGAAACAATAAGGCCGTCGGCCTTAAAGGTGGTAAGATAGCGGTCATTGACGGCCGTTTCCAGGTCCACAATTCTCGCCAGAGCCCCCTTATTAATCACCACATCGTTCAACACCTGATGGCCCTCAATCTCCCTGCCGTCACGGATTATGGCCACATGCAGCATCATCCGAGCAGAGACCTCATAGTCGCCTCGCAGGCAGCGCTCCAGCGCGGGATACATTTCGTCGAGGGTTATCTCCGTAAGGAAACCGAGACTGCCGAGATTTACCCCGAGAATAGGCACCTGCCGGTCACCGACCAGGCGCGCAACCGATATCAGGGTGCCGTCGCCGCCAAGGACAACCACCAGGTCAGCCTGGTCCGGTATATCAGTTCTCTGAACGGAGAACGTGCTCTTAAGATGCCTGGCAAGATGTGCCTCCACCAAAGGACAAAATCCTTTCGCATCGAGCCAGTCAATCAGTTCTTCGGCAACCCCCAGGCAGCGGGGGTCGTGGACCTTCGCAAAAATTGCGATTTTTTTCATGGTAGAGGTCCTTACATATGGTATAAGTAAGCAATTTACTAGCATATCTCAGCATCCATGTCCAATGGAAACTCAGTAATTTTATAATATACTTAGCTGATACGGCATCTAAAGAAAAATCCCGCGAAAAGGTATCTCCATGGACGAAAACTTCAACAGTGAAGCGCCCCAGCTCGACAGCCTGATGCTCATCATCAAATCGTTTTTGGAGCACCTGGAATACACCCTGGGCAAGGACAAATACACCGCCACAGGCTACGACGCTTACAACGCGCTGGCCTATGCAGTACGCGACAAACTCGTGGAGCGCTGGCTGGACACCCAGCAGGCTTACTACAACAGCGACTATAAGCGGGTCTACTATATTTCCATGGAATTCCTCATGGGGCGCACGCTCGGCAACAGTCTCATCAACCTCGGCATTCTTGAGGATTTCAGGGAAGCAATGACCTCACTCGGTTATGACTTTCATGAGCTCTTTGAGGAGGAAGAGGATGCCGGGCTGGGAAATGGGGGGCTTGGGCGGCTGGCCGCCTGCTTTCTCGACTCCATGGCAACAATGTCCATCCCCGCCTATGGTTACGGCATCCGCTATGAATACGGCATCTTCCGCCAGAAGATCGTTGACGGCGCCCAGCTTGAACTCCCGGACAACTGGCTCCGCTACCGCAACCCGTGGGAACTGGACCGCCAGGAGCACCTTCACCCGGTAAAGTTCTATGGGCGGGTGATAACGACCACCAACAAATTCGGCAAGGTCGTCAAGGAGTGGATAGATACGGAAGACGTCATGGCCCTGGCCTTTGACACGCCGATTCCCGGCTACAAAAACAACACCGTCAACACCATGCGCCTCTGGAGCGCCAAGTCAAGCCGTGATTTTGACCTGAAGTTTTTCAACGAGGGTAACTATATCCGCGCCGTTGAAAAGAAAATGCAGACGGAAACCATCTCCAAGGTCCTCTACCCCGCCGATAACGTCATCGAAGGTAAGGAACTCCGTTTCAAGCAGGAATACTTCCTCGCCTCGGCCACAGTCCACGACGTCCTCTACCGCTTCAAGAAAAAGCATAGCGACCTGCGACTCCTGCCGGAAAAGGTCGCCATCCAGCTCAACGACACCCATCCGTCCCTCGCCATCCCGGAACTGATGCGGGTGCTGCTCGACCTGGAGAATGTCGAGTGGGAGGATGCCTGGGAGATCACCAGAAAAACCTTTGCCTACACCAATCACACCATCCTCCCCGAAGCGCTGGAGCAATGGCCGGTCTGGTTTCTGGAACAGATCCTGCCCCGCCACCTGCAGATCATCTACGAGATCAACACCCGTTTCATAGAAGAGGTGATGAAACGCTTTCCCGGAGACCTGGAACGATTGGAGAGAATGTCGCTCGTCGAAGAGCACTGGGAAAGAAAGATCCGCATGGCGCATCTTGCCATTGTCGGCAGCCACTCCGTCAACGGCGTTGCCGCACTGCACACGGAAATCCTCAAAAACAGCCTGTTCCGGGATTTCTACGAGATGTACCCGGAACGGTTCAACAACAAGACCAACGGTGTCACCCAGCGGCGCTGGCTGAAGCTGGCCAACCCGGCACTCTCCGCCCTTATCAGCACGCATATCGGTAACGGCTGGATAACCGACCTCTATGAGCTGGAGAAGCTTCGCCCCCTTGCCGCGGACGCCGGCTTCCTGGAGCAGTGGTGGCAGGTCAAACGGGAGTGCAAGGAAAAGCTCGCGGCATACATCCTCCTGCACAATTGTATCGAGGTAAACCCGGATTCCCTCTTCGACTGTCAGGTCAAACGCATGCACGAATACAAACGACAGCTCCTCAACGTGCTGCACGTCATAACCCTCTACAACAGAATCAGGGAAAACCCCGCTGCCTCCTTTGTGCCGCGGACCTTTATCTTCAGCGGCAAGGCAGCCCCGGCCTACGTCATGGCAAAGCTCATCATCCGGCTGATCAACGCGGTCGGGGGCATGATCAACAATGATCCGATCGTCGGCGACAGGATGAAGGTGGTTTTTCTTGCCAACTACGGCGTGTCGCTGGCAGAGCAGATATTCCCCGCAGCCGACCTGTCCGAGCAGATCTCCACCGCCGGCACCGAGGCTTCGGGAACCGGCAACATGAAATTCGCCATGAACGGCTCCCTGACCATCGGCACCCTGGACGGAGCCAACATCGAGATCATGGAAGAGGTCGGTCGGGACAACATTTTCATCTTCGGCATGACCACGGAAGAGGTCAACGAACTGAGAGCAACGGGTTACAATCCCAGGGATTACTACAACCGGCTGCCGGAACTGAAACAGACCCTCGACATGATCGCCGAAGGTTTCTTCTCTCCCTCCAACCACGACCTGTTCAGGCCGCTTGTCGATTCCCTGCTCAACCAGGGGGACGGCTACATGCTCCTTGCCGATTACGCCTCCTACATCGCCTGCCAGGAAGAGGTGAGCAGGGTCTACCGGGACCGGAATGAATGGGCGCGGCGGGCAGTGCTCAACATCGCCGGGATGGGGAAATTTTCCAGCGACCGCACCATAGCCGAATATGCCCGGGATATCTGGGGCGTCAACACTATCGAAATCAGCGCCCAAGCCCAGCATTGCCTGCATGACGGGGTTTGCCTGGCGGATCACAAAGGAGACAACCGTTGAATTGTTGAAACGTTGAACCGGCCAATTCAACTCCACTTTTTCAACATTTCAATGACTTTTGTTTATGGACCTCTTCGACACGAAAGCAGCCCAAGACACCCTCAAGGAAGCACCGCTCGCCGAGCGAATGCGTCCCCGGACCCTTGCCGAGTACCTGGGGCAGGAGCACCTCCTCGGACCTGGAAAGCTGCTCCGCCAGCTCATCGAGACCGACCAGCTCACCTCCCTCATCTTCTGGGGGCCGCCCGGCTCGGGAAAAACCACGCTGGCGCGCATCATCGCCGGGGCCACCAAAGCCCACTTCATCTTCTTTTCCGCCATCCTCTCCGGCATCAAGGAGATTCGGGAGATCGTAAGAGAGGCGGAAGATATCCGCAAATTTCGGGGACTTCGGACCATCCTCTTCGTCGACGAGATCCACCGATTCAACAAGTCCCAGCAGGACGCCTTCCTTCCCTATGTGGAGAGGGGGGTCTTCACCATCATCGGCGCCACCACCGAGAACCCTTCCTTCGAGGTGATTGCCCCACTTCTCTCCCGCTGCAAGGTGCTCGTCCTCAAGCCGCTGACGGCGGAGGAAATCAAGGATATCCTCCGCAATGCCCTGGACGATGGGGAACGGGGACTGGGTGCCCTCGGCCTTACCATCGAGGACTATGCCCTCGACTTCATGGCCGGGCAGGCCGGAGGTGACGCCCGGGTGGCTCTCAACACCCTGGAGACGGCGGCCCGGTTGGCGAAAGATGGCGTCATAACCCTCGACACCACCCGTGAGGCGGTGCAGAAGAAGCCGCTCCTCTACGACAAGGGGGGGGATGAGCATTATAACGTCATCTCCGCCTTCATCAAATCCATGCGCGGCAGCGACCCGGACGGCTCCCTCTACTGGCTGGCGCGGATGCTCGAAGCGGGCGAGGACCCCATCTTCATCCTCCGCCGGATGGTGATCCTCGCCGCCGAGGATATCGGCAATGCCGATCCCCGGGCTCTGCAGATTGCCGTGGCCGCACTACAGGGGTTCCAGCTGGTGGGAATGCCTGAGGGTCGGATCATCATGGCCCAGGCGGTCACGTACCTGGCCACCGCCCCCAAGTCCAACGCATCCTATGCGGGGATCGACGCAGCCCTGGCCGAAGTACGCACAAGCGGCGCCCTTCCGGTCCCACTCCACATCCGCAATGCGCCGACAAAACTGATGAAGGATCTCGGCTACGGCTCAGGGTACCGCTACGCTCACGACTCCGCCGAAGGGTACGTGACGCAGGAGTACCTGCCGGACAAGCTTTCCGGGCGCAATTTCTACAATCCTGCCGGCCACGGTTACGAGAAGACGATCAACGAACGGATGGAATGGCTGAAAGGAAAAAAGGGACGGGCAAACGATTAGTGAGTGAACCATTGTGGAGGGTGTATGAAAAAAATCGGCATATTAACCAGCGGCGGTGACTGCTCGGGGATGAACGCCACCATTCGAGCAGCGGTGCGTACGGCACTCCGGATGAACCTGGAAATCGTCGGTTTTCGCAAGGGATTCCTGGGACTGATGAAGGGAGATTGCTTCAGCCTTGGTTCAAAGGCGGTTTCCGGTATTCTCCACCGTGGCGGGACGTTCCTCCAGTCTGCCCGCTCCCCCGAGTTCCGCACCCCGGAAGGGCAGCAGAAAGCCGTCACCATGCTCAAGGAACAGGGGGTGGAAGGGCTCGTCATCCTCGGCGGCGACGGCTCGCTGTCCGGCGCCCTTGCCCTTCACCGCCATGGGTTCCCGGTTATCGGTATCCCGGCCAGCATCGACAACGACATCCCCTTCACCGACATGGCCCTGGGGGTCGATACCGCTCTCAACAACATCATCTATGCCGTCGATTGTATCAAGGACACCGCCAGCTCCCATGCCCGCGCCTTCGTCATCGAGGTGATGGGACGCAATTCCGGCTACCTCGCCAGCGTCAGCGCTATCGCCACCGGTGCCGAGTACGCACTGGTGCCGGAGCGGGAGTTCGATCTCTCCGAAATCTGCCAGCAGCTCAGGGCCCGCTACGAGGAAGGGCGGGACAACGCCATCATCATCCTCGCCGAGGGTGCCGGCAACGCCCAGGCCATCTCCGACTCCATCAAGGATGCCATCGGTTTCGAGACCCGAGTCACCGTGCTTGGCCACTATCAGCGCGGCGGCGCGCCGACCGTCTTCGACCGGCTGCTGGCCAGCCGTCTTGGCAAAAAGGCGGTGGAACTTCTCGTTTCGGGGCAGCAGGGGGCGATGGTCGGCCTCTCCTGCAATTCCATTATCGCTACCCCCCTCGAAGACGTGATCAAAGGGGAGAAGCGGCCGCAGGACGAAATGCTGCGACTGGCAGAGGTATTAGGGATTTAATGTAGATCCCGACTGCGCTACTTCCGCAAAGGTTTCACAAAGAGGTAAATTATCATCAGAAAGAAAAAAGACGAAAAGGCAGCTTCAAGGTTGCCCAGGAACAGTTGCCACGTTCCAAAGGAGACTATGAAGAGGACAAAAAGGATCAAGAGCGATGCAGCCAGCTTATTCATGGACGTAATAGTACCCACTGCCGGAGGTTGTTGTCCAGATGTTTCGGCAGGACGACTTCCAGTCCGTGGCTCTCCACCTCTCATAAAATCCAGGATTCTGACAATCCGTCCCGTTGCTGGCAATCGCCCGCAGGAATTATTTCACTTCATCTTGACACTTATCCAGCCGAACAGCATTCAACTCTGAGCTAAGACTCCATAACAGTCCTCATTTCTTCAGGAAGATTCCCTTCCATCAAAACCCGAAACAATAGAACGCAGTTTTGGCATTAATAGTTCCGAAGTTAAGAGGCTCCGTAATCCGAGGGATCTGGCTCATCCGCATACACTCACCCGCAGACCCTAGAGGAACTCCTCGAAGTAATCCAGGTCCTTGTGGAAGGTTTCCTCAAGACGCCGGAGGGAGAACAGGGCTATGGCCAGACAGAGGGCACCGACCATCAGCGCGGCCGGCTCAAGGCCGAACTGCTTGCGACAGAGCTGGAAAAGCATGGTAATCGGCACAACCATCCCCCGCACAAAGTTGGGAACGGTGGTGGCAACAGTCGCCCGCAGGTTGGTTCCAAACTGCTCTGCAGCGATGGTGACAAAGATCGCCCAGTAGCCGCTAGCGAAACCGAGAAAGGTGCAAACCCCGTAAAATAGTGAGGGAGACCCCCCGCCCGCCGTGAAGTACCAGCAGATCCCGACGAACGTGAGCGCGAGGAAAATGAGGACGACCTTCCGCCTGCTCTGCAAGAGCTGGCTCAACACGCCACTGGCGAGGTCGCCAAAGACCAGCCCAAGATAGCAGAACATGACCGCATTCCCAGCCGTGACCGGGCCGGTGACAGCGAGGGCTTTGGCGAATTCGGGGGAGAAAGTAATGAGGATGCCGACCACGAACCATGTCGGGATGCCGATCAGGATCGAGTGCAGATAGCGGCCGAAACGGCGTCGGTCGGTAAAGAGGGAGAGGAAATTCCCCCTGCTGACGGAAGCAGTTTCCATCTGCCGGAACATCCCCGACTCGGCCACGCTGATCCGGGTGATGAGAAGCAGGAGCCCAAGGACGCCGCCGATGTAAAAGGCGTTGCGCCAGTCGAAGGCCCTGGCCACGAAGTTGGCGAGGATTGCGCCGGAGACCCCCACCGAGGCGACGACCATGGTGCCGTAACCGCGGACGCTCTGGTGCAGCACCTCGGAGACCAGGGTGATGCCGGCCCCCAGTTCGCCGGCAAGACCGATACCGGCGATAAAGCGCAGGACGGCATAGGCGGGGAGCGAGGTGACCGTGCCGTTAAGGAAGTTGGCCACCGAGTATAGAAAGATGGACGCGAACATGATCTTGAGGCGCCCCTTGCGGTCCCCCAGTACCCCCCAAATGACGCCGCCGACTAGCATGCCGGCCATCTGCATATTGAGAAGGAACACCCCCTCGTTGATTAACTCCTGCCCCTGCAGACCGAGGGCCTTGAGGCTCGGCACGCGGACAATGCTGAACAGCACCAGGTCGTAGATATCTACGAAATAGCCGAGAGCCGCTACGATCACCGGGATAGAGAAGATGTTGCGGCTGATACCGGGCTGCTGGCTCTGCATGATCACCTCGTGCTCCATATGTCGTTGCCTGCCGGATCATCCGGGCTTGGGTGGAAGACCGCGTTTGCGGAGCGCCGATTTTATCACCAGGATTTTGCTGGCGTCAAGGTCCATTTGAGCAGAGATTTGGCGTACTTATCCCCTTGCCTCGCAAAAAAGCCTGCTGATGCAGGCTTTTTCATTTCGGTACCGAAGCAACGGTTAAATCTTCTTCACATTTTCCGCCTGGGGTCCCTTTGGCCCCTTGATGACGTCAAAGGAGACTTTGTCGCCTTCGGCTAATGTCTTGAAGCCCTCTCCGGTGATTGCAGAGAAATGGACAAAGACGTCGCCACCACCGCCATCCTGCTCAATAAACCCGAACCCCTTGCCCTCGTTGAACCACTTTACCGTTCCTGTTGCCATTATTTTTCTCCTTTTTATTGCCTATGCTCACCCTCATACGTAATTTTTGGGTGTCTATGGCTCACTTATCAGCGATGACACGCGTAACCCGTACCCTGCTTCACCGCCTCTCGCGGTCTTAACCGCATATTTTCGCTTTAAGTTCAAGACGGTATTCAGCACCCCTTGCACTGGTCAGCGCCGTCACCGAGCCAGGCGATGTCCGGAAGCTGCCGCGGATTGCAGACATACTTAGGATCATTAGCCACTGCGCCGCAGTTTTCACATTCTACGGTGGCATTCTCCGACAAACTTTTGATGAGATCCGTGTTCTCCGGCGCCTGTAAGGCGCACATGTGCATCTTGTGTTGTTCGGTGTCACAAGCCATGGTTATTCTCCTTTTCGTCTGTTTGCTCTGAAATGATTGATGCTTTCAATTAGAGTTAACCACAAAGTAAAGGATTAGCAACCGGGAGAATGAAGTAAAAGCAGGGATTGATGATTCTATGTTATAGCCCAGCCACACGCAATTCCCAAGCCTTTGCAATGCCAGGGCTGCTGACTTGCAGGCTGGTTACTCCACTATCCTGACATCCGTCGCAAAATATTCCGTTTCGCCAAAACATTGTGTGGGCACCCCTTTATGCTGCTCATAATAAAGGTTTATTTTCTTACCCATGGAGCGTTTGATCCGTTCAGCAACAGCATTATCCCGCACGCTGAAAAAGAACTTCTCGGGGATACCACCAGGGACAGGGACCATCGACAGCTCGCCTTCCCATGTTTTACAGAGCCACCCCTTTGTTGAGAATTTTTGAATATATCCGGCGCGTTCCCCTTTGGAATAACTCCAGTTGAGGGTAATCCAGGTATAACCGACGAAACCAACTACCAGCAACAGCAGGAAGCCCATGCTCCCCAACACAATCTTAGACTTGTTGATTCCCATGCGATCTGCTCCTTTGACAAATGTACTGTAAATAATCAGATATTGTTGATTATAGATAAAAAGGGGATGTGGGGAAGGCTGGAGAAAGTTTGCGAGGCTTCATGGGAAGAGCCATGCCGCTGGGAATAGAAGGTTCTCTCCCGCGCTAGAACAGGCGCCGCCGGATCAGGTACCAACTAGGTTTGTCGCTGCCAGGAGCTTTCGCCCTACCCAGCTGCTGGCAAACTGGTAGGCGATGCGGCCGCTGCGGTCCCCTTTTTTCTGCGCCCAGAGTATCGCCTCATCTTCTGCTTCCCTGGTCCACTCAAGGGTAGCGCCGTTTTTCCGACAGAGCTTGTCAGTCCACTGTTTTACCACCTCGACATATTGGTCCTGGCTGAAGGGGTGGAACGAGACCCAGACACCGAAACGGCCGGAAAGAGAAATTTTTTCCTCCACTGCTTCGCCGTGGTGGATTTCGCCTTCAACCATCATGGCACCGCGGTTATCGCTATCATACTCGGGGAGGAGGTGGCGGCGGTTGGAGGTCACGTAGATAATGACGTTTTCCGGCGGGGCGTAGACAGAACCATCCAATGCGCTCTTAAGCATCTTGTAGCTCGACTCACCCACCTCGAAAGAGAGATCGTCGGAAAAAATGATGTATTTGAACGGCTGTCCCTTTACCTCGTCAACGATATCGGGGAGATACACCAGGTCGTCCTTGTCCACCTGGAGAACCCGCAAGCCCTGGGGAGCATAGGTGTGAAGCATTGCCCGCACCAGCGAAGACTTGCCGGTGCCACGCGTCCCCCACAAAAGAATGTTATTTGCGGGCAGACCGGCCAGGAACTGGCGGGTGTTCTCCTCCACGGCCCACTTCTGCTTATCAATGCCCAGCAGGTCATCCAGGTGGATGCTTTCAATACTGGAAATCGGCTCCAGGTAGCCGGCAAAAGAATGACGGCGCCAGTTGGCCGCATGGCATTTTTCCCAGTCTATCTTTGCCACCGGCTTGGGCAGCAGCAGTTCCAGAGAGCTGAGCACGCGCATAAGCTGCACTGTTAATTCCGGTTCCAGATTCATCTGTCCTCCAATGATGCGCGACCAGTCTGCATCATGAAAGGTATTTGCCAACGATAATGTCGAGGTTTTTCTTTGCCTCGTCGGGAATGACCGACTTGTCGGTGATTATGGCATACTGCATGGCCGAAGAGCACGGGCAGCTCCTTTCACCAACGATGCGGCCGACGGCATTCCTGATAATGGCCTTGGCCATGGCAACATTCTTTTTGATAATGGCAAGCACCGCATCCACCGACACATCCTCGTGGGATTCATGCCAGCAGTCATAATCGGTTGCCAGGGCGATGACACCGTAGCAGATTTCCGCCTCCCTGGCCAGCTTCGCTTCAGGGATATTGGTCATGCCAATGACGGAGACGCCGAAAGAGCGGTACATGATCGACTCAGCCCTGGTGGAAAACGCCGGCCCCTCCATGCAGATATAGGTCCCCCCCCTGTGCGCCGTTGCCCCGGCAGCCTGGGCAGCATCAAAGAGATTAACGGACAGTTCGGTACAGACCGGATCGGCAAACTGGACATGGGCGGCGATGCCGTTACCAAAAAAAGTGTTGGCTCGGCTGGCATTGGTGCGGTCGATGAACTGGTCGGGAATGACGATGTGGCCGGGGACGATCTCCTCCCTCATGCTCCCCACCGCGGAGACGGAGATGAGGCGGGTCACCCCCAGCTTCTTCATGCCGTATATATTGGCCCGGTAGTTGACTTCCGACGGCAGCAGCTTATGCCCCCTGCCATGACGAGGAAGAAACACCATCCGCGCCCCATCCAGCACCCCGGTAATATAGTCGTCGGACGGGGCACCGAAAGGCGTCGTCACCGCCATATTCTTCACATCGGTAAGCCCTTCCATCTCGTAGAGTCCGCTGCCGCCGATTACGCCTATTACCTGTTCATTCATACCGCCTCCTCAGTTGATTAAGGTTAACCTAAACCTCAGCCTGATTTTTATTGTCCAGCCGTCCCTTCAACTGGCCGCAGGCTGCTGAAATGTCACCACCACGGCTGGAACGGGTGATAACCGTAACATATTTGTCAAGAAGAAATTTGTGAAACCTGTCGATGGATTCCTGGCTGGGGGCCTTAAAGCCACACCCCTCGTGTTCGTTAAACGGGATAAGGTTCACCTTGGACGGGAAGTTGCTGATCATCCTCACCAGCCGCTTGGCGTCATCCAGGGAATCGTTCACATCCCGAATCATAACATACTCTACGGTTATCCAACGCCGAGATGGAAGCGGAAAAGCCTTGCAGGCAGCCAAGAGCTCCTTGAGCGGATAGCGTCGATTGATCGGCATGATCCGGTCTCTCACCTCGTCAGTGGTGGCGTTCAGGGAAACCGCGAGGTTCACCGTAACAGAGGCTCCAAGTTCAGCCATCTCCGGGACGAGCCCGGCCGTGGAAACCGTTACCTTACGGGTAGAGAACTGGAAGCCATCGGGATCGGTGAGAATCTTCAGGGCGCTGACCACATTTTTCAGATTGGCAAGCGGCTCACCCATCCCCATGAATACAATATTGCGCACCGGCTCCTGTCGTTTGGCCGCGCAAACCTGGTTGACGATCTCGGCAGTGGTCAGGTTGCGGGTCAGCTTGAAGCTGCCGGTCAGGCAGAATTCGCACGCCATGGCGCATCCAACCTGGCTGGAGATACAGAGGGTTGTGCGTCCTTCGTCGGGAATCAGCACCGATTCGACTGCATTGCCGTCAGCAAGACGGAACAGGTATTTTCGCGTACCGTCAGAGGAAACCTCCACTGCCTCAGCTTCGAGGTTGCTGATAAAGGCGGTCCTTTCCAATTCCTGCCTGAAATCCTTGGAAAGGTTGGTCATTTCTCCGAACGTAGTCGCATCCATTTGATAGAGCCACTTGAAAATCTGTTTTGCCCGGAACCGCTCTTTTCCCTGCCCTGCTATATACGCCTCAAGCTCCTGGAGCGTAAAGTTTTTTATGTCTGCTTTTTCCATAGTTAATTCCAATTTCAAATCAAGGATGAAATCAAGGCGGCGAGGATTGAGGCGACGAAGGCGTACAACTCCGTACGTTGAGGAGCCGAAGACGAGCCAACGAAGATAGCGCCTTGATTTGGAATTGGTATAAGATATAAAAAAGCCCTCCAAATGAAGGGCTCATTTCCTTGTCGCATTTAACGCTGCTTAGACCAGTTCCAACTGACTGAAGAAGTAGGGGATTTCAAATGAAACCGACTCATGTGAATCGGAACCGTGAACCGTGTTCTCTTCGATGCTTACCCCGAGCTCTTTCCTGATGGTGCCGGCATCGGCATTGGCAGGATTGGTCGCCCCCATCAGCTCACGCCATGCAGCAATGGCGTTTTCTTTTTCCAGCGCCATCACCACGACCGGGTTCCTCGACATGAATGTACAGAGGTCATTGAAAAAGGGGCGCTCCTTGTGCACATAGTAGAACCCCTCAGCTTCCTTCTTGGTCAGTTGAATTTTCTTCATCCCAACAATCTTAAACCCAGCCCTTTCAATTTTATCAAGAACTTTGCCTGTTATGTTTCTCTCCACAGCATCGGGTTTTATGATTGCAAACGTTCTTTCCATTCTTTCCTCCACGATTTTAGCTAGTTATATTAATTCACCCGAATCTGTTACCACTTACCCCGGTAAATGTCAACGAGATTCTCACGAGACATAAAAATAGCCTACAGAATAGATTCTGTAGGCCATTTTGTTCCAGACTGTTCACAAATTCCGGGAATTACTTCTTCTCAGCAGGAGCAGCTTCAGGAGCAGGAGCAGACTTGGCGGTCATCGGAGCCTGAACCGGAGCAGCAGGAGCAGCCTGCTCAGCAGCAGGAGCAACCGGAGCTTCTTCTTTCTTCTTGCAGCCAGCGGCGAAAGCCAGAGCCAGAGCCAGACACAGTGCTAAAGAGATCAGTTTTTTCATTGTAAAATATCACCTCTTTCCTTTTTTGATTACCATCTGTTGCGCATAGCGCATGGTTTTTTAATCGCAACAATGGCCAAATATACTATTCATCAGAGAAAAGTCAAGATTTTTTTACCGAGACATAAAATTATCTCTCACATATTTAAGCAAATCATTTCAAAGGAAGTCATTTGAAGTCATTTCCGCCATTGCATAAAGCACCAAAGCCGCTTTCCTGTTGCCGCCTATAGCCAGCAAACAACGCGGTTGGCAGGAAATAGCCCCATTCCAGAGACCCTTTGTTATTGATTCGAATGCCTTGCTGCTGTCGCTTGTGAAAAATAACCATACACCGATTCATCGAACATTTGCAGGATCGCATCAAGAAATCTCACAGGGGTAAATGAACCCTGTTTTCAGTCGTTCTCTCCCCAACTCAGCATCCTCCTCCCGCTCCTGTATACGCTTAACCCTTGTAAATATCCGCAGAATATATTACATTAATGCGCAATTATCAACGAACAACAAGGATCTCTTCGTGAACAACAGCAAACTGACTACAGCCGAAAAAAAACTGCTCCTGAAACTGGCGCGGGAGACTATAAACGACTATGTGCGCAAAGGCACCATTCCCCAGAAAGAGATCACGGCTGAGAGCCTTCTGACTCAGCAGGGATGTTTTGTCAGCATCAAAATTGGCGGGATGCTGCGCGGCTGTATCGGCAATTTTACTTCGGACAAGCCGCTTTTTCAACTGGTGAAGGAAATGGCTGTCTCCACCGCCACACGGGACCCACGTTTCTATCCGCTGAAAACGGATGATCTCGAAGATTATGTTCTGGAAATTTCCGTTCTCTCCCCATTGCATAAGATTACCGCTATCGAAGAAATCGAGGTCGGGACGCATGGGCTATACCTGGAGAAGAATTTTTCACGCGGAGTCCTGCTCCCGCAAGTGGCAGTCGAATACGGTTGGGACAGGGAAACTTTTCTCCAGCAGACCGCCCTTAAGGCTGGACTGAAAGCAGACGGCTGGAAAGAAGGAACAACTATTTACGTCTTCACTGCCGAAGTCTTCAGCGACAAAGGGCGTTCTTAACAATATCTGCCCCCTCAGCATAAAAAAGAATCTTTTCCCTGCATAAAAAAGGAGATGCCGAAGCATCTCCTTTTTTATGCCTATAAGAGGGCATTCTGCGGTCGCCCCGGAACCATTAAGATAACTTGCGGCCACCCTCTTCCGCCCACTTCTCCAGCATGGCGGTAGTGACGGATTTGGGACGCTCGATCGCGTAGCCGAGGCCACGGTCCCAGGTGATGTTGGCCATGCAGCCAAGGGCACGGCCGACGCCGAAAAGGACGGTATAGAAGTCATATTCACGAAGGCCGAAGTAGTACTGGATGACACCGGATTGAGCGTCGACGTTCGGCCAGGGGTTCTTGGTCTTGCCGTGTTCGGTAAGGACGCCGGGAGCGGTTTCAAAGATCATGGCAACCAGTTTGAAGAGCGGATCATCCTTGAGGCCCGGGGTGTTGAGGCAGAATTCGCGCTGCGCCATGTAGCGCGGATCGGTCTTGCGGAGAACGGCGTGGCCGTAACCCGGGATGACCTGACCGGCATTGAGGGTATCCCACAGCGCCTTGGTAACGAGCTCCTTCGTGGGTTCAACGCCTTTGCAGTACTTCTCCTGGAAGTTCATGGTCCAGGCGAGCACTTCCTGGTTTGCAAGGCCGTGGAGCGGGCCCGCCAGGCCGTTCAGACCTGCGGAGTAAGCATAGTAGGGGTCGGACAGGGCCGAGTGCACCAGGTGAGTGGTGTGGGCCGAGACGTTGCCCGACTCATGGTCGGAGTGGAGGATGAAGTACATACGAGCAACGTCCTTGTACTCCTCCTTCTGGCCGATCATATGGGCAAAGTTGGCGCCCATGTCCAGCTTCGGATCGATGGCGATCTGTTTGTCGCCCCTGTACTTCAGGTTGTAGATGTATGCAGCGATGATCGGGATACGGGCAACGATGTCGCTGGCATCTTCATAGACAGATTCCCAGGCGGTCATCTTGTTAAACTTGCCGGAGTTGTAGAAACCGGCGAACTTGGAATCCTTCTGCAGTGACAGGATACCGACGGAGAGCATCACCATCGGATGGCTGTCAAGCGGCAGGGCTTTGATAGAGTCGAACACGTACTGGGGAACTGCCTGGCGCGTTTTCCACTCAGCAACGACTTCGTCAACCTGGGCCTGGGTGGGGACATCGCCGGTAAGGAGGAAGTACCAGAAGGACTCGACGGTCGGATACTTGGAGCCGGGAGCCTTGGGCAGGGCCTCAAAGGTCTCGGGGATGGTCTTGCCGCGGAAGCGGATCCCTTCCTGGGGGTCCAGGTAGGAGATATCGGTAACGAGACTGCGGATGTCACGGGCGCCGCCGATACACTGGTCGATGTTGACCTGGTCGATGATAACCTTGCCGAATTCCTTGACGAGCCGGGTGGTACGGGGACGGTGTGCCTCAATCTTCTGCTTTAGCGTTTCCTTGAGTGCCATGGTGTTTGCTCTCCTTTTGTCTGTTGGGATGATTGATAAAAATGAAATACATTACAAGCCAAAAAGACCTTAACAGCGCCCTCCTTTCCTAAACTGATGTTTACGCCGAATCGTGATAACGCCTTATAAGACAGAGGTTTAAGTTATTATGGTCAGCAGCGGAGGACAATCCGCTAGAACGTCAGGCTATAATTATAAAATATACTGTATACAAAATTTGCGTAACTTATACCACCCCGCTGAATTAAATTCAACAAAAAATTTAAGTTAAAATTTTTTATAAAATTACCAGCTCCTGGGGAGAAAAGGTCAGCTGTTTCAAACCCTCTTCAGTCAGATAAAATGTGTTTTCGATTCCGATAGCTCCCTCTCCGGGAAACACCACTTTCGGCTCAAAGGCAAAGACCATCCCCGGTTCCAGGGTCATGTCGTGAAACCCCTTCGCAAGAAAAGGAAATTCATCGATCTCGATGCCGAGGCCGTGGCCGATGAAGGAAACCTGAGCACCCTTGTTCCCCATGAAGCTATCGGCGTAGCCGAGTTCTACAGCCAGAGACAGACAATCATCGTAGACAGCTCCCCATTTCGGCCTCTCAGGGGCAAGCGCCATCATCCGTGCCTGGATCTTCAGCATGTCATTATAGGCCTTAACCAGCTTATCAGATAATCCGCCAATGGCAAATATCCGCGTCTGGTCCACCAGGTAACCGTCTAAACTGCCGGCGAAATCGACAATGATCGGCTCGTTTTTCTCAATGCGCTTATAACCGGCCCCCTGGCCGAAGCTGGGATTAAGCCCCATGCCGCCGAGAGGTGCATCCATATAGGCGGGAACTGCGGTATCAGCGCCGGAAAAAACATGGGCAAAAAGCATCTCGCCGTTGAAGGCCCTAATTCTGACAAGTCCAGAATGGCCTTCATTTCTGGCAACGTATTCGAGCTCGGCAGCAAGCTCCAAATCGGTCATCCCTTCACGGATCACCTCACTGGCCCGGCGATTTATCTTATCCACCTGGTTAGCAGCATCCTGAAGAATATGAATCTCGTAATGGCTCTTGATCATCCTCACCTTGCGGATCAAGGGAGTGGCGTCGCTGAAGAGCGAGTCGGTAAAGATTTTTTTGTATCTCTCAAGAAAGCTGACCGGCAGCACGTCGAATTCCATGCCGATCCGTTTCGGTAGTGGATAGCCGTAAGCGGCAAGAACCGCGGGAATCTCCTTCATGGAGCTGAACGGCACCACCTCTTTCAAGCCGCACTCCATGCGCGCCCGCATCAAATCCTTGCGCACCAGGTAGAGCGGCTCGCCTTCAGCCGGAACGTAGAGGTTACCGGACTGAATTGTACCGGTAAAATAGAAGAGGTCAGCGTTCTGCAGAATAATCACTGCATCCAGCCCTTCCTCCACCATGTAATGCTGTAGTTTTTTGCATCGGTACGCAAGTTCAGTGGCAGGTGTGATACGCATGGCGACTCCCCGTATGTATAATAATTAATCCGTCAAAGGATTTCGTTTATCCTTCGCATCCCGGAGCAGTTTCCGCTTCCTTCTGCCGCCAAGGAAGGTCTCTTCGACAATGACTGCAATAAAACAGGCCATAAACAGCAACAACAAGATGCCCAGCGCCTTTTCCCGCATGTTTTGCTCCTTAAAAAAACAGGGTGGGGCAACCAAATCCCCACCCTGAATCCCAGCCACAATTAATTTTACGCCGACTCCCCGGCTTCCTCCAGCTGCAACTCCCGGATCGCCATCTCCCGCAGCTTGAACTTCTGGATCTTGCCCGATGCGGTCATGGGGTAGGAATCGACGAACTTGACGTACTTGGGAATCTTGTAGTTTGCAATCCTGCCGCGGCAGAACTCCCGCACCTCGTCCTCGGTCATCTCCACCCCATTTTTCGGGACAATGGCTGCCATCACCTGCTCGCCGTACTTGCGGTCGGGCACGCCGTAGGCCTGGACATCGGAAATCTTCGGGTGGGTGTAGAGAAACTCCTCGATCTCCCGGGGATAGATGTTCTCACCGCCGCGAATGATCATATTCTTGATCCGGCCGGTGATCTTGCAGTAGCCGTTCTCATCCATCACCGCCAGGTCGCCGGTGTGAAGCCACCCTTCGCCATCGATGACCCTCTCCGTTTCCTCCGGCATGTTGTAATACCCCTTCATCACCAGATAGCCGCGGGTGCAGAGTTCTCCCTGTTTGCCGGGAGGAAGCTCGGAACCGGTCTCGATATCAACGACCTTCACCTCCACGTCAGGGAGTGCCCGACCAACTGTGGAAACCCGCAGTTCAATGGCATCGTCGGTGCGGGTCTGGGTTATCACCGGAGAAGACTCGGTCTGGCCGTAGGCAATGGTAATATCTGAGGCATGCATCTGGCCGATGACCCGTTTCATAACCTCGATCGGGCAGTTGGAACCAGCCATGATCCCGCTCCGGAGGCTCTTCAGGTCGTATTTCGAGAACTCGGGGTGCTCAAGTTCAGCAATGAACATGGTCGGAACGCCATGGACAGCGGTACAGTGCTCTTTTTCAATGGCCTGGAGCACCTTCAGCGGATCGAAGATCTCCACCGGCACCATGGTCGCGCCATGGGTAACGCAGGCCATGACGCCAAGCACGCAGCCGAAACAGTGGAAGAACGGCACCGGGATACAGAGCCGGTCCCTGTCGGTAAACCGCATGCACTCGCCGATATTGAAGCCGTTGTTGATGACGTTGAAATGGGTCAGCATCACTCCTTTGGGAAAACCGGTAGTGCCGGAGGTGTACTGCATGTTGATCACGTCGTGGCAATCGAGGGCCATCTCCACTGCCGCCAGTTCGGCATCGGTCACCTCCCTGCCCAACTCCACGATGCGGGCGAAGTTGATCGTCCCCGCCGGCGTATTATCGCCGAGAAAGACCACATTTTTCAGACGGGGCAGCTTCCGGCTGACCAGTTCACCCGGTCGGCTTGCCGCCAGTTCAGGCACAACCTCCCGGAGCGTCTCAACATAGTCGGTATCCTTGAACCGCTGCACCAAAAACAGTGTGTTGGAATCGGACTGCTTGAGGATATATTCCAGCTCCGCCGACTTGTAACTCGTATTGACCGTCACGAGCACAGCGCCAATTTTTGCAGTGGCAAACTGGAGGATGACCCATTCGGGGACGTTGTAGGCCCAGATAGAGACATTGTCCCCCTTTTTAAGCCCCATCTTCAGGAGTCCCTTGGCTACCTGCCGGCATACCTCGTTGAATTCCCGGTAGGTATAACGGAGACCCTTCTCCACGTAAACCAGGGCTTCGTTCTCGGGGAATCGCTGTTCAATGTGGTCGAGCAGACCTCCCATGGTAAATTCAAGCTGCCGGGACATTGTGCTTCCTCCGTGGTTTCGTCATATCAGACTTTTGACTAAACATAATTAACCCATTGATTTAAATAGGGATTTATCCCTATCATAGCATCTTTAACAAGTCAAGAATTTTAAAACAAGGTATTATTACTTTTAGTTATGATTTCCTGTGTTACATATTATCTAAGATAATCCTTGACACGGGTATTCCTCTTTGATTACGTACTGTTATTGCAAGTGTCTGTTATAACTATCTTATTTAACGGACATTCGCTCGGTTCCCGCTGCCGTTTTCTTAGGCAAACAGCCATGAGTATCAAATTTATCAAGTCTTTTTCCGCCGATTAACATATTATCCACAATACTTTCCACAAGTACTGTGGAACAGTACAGAAAGGCCGCTGGTACCCTGCTTTTACACGGCTGTAACACAACTGCCATATTTCTCCTGTAGCATTTCATGCCGCAGCATCAAGGAAACCGCGAAAGAGAGCTCCAATGAAAACCATACTGGTGATCGAAGATGAAAAAGACCTGGCGGAACTGATAGCCTTCAACCTGGAAAAGGAAGGATACCGACCCGTTGTCGCCCTGGACGGAGTTGCCGGCCTGGAGGCGGCGCGCGGTAATCCTCCCGACCTCATCCTCCTCGATCTGATGCTCCCCGGTCTGATGGGAACCGAGGTCTGCAAAATCCTGAAGAAGAACGAAAAAACCTCGGCCATACCGATCATCATGCTCACCGCCAAGGGGGAAGAGATCGACCGGGTCGTCGGTTTTGAGGTAGGTGCGGACGATTACATGGTAAAGCCCTTCTCCACCAGGGAACTGCTGCTACGGGTCAAGGCCGTGCTGCGCCGCACCATGCCGGTAAAATCAGCGGCAAGGAATATCAGCATCGGTGCCATCACCATCGACACCGAACGGCACCTGGTCAACGTTGCAGGTGAAGAGGTGGTGCTCACCACCACCGAGTTCAAACTGCTCCTCAACCTGGCCGAACGCCTCGGCAGGGTGCAGAGCCGCGACCTCCTGCTGCAGAACGTCTGGGGGTACAATTATGTGGGGGACACCCGGACGGTGGATACCCACGTGACGAGGTTACGCACCAAACTTGGCGAGGCGGGCGAAATGATCAAGACAGTGCGCGGCTTTGGCTACAAGATGGAGGAACAGTGAAGATAACCTTTCG
>Ga0210377_10001648_pt1 | contig 20253 bp, 17 predicted proteins | sample PLM4_65_b1redo_FD_155480 | JGI IMG/M metagenome (GOLD analysis project Ga0210377, IMG submission 155480) | Groundwater sediment microbial communities from an aquifer in East River, Colorado, USA - PLM4_65_b1 redo | ecosystem: Environmental > Terrestrial > Soil > Riparian zone | place: USA: East...
TGGACGGCATCGCCTGCGTCGCGGGCATGGTCAGGTTTGTCCCTTTGGTCCAGGCCAGCGATGAGGATTGGGCGCACGGACTGGCGAACAAGCTGATGGGGCAGGTAAATATCGCTCGTTTCGGTGCATCCTTTGTTCGTGATGGAGGCGCGATCACACTGACAACCGGCGTTCTTGCGCAATACCCCATGCCGGGCGGTACCATCGTCACCACGGTGAACGCGGCTGTCGAGGGCTTTGTGCGGGCTACGGCGGTGGAGCTGGGGCTTCGTGTGCGGATCAATGCTGTGTCGCCAGGATGGGTGACAGAAACGCTGCAGGCGATGGGCATGGATCCGTCACCAGGCCTTCCTGCTGCCGCTGTGGCAGAACTGTACGTTCGCCAGCTCGAAAATGGCCAATCCGGGAGTGTGCTTGTTGCAGCTAAACATGGTTAGGGTGGCAACTCATATACTATACAGGGAATGAACCACATAGGCAGCTCTCCTGATGTGTGACGATCGTGAAAAGGAGGAATCTATTCATGAAACGTATTACCTGGCTGTTTATGGCGGTCTTCCTGTTCGGGTGTGGACCTGCTTTCCGTCACGGTACACAAGGACAATGGACCGCCCTGGTAGAACAAAACCAGATCACGACAATAGGAAATAGGCCGTTCATCTGTACAGATAATCGCGACTGGAGTTGCGTTAAAGATGTATTTGCGCCAGAGGTCCTTTTTGACATGACCTCGCTTGCCGGCGGTGAACCGGTGAAGATGACCCCCGAGCAGATCACTAATGCCTGGGACCAGGGACTGAAGAGCCTCAAGGCAATCCACCATCAGGCAGGGAACTATCAGGTCACGGTCAAGGAGAAGGAAGCAGACCTGTTCTGCTACGGCATTGCCTATCATTATCTGCCGAATCCCACAAACCAGTACACCCGGACTTTCGTTGGTAGCTATAACATGCATTTGATCCAGACAAATACCGGTTGGAAGATCGACAAGTTCAAGTTCAACCTGAAATTCATAGATGGGAACAAGACCCTGGAAGGTTCGTCGAAAACGGGATCGTGATCGCAGAGGCCATCAATCTATTCGCAAATTCAGAGCAGTATCCTGAAAAATGGGAGAACAAGTGGGGAGCACGCGGAAGGACGGAGTGAAATACAAGGACCGGCTCACTGTCAAATGAACGGTCTAGCTATGATCACAGTTGATGGGAAGACCTACTCTTTGTTCGGGAGCGAAGCCTCGACTGCGGACTACTACCGGACGATCAGTGCGTTTGCAGACAGGGTGCTGGAACGGAATCCTGATATTCATGCGGTCATCGGGGTCCTCGACCGGGCAAGCAGAAAGAAACGGTTCCTGAAAAAACAAATGCGGGGAACCGGTCCATCCGGCGACCCGCTGGTTTTCCATACCGTCACCACAGCTCGGGAGGTGCTTGCGCCGTATACAGCTGCGGTCAAGGCGCATCTGCAGGAGCTTTCGATCCTTAAACGGTGGGACGGGACCCTCTTTACCTCGGAAGAACAATATCACCTGTATATGCTTCTGATCGAGCTCACGAACCGTGCCTGGCGGGAGGCGTTCAGAACAGCAAAGCGTAGAATCGCCTTTCTCCCCTATTGTCTTCGCGATCTCTCCGCGGACTGCAAGTCCGGCCCGGGAGAGCTGGACACCATATGCAAGGGGTGCTCGAAGGACTGCTTCGTGAACCGCGTCAGCACGCTTCTTCGCGACAATGGGGTAGAACCCTACCTATGGATGAATGCCAACCTGCGAAAACTGCTCAAGGAGCTTAAAGCCAGGGCAGGAAGCATCGCTGTACTGGGCGTGGCCTGTGTACCCGAACTTCTGCACGGCATGCGGTTGTGCGGGGACCTCCAAATTCCCGTCGTGGGAATCCCTTTGAACGCGAACCGCTGTATCAGGTGGATGGGTGCTTTCCATCCAACGTCAGTGGACCTGGAAGCATTGATCGGTTTGATCCGTCATCCGTGATAGGAGACCTCATTATGTTGAATATGATCAACACCCGACGCAGCGTCAGGCAATTCAAGCAGGTCCCGGTCGACCATCAGGTTATCAAGGACCTGCTCGAGGCGGCTATGAACGCTCCCTCGGCCATCAATGAACAGGCGTGGCAGTTCATCGTACTGTCAGGGAAGGTCCTTGATGACTTCCTCAAGATCAACAAGAACACCCCCAAAGGCGCTCCCGTCGCGATCCTGGTCTGCCAGGATCTCGCGGCGGAAACGGCCAAGGGGTATTCCGTGCAGGATTGCGCTGCTGCCACACAGAACATACTGCTGGCCGCCCACGCGAAAGGTCTCGGGGCTGTCTGGACAACCGTGTTCCCGAACAACGTCACTGCCGTCAGGACGCTGCTGAATATCCCGGACAGCGTTCTCCCCTTTTCGTGCGTGCCTGTCGGACGTTCAGCGGAGGGTGAAAAGAACACCACGAGCAGGTTCGACGGGAAGAAAGTTCGTTATCTGGGTTAGAACAGCTTAATTGTGGATTGACACTGTCGTTAGGTCGAAGTGTTAATTAGTTGCCTGATAATCTATTCGAACTTAAAAAGGGCTGATCCCTGATAGGAATCAGCCCTTCTGTTTTTCTGGCTCACCACGGATGATAAATCTGGGCGATGGGAGGAACATATATCGCTATAACAGGCTATTTATTCAAAAACCAGCCTGATCCCTTTTTTCTCCTGACAGGCCTTCCGCCCATAGCGAAGAATTTAAGGTTATCTGAACAGCCAGAACCTGTATGCTTATTTAAATACTTCTCTCGTAGTCGCAGAAGGGGCACCGCCAGGTCTTCTCTATCTCGTACCAATCCATTTTCTTACGGCAGACCGGGCAAGCCTTTTTTTTACCCGACGGCTGGTTATCGGACGGTGATGATCCCTTTTTTGATTTCGGGAATTCGTCGGGAAACAGGGGTGCCAAAGGGACGGCACGGGGTTGGGATGGATCGAAAATCGGCTCCGAAGCCGGAGTAGATTTAGGTGCTCTCGTATGTTCACTTTTCTCTTCGCTTTGACCCTGAACTTCATCCTCTTTTAATTCTTCGTATGCGCAGGAATAACACATCCACATTTCATCCTGAATTTGGAAGTTCATTTGACCCCCGCACATAGGACATTTTTTTTGCCATTCCGTATCCGGCGCAGAAGACTCACGGATTTCGCTTTTCTGCTCGCCGCCTCCCTTTTCCTCGCTGCCAGTATAACTTATATTAGACTCCCTGGGCGGGATTGGCTGCGAGGCCGCACTTTCAGCAGTAAATTCCTCTATTCTATTTTTAATATAGGTTATCTCCGCTCCGATATCCGTGAAGAGTTCCCCCACTGCCTTCTCGACAAGTTCCATTTCCTTTTCCCGTGCCGCCATACCAATGAGGGTCCCTTTTTCTTCGCTCTCAAGCCGCCCTATTTTTTCACGCAGTTTCGCAATCTCGTCTCTCATCTCCCGCGATTTGGCTTCCATGACCTTACGCTCGTCGCGCCAGCCGGGGAGGGCAGGCATTAAGCCCTTCTCGAGTATTTTAAGCTCCTCAAGCTGGTTGTTGATGGCCTTAACGATCTCTTGCCGGCTTAGCTTCGAAGTCGCCGACAACGCTTTGATAGCGGCATTATAACGCTGCTTCTCCTCAGGAATGATTTCCTCAAGCGATTCCACGAGTTCGCGGAATTTTCCGAATATTGCATCCTCACTTTCAATTACTTTTTTTATTTCATCGCGGAGACGATGGATTTTGGATGACAGCTCTTCGCCTCCCTTCGATTTCACAAAGAGATCGGCAGCTATCCGGGAAAGGTTTTCGTTACTGTTTTTCTCCTTAACGCCCACGGATTCCCTCCTTCTCAAGCCTACCTTATTTATTCTGATTTTCTCAATATGTTATTGTAAGCATATCACACTTCGCGTTTATTGAAAATATATTACTTTAGAAATGGAAACTATAGGAGAGAGACTCCAATTTCAGCAATGGCTATGCAATTACACCCCTGAAATGAAAAGGTGCCCAGCATTCAATTTGCGCGGCTCCCCGGACATGATGAAGCAGGGCACTGGAAGGAAATAATCATTCTTTAACGTGAAGATTACTGGCACGAAGAGCACGCGACCGGTGGTGGATTGGTTAGACCCGGAATCACCCCTCCCGATTCGACGGACGGCATAGCTAATGGCGTGCATACAAGCGATATATGAGTTCGAGAGAGGTGAGCATAAATAGGCCAGAGAAGATGCACATCGGCCAGCCATGGCCATCGATTATGGCCACCACAAATGCGTAGATCACAAACAAGAACATGACATAGCCGAATCCGTTAATACGATCCTCGAAGCTATAATGAAAGCCCAGTGAAAGACCATAGGCTGGCTGGTACGGTGAACCTGCTTTTGGGTTGGCAAAACAACGAAAATGATTGGTAATCCGTCACACCTTTTATATAGCGCTATCAGCATCTTTACTCCCATATCGCGACCTATCTTGGGGCTGGTTAACAAAGAGCGTCACCAATGACCTTAATCCTGATGGGTGATTGGTGCAGTAGAGACTGACTCCGAAACCTAATGAAACTGCGACAATGGTAAGTATGAATATAACGAAAAGGCTCGGCAAGAAGCGTTCCATTTCTTGCCGCAAGAGACCTTTTTTCGCTTGACGGTGCCCACTAAATGGTGACCCTTTGAGGTTCCCAGCTTCTCCATGGGAACATTGCCGCTCTGGCAGGTCTTGCGCCAGATCTGATTGGTCCGCGTAGAACACCTGTAATAGTGATATTTCCGACTCCTCCCGGTTGCATGGGTCATGCGCGCCCCACATTCTCCGTTCCTCAGAGACATCAACATGCACATTCTTTTAGTTTTTGCGATAGAACTTTTTCTTTTTTTGAATTGGCCGTTTCACCAGTTGGCCTGGTAATTTAACTAGACGCGGATCGAAGCATAACTTGCTACGCTATGAATATATTAATACAAATACGTTTTTTATTGGTACTACTATTGCATCATATGACGTTGTTCTATTCGAAAAGTCACTGTAGAATGGACCGGGCATTTAGTTGTTTAAATCATTTGATTAACTATTTTTTATGCTATATTTAGCTTATTCCGGATGGATCCTGTTGCACAAACGCACTTTTCGTTACCTTGAGCGAAGCGAAGAGTCTCGCAACTGAAAGATAAATCAGAGATTTTGCAGTGCGTTCAGAATGACATACCGGACTAATTTGGCATTCGTGCAACATGCTCCAATGTCGTTTAATACATTTTCTCAAGTAGCGATGCTATTTTAAAACTGCTGATTTTTTCAACGGCTACATCACGAGACAGCTAGAGGGCAGCATGAAAACTAGTGACAAGAGTTTTGCGTTAAGCCGTCTCTTTGCGGAATGAATGACAGCGCTGATCCACCAATCTTGAGATGTTATTGCTTAATAACCTCGGGCATTGCTTGAGGAACCAAATAAAAGGAGGAATGGAGAATATGAGGCAAGCACTAGTACTATCAATTTTGTTGTCAGGTCTTTTGCTCTATGGTTGCAGCTTAGAGGGGGGCCCAACCGCATCATCGAATGGCAGCAATACCAGTTCAGATACTGGAGGAAGTGGAGGAGGGTCTCAATCTGGACCTACGACTGCATTTACATTGAAACTTGTTGACAGCGACAAATCAGTTTCAAGAACGAGTACTTTTGGCTCACTGCCAGTTGCTTCAGATGTCAGGGTTGTAATCAGGAGTTTTGCTACGGTAACAACAAGTACACAGGTTTGTGAATATGACGAAGATTTTGAGTTTGTGTGTATTACTGTCACTGGACCAAGCTACACTGAGGTTTATAAGGATATTCAAGATGTGGCGTATGATTCAAATGGTACCGTCCAAGTTGGAATTCCTGCAGGAACAGGTTATACCCTTGATGTTATAACCAGCAAGCTGGAATCAGGTATTGCGACTACTCATAACATCTTAAAATATGGCAACACGACCAATGTAGACGTTGTCGCTGGCCAATCAAATAGTGCTACAATTGTAATGAGACCCCTTAGTGATATTCTTAATATGACGGTTGCCGATGACGTTACATCTAAGACAATATTTAATGTTACTCTCAATAATGTACTGCCGATTGAACCTAACTATAAGATGACCATGAGCTTTGGCACAACTACTCCTTCTGTTGTAAGCAACTCAACAAACACGTGTACCTTTACTGCACCTGAATCTTACGACGCTGGAACTATTTATTTGCAGGGAACGTTTACCCTTAACAAGTCATTCCTGAGTCAAAACGAAACGCAATCGCAATGGACGCGTCTCTTCCCAAATGCGGATTATAACGAAGAAGTATACAGTAACCTGAACCCGCTCATTCATGTATCTATACCTGTCAACTGATAGCTTTCCCAAGCTTAGCACCATAAATTATGTTGGCAGCAATACATCCGCAATAAAGGCAGCCAGTGATCAACGTTGGTTGCCTTTTTTTAGTGTCTCCCTGCGCAATAAAAACGGTAATTGAGCGAAAGCCCTGCCCTGTCTAGTCAACCTCGTTGCGTGAAGTAACTCGACAAACTGTCGCAACGAATCCGCCCCGATTCGGGCTTAAGATCCTGCCTGTTAGTTTAACTTGCTGTCCAAACGGAGGGATCAGTTCATGGCTCCCCATGCCGGACTCGAATTGAAATATTTGATACGATTTATTTCAAAAGTGAAGTCCTCAATTTCCAGAAAATGAAACTCACGTGAAGTATAGAAAATACTTCTCGCTCATCAATTATATCATCTGATAGAGACTTCCTATCTGAGTTTGTAGCAATCAATTATAAAAACATATTCTTTCTGGCAGAGTATAACAATTTCACTATACTTTTTACAGTCATTATACCGGTTTTACTTATTTTCAGTCGTTATGGACCATAAACTACAACTGGTACAATAATCGAAGGAAGGTCAAACGTGCACAAACGTGCTTATGTCAGTAGTATCGTAAAGTCACTGGATTCCTCCGGCTGACCACCTGCCGGGATAGGCTTATCAAGTCCGGAATGACGGACTTTTAGGCAGCGCTCTTTCCCCAAAAATCGGAAATTTCCTTCAAGATGCTCTCGGAAACAAGTTCGCTGACATCGGACTCGAACCAGTCGTCCGGCATGGAACGGGAATAACCCAACTGAACAAAACGGTTGTCCATCAGCACAATGAGGCCGCGGTCCTTCTCGGAACGGATCACCCTCCCTGCAGCCTGGATCGCCTTGGCCATTGCGGGAATCACATAGGCATAGTCGAACCCTGAATTGTATCGCTTCTGGTAATACTTCCGCATCTGCTCACGCTCGAGATCGAAATTCGGCAGGGGCGGCCCGATCACGAACGCTCCGATGGCCATCTCGCCCGGATAGTCAACTCCTTCGGAAAACATGCCTCCCTGGACGCCAAAAAAGACCTTGGGAGAAGACCCTTCACGAAGCTGTTCCAGAACGGCCTCGACCTGGGCTGCTTTCATGTCCCGCTCCTGCTTGAGGACGGTAAAACCCGTTAGAGAACTTCGTTCTTTAACGATATTAGCTTGTGGCTTTGAACCACAATCTGAGAATGATACGTACCGCTGACAGGGGTCGGCGGCTTTCTCTAACGGGGTAAAACCATTTGACGGTTGAAACAAAGCAAACACTCTTTCGAGGAATTCGAAGCTCGGAAAGAAGGCGAAATAATTACCCTGCTTCAAAGCTGTTATCCGCTCTATGGCATCGGCTATCTTCGAATAGCTGCGCTCGCGGTCGGAATACTTCGTCGAGATCTGCGGAATGATCAGGAGCTTGCGATGCTTCTTTGGGAAGGGGCTTTGAAATTCAGCCGTCTTTACGGTTTCGGGATCGAGCCCGGATAATATTGCATAGTAATCAAAGGGCTTTAGCGTGGCCGAGAACCCGACCACTTGCTCGTATTCATCGTAGCAATCCTTGAGCATGGCTGAGGCGTCGCAGCAGGTGATCTTCACAATGCCTCCATTCGCATGGGGATGAAAGGTAACGAAGAATTCATCGGTATCAGGCTCTGCAATATACTCGAGAGCTTCGATGAACGCGGACCAGTAAAAGCAAAGGCGCATGATCACGTCCCGGGGCTGGAGTTCGATGGAGGAATCAAGGTAGCGCGAAAGGAACGCGCGGAGCTTCGAATCCTGCTCAAGGAACGAATCAATGGGGGGAGTGATCTTCCGCGGCTTCATGTTGTGTTCATGCCTGCATGAGGCGACAACCTGAATGCAGGAGCCAAGAAGCTCCTCGGCCTCAGCGCGGAAACGCGAAGGAACCGTGCGGACCTCGTCCCGCATTTGCTCAAGCGCAAGGCTGGAGAGCGAGGGGGAATAGTAATCCATTGCGCGTGAGGGAAGGTTATGGGCCTCGTCGATCACGAGATTCGGTTTTCCCGTTTGATCGATGTTGATCACGGCCATGCGGCCGAATGCCGAGCGCGGGGCGAAAACGTAATTATAATCGCAGATCACAATGTCGGCTTCCCCTGCCCCGTCAAGCTGGAGCTCAAAGGGGCAGACCCGGTATTCTTCCCCCAGATCGCGGAAGGTCCGTGCCTTGAGCTTCCTCTTCTTTGAGAGGATCTCGAGAAGCCCGTGTTCAGCGACCTTGGCGTAGTAGTCTCTGGCATATTCGCAGAACTGGGGATCGCAGAGCGGCTCGTTCTGGAAACAGATCTTGCCTTTGGCGGTGATGGTAAGAGACTTGATCTTCGAACCCATGTCTTGAAAACGTCCTACCGCATCCTCGGCAACCAGGTGCTGGCTGTTCTTCGGCGTGACATAGACCACCCGCTGGCCGCGGGTGAGCGCTTCCTTGAGAACGGGATACAGAACGCCGACAGTCTTGCCGAGCCCGGTGGGGGCTTGAATGAGCATGGGGCTCTTCTTCTGCATCCCCTGTTCGACCGTCTGCATGAGCTCGATCTGGCCAGTCCGGGGGGTCTCGTAGGGGAATGAGAACCCTGCGGCAACCTTCTTGCGGCGAAGAGCGCGCTTTTCAGAACTCTTCGCCTCCTCGACAAGTTCGTCAAGCCGCAGGTCCAGCCATGCTTCGTACGAAGGGAGATCCAGCGGCTGTTCAATGTCCAGGGCATCCCTGGTGCGGGTCGAGACAAGATGGAAGCTCAACAAGGGGACCATCTTGTGTTCGAGCCAGAAGAAGTAGCCATAGGTCGCGAGTTGAAGGCAGTAGGGATGGTCCAGGGAATTGTCCAGGAGCCGTCGTGCAAGGTCCCGGATATTGAAGCCGGTCTTGATCTCCTCTATCCTGGGCGGATCGTTCCTGAAGATCCCGTCCATCCGTCCGTCGATACGGAACCTGTATCCTTCCCTCTCGAACGATCGGCTGATCGCGATCTCGGCCTCGTAGGACGGATCGGCCCTGGCCCGCTTTCGCTGCACGCGGAGGTGAATCTCCTGCCCCTCGACAGCCGCCCGTCCAAACCCTGAATAGACCTCGATGCTCCCGGTCCGGGGAACCGGCAATGCAAAGTCGCGGATTGCGACAGGTATGAGTTTTAATTCAGGTGTCATGCTTCTTTCAGTAAAAGGATCACCGGGACGTATTGAGGTATCAGCAAGAGGGTGAATCGCATAGTATGACAATCGTTGCAAACAAAAACCGGTTCAAAGAAGGGTCCCTTCTCCGAACCGGCATTAAACGACAGCTGCATGAACGAACGGGCAATCATGAGTATGGGTGGATTGTTCGAGGGAACAGTCATCGGGTTCTCGCGGTATTTCCGTCCGCCATAACAGAGAGGGTCCTGTTGGAGTCGCTTCTCGACAGGCAGTTGAAAAACACCAATTAGTCATTGCGAGTCGCGATTTTCGCGACGTGGCAATCTATAACTCGCTGTTTTGTTTAAATGCGAGATTGCTTCGCATTTATCGCAATGACAAACGAGGGACCTGCTCGCATAGACGGCAAAAAGACTTTTTCAACAGCCTGTAATGGCCTGACATCTTTCTTACTGTCTGAAATCTGTCTGTACCCGATGAGTATAACTGCCGTGTCACATATAGGTGACTTGCAACAGAGGTGCAAGCACTCCTCGATTCGGTCCCGTGCTGTCGGTAATTTCGATAAGCCCAGGGGAAACTGCCCCTGAATCCTCCAATATACGAACCTGGAAGTTGGATAGACGCAAACGCTGTGCCTCCTGCATCATCGAAGTCACATCAAGGGAAACGTGCTTACCGAAGTCGACTTGGGAAATCGGAGGCGTGATCGTGGCGGTAACCAACGCCGGCTGGAGCGTCCGGTCAAAATCCGTCTCTACCAAAGTTCGCGATTGAAAGGAAACAAGTTCGATACGAATTGGAATCGTGCCGGCCAGCGGTTGAGGAGAAATGCTGTTTATTACTATATCGAGGATTGCCGATACAATAACGGCATTGCCCGGGACACCACCCGCGCCTGTTAAGGGGAAGTCCAGGAACGCACGGTATTCCGCATTAGTGTCAGGATTTATGCCGGCAAACACACTCTGTACACTCGGATTCATGCCCTGCGTTACCGTGAAAAGGCTCGTGAGGGGATCTCGTACGATATAACCGTCAAACACGGAGTCACTGAGGATCGGGACAACAATTTGATCGGATGCTCTGCCACCGCCATCACGATGGCCATCGCGATGGCCACAACCTGTCAATGTTAGACTTATGCACACCACTATTGCCGCCAGGAATGTCCTTTTCATGGCTACCTCCCGTCTTTGTTCATCGTATTGTCAAAATCTTTCACTGCAGAGGACGCGGAGGACGTTGAAAAAATCTCGAACTACAAAACATTAAACTCTATTTCTCTGCTCCCTCCCCCTCTGCGACCTCTGCGGTAAAATCTCTTGCGTTTTTTCATAGAACTTTTGACACTACCCTTTTTTGTAACTACTCAGTTCGCCCTCCACTAAAGAGTGACTCTATGGGTGTTATCTTCTCACCCCAGACGGTGTTCTATCGCCACCAGCAGGCTGACTTCTTTTCCTGGTGCCGCGGGAAAGTGGAGGAGATGTTTTTCTTAACCCTGTCATTGCCCGTTCACGGGAGCCTCTAAATATTGCTTTATTCCCTCCTCGAACTCCGGGGGAAATGAAACGTCTTGCATCGTGTGGCGCACCAATGCCTGCAAAGGTCCGTCCATTGAATCTCCTCAAGGGATCAACACGAACAATCCTGTTTGTGCGGTGATCCACGAAATGATTGGAGATGACCTCCACCCTATTATGAACATGGACAACCCTGTGGAAATCACCCAGGATGTAGAAGCCAGGAAACCAGAAATTCCATCCCCAGAAGGGATAGGGCACCCAGACATATAAATAGGTGTAATCCGGAGGAGGGGGGTAGTACGTCACAGCCGGCGGGCCTTGGTCTGAGTAGTAGTCGTTTATCACGGCATTATCCGGAGCAGTGATATTACTTGGAGCATTCTGGGATGTCTGTCCAGGAGTACCCTCCCTCACGGCTAAGTTAATCTCGGCCATAACATCCTGAAATGCCTTCAACGCTTCACCTTTCCCCATTTTCAAGCTTTTGGATTCAGCCGCAACGCTTATTGACTGCGTCAACTCTCCGACAACGTCAGGCGTAACCGGGTAATCGGCAATCCACCCGTTCCGAGGCGTGACGCCGGCATTCCCGAGCAAGCTCTCCGCTTCAGCCTCGCTGGTAGCTTTTCCCAGCTTAAGCGCATCAACAAGTTTGACTGCTAAATCTCCCTCCCTGACCAATGGCTGAGCAATTGGAGCTTGTTCTCCTCCTATCACTTGCTCAGATTGCGCATGGATACCTACAGGCATTAAGACCAGGACACACCATGCCACAGACGCTATAATAAATAATCTTTTCATGGTTTATTGCTCCTTTCATTTTTCGCCAAAGAGATAACCAGATCTCTTTCTAGATATATTGTAACCTAAATCCGGCTGATTTTCTCATATGACATTGAATGCCTGATTTAAGAAGATGCTAACGCCGTGATGCGGTATTCAGGTATCCAACAAATACAGAATGTTACCTGATATGTTTCAAAGAAATGCCACTTCAACAACTTCAGGAAGAGGTCCAGGACCTCCAGGCGATTCATTATTTTAGGTTCACGAAGCATTCAATTCTACTTTGATCGAAGGTATTCAATAGCACGTTCCGCCCATGTGCTGTCTTGAAGGATGGCTCTTCCCACGCCGATCAGGTCTGCCTTCTTCTCCACCAGGAATTTCTCTGCCGCTTCAACTTCGGTAACCCCTCCGGTAAGGATCACGGGAATGGAAACAGCGCTCTTGATGGCCTGGCTGAGGGGAGCAAAATAACCTTGCCCTATGAGGCCGGGGGGAGTATATCCGACAAATCCGCCGGAAATGTGAATGATATCCACGCCTGCCTTTCAAATACCCGGGCGGCAATCTCGCTGTCTTCAATTGTCGTTCCGCCTTCTGTATAATCCGAAGCCCCTAACCGCACCTGAATGGGAAAATCCGGCCCGACTGCCGTGCGTACCGCCTGGATCACCTGCAGGTGAATGCGAATGCGGTTTGAAATTGCTCCGCCGTATTCGTCTGTTCTCTTGTTTGTCAGGGGAGACAAGAACTGGTTGAGAAGGTAACCATGAGCGGAATGTATTTCCACGGCGTCAAAGCCTGCTTCCCTGACCCTGCGGCTGGCGTCTTTAAACGCATTCACAATATCGCCGATCCCCTTCCGGGTTATCTCGCGGGGTATGTCGCCGCGCCTCGGGTTCACTACTGCTGAAGGAGCCAGGGGTGTCGTTCCCATGACCTCTTTTAGCGCTGCGCTTCCGGCGTGGTTGATCTGCATTGCGGCCTTTGATCCGTTCCGGTGAATGACATCCGCTAATTTCCGCAGACCGGGGATCACAGCGTCATCGGAAACGGAAAGCTGATTGTCGCTTGCCTTTCCTTCCGGGGTTATGTAGCTGTGCTCGATGATGATCAATGAAATATAGCCGCCACGCGATTTTTCCTCGTAGTAGTCGAGAAGCGCCTGACTTACTTTTCCGTCAGGCTCGGCTTTTGCCGTAGCCATCGGCGGCATTACCAGCCGGTTGGCTAAGTTCATTGAACGCACGTTTAAAGGTTTGAGGAGATAGGTCATGGATTGATCTGCCTTCAAATAGAACCGCTGCCTTTCTATCGGAAGTTTTTTTTAGGCTCCTTCGGATTCGTTATCGTACAGCAGAAAAACGACTTGTCATTCCTTAACCGGTGTCCACGTCTTGTCGGGATCGTACGTGTCCACATCCTGCTCCATCTTCAGGGTGTCCGGTCCGAGGTTCTTCTGATAAACCTTGCCTTGCTGATTGACGATAAAGGTCATGACTCCCGACTTGCCCCAGTTTGAGGGAAATGCAACCAGGGCAAAACCTCCGACCATGTTGCCATTAATAATGTAATTGTATTTGCCCCCCGGCGCATTCTTTCCCTGTCGTGTCAATGTCTTGAAATAGTAGCCATGAAACGGGATCGGCTGTTCCTTGAAGAGAGACTTTTCCTTCTTATAGCCCGCCATCCTGGCCTGTGCCACGAGTTCACCCAGTGGGCTTACCGGTTCACCCGGCGCGTGTCTCCAGAAGAGGCCGTTTTTCTTACCGGGGTCACTCCGGAGTTTCTGTGCATACGCGAGTATCCCGTCACCGTCCCAGTCCTGAAGCACATACTCGCGCTGCGCCTTGACATAGGTGCGGCAGACCAGTATGGCAGTGAGTTCATCTTCACCTATCCTGCGGTTCAGGATCTCTTCCTTGCCCGCTTCGGTGTCAAAGAACCATTGGCCATTCGTTTTTACCAGGGGAATCGGGAAAGGCCAGTTCTCGTTGCCTATGGAAATGATCACCTTTGAATCATTCTCTTTCACAAGGCTGGTTTTTTCTGCTACAAGCCTGGCAAATTCTTCGGATTCTGCTGCATCCTGCACCGCATCTCCGGAGAGAAGGTCTTTTGATGAGGGCCCGAATATCTGATCGAGCGCGGCCTTATCGCGTATCTTGATGGCCTCGACGAGTCCCTTCAAGGCATCCTCAGGAGTGGAAAAAAGTTTTTGTGATGCTGCCGCCATTATCGGCATGCTCCAGGCAACGATAAACACTGCACAAACCAAAAGCACAGCAATAAAAACCACACCCCGCGATGAACGAAAGAGAGATTTCTGTCGCCTTGTCTCCATATTTTTTGTCCTTTCTTAATTCAACGTATGCCCTGTGATAGAAATTAGTTGAAGCAAGCCCCCGTCTTTACTACCGGCGTTGCCTGTCACCCGAGTCATCCTTGCGTGCAGGAACACTGCCTCGACGTACCGGGGGCGCGGAAGGCCGTGCCTGTTCGCTGCTTTGACGGCTGGCCTGGCCACGAAGGCCCTGCGTCTTCGCTTCGCCGGCTCCGCGATAACCACCAAAGGTAACTGAGGGGGTCCTTGCTGTCTGCTGGCTCGCTCGCGCAGAACCGGGCTGCTTCGAACCGCTGCTGCCCACCTGTGGTGAAACGGGTCTCACCTGCTGACCGCTGCCTGGAGCCGGGATAGTCGGTCGTTGACTGACATTCGGGGTCGGCATTGTTCGTCGCTCGCTGATACTTGGAGTCAATGGTGCCGGCTGCTGATTGACTGTTCCACGACTTTCCCGGCCGCGATTGCTGTATACGCGGGTGTCCCGTCCGTGGCCGTATATCCCTCCGGCGGGCCTGGGCTGTATCGTAGTGCTCCCCCTGGCTTCACCCACCCGTGCATACCTGTCGGCATTCGGACCACTGGGTCGTGATGCCAGGTACCTGGCGGGGTCACCGTGTGATCTATCATGCCTCCATGTCTGATTTATTGAAGGCCTGCTTCTGTTGATATAAACATTCGATATGTGAACATATGGCCTTGCATGATTGACCCAGCCAGGGCGGTTCCAGCCGTGATAGATCACATGGCGGTGACCCCAGTCAACATCCATGCTCAACCAGCCCCCGATCGCCAGGCCAAAGCCAAAGGTGATGAATGGCGAAGCTTTGACATATACAACAGAAGTGTCATACTGAGGGACGTATAAATATTGAGGTTGAGCTGGAACGATCAGGATGTAGTCTCCTTCGACAATGACGCTTTGTTCATCATTACTGACAAGACTCCCGACTGCCCTCGCCCGCCACCTGAGCCGCTGGATCGAATTGGTCACCTCTTCCGGCTGGTTGAGAAAGGCATCTCCCAAGTTGGCTGTCCAATCCATATTCTCGGCCATCATTTGAAGAATGTCTGGATAGTGGGAAATTGCCCTGACGGACTCGGCCCAAGCCTGCTCGTCAATACGTGACACATCCCCTCCGCTATTGAGCCACGCGTCCGCATCGGCTACCTCTGCCGGATACGTCGAGGCCGGCAGTATCTGGGCCAGCAAAGGATCCGGGTAGAGCGCGATGGGGGCGAGAAGATCGTCAAGCTCCTGGTCCGTAAAGGATACTGAGTATATCAGGTCCGCGTCTTCCGCCCAGGCTCGATTGGACAGGAGGGCTGAAAGGCACACAATAAATACAAGCAGAAAGCCCTTTATAAAGATCCTTTTCATAAGCGCAGATCCTTCCTCTCTCTACCCTGGGGTCGCTGGTAAGCACCGGATTATCGTCGATACCTGCTTTAGTTTCTGCTTCATGAAGCGCTTTCGTAACAAAAGAGATCATTACCAGGCTGTCAAGATCCGTCATATTATGGCTGAGTTGATAACCCGTAAGTAATTCAATGTATATATTAGACACGATTCAGCGTGAAAAGTTGCGCCATTTTCATTCTTATTATAAATAAATTAAGTGAGCCGAAATTGTTGATTTTAGAACGTTACTCAGATCTTTTGTACTGTTTTCCCTCACTCCAGCATTTGCCCACGGCCTGACCAAGTGACCAGTACATCATGCTGCTCCGGTCAAACAAGAGCGGCTTGACCTTTGCAAGGTCTACCTTGCCATCCGTGAGTACCGCGTCATCGGCATAGGTGGCCACGATCTCGCCGATGAACAGGTCGTGGGTCTTGGTCTCATAGGTATCATGGAGCCTGCATTCCATGGAGAGCGGACAAGCCTGAATAAGCGGCGCGGTCTTCAATTCACCGAAGAACGTCTCAAAGACATCCGACTTGTCGGTCTTGCTGCCCGATACCAGACCGACGTAATCCATCTCCACCATCCTGTCCTGCGACAGGATGTTCACGCTGAAGGTCTTGTTCTCTCTGATGCCGCTATTGGTGTAGTGTACCTTCCCCATGCCAATCGAGATGAGATGGGGTGCTGCGGCGTTCAGGATCCCGACGTGGGCGATGTTCAGAAAATTCACCTTCCCGTTCACGAGAGCACCCACGATCGTTACCGGCGTGGGATAGAGCACATTCTGGTTTCCGATCTTTTTTTTCATATACCCCCCAACGGTGAAGCACTCTCAGAGAAAAAATCCGCCGCTATCCGAATATTATCAGTGTAAATCCGTGTCAAAAGCCGTTCTCAGGTTGATCTATTTCTTTCCATTTTTTACGGGAAATTGATCGTTTCATTGCTAATCGTAATGTATCAGCATTGCTTCCTTGATCTTCTGCGCCTTCTCTTTACTCACCAGCCGCTCGACGATCGCGAGGCCGAAGGTGAGTGCCGTGCCTGCCCCCCTGCTGGTCAGCACATTCCCGTCCGTCACGACGGACTTTTCTTCATAGATCGCCCCGCCGAGACTTGCTTTGTAGGATGGGTACGATGTAGCATGCTTGCCCTGGAGCACACCCGCGCTCGCGAGCACAATTGGCGCCGCGCAGATAGCGCCGGTCAGTTTCCCCTTCCGGGAGAAGCTTTTAATCAGCTCCTTTACGCGCGGGTCCGCGTTCAGGTTGTCCGTGCCCGGCTGGCCTCCCGGCAGCACGATCATGTCGAAATCATCGACCTTCACCGTATCGATGGTCGTGTCGGGAATGATCTTCACCTTCCGGGCGCTTGTGATATGCCCGTCGTGCAGGCCCGCGACAACCGTGTCGATCTCGGCACGTCTGAGAACATCGATAATGGCCATGGCCTCCACTTCCTCAAACCCGTCCGCTAAAATGACCGCTACTCTCGGCATAGACGCCTCCTTACACTCGGTGAAACATATAGTCGAATGAGGCAATAGTAAATAGTTTTCTTCCCGGTTCATCAACTCTTGTACTGTATCGCGATAAAGAATCGGGCAAACCGTGAAAAGCGCCGAATATGAGATCGCCACCGATTTTCGATAAAAAAGGACGGAGGAAACTTAGTATCCCTCCGTCCGGAAACGGACACCGCAACATCGCAGACTGCTTAGTATCCTGAGCGACCCTTCTCCTGTTGCGTTCCAGCTTGTCGTTTATCAGTCATGTGTTTTTCTATCATCACCACCAGCTTCTCTCTCTGTTCCGGTGTGAGCATATCATGGATCTCCGTAAATTTGGATGCGACGAACCGCATCATATCATTGGCCTGAGTCTGGTTCTTATCAACCAGGGCGTTCAGCCGCGTTTTGTCGATTTCCGCGCTCCTCATCATATCATTCGCTTCTCTTACGGTCTCTTCCCGCATTTTGATCATGTCCGGCCGCTTGGTCAGGAATTCGTCCTTGATCTTCTCAAACTGAGCCTTTTGGCTGTCATCTAATTTTAGCTCCGTCGCCAGGTACTTCACCATGTGATCAGCCCGCTGCTCCGGAGTCCGGTAACAGCCTCCCAAGATCAGTGTTGCAATGGCTGCCATTGCAACGATTATGATTTTTTTGCTTTTCATCCTCGTATCCTCCTTTACCCTCAGACAGGATGTATTCGATCCTTTATCTCCATGTTGATATTATAGCACATTGTCGAAATGGAAGGATCGCTTCGAATGGCGATGCGGATTTTTCAGGTCACTCATGTAGGAAAAAAGGACTATAAATAATCGCGGGAAGAAGTACCGGAGGTGAGGGACATCCCCTCAGTACATCATTCCGGTATGAGAAAGCTGGATTTAATATCCCTGCGAGTAATCGATGACTGCGAACTGTGCATTGCTGAGGAGCGCCTCCGTCTCAACGAATTCTTCGATCGTTATGATGCCCAGGTCTCCTCCGAGATCGGCTATCTTCCTCACTATGGCCTGCTCAATGCCCCAATTGCTCTTCATATTCCGGATGAATTTATCGTCAATGTTTCGGCCCGGACTGCGTCTATCATCTCTATTCGGTTCCGGATTTGAAGAAGAAAATGAAAAAGCGGAAATGCTTGTGGTAAATTAATGTGGTGATCAGAAAGTGATAGGAAGCTTCTTAAGGGGGCATCCTCCGGAGTATCTGTTCAGACGAGGTATTTCAGGATCTGTTCGCGGAATTCGAGGATATTAAGCGGCTTGGTTATGTATCCGCTTGCGCCAAGGGCAAGACCCCGTTCGCGGTCCTGATGCTCGCCTTTCGTGGTGATGAGAATGATCGGCGTGTCCTTTTTGAACACCTGGCGAACAGCGCGAATGACCCCGGCCCCGTCCAGTTCCGGCATGTTCATGTCGGTGAGGATAAGGTCAACGTCCTGGTGGTTCAGCTTCTCGATAGCATCCATCCCGTTCACCGCCTCTATGAGCTGCACCCCCGGCAGCAGCTTGATCAGGTGAAAGAAGAGGAACATTCGCATCGTCTGTGAATCGTCAACAACAAGGATCCTTTTGTTCTGAAAAGATGGCATGCCGTTCTAAGACCTTTCATCCTAAAAAAACCATTTTACCTAAAAAGGGCAGTTTATCACGCAATGGCCCAGAAGAGGGCCACCATAAGCCACCCCCATGGAGCCAATCGAGGGCAGGCTCCGAACGCAAATAAAATCGGCTGCTACCGTCTATAGAAGACATCACCCGCTGCCGTCTTGGACAACGAGCCCCTTGTTTATTAAAGTATACTATACTTTTCCTCTCGGCGCCGAGTCTGCCGCTGGACTGCGCCGAACCCGGCGATGATCTCAACGCATCAAGGCCGTGACCAAAACACAATGACTTGTCCAGCTGGTGTGGCAGAAGCTGAATGGCAAACGCTGGCACGAACCCCTGGCACGAACAAGAACGGATCATTCCGGATGGCCGCGACGGTACTGCAGGTGAACGCATTCATCAAATGAAAAGAACCCTTGAAACATCAAGACCTGGATCGCCTTCCTGAACTTCGTTGTCAATTGCTTTTCGTAGCAGGGACGACATTGTTTCGTGAGAAGATGTGGAAGAACAGCTGTCAGTGGCCGGCAAACTGCCGCAGTAATTTTCCCAGGGGGCAACGGCCCCCAGGTCTTATCAATCCGTGTGAATCCCTGTCGCCAGGAGGCGCCTGCTTTCAGCTGAGCCCTCTGCCCTCTGCGCACGGAACGGCTGTTCAGGCTGTCCCGGACCCGTCCTCATCGTGAACTTTCAGCCTTTGCTGAGAGTTGTCCGACAGCTTTTGAAGGGCATCATCGACGTATTCCCTGATCAGGGCCCGATCCTTTTCCGGAAGGTCCTGGTACAACAGCCCGATGCCGGCATTCGGCACGGGATATCGCACCACAGCCTTAGTGGCCACCACGCCATTCCCGATCGGGAATGACAGGGTAATGTCCGCGCCTTCGGGAAAGGTCTGCGCGGTCAAGAGAAACATACCGCTTTCGCTGATATCAACGCTTTTTGCGTAGATCTTTTCATTGATCGTCACCCTGCCGGAAAAGGAAATCCGCGGAGAAAGCCGGGCTGACTCAGGGTTCGTAATATCAACACCCAGGTCCTTTACGTGAACTGCCAGCATCGCCATATGGTCGCGGAACCCCTGGCCCAGCATCTCGAGCAGCTGCCTCATCTCCTTATTGGCGTCCTTCAACGCAACCACGACATACTGTTCAACAAGGCTGGATTCGATCAGATAGCACTGGACGAGGATCTCATTGATCTTTTCACGAGGCATGGCAAGAATCATCGACACCTGGTACATCACCTTGTTGATCTCGGTGAAGTTGAGATACACTTCTTCAAAGTCGCTCGGCTTGGCCCGTACGATCCTCTTTTGCATTCTCGCCAGGTTGACGTGGTTCAACTCTTCCAGGTGGAGCTGATAAAAAAGACCTTCGAGCTCCTTGTTGCCGCTGAACTTCGCCTGCAGTTTCGCGTACATGTCACCCAGGTTCACTTCCAGCTGTTCGATCACTTCCAGGGCCTTGAAAGCATCCATGACAATTCCTCCGCAA
>Ga0210377_10001649_pt1 | contig 20250 bp, 17 predicted proteins | sample PLM4_65_b1redo_FD_155480 | JGI IMG/M metagenome (GOLD analysis project Ga0210377, IMG submission 155480) | Groundwater sediment microbial communities from an aquifer in East River, Colorado, USA - PLM4_65_b1 redo | ecosystem: Environmental > Terrestrial > Soil > Riparian zone | place: USA: East...
ATCGGCGTCGGTACAAGTCCGGCTCCGCCCAGTATCGGTGCCGGCCCTTGCTCCACCCACTCTGGAATGCCAGCCACATGCATGACGCCAACATTCGTCGACGTATCATTCAAGGTAGCGCTATAGACGATGACCTCTTCGATCGTTTGATACGCGAACACCTCGGTGCCGATCTGGGCTTGCGTATTGTTCAAGGTCACGGCAGCCGTAGGCGCGCGCACGATCAGCGTATCGTCATCTGCACCGCCTTGAAGCGTTACGGTACCGGCATAATCCGGCAATGCCTGTATCGTGATGCGGTCGTCGGCGCCTGCCGCGTCGATGGTTAGAGAAGTCGTCAATAGAGTGGAGAAGATATGACTTTCGAAGGTGCCGTTGTCACTCGTGATAGTCAGGAAACCCGGAATCAGTTCCTTCAGAGTGATGTTGTCCGCCAACACGGTCCCGGTAAAAACCCGATTGATTGCATCCCCGTTGTCAGTGATGGGCTCAAGATTTGCGTAACTTATTACGGATCCGTCTAGATCGATCTGACCGGAATCGGGCCCGGTCGCAGAATAGATGACGGTTTGATACGAACCTCCGGCGATCTCCAGTGAGTCAAAACCGCCGGCTCCGCCGTCGATCAGACCGCTGACGTTGCCCGCCGCCTCGAAGACAAACGTATCGGCATTATCCGGCGCTCCTTTCAAGTTCTCGAGGCCGCTGAAATCGATGTCATCGATATTTCCGGCGTCATCGCCGGCTATGTACCACGTCGTGTCTTCGGCCGGTCCGTAGAGCGTGTCCTTGCCGGCTCCCGTTACGACATTCTCTATACTGGAAATTGCCCCCGCATTGGTCGCTGTTCCGGCGGAAAGGTCTACCACTACTCCCGCAGTGTCCGCTGACAGGTCAAGCGTGTCAGATCCTGCTCCACCGTCAACGGAAGCTGCACTGCCGCCGCTGAATGCAAAGGTATCGGCCCCGGACCCGCCCGACAGGTTCTCGACATTCGAGAAGGCAACTCCTTCTACACTTCCGGAACCCGCGCCGCTAATAGTCCACGTGTTGTCTGCATCTTCCCCTATGAGGGTATTCTCTCCGGATCCTCCATCAAGCAGCCCGCTGATGCTCCCGCCGGAGAGAAGGGTAAAGATATCAGAATCGGCGCTACCCTTGAGATTCTCGATGCCCCAGAAAAGAACACCTCCTCCTCCGTCGGCGCTGCCTGAATCAGGACCGGTAATGTTCCAGTTCGTCGAGGGCTTGCCGGTGATTTCAAGCAGGTTGTTATCGCCTTGGGTTGCATCGTCAAAATTAATGCCGCCGGCGAGTTCGAAGGGAGAACTGAAGTCGATCGTCAGTTTATCCGAATCGGAAGAACCGTGGATATTGACCGCGCTGGTATCGCTCAGGTTCTGTTCCAGGACTGTCGTGGAGGTGGCGTTATCGATGAGCTGGATTTTCTGGGTAGGCTCGTCGTACCGAAGGGTAAGGTCGAAAGCCGCAGTGCCGGCATACGCGAGGTCCGTGGACAGGAGGAGTCTCGGCTCGATGGGCTCGAACAGAAATTTACTGGAACGGATCGGCTTCGCGCCGTTCTCATTCCCGTTGCCGTTTCCGTTCTTCCTGTATCGCCCGATTCCCTTGCTCTGCGAACGCGAAATTGTATTACTCAAGGTCCTCATGTTACCCATGGCGCCCTCCCTTTGAGTATCGAACGATACCCGAGGCTTATTTTTGCCGTCACAATTTGTTTAATAAGCCGCCCTTAAATACAACACTCACTTACAAAGAAACCTGATCAAATCACTATTTGTGCCTGGTTTTTTTTACGCGCTTCATGATCAAGAATCAAGATACAGAACTGATCCCGTCTGCATTCTGTTCACGACGCGTTGTTTATTGTGTTTTGAATTAAAGTGCGGCTCTTCTTGTAAGGGAGCAGAGAAATCCGCAGGTGAAAGACTGCCTTCTAACGGATTGGTTTGTTTAAGGAAGGGGTTGGCATGTGGTTGTAATTTTTGCGGCAGATATGGTTCAGGCTGAAGCGTGTTGACCAGGGTCAGGTACTCGTCCAGGGCCATTCCGTAATTATTGAGCATTACCGGGGCCGGTATCATTGACCTTGCTCTCTCGGCCCTGAGGGGAACTTCCCCTAAGACGGTTCTCACCGCAAATAAATGCTTGGTTGTTATTTCATGAGGCAGAATTTTTGATCGCGCGGTCTTTTCGTTTTTGGTTATGATGCAATCGGTAGAATTATTTTTTACTTTGTTTGCTTTCTTTGAAACCGTTTTATTCAGTTCACTCGCTTCTTGAGCGCCCTCTTCAAAGCTCAGTGCTGCGGCGCTATTGGCAAGCAGTGATAAAGCCAGTATGAGAATGCTCATTCCTGCTCGAAAGATCAACGCGCGAACCGTGCCCAGTCTTTCCATTTTTAATGACCCTAAGTTTTAGGCGATTTTGAACCCGAGTTATTTGCTAAATGAATAATAAAAAAGCCGGCCTGCTAAAAAAATGCTTTTGCATTTCTTCGGCAGCCCGGCTGTCTTCTCATCGAAGATCCGTTGCTTTCCGTCCTCTCCTCACGAAGAGTTTGGCTTTATCGAAACGATTCTTATTTTAATGTTAATTGAAGTGATAAGGTCAACTACACGATTGTGCCGCTGAAATTATCATTCATTCTAAAGAATGTCAAGATATTTTCCGAACATTATAATACATTGAAATTTATAAGCAATAACCTTGCCATTTTTCAATACATTGTAATTAAACATTTTCATTATTGCGTGAACTAATTATGTCAATATTTTAGTATTCTTATAATTATTAATTAATCTTATTTTTCAAAGGGCATTGTTTATTATGTGTAAAAAAGTAACCACTCATTTAAAAATTACGTTAATTATTTCGACATGCATGGCAAAATATGATTTTACTCACGCTCTCGAAACTATATAAATGCGCTCACGAGAATATTTATATTTATAGCGCAAGAAATATTACATATTGTTACATATCCAAAAATACTTTATCAGGGATATTTTAGATTACTTACCAATTTTAATTACTATATAGCATCTTTTCCCAGGAAGTCAAGAGTACCTCCTCAAAAAAAAACATTCAGAAAAAAAAGCTGAAGTTGACGCGGGACGATGGCGCCGGCAGCAGTCAACTTCTTCTTTTTCTTCAGCCACGTGAGTTTCCTCCTCAAATTTGGATGAGTGATGCACCGGATGCTGACGCCTGAGCGATAAAGCGGACGAACGATCGGACAATGCAAAAAAAACCCTTCGAACCGCCTCGCACCTCGAAAAGGTCTTGACACTGGGACGCGCAACGCTATATGATATGCACACTTGGTTTCTGTGGGACCTGGCAAAATCGCTTGCCAACCATGCCCACCGGAAGAGGATGCTCATTCCCCTCGCATTCTACCGCAATAATCGGCGGGGCACTCGGTGCGGGTGGAGATGGCTGGTGCGCTCATAACGAATTTATAATGAGGATTATCTTCATGAATGTCCGCTCTGTTGTTTTCTGCATAGGATTATCGTTGATCGCCCTGGAGGCGGCCGTAAATGCAGCGCCGATGAAGGAGTCCGGGCTGGACTGCATAATCGAACCTTCCAGCAAGGTCAATTTGGGAAGCGAGGTGCCCGGCATTATTGAAGAAATCACCTTGGATCGGGGTGACATCGTACAAAAGGGTCAGGTGCTCGTGAAGCTCGACTCAAAGGTCGAGCTGGCGATCTTGGAATCCAAAAAAGCGCGCTACGAATTTGCCAAGAATGAACATAAGAGAAGAAGCGGGCTTTACGCCAAGGCTATGATCCCCACGCGCGATTTCGATGAGTCGGAGACCAATGAGAAGGTTGCCCAGCGCGAAGCCGAAGAGGCCGAGAAAGTGTATGAACGGAGGACGATCCGGAGCCCGATCGACGGTGTCATAGTACAACGTCTTTTGCAGCCCGGAGAGCGCGTGGAACAGGAGCCGATCATGAAGCTGGCCCAGCTCTCTCCACTGTATGTGGAAGTCATTGCGCCGGCCAGCATGCTGCGTTCCGTGAAAGCAGGCGACCGGGCCGCCGTGAGGCCTGAGGACCCCGTCAAAGGCGAATACATCGGGCGCGTGAAGATCGTGGACAATGTGGTGGACGCTGCAAGCGGCACCTTCGGCATAAGGATCGAGCTCGAAAACAAAGACTATTCCCTGCCCTCAGGCCTCAAATGCAGTGTTCGCTTCCTCGGGAAAGATGACTCCCCCAAAAAGCCTTCACGCGCTGTTGGAAAATCCCCTAAAAAAACTCAACACGACCGGAGTTGAATACTTCTGCCGCGTTACCGACTAAACAGCCACTTCCGCAACCCTACCTCGTACCACCTTTACCAGATCACATGCACATCACCTGCACCTCGCCCGTGTTGTTGTGGAAACCTTCGTCAATATCAAGAGGATTCGCAGGGTCCGGCGGATCCAAATTCTCAATCGAGCAACTGCCTTCTTTATCCGGCGCGCCCACAGCCAACATGCTGGTTGATTTTAGGGTCCCGGCTGAAAACGCCACCGTGCTGCCGTCATTGAAATTAATCGGGGAGGTGGTGCTTGCTGTTTCGAATGTATCTCATTCCCCCATTGCCCTTTGGAGCTCCGCCTCGGCTGCCTTATGGTCCGCGAGAGCGGCGACCAAGTTCATCCGGGCGTTGCTGAGCTTCAGGAGAGCGTCCGTCACCTCTATTGGACTTCCAGCTCCCATCTCGTACCTGCCCTGGGCGAGCTTGTAATTTTCTTCGGCCTGATTCACCGTAAGCTCGGCCAACCCCTTCCGCTCCTCCGCCTCCAGCAGCTTGAGATGGACCTGCTGCACGGTCAGGAGAATGTTCTGCCGAAGTACTTCTTCATTGGCTTTGATCACACTTAGGTTTTCCATCGCTTCCCCCACCTGGTGCGTCGTCAGAAACCCGCTGAAGAACGGAACGGTAAGCGTCACGCCGACGCTCCAGTTGGTCTGTTCGGGAGGATAGCTCTCACCGGCCCTCATGTAGTTGGCATTGCCGGAGATCGTGGGGAGATGACCCTTGCGTGCGAGCGAAAGAGATGCTTCGGCCGCTTCGCGCCGCGCTGCCGTTGAGCCTATGTCCGGCCGGTTCTGAAAAGCCCTGTCGCGCGCCTCCTCAAACGTGATCGGATACTTCTGGAAAGACAGGGTGTCCTCGATCGTATACTCCGGCGCGTCCGGCACTCCCATGGCGTTGTTCAGGGTTACGCGGGCGATTTGGAGTGCGTTCTCCGCATGGATAAGGTTGAGCTTAGCGTTGCCCAGTTCCACCTCTGCGTTGGTCACGTCGAACTTGGACTTCATGCCCGCTTCGTAGAAACTCCTGGCCTGTTCGAGCTGCTTCTCGAAGAGCGCCACTGTTTCCCTGAGCACGTCGCGGTTCTTCTCGGCCCGCAGGAACCCGTAGTAGGCGCTCTTCACGTTGAACACGATCAGGCCGGTTGTGTCCCGCAGGTCCTCACGCGACGCGACCAGATCCCTCTGCCGGATCGACACCTGTTCAGATGTCCTGCCGAAGTCGATGATGTTTTGCGTGAGCGTTGCGCTCCAGCTGTAGTTGTCTTGCCTGACGGGCTGGAAAACGGTCGTCGGCAGGGGGAAGAAGTTTGGGATCCCTTCAAACTCCTTATACTCGCCGGTCAGCGTGATCTGGGGGTAATAGCCCGACCATGCTTGTCCCACGCGGCTCATCGTTGCATTCACGGTGTGGGACGCCGCAAGAATGTTTGCGCTGTTCCGGAGGGCGACCTGCACGCACCGCTCTACCGTTAGCTTTTCGCGGGGTCTGATTGACGCACCGTCCCCGGCATTATTTTCAGTATTTTCCAGAACGGGGGGTTGGGCCGCCGGCGCTTCGGCCGGCCCTTGGGGGGGCGCAACGAGAAGAACGACCAACAGAGCCGTGATCCCCGCAATCGCAGTTTTTTTCATGATCGTCTCCGCTTCGTGCCGCCATTCTTTGCACCGAGCGTCCCATGGGCAAAGAGCTCCACAACCTCCCTTGCCGTCTCTTGCATCCTGCGGTTTTTCGTTTCGTGATGTCCACAAAACGCACGCTCTCATCGTTCCGACAGCAAGAAAAAAGCATCCCGAGAAAGGCCCGCGCCGCGAGTTCCGTTGGAAAACGTCTGAGCATGCCTTTAAGCTGCTGCGACTCGAAATCCGCGAGCGTTTCCTTTGCTTCGTCGAAAAAATAATTATACATCCATGATCTTATAGAGTCAGAATGTGTACGCAATCCCCGCGGTAAGACCCGAAAAGGAATCCGTAATATGATCGCCATTATCCTTTTCGCCACTAAATCGTTGGAAGTTAATGCCGACATTGGCCGATATCGCTTTCGTGAAGGCGTGCGCAAGCGCCACTTCCAAGACCCAGCCGTCGGTATCGAATCGGGATGGGCCGCTGCTTGAAAATGCAAATTCCTGCTGCAGTAACAGATACGAGACGTTGCCGTACAGCAAAGTCGACCCATCGAGGGGCTTCTCAACGAGAACTCCCAGGCCCGGCCCCTTGAGCTTCCACGTCCCGACATCGACATTATTGAGGCTCGCTGCTTCGTTCGTATAGAAAGCGGGCGCATCAATCGTTTTATACCTGACAAAGAACCCAATCTTAAGATCATTAAGCGGGTCGTGCAACAGGTATCCTGCCAGAAGGTCCACGTCAGTGCGCTCAAATTTCATCTTGTCGCCGCGTGCCAACCAATCAGACGATTCGTAATCACCAAACGCTGTTAGATAGGTGATGCCGGCAAACCAGTTTTTGGAGAATCGAACACTGAGAGTCGGCCCCGACATGAGTTCCATGCCGTTATCGAAGTCCCGCCTGATGCCGCCTGACTGTTTAACGGTTTCTTTCCAGGTGCTTGTCCACAGCGTGAGGCCAAGCGATACCTCGGTATCGGACGCAACGACTGCCGTTGCAGCGGCGAGCGTCGCAATGAACGCGATCCCGACCAATATGGTCTTCTTCATCACAACCCCCCTCTTGATTCCACGATAGAAATACCCGTTCATTGACTACACGGAACCAGATCCTCTGTTGCGAAGATTGCCGGCGTCCCTTCATGTCCCTTCTCGGCTGCTGAAGGGTCAAGCCTGGCGTCTTTTCATTGCATTATCCGCAATTCATACAACAGGACAGATGTTTCCAGAGAAAAACAGCGAGGCAGGCGGGAGCGGCTTATACCAGTCCGCTTTTTGCTCTACTCCGGTCCCGGAGACCTTACGGAAGCACCCTCCAGATAACCATGTCTGTATTCCCTGCACCGTTTGTGCTGCTGCCGGTGATGAGTATCCTGGCCTGTGAGTCAATGGCTAGGGCGTTGCCGGAATCGTTTCCATTGCCTCCGGCGGCGCCGTTGTTGATCACAATGCCGCTATTGTTAAAGGTCGTGTCAAGGGTCCCATCGGCATTGAACTTCCAGACCACCATGTCAGTATTGCCCGCAGTGTTTGTGCTGCTTCCGGTGAGGAGTATTCCTCCCTGGAAGTCGATGGCGATGGCGTTTCCGGAATCGTTACCATTGCTTCCGGCGGCGCCATTGTTAATAACGATGCCGCTATTGTTGAAGGTCGTGTCAAGGGTCCCGTCGGCCTTAAACCGCCAGATAACCATGTCTGTATTGCCTGAGATGTTTGTACTGCTGCCGGCCACGAGTATCCTGCCTTGGGAGTCAACGGCGATGGCATTGCCGAAATCATCGCCACTCCCACCGGCGGCACCGTTGTTGATGACAATGCCCGTAGTGTTAAAGGTCGTGTCGATGGTCCCGTCAGTTTTATACCGCCAGACAACCATGTCCTTGTTGCCCGAGCTGTCTGTGCTGCTGCCGGCCACGAGTATCCTGCCTTGTGAGTCAACGACGATGGCATTGCCGGAATCATCGCCAACTCCTCCCGCTACGTCGATGTTGACGACGATACCGCTCTTGTTAAAGCCCGTGTCGACAGTGCCGTTCGCATTGAACCGCCAGACCACCATGTCATTGTTGCCTGCACTGTTTGTGCTGCTGCCGGCCACAAGTATCCGGCCCTGGGAGTCTAGGGCGATGGCATTCCCGGAATCATCACCAACTCCTCCCGCAGCGCCGTTGTTGACGATGGTGCCGCTGCCGTTAAAGGTCGTGTCGAGGGTCCCGTTCACATTAAATCGCCAGATCACCATGTCCTTGTTGCCTGCACTGTTTGTGCTGCTGCCGGCCACGAGTATCCTGCCTTGTGAGTCAACGGCGATGGCCTTGCCGGAATCGTCACCAGCCCCTCCCGCAGCGCTGTTGTGCACAACGATGCCGCTCCCGTTAAAGGTCGTGTCGAGGGTCCCGTTCGCATTAAACCGCCAGAGCGCCATGTCCGTATTGCCTGCGCTGTTTGTGCTGCTGCCGGCCACGAGTATCCTGCCTTGTGAGTCAACGGCGATGGCCTTGCCGGAATCATCGCCATTGCTTCCGGCGGCATTGTTCTGCACTGCAAAACCGTTCGGAGAATTGAAGGTGACGTCCAACCCACCCCGCTCAATACAATCCACGGACACATTTGTGACATTCGAAATAAGGATGGTCCCTGTGCCGTTCGAAACAACGCAGGTTTTTCCGGTGGGGTTGGTTCCCACGGTTACAATATACGAACTTCCGGGCGTCATCGCCGTGGGAAAGGTGAATGGACCATTCGTCGTGACCGTAAGATCATCGCCACCGTTGTTCTGAAGGGTCAGCGTCCCAGTCAGGCCGCTGACGACGCCCTCCACGGCAAAGAGAGCCGCTGAATTTCCTTTGTCGCTGCAGGCGGAAACTATGAAGGAGATCGCGAGAACACTGAGAGCGGCTATAAACTTTTTCATCTGAGCCTCCTTTTCCGAGAACCTGTCGTCGAGATCTTTGCCGCAGAGAACATTCCGATGAGCGGGATGGGACCGGGGCATTCAGGCGACAAATTATTGCATAACCGTTCTCGTTTTTCAATGTTTTTTTCCGTGAGAAATTGACTCACATAAAATGTGGCTCAATCGTATTTTGATAAGTAGCGTTGTTTACCTGGGCATGTGTCAGTCTTCCTCTTGATATCATATCGTCGAATCATGGATCAGGGATCGTCAATAGACTCCCTGCAAATTGTCATAAAGTTTTGTCACAAATCTGCTTATGAAGAAGGGAACGGACGGCGCCAATAAAAAAACCGGGCTAACATTCGGTCAGCCCGGTCCTGATTAATCTTCGCTTCACCCGTTCAAGCTTTTGTGGGAATTACTTGACCCCGATGTCAAGCGCGCCAAACCGGTTCTCGTACTGTCCGATGACATTTTCGAGCAGCTTTAACAGCCGCTTCGCCGCATAGGGACTCAGGACGATCCGGTTGGTTACCTTCACCGTCACTTCCTTCTGGCCGGTATACAGCGTCTGGTTCGTACCGAACAGCAACCCCACTTCCTCCCGCGTGCCCGTGGCATTGCACACGTTGGCATACGAAGTGCTCATGCTTGAGTCGTCCCATTTAACAACAGGAACGTTAGTTCCGGTGCTTTCAGCAGTTGGTGCTGCTTCTTTCTCTTTCGCCATGCGAAGCTTCCTCCTTTGAAATAATAAATTAACAACAAGAATCTATACCAATGCGACAGGCAAGTGACACCTATTATGATTATGATATGGTGCTGTTTAGCACAATAAAAGCAGCTGATACTACCATATTCCAAAGCGAAATGTAAATAGTATAATGCAACTTTATAAGCTTCTTGCAACATTATAAATTATTTTAAAGCACGTGAGATTCAGTCAGCGGCTCGACATAATCAAAAGGTTATACGTCTCCCTCACTATCGATGCTCTCACAATAATACCGAAAGCCCAAAATTATGCATGTATGAATCCATTGGAGTTTTATTTCGCAGGTTCTTCACAAAGTGCAGTGTTTTTCTCGGGGATTTTCTGTAGATCAGCCTCGTTAAGGACGTTGCAGCGATTTTAGATCAGCGCATCTTGTGACCGGAAATCTTCATAGCCACTTCTCAGGCGCCCGCCAGTACCATGTTTCTTAACAACTACAAACTTACAAGGTATTTATATATTCATTTATAACAATTGGCCTGCATGGCTAGCGACTGCCCAAAAACTGAATCACAACCAATAAAGGAGTCAGTTTTTGTCAACTGACTCCCTGTTCCTGAATGGTAGGCCCGGGCGGTATCGAACCGCCGACCTCTACCGTGTCAAGGTAGCGCTCTCCCCCTGAGCTACGAGCCTGTATTTTATTATTTGCAACAGCGAATTGTATGAAATTTCAGCGGTTTTGTCAAGGATAAAAACTTGCCGGGTAAATTTTGTTTATTAAAGCAGTGGGCAAGAGAAGATTTTTCGCAGAAAGACTGGTTACAAAGAAAGCGTACCACAAGAGGAGGAATGATTGTGAAAAGAATTTGGCTACGCCGACTAAATGAACAAACGCTTCTACGAGTATGGTACTACAGTTGAATTGTTTCAAATTCCGGGTTGAGATGTATGAATTTGTCTTTCGTTATTCTTATTTCCCCACTATTCTTCCATTTGTCAAGCACCCGTGTCACCGTTTCGCGGGTAAGGCCGGTCATATCCGCAATGTTCTGATGAATAAGCTTGATCCTGAGTGTTGTCCCTGACTGCGTTTTTTCTCCATGGTCTTCCGAGAGTATAAGCAAAAGCATTTTGATCCTTTGCGAAGCATCGTTAAAGTTCAACATCTGGATCTTTTTCCATGATTCACGAAGCCTGGAGCAGAGGATCTCCAGCAGGTTCTCCAGCATTTTTTTCTGGGAGTGCAGTAAAAAATAGAAATCGCTCCGCGAAATGATCGCTATCATAGAGTGTTCCATCGCAGCAACCGTTGCAGGGTCTGTCTTGCCATCAATGAGCGACATCTCTCCGAAAAACTCTCCAGCGCCGTGCACGGACAGGATCATCTCCTTACCCTGGTTCCCGATCTGAAAGATCTTGACCTTGCCGTGGACAATAATATACATGAAGCTGTTCGTATCCTCCTCATGCAGAATGACGTGGTTCTTCTTGAATTCTCTCAACATCACTTTTGGCGACAGATCGAATAACTCTTTATCCGTAAGAGATTGGAAGAGGCGTATGCGCTTTAATAGGTTAGCCCTGTCTTCGGATAATTTATTTTCCATCCGGACCACGGCTCCCACCTGTTTTGCTTTTGCATTTACCGGTTTTGTATGTATTGGCTTTTTCGGCTTCATTGCGTTTAATTATACCGTAAGAGGGTGATTTGCATTCATTTGTTACACAGTCACTAGAACAGGAAGAAACAATAAAAATGAAATCAAATTTACTTGACACTTGACATGGACAACGTTGGATCAAATCCGGGAAATCATTACGATCCTTATCGCAACATCATCAGAACAGGAAATAAACAAGGCCTATTCCGATGCTAACAGGGGAATACTTAACAGAGGCGGTCCCGGTTATCGTCCCGCTGGTCACCTCTTTTTTCAGGTCAATCGACGCGCCGCAAATTTCGACATAACCAAAAAAATTCTTGCCGAGCGGCAGCTCGACGCCGATCACGCCGCTTACCCCGCTGTCCTGAAACTTTTCCTTGACGTTTATGAGATCAACCGACTTCTCCGTGCTGACATTCAAATACCCCACACCCAGATACGGATTGATCCCCGATGAGAGCGGCATCCGCGCGAGGACCCTGCCCTCGGTTATGGTAAATGACCCTACTGTGTAACTACCTTGAAATCCCACATATTTGAATGGCCACAGGATCATTGTTGCTCCGACAGTACTGTTCAGCGTATTCGAATACACACCAACGCCAATATGCTTATATTCTGCCCAACGATCGGCCTCATACACAGAGCTCGCTTCAGTACGGACACGCTCTGATTCCGGGGTTGTTGTGCTCGCGGGCTGAAGCGACTGGTCTACAGCTACAAACGTCGTGGAGAGCTTATTTATAGGCATCATGTCATTGGAATAGATATTAAAATCAACTTTATAGGACCCGGCCAATTTAATCTCGTATTCTTTCGGAATGGTAAACAATTTGATATCGCCAGCCCGCATGCTTACCTTCTTCCATGTCCACGACTTCATGACATGGTCCGGCCTGACCACTGATGCAATGACAACAATATTCACTGTCTCGCCTCGTGCGAGGTCCTTATTCGCTTTAACACTGGCGGTTATCTCAGGATACCTTCCAATGCTTGTTTCAGCAGGAACGACCTGAATAGATTCAATTTGAATAGGGCCGGCAAAAGCCGCGTGTGATACCCCTGATACGAAAAGGAACAGCAGCAGTGATCGTACGATCATTATACGCGATCCGCCTTTCATCCCAACTGACTGCATTCACATCCGTTTAGAATCTAAACGCAATGAATATCCTATTATCGCAGAAGTTCTAAACGATAGCAAACAATAACATAAAAACATCATTATCTGGCAGTTCCTACCCACTCTCAGGGCTCCCGTTCTCCTGTTGAAGTGTTCCATTATAGAGTCCATGTTTTTTCATAAGGTCATACATCGTCGGCCTACTGATCCCCAGCTCTTCCGCTGATTTTGCAATGTTTCCCCCGTACCTGTCGAGCGCCAGCATTACCATTTCCTTTTCGACCACCTCTTTCGCTTCCTTCAGCGTCCTGATTTCAGAAGTATTTGTCTTCTTGGCGATCGACTTCGCATCAAATCCAAGATCCTGGGGTTCAACTAATGGTCCTTCCGATAAAAGGACGGCCCTCTGGATCTTGTTCTCGAGTTCCCGGATATTTCCCGGCCATTCATACGTCTCCATGCTCTCAAGCGCAGCGGAATTGAAACCCCGGATCCTCTTCGTATAGAGATCGCAATATCGTTTCAAGAAAAAAGTTGCAAGGACCACGATATCGCCTTTTCGTTCTCTGAGCGGCGGGACCTTTATCAGGACCACCCCAAGCCGGTAGTAAAGGTCCTCCCTGAATCTCCCTGATTTAATCTCCTTAGCAAGGTCCTTGTTCGTGGCAGCGAGGATCCTTGTGTTGACCGAGATATCTTCCCTGCCGCCTACCCGCTGAATGGTCTTGTCCTGGAGAAAACGAAGCAGCTTCACCTGGAGAAGGGCCGGAAGTTCAGCGATTTCATCGAGAAAAAGCGTTCCATTCTGGGCATATTCCACCTTGCCCTGCACCTGCGCATGAGCTCCGGTGAACGATCCCTTCTCATGACCGAACAGCTCGGGTTCAAGAAGTGTTTCAGGAATCGCCCCGCAGTTAATGGGCACAAAGGGGCCATCCTTACGCAGACTCATGGAGTGGATTGCCCGTGCAACCAGTTCCTTTCCCGTGCCGCTATCGCCCTGGACAAGGACAGCGGCGTCCGAGGATGCGATCTTCCGCATGGTGGAAAATACCGCCTGCATCTCCGGACATTGGCCGATCATACCGCCGAACGGAGCGGTCTGTCGTTCAAGGGCATTGTACAACGAGCGATTCTGTTCTTCAATTGCTGACAAGTGAAATGCCCGCCGGACAATGACCTTAAGCTCTTCAAGGTTTATCGGTTTCTGATAAAAGTCATATGCCCCCAGATGAATGGCCTTGAGGGCATTTTCCCGCTGATCATTGCCCGTTATAAGAATAACTTTTGCCGCAGGGTTGTGTTGAAGCATTTCCTGAAGACATCGGAACCCTTCTTCGGTCCCATTCTCATGAGGAGGAAGGCCCAGGTCCAGGGTCGCAACCCGCGGCGTATTCTTCTTAAACAGGGCAAGTGTTTCCTTTCCGTCCTTGGCAAAGATCACGTTGTATTCCTTGCTAAAGCCCCATTTCAGCTGGGTCCGTATTTCTTCGCTATCATCGGTGATCAACAGTTTTTCCATGGCAATAATCCCCTTAGTGCTTCCCTTTTTCCCTGGTTTTCAAGACATGCAGCGGAACGAGAGCTGAGAGCGCCCCGCAGACATCGATGAGCACGTCTTGTCCGGACGAATGCCTGCCCGGAGTAAATGACTGATGATACTCATCGCTGACGGCATAAAGAAATGCAAGAAACAAGCTCAGCAGAAAAAAGACGCCTTGTGTTTCCAGGAGAGACTTCCTTCCTTTGAGCGCGTAAAGATACAACGCAGCAAGAACCCCAAAAATGAAAACGTGGCCCGCCTTCTTGATCAAATTGACTACCAGGGTATCCGGGCCTAACTGCTCACCTGGAATGGAAGACAGATAGAATATAAAAGTCATCCAGACCGCGGAGCAAAGGGTAAATATAAATCTTCTCAAGATCGTTCCTGGTCCAAATTGCCTGCCGGCTTCAGCTTTTCCACTCCAGCTTATTAGCCTGCTCTTAGATTGTTTCTCTATTCAACGGCTTCTGCAACCGGCAGGTAAATCGTAAAGACCGTCCCTTTCCCGATATCGCTCCTGACCTCGATCTTGCCATCATGGGCTTCCACGATCTGTCTGCTTTGATAAAGTCCGATGCCAAGCCCCGCTTCCTTCGTGGTCCTGAATGGCCTGAACAGCTGGTTTTTCATAAAGTCTTCCGTCATCCCGCTGCCGTTGTCGGAAACCTGAATACAAACGCAATTGCCCTCTTTGCGGGTTTCCACCAGCACGGTCCCCATTTCGTTACTCGCGTCCAGGGCATTCTGAACAAGATTCACGATTATTTTTTTTATCTCTTCTCCATCTACGCGTGAAAATGCGGATTCACCGTTATAGATGACGCGCTTCGGCCGCAACTTTACGAACTCCGCGACAACCTCCCTGGATAAATGATCAATATTTTTCACCTCTGCGTTGATCGTGATCTTCTCGGGTATCGCCTTGAGCCTCTGCATGAGACTTTTCATTTTGGCAAGGGTGTTGCTGATGGTAGTAATGGCATCACGCTGAAATTCAGGATTCCCGATATGTTCTTCCGCGTTGTCCACAACGAGGGAAAGGCTGGTGGTCAAGTTTTTGAGGTCGTGGATGACGAAGGTGGATATTCTTGAAACTGCGGCCATTGCCCGCATTTCCATAACCTCTTCCGAGAGCTTGAGATTGGTGATCGCCTGCGCTGCCTGTCTTGCCAGGACTTTCATAAGGTCAAAATCATCATAAATAAGCATCTCAGGAACGAGCTGGTCCCTGAACATCGCAAACCCAATGAACTTATTATTGCTGATCAGGGGAATAACCAGCCATGCTCCGGCCTGGCTAAAGGTCGATAGTTCGGATGACGACAGCGGAAACTCTCCGTCATTGAGATTCAATACCCGCTCACGTTGTGCAAAATACTTGTTGAGCTCCTCGGATATGCTTATCTCGGCCGGGCTTTTGGGCATAGCGAGTTCAGAAACACGAAAAAAACGCCTTTCTTCCCGACTCAGAAGATACAGTGAAGCGCCTGCAACACCGAACGTTTCCACAAAAACAGTTAGAATGGCGTCCTGAACATCGCCGAGCGTTGCACACAACGAAAACCGGCTGGTCAGCTTGATCCATTCTTCCCGGTAGTCATGCTTGTTGCCCGCGTAAAAATGTTTGTTAATATAGACCTTCGTCCTCCTCCTTACCTTTTCAGACAAAAGTATGGTCAGCAAGAGGATTGCGCCTGCGAAGGCCAGAATAATGGTCAGATCCCTTCCGAACGATACGCCAAAATACCGCATTCCCTCGCCGATAAGCCCAAGACCGACCAGGTAGATGCCTACGGCCAGCAGGGTAATGGAACGATACAGGATGTGCCGGGATATCGAAACACGCGTGCCGCTCCCTCTAAAAGCATGTGAATAACCGATCAGGAGCGCGGCAAAGATAAACACGCTCGACCGTATGGGGGTCAGGTTCATGTTGATGGTCCGGTACAGAAGTCCCTGGCTGTAATAAAAGATCAGCACCGCGAACAAACTCATGATCCCGATGGCCTCGAATTTCATCCGGTTTCGGGCAATTCCGTGCGTCGCCGCAAGGGTGACTTCAACGCTCGCGAGGGAAATGATAAGCGCAACCATGATGCCGATATAATACCAGTAGCCCGCGCTCCCGAGGAACAGGACTCGTTCGTTCTGAAAATCCGGGGAATAATAAAGGTCGCTTCCCACAAGGAGCACTATCGCCAGCGGCAAAAGGACCAGGGCGGCCATGAGTCCGAGCCGCATTTTCGACAGCGTTTCAAACGGCCTGCTGCGGCCATAGATAAAGGCCAGAAGCAGCATCGAACCGGGCAGGAGCGCCTCAAGATAGAGCGATATCTGCTTGAACGTCTCAAAATTGTCCGATGACTGCAACGACAATTGATCAAATATAACTATGCCTGCGAGGAGCAGAAACGTAATCAGCAAAACGGCATTTACTGCTGTTCTCTGTTTTACCATGGCATAGATACCGGATGCTGCCAGGGCCAACACTGCTATGGATGCCAAAATGATCCCGATCATAAATTCCTTTTGTAACTACTCAAAGTTCAAGTTCCAGGACTTCGGTGAGCCATTCGGCTGGTGAGCTCAAGACCGAACTACTCAGTCGAGTCGTTCACTGTTCAAAGTTCAGAAGCTCCTGACTCCTGACTTCTGACTTCTAACTTCTGGCTTCTGTCTCCACCGCCTGCCCCTCATGCCTTCACAACCTTCCCGTTATGCGCCAATCCTTTCATGGCATTCCGGGTGTCCACGATCAGCGCCGCGTGCTTGAGAATAAACCCGTAATCATAGGCGGAATGGTCGGTAGCGATGACCACGCAGTCATACTTTTTAAGCGATTCTTTGGTCAACGGGACAGAAGTCTTCTTGAGATCGTAGTGGCGCATCTTTTTAGTACGCGGTATGTGGGGATCATTGAAATCAACGCGAGCGCCCTTCTCCATCAGGAGCTCGATAAGCTTCAGGGAGGGCGACTCCCGTGTATCGTCAATGTCCTTCTTATATGCAAGGCCGAGCACGAGGACCCGGGATGAGCGTATAGACTTCTTTTTTGCATTCAGCGCGTCAATGACCTTCTCTACCACGTAATAAGGCATGTGCGTATTGATCTCACCCGCCAGTTCGATGAACTTCGTGTGATAACCATGCTCCCTGGCCTTCCAGGTAAGATAGAATGGGTCGATGGGAATGCAGTGGCCGCCCAGGCCGGGCCCGGGATAGAAGGCCTGAAATCCGAAAGGTTTGGTCTTTGCCGCGTCGATCACCTCCCAGATATCGATGCCCATCCGGTCAAAGATCATCTTAAGCTCGTTGATCATCGCGATGTTCACGGAGCGGTAGATATTTTCGAGCAGTTTCGTGGCTTCCGCGGCGCGTGTTGATGAAACGGGTACTGTTTTAATGACAACAGAGTCGTAAAGTGCCAGTGCCGCTTCAAGACAGGACGGTGTATAACCTCCCACAACCTTGGGGATCGTGCCGGTCGAATAGTCCTGATTATTGGGATCTTCCCGTTCCGGCGAGAACGCCAGATGAAAATCCTTTCCCGCTCTCAATCCTGTTTTTTCGAGTATCGTCCGCATATCTTCATCCGTCGTTCCCGGATAGGTCGTTGATTCAAGCACGATAAGCTGGCCCTTGCGCAGGTATTTTGCCACCATTTTCGTCGTTTCCAGAACAAAGGAGAGGTCAGGCTCGTGGTGCTTTCCCAATGGTGTCGGGACACAGATGATAATGCAGTCCGCCTTTTTCAGCAATGAAAAGTCGGTCGTGGCCGTAAAGCCTGAATTATTCTTGAGCAGCCTTACCTCCTCGGCAGGAATGTGCTTGATGTAGGTCTTACCCGCATCCAGATACTTGACCTTCTCCGCATCAACGTCGAATCCGATCGAACGATATCCCGCCTTTACAAACTGAATGACGAGCGGGAGGCCGACATAGCCCAGACCGATAACACCGATTGTTGCATTTCGCTTTTTAATTTTATCCATAAGTACCATTGAGAATCTCCTGTTTTGATCCAATTATATTTCTCACACCCTGCACTCTCGCTATGCACTCATGCGTGCCTGGTGTAGGCTGTCAGCTTGAAGGCTTGTCAGCTTACCTATTGCGATCCTCGATTTTTCTGAGCACTACAATGACCGCACCTGCCAGCAAAAGCGCAAGGATAAAAAAAACAAAGCCGCCTTTTCTATGCAGATCACTCGCAAGGATCTTCTCATCCCAGTAAACGGCGAGTGTGGCGAGAGTTGCGATCCTGATCCCATTCTTCAGGATGGCGATCGGGACTATGGTGAGCATCAGGATGATCCTCGCCCAGCCGGTTCTCAGGAATAAATAGGCTGCAAGGACACCGGTAATAACGAGGGAAAGAGATGACCGGATCCCGCTGCATTCAGGCGCCACCTCGATATCCAGCTTCTGAAGATGGAAAACAAAACCGTCCCGCGCAATCGGCATGCCAGTCGCCTTAAGGATCCAGTAAGCGACGTCTGCGGAGCCTGTCTGGAGCACAATGATGGTCCTTTCGAGTGCAGCGCCCGGGATCGGCACGGCAAAGAATAGAAATAACAGGGGAAACGCTGCTGCACGCAAGGAACCGAGGCCATGAAAAAGCGTGAACCCTCCGATCCAGAGAAAGACCAGAGAAAACACGATGAGCGACAGATGGTCACGATGATCGAACAGGGGTTCGCGGTTTCTGCCGATGAACAGGAGCAGGAGCCCTATACCGATGAAAATAAGTCCGGCGGCAGAAAAAGACCCTTTCTGAGAAAATATCGTCTGCCTGTCTTCATAGATCAAATACGCACTGATGAACGGAATGAACGGGATGTAGGAGTCGTATGCGCTACGAAGTGAAGTCTGCACAAGATCTCGCAACGGGCCGAAGAATGCCAGCGCGAATACAACATTAAATACCAGGAATTGCCAATGCCTGTTCAAATACCATTTCCCTTCCAAAGGCAAAGTATTATTGCTGTTTCGTTCGCTCAAATGACACCCTTTCTTACATATTTTATTTGTGTTCTTTGCGGCCAAATAATCTTTAAAGGATGATTAACACAGATTAAATTTTTGACAGACATTTTACTAAACAGCGGTAAATCCCGCCGAAAGAAAATGCTTGTCAAAAGAAAAAGCTTTTTTGATCTTTTGCCGCTTCATAATGGAAAAACTGACCGCGTCTGTATAGCTGAACTTATGATCGCGGTATTTGCCCAGCATCACCTGGGCTTCCGATTCGATGTCCTCGGATGAGTAGACCCGCGTAATTCTCGGGCTTGTTTTCACCCTTTCCAGAAAGGCAAAAGCCGCCTCGTGACCCAATTCTTTCAAAAGAATGATATAGGTTTCGGTAATTATTAAATTACTTGTTATCAAGCGGTTGTTCGCCGTAAGGAAGGAAGGATAAATATTCGCGGCTTTTTTATGATTTGAATCGTCTCGATCAGCCAGCGCAATCCACGCGCTGGCGTCCACGAATATTGCTTCATTGAACTTCATTTCCGGCCTGCTTTTGCATAGTTCACGAGGTATTTATCATGCTGCGCGGAGAGGTCGCGCCTCCCGGAACTGCCGAGGCCGACGAGGCCCATGGCAGGGTCCTCTTCAATCGGGAGCGCCGTCAGGTATTTTTGAATGCTTTCCCGTATCAACTGGGTCTTGGACACACCGCGCTTTCTGGCCAGGATCGCCAGGGCCGCGTCCTGCCCGGGCTCGATGTACATCTGTACGGGTTTTTTCTTCAGCGTTTTCATGGTGTTATTTTATATCAACAATGGTGATATGTCAACGAATGATATATAAACACATTAATGCCCCGGGCAGCGTCACAGTCCTTTGCAGACGGCATTAAGCCTCTCTGTCAATAAAGGGTACCGGTCTTGAGAAATATAGCTCTTCTGACTTTAATGTGGGTCACGTAATTGCAAGTATCGCTATGTATTCTTCATTAACAATCTGTTTTGAAGGTCATCTGAGTCGGCATTTGTCCCATGTGTGCATTGTTTTTTTGGGCAGCTCATCACTCGGCCGCGCAGCATGCTCTTTTTTTGCACATCCCCTTCGCGTCCTGAACGACATTTTTGACCCGTCTAAGGCCACGTCCGCTCGCCCGCGTAAACTCGGCCTGCGGCCTCAGACAGTACGCGTTCGCCCTGTGGGACGCTTCCTTAGGCCAAGACGGGTGCCCAAAAATATCGTAAGGGCCGCTCCGGGGACGTGCGGGGTTGGGGTAAAGTCAAGGCTGTGTTGTGTTACTCCCATTCGAAAATTTAGGCGTGCGACCGAGTCCGAGGGTTAAGCATTTCGAAGGACTG
>Ga0210377_10001650_pt1 | contig 20247 bp, 21 predicted proteins | sample PLM4_65_b1redo_FD_155480 | JGI IMG/M metagenome (GOLD analysis project Ga0210377, IMG submission 155480) | Groundwater sediment microbial communities from an aquifer in East River, Colorado, USA - PLM4_65_b1 redo | ecosystem: Environmental > Terrestrial > Soil > Riparian zone | place: USA: East...
GGGCGGGCCTTCTCCGAGGCGACGCTCGTGGCGCTCGGGACGGCCTATCAGCAGGTGACCGACTGGCACCGCAAGCGGCCGCCGGCCTGAGTCAGCGAGCGCGGGGTCTGGGGAACGACAAGGCGCACGACGCCTGGGCCGGCTTGGGGGTCGCGGGTACGTATCGGACGACGCCGGTTGAGAGCAGGCCCAGGAGGCTGCGCTCCACGTCGTGGGCCGGCAGCGGCGACGTCTGGATCAGGGTGCGGGCCGTCGTGGAGCCGTCGGCGTGCGACAGGATGTAGCCGTCGGCGGGGCTGAGCGTGATGCGGTCCACCCGGAACGGTGGGTTGTCGACCGCGACGAGCGCGCGGTCGAGCTGGCCGAGGCCCCGCTGCACCGTCTCCGGCCCCGGGATGCGGCGCACGAGTTCAAGGATCAGCTCCGCGGTCGAGCAGCGCAGCGTCAGGTCCTCGGCGGGCGCATCGGGGAGCTCCTGGTCCTCGAAGAGCAGCGCGGCTTGGTCCCAGCCCAGCGCCGTCACCAGCATCTCGCGGATGTGGAGCGCGAGCGCCTGCTCGAGGCCGGGCGTGTCGACGAGCTCCAGGTCTCGCAGCACCGGCGCGAGGCGCCGGCCGCGCGTGCTCACGATCACGAGCGCCCGCTCCAGGTCGGCGCGCGTGATGAGACCGCGGCGGACCATCGTCTCTCCCAGGCGTCCGCGCTCGTCGCTCGAGGAGCCACTCACCAGCTCGCCGTTGACGGAGCGGAAGCTCACCGCCGTGCTCTCGCCACGGGTCACGTGGAGCAGGCCCGTGCGCTGGCCCAGGTACACCTCTTTCAGGAACTCCGGCAGGAGCAGGGCGGGCGCGCCCCTCTTGTGGAGGAGCATCATGGTGGCGGCCGAGGCGGGAGGCATCCGGCGACACCTAAAGCAAGACGTATGCCGTACAGCGACGCCCGGAAGGGACTGATTCTGTGCGACTAAGCGCGCCCGCCCCTCATCGGCGAGGGGCGGGCTGTCCGAAGTGCGGACGCCCTGGCCCGGGAAGCTCAGCCCCTGCCGGCCGCCACTACCTGCACGGGTGTCACGGCCGCGCGGTCCTCTTCGCCGGTGCGGATCCTGTAGATCTTCTCGACCGGCAGCACGAACACCTTGCCGTCGCCGACGTCGCCGGTGCGGGCGGCGGCCAGAATCACCTTGACGGCCGGCTCGACGAAGTGGTCCGAGACGCCGATCTCGAAGCGGACCTTTTCGTGGAGCTCCATCTTCACGGTCGTGCCGCGATAGGTCTCGACCTGCTCGGTCTCGCCTCCGTGGCCCTGCACACGGCTGATCGTGAGCCCCTGCACGTCGGCGCGGAACAGCGCCTCCAGCACCTCGTTCGCCTTCTCCGGTCGCACGACGGCCACCACGAGCTTCACGAGCGTCCTCCTTCCGCCGTCGCGGCATTGAGCACCGGCGCGGTTCGCGATGCGGCGGCGTCGGGCCGCTGCAGGATCAGGATCGCGCCCTCGTCGTCGGCGTAGGCCTCCTCGCCGTGCTGGCTGACGTCGAGGCCGAGGCCTTCCTCCTTCGTGGCCGCCTTCAGCGGCACCACGAGGTTGATGGCCTTGAGCAGCAGGTAGCTCGCCATGGCGCTGTAGACGATCGTCGCGCCTATACCGACGGCCTGGATGGCGACCTGGCCGGGGTTGCCGTAGAGCAGCCCGTCGACGGTCCCGTTCCAGGCCTTGGAGGCGAAGACACCGGTGAGCAGCGCCCCCACGCTGCCGCCGACGCCGTGCGCCGCCACCACGTCGAGCGAGTCGTCGAGCCCGGTGCGGGCGCGGAACACCAGCGCGAAGTAGCTCGGGAACGCCGCCACCGCGCCGAGCACCAGCGCCGCCATCGGCGAGATGAAGCCCGCCGCCGGCGTGATCGCCACCAGGCCGACCACGATCCCGGTCGCGGCGCCCACGGCGGTCGCCTTGCGGTTGCGCACGAGATCGACGAGCGTCCACACCACCAGCGTCGCGGCCGGGGCGAGCATGGTGTTCACGAAGGCGAGGCTGGCGATGCCGTTCGCCGCGAGCGCGCTGCCCGCGTTGAAGCCGAACCAGCCGAACCACAGCAGGCCGGCGCCCAGCAGCACGAACGGCACGTTGTGCGGCAGGATCGCCTGGCGGGCATAGTCCTTGCGCTGGCCGATCACGAGCGCCGCGACGAGCGCCGCGGTCGCGGCGTTGACGTGGACGACGGTGCCGCCGGCGAAGTCGAGCGCTCCGAGCTTGGCGAGGAAGCCTCCACCCCAGACCCAGTGCGCGATCGGAGCGTAGACGACGAGGCTCCACAGCGTGATGAACACCAAATACGGGAAGAAGCGCATGCGCTCGACGATCGCGCCCGAGATGAGCGCGGCCGTGATGATGGCGAAGGTCGCCTGGTAGGCCATGAACAGGATCTGCGGGATCGTGCCCTGCGCCTCCAGGCCGACGCCGGCGAGGAAGGCCTTCGAGAGGTCGCCCAGGACCGCCGAGCCCGTCCCGAAGGCGAGGCTATAGCCCGCGAGCGCCCAGGCGACGCCCACGAAGCCGAGCGCCGCGACGCTCATCATCATGGTGTTGAGGGCGTTCTTGGAGCGCACCAGGCCTCCGTAGAAGAACGCGAGCGCGGGCGTCATCAGCAGTACGAGCGCGGTGGCGACGAGCATGAATGCCACGTCGGCCGGAACGATCGCCGGTGTGTCCAAGCCACAACCTCCTGTCGAAGTTGCCTGCTGGAGGATGCAAGACGCGTGCGGGTTTGACCTTCCGCGTCCGCGCGGCCACAAGGTGATGAGAATCAATTGGTTGGGCAAGAATCGCCGGCGTACCAGACGCATCGGAAAAACGACGAAATTGTCGGAGGAGCGGGCTCCGAGCCTACGTGGCTGTCGCTACGCCCGGAAACGAAACGGAACGGACACGCCGGGACTCTCGGGACGGCACCAGGACTGAAGCGCGGCGAGGGTTCTCTGGACCGAGCTATCGGGGGGGCATCCCGCCCCCCCGAGCCCCCCCGGAGCGTCCCCCCGAGCCCCTGGTGCGTCTAGCGGAACCTATCTGGGTCCAAGTGGTGTTTGCGGACTGCGTAGCCGAGGATGCGCTCGGTCGTGTCGAGCAGTCGCGCCGCCTTGGCGCGGTTGCCGCGGGCGCTCTTGAGCGCGTCCTGCACCAGGTCCTTCTCGTAGGCCGCGAGCGCCTCCTTGAGCGACTGGCGCGCGAGCGTGCCGGAGACCTCGGCGGTCTGCAGCGTCGGCGGCAGGTGGTGGGCGTGGATTGCCCCGCCCTCGCAGACGAGCACGGCGCGCTCGATGCAGTTCTCGAGCTCGCGCACGTTTCCCGGCCAGTGGTAGCTCATCAGCATGTCGATCGCGGAGGTGGCGATGCGGCGCACGTCCTTGGCGTGGGCCGCGGCGTGCTTCTCGACGAAGTGGTCGGCGAGCAGCGGGATGTCGGTCCTGCGCTCGCGCAGCGGCGGCAGGTAGATCGAGTACACGTTCAACCGGTAGTACAGGTCCTCGCGGAAGGTGCTCTCCTTCACCGCGGCCTCCAGGTCCTTGTTGGTGGCCGCGATCACGCGCACGTTGAGCTTGATCGGCGCCACACCGCCGAGCCTCTCGATCTCGCGCTCCTGCAGCGCCCGCAGCAGCTTGACCTGGGTGGCCGGCACCAGCTCGCCGATCTCGTCGAGGAAGATCGTGCCGCCCTGGGCGAGCTCGAAACGCCCCTTCTTCTCGGTGCGCGCGTCGGTGAAGGCCCCGGGCTCGTAGCCGAACAGCTCCGACTCGATCAGGCTCTCGGGCAGCGCCGCGCAGCTCACCTTGACGAAGGGCTTCTTGGCGCGCGGCGAGGAGTAGTGGATCGCGTGCGCGACCAGCTCCTTGCCGGTGCCCGACTCGCCGCGCAGCAGCACGGTCGTGTTCGCGGGCGCGACCTGCGCCACCTGCTCGTAGACCGTCTGCATCGGCCGGCTGCTGCCCACCAGGTTGCGGATGTCGTAGCGCTCGGTGAGCTCGCGCCGCAGCTTGGTGTTTTCGTCGAGCAGGCGCTTCCTCTCGGCCTCGACCAGGTTGTGCACCCGCACCGCCTGGCCGATCATCGAGCCCACGAGCCCGTAGAACTTGGCCTCGTGGTCGTAAGAGCGGTCCTTCTGGTAGGCGAGCGCCACGCCGAGCGCACCCGCCGTGCGGTGCTCGGCGCGGATCGGCACGCACACGTAGCTCATCTCGCTCCGGCCCGAGCGGCGGAAGGCTCCCGAGCGGTCGAGGAAAAGCGGCTCCTGGCTTACCTGCGGCACGACCACGGTGCGGCCGCTCTGCGCCACGCGCCCGACGATGCCCTCGCCGAGACGGTAGCGGGCGTGGCGCACCGAGCCGCCGGCGCCGCTCGCGGCCTCCACCACCAGGTCGGAGGCCGAGTCGTCGCGCAGCACGATCGTGGCCGAGAGCGTGCCGCGGCTCTCCTCGAGGATCGCGAGCACCCGCTGCAGCGCCTGGCGCAGGTTGAGCGTGGCGCCGAGCGTCTGGCTGAGGTCCAGCAGGTCGGAGAGCTGCCGCGCGTCGGGCGCCCGGGGAGGCATGAAGCCATTATTACAGAAATGTCGCCCCCGGCCCGTCTCGGCAACAAAGCTGTCAGAGGCTCCCGGGCGCCGCCCGGCGCAGTCAGAAGAGCTGGAAGCCGAAGCTTCGCGGCTTCAGGCGCCGCCGATGAGCGGTGCGGCCTCGGCGGGATCCAGGAAGCGCACGCCGACGTCGAAGGCGGGCTCGACCTCGCCCGGCACGCGCTCGACGCGCACGACCTCGCCGCGCAGACCCACGGGCGTCCCGCCCGTGCGCTCGATCGTCAGGCTCACGGCGCTACCGAGCGGGACGGCCTCGCGCAGGCTCACGAGCAAACCGCCCTCGGAGACGTTCTTGACGCGAGCGGGAGCGCGCCCGGCGCGAGTTCCGATCGTGACGCCCTGCGGCGAGATCTGGCGCCGGAAACGGCGCCTCTCGCCCTGCGGCAACAGGATGCGGTTCTTGCCCGCGGCCTTGGCGCCGTAGAGGCCGGCGTCGGCCTGCACGATCAGGTCGGCAGGCGTGCCGGCGTCGTCGGGAAAGACCGCGATCCCGCCCGAGACCGTGACGACCGAGCGGCCGCGCGCGAAGCGGTCCTCGATCCGCCGCCTGATGCGCTCGGCCACGACGAAGGCCCCGAGCCGCGAGGTGTCGGGCAGCAGCACCGCGAACTCCTCGCCGCCGTAGCGCGCCGCCACGTCGATCTCGCGGACACCCTCGCGCACGACCGCCGCGGCCCGCATCAGCACCCGGTCGCCCTCGACGTGGCCGCGCTCGTCGTTTACGGCCTTGAAGTTGTCGAGATCGAGCAGCAGCAGCGCCGCGCGCAGACCGTGGCGCTTGGAGCGCAGCACCTCCTGCCGCAGCGCCTGCAGGAAGAAGGCGTGGTTGTAGAGACCCGTGAGCCCGTCGGTGACCGCGGAGCGCTCGGTGCGCTCGTAGATGGCAAGCTCGATCACCTTCGGGTTCTTGAGCTCGCGGCTGACGTTCACGAAGTAGTCGAGAATCGCCACGCGCAGGCCCGGATCGCGTCCGATCGACGCGCGCAGCTCGTCGCGGTGGACGAGCACCTTCTTCCAGTGGCGCGCGGCCTGGCGCTCGGTGAAGTTGAGGTGCGTGAGCAGGTAGAGCAGCGACGAGTAGAGCGGATCGCCGTGCCCCTTCTTGCGCTCGAACTCCTCGAGCAGAGCCTCCTCGTGCCTCGGGCCCGCCTCCAGGAACTCGAGCAGCGACTGGCGGAAGTTGAGTGACTCGGCGGGGCTCTTCACCGTGGTTTCGTCAGGAGGTCACGCGGGGCCAGGGGCGAGACTGTATGATAGTCGCGCTCGCCTTGTCCAGAGTCCTTTTAGACCGCAATCTGATCCTCGCGACGTGGCTCGTCGTCGTCGCTACCGGTGCGTTCGCGCCATCGAGTGCGGCCGACGATCCGCTGCAGGGGCTCTACTTCGAGCAGACGACGCGAGTGGTGCCGAAGGACGGCACGGCCTCGGGCGGCGTGAGGTCGCGCGTGTGGCACGCCGCGCAGCGCATGCGGCTCGAGGCCGGCGACATGCCGGGCGGGCCCGCCCTCGTGCTGCGCCTCGACGAGGGCCGGGCGTTGCGCCTCGACCCCGAGGCGAAGGTCGCGACGGAGATCGACCCCCAGGCGCTGCGGGCCCGCTCGCACCAGGACGCGTCCGTCGCCTCGACGCTGATCGGCGCCGAGGACGAGCTGCGCACGACGCCGCTTCAGGGCACGCGCACGATCGCCGGCCACGCCTGCAGCGGATTTCGGCTCAAGAGCCGCGCCGCGAGCGTCGAGCTGTGGGTGGCGGCGGACCTGCCGCGCGCGTCCGTCTTCGCGGACTTCCTGGAGTGGTCCGGGGCCGCGCAGGCGCTGCCGGGGCTCGTGGCGGCGATCCGCGAGCTGCCCGGCTTTCCGCTCGAGACGCGCACGCGCGTGAGCGTCCTGGGCGAGTCGCAGGAGACGGTCTCGACCGTCACGAAGATCCGCGTGGGACCCCAGCCGTCCGAGCTCTTCGACGTGCCGGCCGGCTTTCGCCTCGACAAGGTCGTCCCTTGAGCGATGGAGGTCGCTGACGCATGAAGCTGCTACTGACGATCGTGGGCAACGCGCTCGCGCTCCTGGCCACGGCCTACTTCGTGCCGGGCATCCGGTTCTCGGGCGACTGGATCCAGCTGCTGATCGCGGGCGCGGTGTTCGGCCTGCTCAACCTGATCGTGAGGCCGATCGCCGTCTTCCTCGCACTGCCGGCCCTGGTGCTGACGCTCGGGCTCTTCTACTTCGTGCTGAACGGGCTGCTGCTGTGGGGCTTCTCGAAGTTCATGCCGGGCTACGACGTGAACGGCCTCGTGGCGGGAATCCTGGGAAGCCTCGTGATCATGGTGGTGAACTGGGTGGTCGGCTTCATCGGTCCGAAGTCGAAGTAGCCCGAAGCTCCCACGCCGGAGCAACCGGGAAACCGACGAAAAGACGAAAAGAGGGCGAGGACGCTCGGGACTGAGCTATCGGGGGCGCTGAGCGCCCCCCGAACCCCCCGCTGTCAGGCGTGCGGGCTCTTCGCGACGAGTGCCAGCACCTCGTCCGGCGTGCGCGCCCGCTGCAGGAGCGCTAGGTCCTCGGGGCCGATCTTCCCGCGCCCGAGCAGCGACGTGTTGAGCCAGGAGAGCAGTCCGTCCCAGTAGTCGTCCTCGCCCGCGAGGATCACGGGGAACGCCGGCACCTTCTTCGTCTGTACCAGCGTGAGCGCCTCGAACAGCTCGTCGAGCGTGCCGAAGCCGCCGGGCAGGATCACGAACGCCTTCGTGTACTTGACGAACATGACCTTGCGCACGAAGAAGTAGCGGAAGCTCACCACCCGCGTGAGGTACGCGTTCGGCTTCTCCTCGCGCGGCAGCTCGATGCAGGCGCCGATCGACTGGCCGCCGGCCTCGAAGGCGCCCTTGTTGACCGCCTCCATGTGGCCGGGGCCGCCGCCGGTGATGACGGCGTGGCCGGCCTTGGCGAGCGCTCGCCCGAGCTGCTCCGCGTAGCGGTAGTCCGCATCGCCCGGCCGCGCGCGCGCCGAGCCGAAGACGGTGACCGCCCGCGGGATCGGCGAGAGCGTTTCGAAGCCTTCGACGAACTCCGCCATGATCCGGAAGATCCGCCACGTGTCCTCGGTGACGAAGTCGGCCTGTTCCGCCAAGGGCTTCTCCTTCAATGGTTTCTGGATTATCGGCCCCCCCCGCGTGGAAGGCAATCAAAGCCGCCGCGGCGGAACTGCGACGCGGGGACGCGCGTTACGAAGGCGGAGGACGCGAGATCGTACCCGTGTTCCAATGACGCAACGAGGCGAGCGGAGCGGGAGAGGGCCAGGCGGCGGATGGGGGCTTCTTCGAGTGGACCTGCAGATGACCGCGATCTCATGGCGCGCCTGGCTCAGGGCGACCGCGAAGCGCTCACCCCGCTCGTCGAGCGCCACTACACGCGCCTGTACCGGATCGCCCTCGGCTACCTGCGCCAGCGCGACGACGCGCTCGACGTCGTGCAGGAGGCTTTCGTGAAGGCCTTCCAGGCCGCGGGGCGCTGGGACGGCTCGGCCGACGCCGGGCCCTGGCTGTCGCGCATCACGGTCAACCTCTCGATCGACCGCTGGCGCCGCAACCGCCGCCGCGGGCAGACCTTCTCGCCCCTCGCCGAGGGCGACCACTTGGAGGTGCTGGCGGCCACCGGGCCCGCCCCGGACAGCGGGGTGCTGCGCCGGGAGGCCGGAGACAGGCTCTCGCTCGCGCTCCAGGAGCTGCCGGAGCGACAGCGCGCGGTCGTCGTGCTGCGCCACTACCAGGAGCTGAGCCTCGAGGAGATCGCGAGCACGCTCGGGATGAGCCTCGGCACCGTCAAGAGCAGCCTGCACCGGGCGCTGCACCGCATGCGTGCGACGCTCGCCGGGGGCGCGTCGTGATCTTCGCCCACCTGCGCCTGCGCCGCCGCGTCGGCCTCCTGGCCGCGGGCCTGCTCGCCGGACGCGAGCAGGACGACGTGCGGACCCACCTCGCGACCTGCGCCCGCTGCCGCGCCGAGCACGACGCCGAGGCCGAGGCGCTGCGCCCGGTCGTGGCGGCGCTCGCGAGCGACCCGCTGCGCTCGGCCGAGCCTCCCGTGCCGGCCTCCGTCCTGGCCGCGCGTGTCGCTCGCGAAGTCGCCGGGGCGCAGCTGAGCGTCGGCCGGAAGCGCTTCTGGCTCGTCGCGCTGCCCGCGGCGGCCGCGCTCGTCGCGACGGCCATAGCGCTTCCGCCGGTCGTGAAGCGCTTCCGACCTGCGCCCGTGGCCGCGCGCGTGACGATCCCGCCCGCGGAGGCGAGCGCGCTGCTCGAGGAGGACGCGCTCGCGCGGATCGAGCGCAACCTGGCGCGCGAGCAGGCGGCCCGCTACCTGAACGAGGCCGGCGAGGTGCTGGTCTCGGTCGCCGCGACCGGCGTCGACTGCGACCGCAAGGACGACCGCCTCGACGTGGGTGAAGCACCCGAGCGCAGCCGCGAGCTGCTCGAGAAGCGCCGCCTGGTCGTGGACGAGGGCGGCGACGCGGTGGCGAGTGCCCGCGGCGTCCTCGACGACGTCGAGCTCGCGCTGCGGCAGGTGGCGGAGCTGCCGTCGTGCGTGAAGCGTCGCGACGTGGAGCTCGTGCAGAAGGACGTGGAAGCGCGGCAGCTGCTGATGCGGATCCGACTGATGACGAGGGAGCTCGAGGGATGAGGAAGCGGCTTCTGGCACTGGCGCTAGCGGCCTGCGTGCTGCCGGCGACAGCCGGAGCGCAGGCGGACGCCGAGGCGCTCCGGCAGGCGAAGGCGCTCTTCTTCGACCGCCAGTACGCGGAGGCGCGCGCGGCCTGGCAGGGAATCCTGGACGAGAGCGGCTCCCGCGACGGCCAGGCCGCGCTTTACTGGGTCGCGCGCTGCAGCGAGAGCCTCGGCGAGAGCGAGCGCGCGCTCGGCGAATATGGGCGCTACCTGGCCGCGCGCCCCGCGGACCGCGCGCTCGCCGAAGAGGCGAAGACGAGCCGCGTCGGGCTCGTCGTCAAGCTCGCGAAGGCCGGCCAGCCGGCGCAGGTCAAGATCGCCCGCGACGCGCTCACGGACCCGAGCCGCACCGTGCGCTACTTCGCGGCGCTGCAGCTCGCGTCGCTCGGCCCGGAGCGGGGCAAGCCGGCGGTGCCCGTGCTCCAGGAGATCATCGCGAAGGAGAAAGACGAGGACCTGGTCGAGCGCGCCAAGCTCGCGCTGCTGCGCGTCGACCGCAGCGCCCTGCCGGCGGCCGCCCCGGCACCGGCGCCGCAGCCGCGCGGGCGCGCCGCCGCCTGGGTGCGCATCCGTATCTACGAGAAGGGCGACTCGAAGCCCAACGTCGCGATCAACCTGCCGGTGGCGCTCGCCGACCTCGTGTTCAAGGCGCTCCCGGACGAGGCGATCGCGGACCTGCGCAAGGAGGGCTACGACGCGCGCAGCTTCTGGGAGGCGCTCAAGAAGACGGGTCCCGCCGAGATCCTCACGATCGAGGGCAAGGACGGCGAACGCATCCAGGTCTGGCTCGAGTAGGAGGACGACGATGAAGCGGTTGATCGTGCTGGCCATCCTGGGCGCGGTGGTCGCGGCGCCCGCCGCCGCAGGCAACGCCGAGGACGACCTCCAGGCCGTCAAGAAGGCTGTGCTGGCGTCCTCCGGGTCGCAGGCGCGGCCGCCGGCCGAAGCCCCGGGCTGGCCTTCGGCCGAGGCGAGGCCGCTGCCACGCGCCAAGGGCGAGCCCATGTGGCTCCGCGTGCGCGTCCTGGAGAAGGCCGGCAAGCGCGCGCGTGTGTCGCTCAACCTGCCGATCGGGCTGGTGCGCTCCTTCGGCGACGACTGGCCGATCCCGTCGTACCACGGCTGCCGCAAGCGCGACCGCTGCGGCGTGACGGTCGGCGAGATCCTGCGCGCGCTCGACTCCGGCCAGGCGCTCGTCGACATCGAGGACGACGAGGCGACCGTCCGCGTCTGGGTGGAGTAGCCACCCCGCGTCCCCCGCAGGCGACAGCGGCTGCGCTCGACCGGCGACGCTCCGGGGCCTCGGTCCCGCGAAGTGACTGAGCCGTAAGAGCGCCGATCCGGGAACGCCGCTTGCTACTGGTGGCAGTCAGCCGTTCGCCCACGGAGGGTCGCCATGAAGGCTGCTGTGAAGGCTCTCGTTCCGGCGCTGGCGCTCGTCGCCGCGCTCTCGCTGCCGTCGGTCGCCGAGGCCGGCCACCGTCACGGTCCGCGCTGCGGTCACCGCGGGTACTACTCCGACGGGTACCGCTCCGACGGGTACTCGCGCGGCAACCGCCACGGCTACTACTCCCGGCCGTACGCGTACGCGCCGCGATATCGATCCTACCGCCCCAGCTACTACGGCCACGGCTACGGCTACGCGCCTGCGCCCGACGCGTACGGCTACGGCTATGGCCCGGGCTACGGGTACGACTACGGGTATCCCGAGTACCCGCCGCCGCCGCCCTACCGCGGCCCGCGGCCCCGCGTCGGCGTGAGCCTCTACTTCGGCTTCTGAGCCTCGTAGGCGCGCGTGACCCACGCGGGCGGATCCGGCGACGGCGATCGCTTCCGGCCCGCGCTCATCTCCCAGTGGTGGAGCCAGGAGATGCCCCAGGCGCCCACGTAGGTATCGGGCAGGCGGTAGGCCTCGTCCTCGAGTGCCTTGTCGAGCGTGACGAACCCGTAGCCGCGGGCTGCGATCGCGCCGGCCAGCCGGCCGAAGTACTCCGCGTTGAGGCTGTTGGCGTGGAGCAGGAGCACGTGCCGGATCTCGCGCCCGCTCAGGCGGCGCGCGACGTCCTCGCAGAACGCGACGACCTCGTCCATGTAGCGGAGGTAGTCGGCACCGATCCGGTCGGCCATGGCACGGTCGCCGCGCCGCAGCGCTTCGGCGTAGATCGCCGCGTAGACGTACTCGTCGTTGTCGATCGTGACTGGCGCAACGCTGTAGCCGCGCCGCGCGAGGAACGCCTCGAAGGCCCGGCGCTTGTCGAGCTCCAGCCCCACCTGCAGGAACGGGTGTCGGAAGTAGCGGAGCCTCAGCCCCGCGGCGCTCAGCAGGCGGCGGGTCACCGGCTCGCCCCGCGTGACGTCGCTCTCGAACTCCTCGAGCGGGGTGCGATTGAGGCTGCGGTGCGAGTAGCTGTGGTTGCCGAGCTCCAGCCCGGCGTCCACCCACAGCTTCAGGATCGCGATGCGTGCCTCCGCGTCCGCCGGAGCCTCGCCTTCGAGGAACAGCTTCCCCTCGTTGACGAAGCCCACGACCGGGACACGCGCTTCCCCGAATGCGGCGAGCAAGAGGCGTGTGTTCTCGCGAAGTGCTCCGACGTCGTTCGAGAGCAGGCCCCCGGGCGGACCCGGCAGGTCGTCGAAGGTCACCGCCATCTGTCGCTCGGCCGCGGCGGCGGGCCGCGCGGCGTGCGCGGCGAGAGCCACGAGCCCCGCGGCCACGAGGCACGCGCCTGATCTCATCGCGATCGTTCCGCGGGGCAGCGGGCGCTACCTCGGCTTCCGGGATTTCTTCGCCGCGCGACCTGTGGGCGCCACCGAACGCCACGCCGCTTGGAGCGCGAGGCCGACGCTCTTCGCTTTCGCGGGCCGCAGGCGCACGCACGTGGCGCCGCCGCGTCCCCAGGCGCCCTTCGCCGGCGTGTAGACCGAGGGCTCGGCGTTGACGACCGCCTCCTGCAGCTCCGGGGTGAGCTTGAGCATGCCCCAGCCCGCGTCGGGATAGCCGAGCGTCGCGAAGATCTTCCCGCGCACCCGGAAGTCGGGGTGCGCCATGTGCGCTGCCTCGGTTGCGTCGGGCAACCGCAGTGCCAGCCGCCTGAATGCCTCTGCAGTCACAGCATCATCCGGGCGGGGCGTAGTACCCGAGCTTGTGGCGGATCTGCAGGCCCTCGCGATCGGGCACGCGAACTACGATCCGGCGCCACTTGCCGTCGCGCCTGAGGTTGGCCGAGACGTAGCCGACGCTGTAGAGCGTGCGCAGCTCCTCGGCGATGCGCTCGTAGACCGAGTCGAGCTCGCCCACCGAGGTCGGGAAGTAGGCGCGGCCGCCGGTCTCGCGCGTGAGCGCGTTCAGCAGGTACTCGGCCTGGCTGAAGGCCTGACGCTGGCGGTCCTGCGCGCGCTGCGGCCGCAGGCTGATCGCGTAGATGTTGATCTCGCTCTTCTTAGCGAGCTCGAGCACCTGGTCGTCGGTCACGAGCGAGGCCGTGTCCTCGCCGTCCGAGAGGATCACGATCGCGCGCCGGCGCAGCTCGGCCGCCTTCTTGTCGCGGCTCAGGTCCTTGAGCGCCACGTAGAGCGCGTTGTGGAGCGCCGTCGGCCCCGAGGCCTCGGTCGCGCGGATCGCCTTCTCGAGCGCCGCCTGGTCGTTGGTGAACAGCTGCAGCGGCGTCGCGCGCTCGTTGAACTGCACCACCTGCGCGAGGTCCTGCGTGCGCAGCGTCTTCGTGAAGCGGATCGCGGCGTCCTGCGCCGTCTTGAGCTTCTCCTCCATCGAGGCCGAGGTGTCGATCAGCAGCACCAGAGAGATCGGCAGGTCCTCGTGGGTGAACAGGCTCAGCTCCTGCCGGATGCCGTCCTCGAAGACGGCGAAGTCGCGCTGGCCGAGGTCGGTCACGAAGTTGTTCCGCGCGTCGGTCACCGACAGGCTCAGGTTGATGATCTCGATCCCGGTGCCGAACACCGGCGCCTGCGGCCGCGCCTGCGCGCCGAGCGGCAACGGCGCCGCGACGGCGGCCGCGAGTGCGACCGCGATGAAGGTTCGCGTCTTCATGGGAGTGGGGCGGCCGGCGCTCGGTCCCTCAGCTCTCGCCGCGCGCGGCGTCCCGCGCCAGGAGCTGCGGAATCACGACCCGGGTGCCGGGGCGCGCGACGCTCAGTTCCAGCTTGCGCTTCTTGAGCTCGGGAAGGGTCGCGTAGCGCAGCCGGTACCCGGACGCGAGGTGAGCGGACAGCTTCTTCAGGGCCGAATCGAGCGCCATGTAGGACAGCACCTGGTCAGCGCGGCCTCCGCTCGCCGTCGCCAGGCGCTCGAGCACGTAGCTCAGGCGTGTGCGCGTCTCGAAGTCGTCACCGCCCACGTCCACCTGCACCGACAGGAAGAGGTCGGCGCGCGCTTCGGCCTCTTCGGCCGCGCGCTGCTTGTCGCGGTAGCTGAACTCCGGCCCCAAGCCCGTCACCGCGATGACGGCCCTGCGGTCACCCTCCTTGGCGAGCTTGGCCAGGTCGACGGAGGCCTCCGCGAGCGCGTCGAGCGTGTAGTTGCCCCCCTGGGGCGCCACCCGCCGCATTGCCGCGCCCGCGGCCGCGCGGTCGTCGGTGTAGTCGACGATCTTGGTTGGCCGGTCGCCGGTGGTCCAGATCGAGTAGCGCGCTCCTTGGGGCAGCCGGGCGACGAACCCGACGACCGCGTCCACGACGTTGAGGCGGTAGGCGCTGGAAACGGCCGCGCTCGAGTCGACCAGGATCGCGGCGGTCAGGGGCCGCGCGTCGCGCGCGAAGGAGGCGATGTCGCGGTGAACGCCGTTCTCGACGAGCGCCACGTCGGCGGCCGAGACGTCGGTCACCTCCTGGCCCTTGTCGTCGACGAGCGTCACGGTGAGGGCGCGGATTTCCGTGCCCGGCGCGGTCGCGGGCGGTGCCGCAGGAGCCTGGACCGCGAGCAGAACCGAAAGTGCCAACGCCGACATCGACGCCTCCTGAGGGAACCCCCGGCTCCCGACGGGACTTGCCCTCGATCCTCGGATCACTATAGGTTCCGCTGCGAGGCAGCGTCAAACGCCCTCCACCCGGCTCGGAAGGAAGGACAAGGTGCCGCGCGCCACGGTGATCACGGTCAGCGACTCCTGCGCGCGTGGCGAGCGCGAGGACCTGTCGGGCTCTGAAGCGGTGCTCTTGCTCCGCGAGTCGGGCTTCGAGGTGGAGGGTCCGATCGTCGTCGCCGACGACCGGCCAAAGGTCGCAGCGGCGATCCGGCACGCCGCTGCCGTATCCACGCTCGTCGTGACGACCGGCGGCACCGGCCTCGCGGCCCGCGACGTCACCCCGGAGGCGACGCTCGACGTCCTCGAGCGCGAGGCGCCGGGAATCGCCGAGCACCTGCGCGCGCGCGGCCTGGCCGACACGCCCCTGGCGCCGCTCTCCCGCGGCCGGGCCGGTCTCGTCGGAGCCTGCCTGGTCGTCAACCTGCCGGGCTCGCCCAAGGGAGTGAGGAGCGGCCTTCAGGCCCTGCAGCCGCTGCTGCCGCACGTGGTCGACCTCATCGAGGGTCGCACGGGGCACTGAGGGAGGCCTTCCTCGAGCCCCCCGTGGCGCGGGGGGACCAGCAAATGATGCAATTGCTTCGCTTGACGCTCTTTAGAGGGGTCCCATATGATCCGCGCGGCGATGGCGTTCCTGCCAGGGTGACATGCGTCCCTTCCTGTTCCTGATCCCTCTGCTGCCGCTTCTCGGCTTCCTGTTCAACTTCACGATCGGGGTGCGGATCCTCGGCCGCAAGGCCTCCGGGCACGCCCCCCACCCGGTCGTCAGCCTCGTGGCCGCGGGCAGCGTTTTCCTCTCGTTCCTGGTGGCGGTGTATGCCGTCGTCCAGGCTCACCAGTCGCCGGACCACGCGATCGTGGAGACGCTGTTCACGTGGCTCCCCGGCGGGGCGGCCGAGACCGCGGTTGGCGCGACGGCGGGCGCCACGGCCTTCAGCGTGGAGTGGGCCTACCTCGTCGACCCGCTCTCGTCGGTGATGGTGCTGTTCGTGACGTTCGTGGGCTTCCTGATCCACGTGTACTCGATCGGGTACATGGGTCACGACACGGGCTACGCCCGCTACATGGCCTACCTCAACCTCTTCATGTTCGCGATGCTCACGCTCGTGCTGGGCGCGAACTACGCGGTGCTCTTCGTGGGGTGGGAGGGGGTCGGGCTCTGCTCGTACCTGCTGATCGGGTTCTGGTTCCACAAGCAGAGCGCGAGCGACGCCGGCAAGAAGGCCTTCATCGTCAACCGCATCGGCGACGCCGGCTTCCTGGCGGGCATGTTCCTGGTGTTCGTCACGTTCGGGACGCTCGATTTCCGGGCAGTGATGGCGGCCGTCGCACACCTGCCGGTCGACTGGGCCTGGGGCGGGTCGCTCACGCTCATCGGGCTGCTGCTGTTCGTCGGGGCCATCGGCAAGAGCGCGCAGGTCCCGCTCTTCGTGTGGCTGCCCGACGCGATGGAGGGCCCGACGCCGGTTTCCGCGCTGATCCACGCGGCCACGATGGTGACCGCCGGCGTCTACATGGTCGCCCGCTCCGCCCCGATCTACGCTCACGCGCCGAACGCGATGGCGACGGTCGCGATCGTGGGCGCCACGACGGCGATCCTCGCCGCCACGATCGGCCTCGTCCAGAACGACATCAAGCGCGTGCTCGCGTACTCGACCGTGAGCCAGCTCGGCTACATGTTCCTCGCCTGCGGTGTCGGGGCCTTCGGCGCGGGGATCTTCCACGTCTTCACCCACGCCTTCTTCAAGGCGCTTCTGTTCCTCGGCTCGGGCTCGGTGATCCACGCGATGTCGGGCGAGCAGGACATGCGCCAGATGGGCGGCCTGCGCGCGAAGCTGCCGAAGACGCACCTGACGATGCTCATCGGCTGCATCGCGATCGCCGGCATCCCGCCGCTCGCCGGCTGCATCGCGATCGCCGGCATCCCGCCGCTCGCCGGCTTCTTCTCGAAGGACGAGATCCTGTGGTCGGCCTACCGCGCGGGCGGCTACGGCCGCCACGTCTGGGCGATCGGCGTCGTGGCGGCCGCGCTCACCGCCTTCTATATGTTCCGGCTCTACTGGATGACCTTCGGCGGTAGCTTCCGCGGCTCGAGCGAGCAGGCGCACCATCTGCACGAGTCGCCGCCCGTGATGGTGGTGCCGCTGCAGGTGCTGGCGCTCGGCTCGCTCGTCGCGGGCTTGCTGGGCGTGCCGGCCGCGCTCGGGGCCTGGTTCGGCGTGCCCAACCTGATCGAGCACTTCCTGGAGCCCGTGTTCGCGCCGGCTCACCACGCCCTCGGTGAGGTCTTCAAGGCCGAGGTTCCGGGCCACGCCATGGAGTACGCGCTCATGGGCCTGAGCGTGCTCGTGGCGGCGGCGGGGATCTTCGTGGCCTGGCGCTTCTACCGGGGTGCCTTCGACGCCCCGAACCGGCTGGCCGCTTCCTTTCCGGGTGCCTACCGCACGCTGCTCAACAAGTACTGGGTGGACGAGGCCTACGACGCCGTCTTCGTCCGCGGGCTGGCGCTCGGCGGCGGGACGGCGCTGCACGCGAACGACCGCTTCGTGATCGACGGTGGCGACGGCGAGCTGCGGCCGGGGCTCGGCGTGAACGGCGTCGCCTGGGGCGTGCGCGACCTGCTGGCGAAGGCCTCGAACCTGTGGGACCGCTACGTGGTGGACGGCGCCGTCAACCTCACGGCATTCCTGCTCGACAACCTGAGCTACGCCCTGCGCGCCGTGCAGAACGGCCTCGTCCAGCACTACGCGCTCAGCATGATGATCGGCCTGTTCCTGCTGATCGCGGCCGGCCGCTTCGTGCTCGGGCTGTACTAGAGGAGGCGAAAGAGAGCCGATGGATTTCTACCGCGAGCACCTCCTCTCCGTCATCACCTTCACGCCGCTTCTGGGCGCGCTCGTCCTGCTGCTGCCGATGTTCCGGGGCAAGGGTGGGGAGAACGCCGTTCGCTGGGTGGCGAACGGCTTCGGCGTCCTCGGCTTCCTCGTCAGCCTGCCGCTCTGGTTCTCCTTCGTACGCGGCGCCGATGGCTTCCAGTTTGTCGAGAAGGTCCCCTGGATCCCGTCGATCGGGGTCCAGTACTTCCTGGGTGTCGACGGGATCTCGGCGCTGCTGATCCTGCTCACCACCCTCTTGGGCCAGGTGGCGATCCTTTCCTCCTGGACCGCCGTGACCGAGCGCGTGCGGGGCTACTACGTGTTCCTGCTGCTGCTCCAGACCGGCATGATCGGCGTCTTCTGCGCGCTCGACATGTTCCTGTTCTACGTGTTCTGGGAGGTGATGCTGGTCCCGATGTACTTCCTGATCGGGATCTGGGGCGGCGCGCGGCGGCTGTATGCCGCGATCAAGTTCTTCCTGTACACGCTCGTCGGCTCCGTGGTGATGCTGCTCGGGATCCTGGCGCTCTACTTCCAGGCCAAGGCGCTGCCGGAGTTCGCGACGACCGGCAGCTTCGACTACAGCGTCTGGATGCGGATGGGGATCCCGCCCGACCTGCAGTTCTGGGTATTCCTCGCCTTCTTCCTCGGCTTCGCGATCAAGGTGCCGATGTTCCCGTTCCACACCTGGCTGCCCGACGCCCACGTCGAGGCGCCGACCGCGGGATCCGTGATCCTGGCTGGCGTGCTGCTGAAGATGGGGACCTACGGCTTCGTCCGCTTCTCGCTGCCGCTGCTGCCGCAGGCAACACTCGACGCGGTGCCTTGGATGGTGACGCTCGCGATCATCAGCATCGTCTACGCCGGGCTCGTCACGCTGGTGCAGAAGGACATGAAGAAGCTGATCGCCTACTCCTCGGTGAGCCACCTCGGCTTCGTGATGCTCGGCATGTTCGCGCTCAACCCGCTCGGGCTCGAGGGCAGCGTGCTGCAGATGGTCAACCACGGCCTCTCGACGGGCGGGCTGTTCCTGATCGTCGGTCTCATCTATGAGCGGCGCCACACCAAGGAGATCGCGCAGTTCGGCGGGCTCGCGCACGTGATGCCGGTCTACGCCACGTTTACGCTGATCATCTTCCTCGCCTCGATGGGGCTGCCGCTGCTCAACGGCTTCGTGGGCGAGTTCATGATCCTGCAGGGTGCTTTCGCCGCGAACCGGGTCTGGGCCTACTGGGCGGTCTCCGGTGTCGTGCTGGGAGCGGCGTACCTGCTCTGGCTCTACCAGCGTGTTTTCTGGGGCAAGCTGACCCACGAGGAGAACCAGAAGCTCGTGGACCTGAACGCGCGCGAGCTCGCGACGCTCGTGCCGCTCGTGGCTCTCTGCTTCTGGATCGGCGTCTATCCGAAGCCCTTCCTCGATTTCCTGCACCAGCCCGCGGCCCGCGTCGCCGCGATCGTGCAGCCGGCCAAGTTCGGCCCGCAAACCGTGCACGCGGCGACGCCAGCGCCGGCCGAGCCGGCCCCGGCCACGCAGGCCGAACCGACACCGGCTCCGGAGCACTAGCCCGCGTCCTGGGGCCTGCCCAACGGCCGGGCGACCTGTCACTTTTTACGGTTTCGCCGGCGCCGCGGGTCGGTTAGCCTGTTCACTCCGCGATTGCTGCAGGATCCGGGCAGGGCCCCTTCTGGTCCCGCTCGCAGGAGGAAGCTCATGAAGTGGCTGGGATGTCTCGGTGTGCTGGTGGTCGTCGCGCTGATCGTGGGCGGCGTCGTGATCGGCGGGTACAACAGCCTCGTCGGGCTGAGCCAGGGAGTCGACGCCCAGTGGGCGCAGGTCGAGAACCAGTACCAGCGCCGTGCCGACCTGATCCCGAACCTGGTGGAGACCGTGAAGGGCGCGGCAGACTTCGAGAAGTCGACGCTCGAGGCGGTGGTCCAGGCGCGTGCGAGCGTCGGGCAGGTGAACGTTGGCAACCTGCCGAACGACCCCGCCGCCTTCGCCCGCTTCCAACAGGCGCAGGACTCCCTGTCGAGCGCCCTTTCGCGCCTGATGGTGGTGGTCGAGCGCTACCCCGAGCTCAAGGCCAACCAGAATTTCCGCGACCTCCAGGTCGCCCTCGAGGGCACCGAGAACCGCGTCGCGGTCGAGCGCAACCGCTACAACGAGGCGGCGCAGGCGTACAACACCGCCCGGCTCAAGTTCCCGACCGTGCTGTTCGCGAACATCATCGGGATGAGGGAGAAGGCCTACTTCAAGGCCGCGGCGGGGAGCGAGCAGGCGCCGTCCGTGAAGTTCAACTTCGGCGCGTCGCCGGCGCCTGCGCCGGCGGAGCAACGCTAACGCGGGGGAGGCCGGGATGCGCGCCTTCCTGAGCGCGCTCGTCGTCTGCGTCGTCCTCGTCTTTGGCGTCGCCAGGCTCGGGGCGGAGACGCTGCCGCCCCCGCCCGCGGCGTACTTCAACGACTACGCGAGCCTCGTCTCCGCGAGCGACGCGCAGCGGCTCGACGCGAAGCTCCGGCGCTTTGCCGAAGAGACCTCCACCCAGGTGGTGGTGGCGGTCTTCAAGAGCCTGCCGTCTCCCTCACTCGAGGACTTCACGATCCGCGTCGCCCAGTCGTGGCGCGTGGGACGCAAGGACTGGGACAACGGCGCGATCCTGTTCGTGTTCGTGGACGACCGCAAGATGCGGATCGAGACCGGCTACGGGCTCGAAGGAGCGCTGCCCGACCAACTGGCCGCACGCATCCTCGACCAGGAGGTGCGCCCGCGCTTCCGCGCCGACGACTGGGCGGGCGGCCTCGAGGCCGGCATCGACGGCATGCTCGCGGCGACGCGCGGCGAGTACAAGGCAAAGCCGCCGACAAAGGCCGCGGGCGTGCCGCTCGTCGCGATCCTCATCATCTTGTTCTTCGTGGTCCTGCTGCTGTGGCTCGCGAGCCAAGGCGCCCGGCACATGCCGAGCGGCCGCGTGTATGACCGTCGGGGCCCTCGGC
>Ga0210377_10001651_pt1 | contig 20246 bp, 22 predicted proteins | sample PLM4_65_b1redo_FD_155480 | JGI IMG/M metagenome (GOLD analysis project Ga0210377, IMG submission 155480) | Groundwater sediment microbial communities from an aquifer in East River, Colorado, USA - PLM4_65_b1 redo | ecosystem: Environmental > Terrestrial > Soil > Riparian zone | place: USA: East...
CCCTCTCTTGGCTTATGTTAGACTTCATCTCGACCTTCCTCGGTATGGTTTGTGCGCTACACAAAAGCATATCCGATGAAGGTCTTTTTTACCTCCCCAACTTATGACTTTAAGAAAGCCCTGTATGGCATCCGTCAAATCTTGTCCATCAAGCGTACAAGTCGTACAATAGAGGTGTACCCTCAAATTTTACCTTTACAGAGTATCGCATTGTTTGCCGAACCGAGACGATGATGTTTACTTGTGGTTTTTGTCCAAAGGTTTGGTAATATATGAAACAAGCGATAGAAAGCGAGGCACGCCATGACAGATAATAAACTCAGCAAACTTCTCGAAGAATTACACACTGAACTGGACAATACCGAAGCCATGGATGAAAAAGGGCGCGAGTTACTGCGCGCGCTCAACGCCGATATTGAAGAATTGTTGGATCGCTCCGAAATTGAGAAAACTGACGATGATGACTCACTGCTTGAACGCTGGCAGGAATACATTGACCATTTTGAGGTCACACATCCGACGCTTACGTCAGCATTGTCACATCTTATGACGGCGCTGAACAACGCGGGTATTTAACTGCCAAATTATGAAAGCCCAAAGCGGACGAGACCACTCGTCCGCTTTTATGTTTGCGAGCGAGTTTCGCTCTGGTGATACAATCCAAACATCACATCACAGGGATTTGCCATGCAGCCACCACGTTTGCGCGGACGTTATTTCAGAATTCTGTATTTCTTTGCGGGGGTTATTCTTCGTTTTATTCTTTGGGAATTGATCATTGCGAGATTGGGTTTACGCAAATGGACGCGCCGTACGCGTGCGGAACGTTTTCGGCGGGAAGCAGTGCGCTTCCGTGCATTAGCTATTCACATGGGCGGGGTCATGATCAAGGTGGGGCAGTTTCTGTCTTCGCGTTTGGATGTGCTGCCCCCTGAAGTCACGGATGAACTTGCGAATTTACAGGATGAGGTCCCGGCGGAACCGTATGCGGCGATCAAGGAATTGGCTGAAAAGGAATTAGGCGCTGCACTCACAGAAAAATTCGAATGGTTTGACGAGAGTCCGCTGGCAGCCGCCTCATTAGGTCAGGTCCATCGCGCCAGGCTGCGGGTTGAAGATGAAGCGGATGGCTTCCGTAATGTGGTTGTGAAAGTCCAACGTCCATTTATCGAATTGATTGTTGGCGTTGACTTATCCGCACTTCAGCGTGTAGGCAATTGGCTGATGCGCTATCGTCCGATTCGGGAACGTGCCGATGTGCCTGCGTTGTTACGCGAGTTTTCGGCGACGGTGCGCGAGGAGATCGATTACATCCATGAAGCCGAAAATGCGGAAAGATTTTTTGAGAACTTTAAGGATGATCCCAATGTACATGTGCCGCGTGTGGTAAGGGATTCTTCGACATTGCGGGTGTTGACGTTGGAAGATGTCTTCGCGATCAAGATCACGGATTATGCCGCGATCACCGCCGCTGGCATTGACCGCAATGATGTGGCCAAAAAATTATTGGACACATATCTCAAGCAAATCTTTGAAGATGGCTTCGTGCATGCCGACCCGCATCCTGGTAACCTGTTCGTGACGCCGCTCGGCGCTGACGGCGACTCACCGCGTAAATGGAAATTAACCTTCGTGGATTTTGGTATGACTGCGCGCGTGCCAGAGGGTGTGCGCGATGGGCTGCGCGAGATGTTGATCGGCATTGGCACAAAGGACTCAAGTCGTGTCGTCAAAGCGTATCAACAGTTGGGCATGTTATTGCCGGGCGCCGATTTGAAATTGATCGAGCAGGCTGAGGCGCAGGTGTTTGACCGTTTCTGGGGCATGTCGATGAGTGAGTTGCGCAAGACCAACCCCGATGAACTGCGGAAGTTCGCGCATCAATATCGTGACCTGATCTTCAGTATGCCGTTTCAGGTGCCGAATGATCTCATTATGCTGGGACGCACGGTCGCGATTCTTTCAGGCATGTGTACCGGTCTTGAGCCAGATTTCAACTTATGGAATCAGATCGCACCCTACGCACGGAAGTTGATCGAGAAGGAAGCGAAAACCGGTATCAATGATTGGCTCGCAGAATTGGGGAATGTGTTGCAAGTGTTGATCGCATTGCCATCGCAAGCCAGCCGGGTATTAGCGCAAACCGAAAGCAGCGGCTTAATGGTGCGGTCGCCGCAAATGAGCCAAGATGTGCGTTCGCTCGCGCGGTCTGTTGACCGACTCACAGGTGGATTGATTTTCGTCGGTTTGTTGATCGGCGGTGTGATGTTTTATAACGCGGGGAATATCACATATGGACAAGGGATGTTGGGCGCAGCACTGATCGCGTTGTTGTGGGTCTTGTTTGCGCGGAAAGAATAACCACAATTCTGGAATCCATCAGCTTGCTAATGGATTATTCGTGGATAACGAGCTGTCCAACTCCAGGGTTTAAATAAATAGAGACAGTCAAACAAATCCCTCTTGTTCTTCTATCTCTAAAATTTTCGGTAATAAAAAAGTTTAGGCTTTTTCGTCCATCTTTTTGATGACGTGGTCAAGCATTCCACGCATGGCAAGCAACATTTCGCGGCGGGCGGCATGGCGGTGTTCCAGAAAGCCTTCTGGTAAAAATCCTTTTACCGCTTCACGCATTTCTGCGCGCGCTTTTTTGTAGTGCTCGCGGGTTTCTTCGGGAATATGTTTTTCCCATTTCTTTTCATACTCGGTCATAGGTTGCTCCTTCCTGCATTTTTATTATAGCACTTTCAGAACTTGCCAGTTTAGCGGCACATTAATCTTTGGGTGTCCCCAGAACCTCCCAATTCTTTTCCTGTGCCAATGCGTGTAATTTGGCATCTGGGTAAACCGCCACGGGACGTCCCATCAAACTCAGCATGTGCTGATCGGTAAATGAATCGCCATACGCAAAACTGGCAGCCCAGTTCACATCCCAGCCGCGCGATTGCACTAACTCGCGCACTTTAGTAGCTTTGGTCGCGCCACTCATTAGCGGCTGGATGGTTCGCCCGGAATATTTTCCATTTACAAACTCGGGTTGTGTGCCCAATGCCGCTTCTGCGCCAAGCTGCTCCCTGAGTATTTCGGCGCTGGGCGTGAGCATGCCAGAGACTATGATAACCTTATGCCCCTGTGCTTGATGATCTTTCAAGCGCTTGAACACATCCGCGCGTTGTGTGGGGAGCAGGTATTTAGTTACCAGCCAGGTCAATGCCACTTTAGCTTGCGACTCATCCAGTCCTTGTAACATGCCGCTGAGGTTGGCGAGCAGAGCGTGCTGCAGATTTTGCCAACTACCGAGTTTAACTTTGTAGGCTGCGTAGGCAGGCAGGATGCCCGCATAATAACGCCATGCAAAATAACGACGATTATGTTCGGTTGAATACTTCATCATCCCACGCCCGAATTGCCCGGTGTATAACGTTCCGTCTGAATCAAACAAAGCGACGATCATAAAATCACTCCTAAAGTTATTAGCTATCGTGGATAGAACACATCATATCGCAATTTGGATACGCATGAAGCCCGTGTAAAAATCGTGTACAATCTGCAAATCCCAACCCAAAGGAATCAAATGAACGCAATCGAAGTTTCTCACCTTAGACGTATTTTTACTTCGCAGATCGGCGTGATCAAACGCACCACCCGGGAAGTTATCGCGGTGGATGATATCTCCTTTCAGATTCAGGAAGGGGAGCTGTTTGGATTACTTGGACCGAACGGCGCCGGTAAAACGACCACAGTGAAGATGTTGACCACGCTTCTTATTCCAACATTCGGGTCTGCTTCTGTAAAAGGATTCGATGTTGTGGCCCGGGCAGATGAAGTCCGCAAGCGGATCGGTTTCATCTTTGGCGGTGAACGTGGTTTATATTGGCGGCTTTCCGGTATCGACAACTTGCGCTATTTTGCGAGTCTGTATAGCGTTGACCCTGATGTCACGAAGAAACGCATCCCATACCTGCTTGAAATGGTGGGACTGAACGGCCGTGGCGATGAAAAGGTGCAAGGCTATTCGCGCGGTATGAAGCAGCGCCTGCATGTAGCGCGTACATTGTTGCATGACCCCGATGTCTTGTTCCTGGATGAACCAACCCTGGGGCTTGACCCGGTCGGCGCGCGCGATTTCCGCGCTGTGATCCTCAATTTGCAATCCGAGAAGAAGACCATTCTGCTCACCACACATTACATGTTCGAAGCTGATGCGCTGTGTAACCGCATTGCTGTTATCAATCATGGACGCATCATCGCCCTCGATACGCCCGGTGGACTCAAATCGCACGTCCGCGACCTCAACGTGGTGGAAGTGGAAACCTTTGGCGTGCCTGAAGCTGTTCTTAGTAAATTGCGCGCACTGCCCTTCGCTGATTCGCTTGCCGTTGAGGAGCAGGGACAAAAACAAATGTTGTTGATCCAGACTTCCAGAGGAGCTGAGGCGGTGCCTGATGTCATGTCCGCGCTTGACGGCGTGAAGATCGGGCGGGTCATTGTGCGCGAGCCAACGCTGGAAGATGCCTATGTGAGGCTTGTGGATGGTGCGGCATGAACATTTGTCTGCTTATAAAATATTGGCGCACGATTCTGATCGTGGCTGAAATGAATATTCGCCAGCAAATGACCGATGGCTTCGTGTTATTCACCGTGCTTTTTCAACCGATCATCATTGCCTTGCTGGGGTTATGGATGTTGAAAGACAAAGGACCTGACGCGGCGATATTCGTGGTGGTCGGCAGTGGGTTGACAGGACTCTGGTCCAGCTTGCTGTTTATTTCCGGGAACAGTATCAACTTCGAGCGTTGGACCGGAACGCTGGAATCATTGGTCGCGATTCCGACTCCATTTGAGGTGATCGTCTTTGGCAAGAATCTTGCCAACGTCACGCAATCCCTGCTCTCGATGGTGTTGGGATATTTCGTGGCGGTGCTTGCGTTTGGATATGAAATGGAAATTCAGCAACCCTTACTCTTTATCCCATCCGTCTTTTTAGCAGTGGTGGCGTTCATCAGTTTTGGTCTCATCATCGCGCCGATCTTTGTGATGAATCCCGGCGTACGCGCCTGGCAAAATGCGATGGAGTTTCCTGTGTATGTCTTGTGCGGATTTCTTTTCCCGATCGCGCTCCTGCCTGGCTGGACGACACCAGTGTCATATTTGCTGCCACCCTATTGGGCAGCAGTGGCACTGCACGGCACATCAACAGGCGGCGCAACACTCAACGCGACTCTTTCTGCGTGGGGCATGCTGTTGTTATTTTCGCTGATCGATCTGTTGATTGCCTCGCGTTTGTTCAAGTTCATGCTTTACAAAGCTCGCGCTGATGCGACGTTGGGGATGGAATAATATGAAAACCATTACCAACAACCTCCGTCTTTTCTGGCAGGGTGCACTGCTTTCGTACGTAGCGCTCTTTCATTGGATGCGTCCCATTCAATATATGGCTTCAAAGATCCTCATGCCATTAGCGCAGATGTTCTTTTTCGTGTACTTGGGCACTTATGCCACCAGCGCGGATAATCGTGCCTTCTACATTGTTGGCAATGCACTGCAGATCGCAGCGGTCAGTGGGATTTATGGGATGAGCATGAGCATCGGCGGTGACCGCGATAACGGGACACTCGGCTATATCTTCGGCACGCCCGCCAATCGCCTCGTCGTATTTATGGGACGTGCCTTCATGAACATCATGGATGGTGCGCTGGGTGTGGTCATTGCCTTTACATGGGGTGTTCTGTTAATGGGCTTGGATCTTTCTCACACCAATATCCCTGCCTTGGCATTGGTGATTCTCATTACCACCATCAGCACCTGCGGACTTGGTTTGTTGATGGGCTGCCTGGCGCTTATCACAGTGAATGTGATGTTCATCAATAACTTTGTTTATTTTGTCTTGTTGATCTTCTCGGGCGCGAACATCCCGCTTGCAGATTTGCCTAAGTGGATTCAAGTTATCTCGTTCGGTTTACCGTTGACGCGCGGAATCACCGCGACACGTTCTTTGGTCAATGGAGCCAGCTTGGCAGAGATCGCTCCGTTGCTGTGGGGTGAGCTGACCGTGGGTTTGATCTATTTTGTATTGGGCTATTTGTTGTTTGCGGTTTTTGAAGTGGTGGCAAAGCGCCGCGGAACTCTGGAAGTGTTTTAGAACAAAAAGTCCCTTCGTTATTGAAGGGACTTTTTGTGTTTATGGATATGAAGCTTTAGTCGCCGTGGCGGTAGCGGCTGTGCCGCCGACGGTAACAACTACATAGACCTCATCACCGAAGAATTGTCCGCCAGCCGTGGACATGCGCCAGTTACTGCGGACGGCACCGGTCTTGGTGGTGGGCGCGGTCATTGCAACAGAGATGTCTACGGTCGCATTCACAGCCACTGCGGAGGGCAGGGTGTATGTGACCCCGCTCATCGCATCGCCGCCGGTGAAAGCAAATTTAAATCCGGCGTCCCAGGCGCATGAGCCGTTGTTGACCACTTTCCAGGTTTTTGTAAAAGTCTGTCCGGGCGTCATGGGCGTGTTATCAGGGATGGTCACATCGCTGACGAACGCCATGCTGTAACAGGATTTGGTCGGCGCGATGGTGGCTTGCGAGATCGGGGGGAATGTAGCCGCGCTGGTTGCGAATGGCGCGAACGTAGCGGAAGCCGTCAGTGTGGGAAAAAGTTGGATCGTCGGCTGGGCAACTGCGGTCTGCGTCAGACCCGCTGCAAACGTCTCAACGACTTGAGTCGAAAGCGCATTCGGGTCTACAGTGGGTGTCAGGTCCGCGTCACTGCCTCCGCAGGCGGTCAACACTAAAATGCCTGCGATCAAGATGGTCATTAATTTGTTTCTAAACATATATACTCCTTTTGGTGCGAGCCGCAATTTTACACGGATTTCGCCCAATGTTAAACGGACGTTTGTCCTACGAAGTTCCCACGACCCGCATGCTATAATTTATTCACTATGATCTACTTGGATTACTCTGCCACGACACCTGTGGATTCACGCGTGCTCGACGCGATGACTCCTTATTTTTCCGCCTCATTTGGCAACCCCTCATCTGTCCATCACTTCGGACAGCTTGCCGAAGCTGCGATCGATTCGGCGCGTGAGACGGTTGCGCACGTGTTGAATTGCCGACCTGACGAGATCATTTTTACCTCCTGCGGCTCCGAATCAGACAACCTTGCGATCCGTGGCGCGGCGTATGCGATGCGCGAAAAGACCGGCGCAAAATGGATTCTCGCCTCACGCGCCGAACACCCTGCCATCACCAAAACATTATCGCATCTCGAAAAATACGAAGGCTTTCTTATCGAATGGCTGGATACGGACGTGCATGGCTTTGTGACTCCTGAAAGCGTCGCCAAAGCGATCTGCGACAACACTGCCATCGTTTCCGTGATGTATGCCAATAACGAGATCGGTACGATCAACTCGATCAAAGAAATTGCGGAAATTTGCAAAGCAAACAATATTCTCTTCCACACGGATGCAGTACAAGCTGCCGCATATCTACCTGTGGATGTGCAAGCCCTCGGCGTGGACATGCTCTCGCTTGGCGCACATAAGTTCTATGGACCCAAAGGCGTCGGCGCATTATACGTCCGCAAAGGGACGCCGCTCGTCTCGCAACAAACCGGCGGTGGACAGGAATTCAGTCTGCGTGCCGGGACTCAGAACGTGCCGTACATTGTCGGTTTTGCAGAAGCGCTGCGGCTCACTCACGAAGAACGGGAACAGCGGATCGCAAACGTCAAGCCGTTGCGCGATAAGATCATTGGAACGGTGCTCGAAACAATTCATGACTCGCAGCTTACTGGTGATATGGAATCGCGTTTGCCGCATCACGCCAGTTTTGCATTCAAAGATGTAGACGGGAATCTGCTGCTCACATTGTTAGATGCCGCAGGCTTTGCGTGTTCCTCCGGCTCTGCCTGTAAGACCGGCAACCCTGAGCCCAGTGAAGTGATGAACGCGATTGGTTTATCGCGCGATTGGGGCTTGGGCTCGTTGCGGGTTACATTAGGCAAAGATACAACGCCCGCGCATGTCGATTCTTTCTTGAACGCGTTGCCCGGATTAGTAGAGAAGGCACGACAGTTGAAGAAGTAAGTTAGATTGCTAGTTTGACTTTGTGAACGACCATATACCTCAGGAGTATGTCCTTGAAACACCTTCGATTTTTCAGTTTTTTACTTGCCCTTTTCCTGCTGACTAGTTGTGGTCTGCAAGGGCTTTCTGCAGCGACACCAACATTGGTGCCGACTAATACGCCAGGGCCTTTGCCTACATCCAGCCCAACAAATACACCCGAACCGAGCGCTACATTTACTGCGGCTCCCAGTCTCACGCCGACGATCATGCCTACCATTGAGCTAGTGATCGCCGTTGCCAAAACGTCTATTACGTTGCGGTCCAGACCAACCAAGGGCGGAGATAATGTTGGGGGTGTGTATGGTAATGAGAAGGTGAAGGTGATTGCGCGCAATATTCCTGCCACCTGGTTCTATATTATTGCCCCAGATGCACCCGGCGGAATGGCTTGGGTGTTGGCGGCTGGTTTTACCTTACAAGGCGACCTAACCCAATTGCCGATCGCGATGTTCCCGGAAGGCTCGACAACTCCTTTATTGTTACCGCCCATCATTCATACCATCTCTGGTACGCCATTGCCGCTCAATCCGCCTGCGCCTGGTGCTCAAACCGCGACTGTGACGCAACTTGCCAAAGTACGCGTTGGACCAGGTCTCGGTTATATGGAAATGGGACTGTTAGATATAGGCACTGTCATTGTGGTGACGGGTCGTCTTAAAGGGAATGCCTGGCTGCAGATCGAATATCCATCCGGCTTGGATGGGCGAGGATGGGTGTTGGGAGAGTTGGTCAAGTTTGAAGGGGATTTTGGGGGAATGCCGTTCTTCAACCAACTTGCCACGAACATCCCCAAAGAAGAGGAAGCTCCTGATCAACCGGTTGCCACGGAGACTCTGTCTGCGGATGTGACACCGGTCGATACACCCATCCTGGAGACTGCGACGCCAGCTCTACCCTATGGCATTACTCTGGCGCAGATCAACGCGCGCTCCGGTCCCGCCTCGAGTTTTTCATCCTATGGGTTGATCGAAAAGAAACAGACTGTGACGATTCTCGGGCAAACCTTGAACGGACTCTGGTTCCAGATCCAGTATCCTGCCGCCCCGAATGGTGTGGCGTGGGTATCCTCCGTGTATGTGCAAGTGATGAAAAGTATCAAGGGTCTGCCGTATTTTGATAATATGGGTAATCCGCTTCCGTAAATAGTTCCGCGCTCCCGAAAAACATCGGGACGATGTGAGCGGAGGGATAGTGTTCGTCTGTCCCGAAGTCGACACTTGCACCTGGCGCAAGTGCAGGTGAGCGCATATATTATGGCGACGTACCCTTCGTCTGCGCTCGCCTGTCGGCTCGCTCCGCTCAGGGCGAATAAAGGAGAACAACATGACCATCAAACATATCTTCGTTATCGGTGCAGGGACCATGGGTAACGGTATCGCGCAGGTCGCGGCGACAGCGGGGTATCAAGTCACGTGCATGGACGTGATGCCCGCCGCGTTGGAGAAAGCCAAAGCGGCGATTGCCAAGTCCACGAGTAAGTTGTTGGAAAAGGGGACGATCACAGCCGAAGCGAAAGCCTCGGCAGACGCAATTCAATATGTCAGCAACATGGATACGATGAAAGACGCGGACTTTGTCATCGAAGCCGCGACGGAAAACCCTGAACTCAAATTCAAGATCTTCAAAGATATGGATGCCAACGCGCGCGCAGGCGTGATTCTGGCGAGCAACACATCGTCGATTTCGATCACGAAGATCGGCGCACAGACCAGCCGTCCCGAAAGCGTGATCGGGATGCATTTTATGAATCCAGTCCCGTTGATGAAGCTCGTCGAAATCATCAAGGGACTTGCTACTAGCGCAGAGACACTGCAAACCATGCTCGAGTTGTGCAAAGCGATGGACAAGGAAGCTGTCGAAGCGAACGATGCGCCTGGTTTCATATCCAACCGCATTTTGTGCCCGATGATCAACGAAGCGATCTTCGCGTTGCAAGAAGGCGTGGGAACAAAAGAAGCCATTGATACCGTCATGAAACTAGGCATGAATCATCCAATGGGACCGCTTACGCTCGCAGACCTGATCGGGCTGGATGTGGTGTTGTTCATCATGGAAGTGTTGCAGCGCGATCTGGGTGAAGATAAATATCCTCCCGCGCCGTTGCTGCGCAAGATGGTGGATGCGGGTTATTTGGGAAGAAAAAGCGGGAAAGGGTTTTATCAGTATTAATTATGATCACAGGTGACAGTCACTTTAAAAGTGACTGTCACCTCATCAAATTGCGTGGTAAAGTATTAAGGTGGGGAAGATAACGATAATGGTATAGGAACCCTGGTCAATCAACTAAAGGAGGTTGACAATGAATGGGAAGCTAATCACCACTTGCTTGATGCTGGCAATCACGATCCTTTCGGCATGCAGCAGTCAAGCCCCTACGGAAACATCGGCACCTGCTGTGACGGAAACACTGGCGATCCCGGTAACGGGCGTCACTGCGACCGAAGCGCAAGTCACAACAGATGCGCCGGCCTTGCCCACACTGGCACCCACTTTTACATCCACGCCTGAACCGCCCAGACCCACTAATACAGCTGATTGTACAAATAGCGCCGCATTCGTTACTGATGTGACGATCCCCGATAATACCGAAATTGTGGGTGGTGAGACATTTATCAAGACGTGGCGTATCCTCAATACTGGAACGTGTATCTGGGCTTCTGATTACACCCTCAGTCATTACTCTGATGAGCGCATGAACGCGCCCGCCTCTGTGCCGCTTGCCATCACGTATCCGGGTCAGACGTTGGATATTTCAGTACCGTTGACCGCGCCCAACACGCTCGGGAAACACCGCGGCAATTTCGTCATCAAGAACCCGGCAGGACTGATCATGAAAATCGATTCGGATTCGCGCCTGTGGCTCATCATCGATGTCAAGACGGTAACGGCTGCCACTGCGGCTGTAGGGGCAACCAACACCCCCGCCGGAACCAGCGCAGGGAGTGGAATAGGTTTTGCCAATGTCACCTGCGCTTATACCGTGGACCAGGCAAAACTGGTCGAAGCGCGCAATGCCATCAATGAATATCGGGCGCAGTTTGGCATGTTCGCATACAAGGTGGATGCGCAATTGGTGTTGGCGGCACAAGCCCATGCTAATGACATGGCTTGCAATAACCTGTTCGTGCATACCGGCTCTAACGGCTCGACCATCGCCTCGCGCGTCGCGGCCAGCGGATATACTGCCGCGTTCGTCAGTGAAAATGTCTACGGCAGTAACCCGCCCCTCAGCGGACCAGATGTGGTCAACTGGTGGATCAACGACAAGACCGATCTGAACCATAACCTGAACCTGGTGAGCGACACCTTCACTGAGATCGGTGTAGGCTACGCCTTCTTCAATAACTATGGATATTACGTGATCGTGTTTGCGTCGCCATAATGCTTTTTACTCAGCTTTGAAATCAATATTTTCCATAACACCTGTGTATAATCGCATACATGGCTCAAGACAGGCGTATTCGATTTGACCCTAAAAAACATCACAGAAAATCCATGCGCCTGTCAGGGTATGATTATTCACAGGCAGGCGCATATTACGTGACGATTGTTACGCATCAACGCGATTGTCTGTTCGGGGAAATTGTGAATGAGGAAATGATACTGAACGACTTGGGAAAAATTGCTGATGATTGTTGGCGCGGCATTTCCGAACATTTTCCGAATGTGGAATTAGGCGCGCATGTAATTATGCCAAATCATGCGCATGGGATTATTGTGATTCAGGCGGTTGAATCCCCGGTCGGCGATCGAGACGATTGATTATCGTAGGGGCGCAGCATTGCTGCGCCCCTACGATAATAATGACAATCCTCATAAAATCAATGTCAAACCTGGTTCATTGGGTGCAATCGTGCGTTCGTTCAAGTCCGTCGTTTCATATCGCATCCACAAGGAACGTAACGCCACGGGCATCTGGCAAAGAAATTATTACGAACATATAATTCGAGACGAGAAAGACCTGCAAAACAAAACCGATTACATCGAAGCCAATCCCATCGTTGTGGGATGAGGACGATAACAACCCACGTAACAATCCTTTGTCGTAATCGTAGGGGCGACGCATTGCGTCGCCCCTACAAGGACCCTCCCATGCCCCATAACCAAGCCTACCTCCAAGCAGAAAAGAAAATCGAAGAAGCGCTGCGTTCAGGTGCAACAGAATTATCATTAACAGGGTTTATATCAGATGTAAAACTCGTGGAACCAGATATAACCCTCACTGAGCTGCCAGCGTCTCTTGAAACACTTACACAGTTACAATCATTAGATATTTCAAAAAACCAACTGACAGAGCTTCCAAAATGGCTCGGCAAACTCGACCAATTACAATCGCTCAACATCTATCACAACAAGCTTTCAGTTTTACCAGAATCGTTAGGGCAACTTATTCAATTACAAGAACTAAATTTATCTTACAACCAACTCACGATACTGCCAGAGTCGCTGGGACACCTTAGCTCGCTTGCTCAGTTGCAAACGTTAAAGCTTGCAAACAATCAATTGACAACACTACCAGATTCGCTCATACAACTTAGTCAGTTGCGAGAATTAGATATTTCTCACAATCAGTTGACGGTGCCAGAGTCTTTGGGACGAATTAATGCACTTGCACACCTACAAATCCTGAACATTGCAAATAATCGATTGACAACATTGCCAGATGCGCTCGGGGAACTTACTCAATTACAAGAACTAAATATTGGCGGCAACCAATTGGTAAACCTTCCCGAGTGTCTTAAGAGCCTTACACATCTGCACATCCTTGATTTGGGTAATGGTTTTGGGAAATATCAAAATACTATTAATAAATATAAACTAAAAAATTTTGATGGCAACCCACTTGATGGATTACCAGAATGGCTGATAACTTTTATTGAATTGGAAAGTCTTTTTATTGTAGGAAGCAAACTGACTGATATTCCTAATTCCCTTATTCAGCTTAAGTCTTTAAAGGAACTTTTCCTTGATAATAATCCTCTCAACCCCGAACTTGCCAAAGCATACGAGCAGGGTTTTGACGCCGTTAAACTTTATCTACGTGCTGGTGCGGTGGTTCCCAGCTATGAAGCCAAACTCATCTTGGTCGGCGAAGGCGAGGTTGGTAAGACCTGTTTAATGGATGCTCTGCTTGATAAGCCATGGCAAGAACACCCATCAACGCATGGAATTGAAATCCAACAAATCAAAGTTGCCGTTGATGCCGATGAAGAAGGTAAAGAACTTGATAAGGATGAAAAAACAGAAATCAGTCTCAACGGCTGGGACTTCGGCGGACAGCGCGTTTACCGTCCCACGCACCAATTGTTCTTCAGCGCGCCCGCCGTCTATCTCGTGGTGTGGAAGCCGCGCGAAGGTCCCCAACAGGGCTTTGTCAAGGAATGGATTCAACTGGTCAAGCGTCGCGAACCGAGCGCCAGGATCATCGTCGTTGCCACACACGGCGGTCCCCAACAGCGTCAGCCCGATATTGACCGTCAGGAACTATGGGACCTCTTCGGCAGGGATACCGTCGTTGACTTTTTCTTTGTGGATAGCAAGCCTGATGAACACGGGAACCGCAAAGGCATCGCTGAACTCAAAGAAGCCATTGCCCGCGTCGCCGCCGAGCTGCCCGAAGTCGGTCGCTCCGTGCCCAAAAGTTTTGCCGATGTCCGTGCCGCCCTGCAAGCGAAGGGTGTTCCCTACCTGCCTTTGGATGAAGTCCTCGCCATCTGCCGCGCCCACAACATGGACGATGAGATCGCACGCCTCTTCATCACCATCTCGCACCGCCTCGGTCATCTCACGCATTACGAAAACGACCCCGCCCTGCGCGACATCGTCATCCTGCGCCCCGATTGGCTCGCCTCCGCCATGAGTTATGTTCTCGACGATGAACAAACGCGCACCGCGCACGGCTTGGTGAAATTCTCGCGCCTTGGTCAATTGTGGGATGATCCCAAACGTGAAGCGGATACGCGTTATCCAACGACTCTCCACCCGATCTTTCTCCGCTTGATGGAACGCTTCGATCTTTCTTACCGTGTGGCTGATCCTGCCACCTTGGGTAGGGGCGACGCATTGCGTCGCCCCTACGAAATACACGACGAGACCCAATCTCTCATCGCCCAACTCGTCCCCGATACGACTCCCAAAACAGAAGATTTTGAAAAAGCCTGGCTTCCCGAACTCGCTCCCGGCGATATTCAACAAACCCAAATCTGTCGCATCGTCGATGCTCAAAATGGTCAATCCGCCAACGCCGAAGGCTTATTCTTCCAATTGATTGTTCGCTTGCATCGCTATTCCCTCGGTCGTGTCAACTATCCAGAAAGCGTCCACTGGCAACGCGGCTTGGTCCTCGACGCCGATTACAACGGTCGCGCCTTGTTGCGACATATCGGCAATGACGTGCATATCACCGTCCGCGCCGCATATCCGCAAGGTTTTCTCAACACACTGACTGATGAAGTCAAATATCTCGTGGAAAGTTTTTGGGAAGGCTTGCGCTGTGATGTGACTGTGCCATGTCTCAATCCGAATCCATGCAGTGGTTTGTTTGAAGTCCGCAAATTGATCGAAAACAAAAAGCGTGGACGACCTGAGCAACCTTGTCCCGTTTGCAACGAGTGGCAAAATATTGACAGCCTTTTACTCAATGCGCCCGCCGCCCAACCTGCACCTGCCGGAGAACTTCTCGCCAGTCAATCTATCCTCGCTCAACTTAGTGATGTGCGCCAAATATTAATAAAGCAAAGTGTCACGATGATCGGTCGCTTTGACAACCTTGATGCAAGTCAAAAAGAATTGCTCAGTAAAGCAGAGACCTCCTACACAAACCTCATCAAAGTATTCACCGACGAAGCCAAGGAAGGTCCGCGTTTGTTTAATTTGGTTCCAGTGGAGCGCTCTGGCTTCAATCCCAAACAATGGACAAGTGCAAAATTCAAATTGATTCTCTGGTGTGAACATTCCCGCTGGCCTCTGCCTGTTCTGAATGGTAAAGATAGTGATAAAGGCGTGTATGAACTGGAACTCACACGCGAATGGTTCAAGAAAGCTGCGCCAGTTTTGAAAGCCATCACCAGCACCTTGAGTCTGGTTTTGCCCATTGCCTCCTCTGCTGTCAAATTGGTCATGGATGAAGCTGTCTACAAAGCCATCGAGAACGAGCTCAATTTCGGCAAAGATGTCATTGACGGCGTCTTGAGCGGCACCGAGAAAACAGAAATCTTTACCGATGCAGGCGATTCCATTGATATGCCACACGGCACATCACTCCGCGCCGAGAATGCATCCCTGCGCGAACTCCACGCCCTGCTCAAAGCCAAAGATCCCGGCTTCGGCGGTCTCGTCCGCGTGCTGAATAAACGTCAGGAGTTTCTCTGGGTCCATGAGAAGTTTGCGGGAGAATATTAAGCCACTGTGTGAATCCCATTCCAAAGTAGGAACAGCCGCCAGCGAGTAATAGCGAGCGCTGGCGGCTGTTTTATTCCCAAAGACTTGACAAATTCTGTTTTCTGCTTATACTATAAAAGTACTTTGCGGTATAAAGTACTTTTATAGAAAGGAGAACGCAATGCAAAACCGATACACGCAAATCCATTTCATTGCTTCCAACTACTCCAAACTGCAAGGATTGAGGGAAGTGCCTGTGGGGATTCTGGCTGTCTTTGTCTCGGTCTGGGCCATGTACAACCAAGGTCCCACCGCCGATCTGACCGCCCCGATCCTGGCGCTCATCGGAAGCGGCCTGCTCTACTGGCTCGCGGGCCACTATTATGACCGTGCCTTTGGGCGGGTGAAGCCGACGCCCCATCAACGCACACGGGAATTCATTGCATCCATCCTGTTCGTCCTGCTGGGCCTTTTGGCCTTCTGGCTGGACACAGCGCTGCCGATTCCCTTCTGCGCACTTGGGCTGGTATTTGCTGGAGCCTTGTTCGAAAACTTCTGGAGGGCCACTGAATCGGTTCGGAAGGAGTCCATCGCCCTCTTCCCTGAGAATTTTGCCGCGTCCATTCTGATCCTGTTCGTCAGCATCCTGCCTGTCTTTGGCTTGAACTGGTGGGAGGCATTCGGCATGAAGTCCCAGGTGGTGAGCGTTTTCATGGTCATTGGCATCGTCATCATCCTTGCAGGGATTTGGGGGCACCTGCGGATCCTGCGCAACCTGCCGATGGCAGAGGCAAAAACGAATGACAACGCCGTTTGAAGAACTCGCCAACCTCGACAAACTCATCCACGAACCCGCGCGGCTGGCGATCCTGACAGCGCTCTCCGCCTGCGAAAGCGCGGACTTCCTATCTCTGCGGCGGTTGACGGGACTGAGCGATGGAAATCTTTCCGTTCAATTGTCCAAACTGGAGGAAGCTGGGTTGGTGAATATTCAGAAACAATTCGTGGGAAAGAAACCCAGCACGCAAATCAAAATCACCAAAAAAGGAGCGGTGGCAATTCAACGACATTGGGAACAGTTGAATGCCCTCAAACAAAATGCCGACGCCTGGCAAGGTGATTCAATCGAATAAAAGTTTTAGAAGTTGGTATCGAAAGATGCGTCATAAGAGCATTCTGCTCAAAGCCAAAGACCCTGGTTTCGGCGGTCTCGTCCGCGTGCTGAACAAACGTCAGGAATTTCTCTGGGTCCACGAAAAGTTTGCGGGAGAATATTAATTTGTATCCGTAGGGGCACGACATTGTCGTGTCCCTACTTATTGAGAAACAATGCAAAACAAATCGGATTACATCGACGTCAATCCATTATTATGGGACGAGGACGAAAACAATCCGCAATACATACAAGACAATTAACGTCATATAATCCACCCATCACCGCCCAAGGAGGATGCTCATGGAAATCAAAGATAAACTAAACGACTCGGTTGCCAGTCTCTATCTGGTGGATGCTTATATGCGCTGGGCTTTGCTTGCCGCTGAGGAAGTCGTTGGCAAGCAAGGCTTGCAAGTCCTCTTGCGTGACCGCAAGTTGGAACGCTTCATTGATAATTATCCGCCCGAGTTGCTCAAGATCAGTGGCACGATCACACTCGGTGATTACGCCCAACTCTGTGCAGGCTTGCTGACCTTCTTCGGGCGCGCCGGAAAAAGCATGGTCATCCGCAGTGGACGCTTAACTTCCAAATATGCCATCGAAAAACAAAGCGCTGTGTACAACGTTGCTGCCAAAGCCGCCGCAAAATTGATGCCTTCGGGGATGCAAGTCAAAGTGGTGCTTGATAGTATGGCGAATGGCTACAACAAACTCTATGCCGAAAGCGGACAGGAACTTCATTTCAGTGTGGAAGACCGTGGCGATAAGTGGGCTTTCATTTCCGTGGAGTGTCCGCTCTGTGCGGGAAAGTCCGCTGATCAAGCCATGTGTTGGGGACGGATCGGCACATTGAAAGAAGGCGCGCTCTGGTTGACCGGCAAAGAATTCGATGTGGAAGAAGTTGAGTGCCGCGCCCTCGGCGCTCCCGCCTGCGTTTGGGAAGTGAGCAAAACACCCAAAGCATGATCCGCCTCATCGCACTCGGCACACTCTCCGCTTTATTCTTTAGCAGCACCTTCATCATCAACCGCGCGATGAGTCTCGCAGGCGGGCATTGGGCATGGTCCGCAAGTCTGCGGTTTGGGTACATGCTGGTCTTCCTCATCGTGCTCATTCTGATCACGCAAGGACGCAAAGCGCTCGCCGATATCAAAGATGTTTTTCTCCAGCATTGGCGCTTTTGGGTTCTCGCCGGAACTATTGGTTTCGGCATCTTTTATTCCCTCGTCACGTTCAGCGCCTCTTATGCAGCGGGCTGGGTCATCGCCACCACCTGGCAAGTCACCATTCTTGCCACGCCTATCGTCCTGCATTTCTTTGGCAGAAAAGTTCCCAACACAGGTCTGCTCTTTACGGGCATTATTTTCATCGGCATTGTGTTGGTCAACATTGAACACGCCCAGATCACGAGTCTGCGCGATGTGTTCTTCAGCGCCTTCCCTGTTCTGATCGCCGCGTTTGCCTATCCCATCGGGAATCAACTTGTGTGGGAAGCACGCCTCGGCGAGAACAAGAGACTGCCGCATATCGCTCATCCGATTTTGGAAAATGGACTAGCCCGCGTCCTGCTTTTGACTTTGGGCTCGCTTCCGTTTTGGATCCTTTTCCTTGCCTTAGCTTCACCTCCCGCCCCTTCCAGCGGACAGTTGCTCAGCACGGCGCTGGTCGCCCTGTTCTCAGGCGTCATCGCCACCACGATCTTTCTCTACGCCCGTCACCTCTGCCGACAATCCTACGAGATCGCCGCCGTCGATGCGACCCAATCCATGGAAGTGGTTTTCTCGCTCATCGGCGAGATCGTGTTTTTGCGAGGCGCATTGCCGTCCATGCTGGGGTTGATCGGCGTGGCTTTGACGATGTTAGGTCTGGGGGCGTATATGGGAATTCAAAAGAAGTAACTATCCGAGTCTATAACGGAAAATCCCGGTTGCCTTCGCCATGAACGGGATAAAGCGTACCCAGCGAAAGGCATGTAGACGTGGCTCGGGCTTATCGAAGTAATACCAATGCTCAAGTAGGCGCAGTCCCCAGGTTTCGAGTTCCTGGGGATTTTTTGCGTGCCAAAGGATGCGCGTACCTGAGCTTTTCAGCACAGAACTGGTGCGGTTGTGATGTCGCGAGATAAAAGGTGCTGCGGCGTCGAAGACTAATTCCCCAGAGGAGAAACGTTTTGCCATTGCCATCACCATTGGTTTAACATCTGATGTTCTGAAATACGGAAACACGCCCTCCGCCAGAAAGATAACCGGCTTGTTTATCTGCATAACTTCATCCAACCACGAAAGCTCAAACATGGAATTTGCGATGGTTCTACATCGTTTGCCATCGGGCAGATAATTACGGCGTAGTTCGATGACTTCAGGCAAGTCGATGCCAAGCCAATCCATCCGCCCATCGTCGAGACGGTCGAAGCGTGTATCGAGTCCACAGCCGATATCTACGACAAGTCCGCTGGGGTTGCGAGTGAGGAAATCCCGCGCAAAGCTATCGAATTGTCGGGCACGCATTGCAGTGACAAACATATCGATCTTGCTCATGCCCATTAAGAAATCAGGATTACCCCCAAGTGCGTTATATACTTCCACCGCACGCGGGTCGTGGAGTATCGCATCCAGGCGGGAAGACTCAATTGCCCGACACGCCAGAGGCACAAGCAGGGTGCGTGCAACACCTTCCAAATTCACAACAGACACATTCATAACAGATCCTTTACCAGATGCCAGGTATTAATCTTGCAACCTTGATGGCATATTCATTGAACTGTGCGCCAAAATGTTCGGCGAGCAATTGATCTTCCACGCGGAGACGATAGATTATGGTTGGCAGTAATAGAAATAACACGGAGGCGAGTCCTGCAAGGCTGGAATAGCCAAGGGCGATGCCGAGCGACATCAAAAAGTAACCGGCATAAGCGGGATGTCGAATGAAGTGATAAGGTCCGCTCTGGACCAACGGCTGACCTGCGACCACCGAGACATGCCCTGAATAAAATTTCCCCAGTGTGCGCCGCGCCCAAATAAAAAGCACTGTACCGAGAACGATCAGAATCAAGCCAGTGACTTGCAACCACTCTGCACGTGGTACTACTGTGGGGACGAAAATATATTCAAGGGGCGGCAGAAAGAACGCCGCGATCATGCCGATGACGATCAACCAAAACGAACGGTCATCGTTTTCTTCTGCCAGCATAGCTCCACCGGCTCTTGGTCCCCAGAAGCGTTCCTTGCGAAACCAATAAACGACCACCACACCAACCAGATAGGCACCGCCAACCAAAAGGAGGAACCAACCCATAAGGTTGGTTTGAACGGTTGTCCACCCAAGCCAACCGATCACAAAAGCCAACCCCAAAGCGATAACGACTAGGAAGAAGATCGCGATACGGTTCATAATTCCTTCCTATTTCACTATATGCCGTTTGGACCTAAAGTCAATATGCCATTTCGAACGTGTCCGTAACATAGGTGGTGGGCGAAATGTGAAAAAACAAGATGCAAAGGATTGATCCGTGCTGGAAGAGTACTAACGAGCGTAGCATCCAGCCAACATCAGACCAGCTTGCATGCCCTGCCA
>Ga0210377_10001652_pt1 | contig 20239 bp, 19 predicted proteins | sample PLM4_65_b1redo_FD_155480 | JGI IMG/M metagenome (GOLD analysis project Ga0210377, IMG submission 155480) | Groundwater sediment microbial communities from an aquifer in East River, Colorado, USA - PLM4_65_b1 redo | ecosystem: Environmental > Terrestrial > Soil > Riparian zone | place: USA: East...
CCCTCTCCGAGCGGCCGGCGGGCGAAGGTAGCGCCCGTGCCGAGCCGTGCCCGCTCGAGGAACGTGGTCTTGTCGCCCGAGAAAACGGCCCGCCCGTGACCTCCAGGCCACTGCACGGGGTTCTCCCGTGCCGCCAGGATCTCGGGCTCATAGTCGAGGCCTGCTGCCCGGTGTCGGTCGGTCGGGCGAAAGTGCTCGTCGGCGTCGAAGCGGCCGGTCACCAGCAGCGTGGCGCCTCCCCGCACCTTCTCGAGAATCGCGTCCCACGCAACCTGGCTCAGGACCCAGGGAGCAGGGAGAATGATGAGGCGGGGGTTGCCCAGCAGCTCCGTTTGATACTCCCCCACGACGTAGGCAGAAGCGCGGGCCTCGTGGTATAGGGCGCGCACGCACTTCTGCTGGGCCTCGATGCCGAAACGGCCGAAGACCGATAGCTGGAGCGACTGCGGCAGAACGATGGCCACGTCGCCAGGACGGGCGTCGCTCAGGTGTGGCGCAGCCTCCTTCGCGAATGCGGCCAGGCGGCTGAGGGTCTCGACCCACAGCGTCGACGAGCCGTCCTGCCGCCCGAAGTGGAAGGGATCGCTCCGCGACCAGATCCACGCCGCCGCGCCGCCGTTGCCCGCGGCGAGGCCCAACGCCAACTTGCGCTCGACGAGACCGAGGCCCTTCGCTTCGTCCCAACGCGAGCGGCCGTCCATGGCGACCGCCGGCTGGGGCCCCGTCTCGCCGACGAGGTTTGGCATCCCCGGCCGCTTCGCCGCGACGGCGTCCCACAGGAGGGCGTCGTCATTCCACCAGTTGTGCATCGACGTGAGGTCCACCCCCGACCCGCCGTAGAACTGATTGAGCAGCCTGTCCGTGACGCCGCCCTCGTCCTGGCCCACCCCGACGATCTGCCGGCTCCCCGTCGAGCGTATCGCGCCGACCATCTCCCCCACCCAGTGCCCGAACATGTCCTGCGCGAAGAGGTTGTAGTCGAGGGCGCGCACCTGCTTCGGGTTGCCGTTGCGCGTCGGGACGAGGTCGGCCGGCGCGGGCAGAGGCACGGTTTCCAGATCGGGGAGGTCGTCCGGAATCGCGCCCCAGGCGTCGGCCAGCGCCGTCGCGCTCTCGTAGCGCCGACGGAGCCAGTCGTTCCAGGCCGCGACCTCGGTCTCGTCGGCGTTCGGGTAGTTGCCGTGGAAGATGACCCGGGGGTTCGAGAAGCTCGGTTCGTTGACGAGGTCCCAGCTCAGGAACGGAACGTCTCGGAAGCGGTAGGCAATCGAGCGCACGAAGGTCTTCTGCGCCTCTACCGCCACAGGATCGGTGTAGGGATTGCGGCCCGGGCCGGGCACGGAGGTGTCGCCATGGCGCAGGAGCGTGTGGGGTTCGAACGAGAAGAAGGTGAACTGCACTTGCAGGCCGTGGCGGCCGGCCGCCAGCAGCAGCGCCTCGATGTTCCTGAGGACGGATTCCCTGGCCCCGCCGGTGGCGCGGTCGATGAGCCTCAGTCGATCGAACCAGATCCCGGTGCGGACGTAGTTCAGCCCCCTCGCCGCCATCTCCGCGAAGTCGCGGTCCCACTCGAGAGCGTTGGCGTTCTCCGGAAAGAACGGCCACACGCTGTCGTTGACCCAATGGTTCACACCCACTGCGAGGAAGGGCCGTCCGTCAGCCCGGAGGTAGGTCGGTCCCGCCGTCAGCCGCGCCCCGTTCGACAGCAGCGCCGGGTCGCGGCGCCAGAAGCCCGTCTCGTGCGCCTCGACGATGCCGCCGTCGCGCTCGTAGCTGGCCCGCACCTCGTAGAGACCGGGGCTCTCGGCGCCGAAGGTGAGGTTGGCCGTCACGAGGTCGACGGGGCAAGGGACGGTCTTCGTCTCCAGGACCTTCCCCTCCCGGCGCAACTCGACGCGGACCTGCCGGGGGGCACCCCGATCCTCGCGTGGCGCCCGCCAATCGTGGACGTGGAGGACGACGTCCGCGCTCTCTCCCTCCCCCAAGGACGCTCGAGGCAGCTCCGCCCAGACCAGCGCCGACCCCCGCGCCGCATGGTCCGCCGCCTGGCGAATCAGGGAGCGGCCCGCGGGGGAGGCCCAGTAGCCGGGCTCGGGCTCGAAGGTCAACATGACGAAGCGGCCGTGACGCTTCGGTTGGGGCCCCCTGGGGGTGAGTGAGAAGTCGAGGCGCGCGACGGGAGACGCGATGCGCCGACCGTCCTTGTCGAGGTAGAAGCCCAGGCCCCGCCAGGTTCCCTCCGGGGTAGCGAAGTTGGCGACGAAGAGCGAAGTCACCGCGAAGACGCGGCGGGCGCGGATCTCGGGCACCTCGAAGCCCCAGAGATCGTCCCAGGCGAATCGTGTGAAGTCCTGCGGAGGCACCTCGGCCGCGTCGACGGCGGCGAGGAGTCGCCAATAGCCGCTCTGGGGGCGGCCGAGACGGAAGCCACCGCCTTCGGCCCGGCGGAAGGCCGGCACCCACAGCGGCCGTCCACCCATGGAGAGGAGGTTGCCGCCTCCCTCGAGGTAGCTCCGAATCACGCCCCAGGCGTCGGCCGGGAAGGCCGAGCCGTAGGGCAGGACCAGGAGGTCGGCGCCTTGCAGGGCCTCGGGTTTGCCCAGTTCCTCGATCCCGGCAAAGGTGACGTCCAGACCGCGGAAGGCGGCGGCCAGCGTCTCGCGCGACGGAGCTTCGCTCTCGACTGCCGGAAAGCTCGGCTCGTGGAAGACCACGACCCTGGCCTCCGCCGGCCAGGCGAAGGCGAAGCTCAACAGGAGCGCTCCCATCGAAGTTCGCAGCATCACGACCCCCCTCAGGGCGCGGCCCAACCGCGGCCCTCCTCGGCCGAACGTGCCTGCTCTCTGCCTCGTCCCGATAGCTCGCCGATGGAGCAGGCGGCGGGAGAATACCACGCAGGATCCCTGCCTCCGGACAAGATCATTCTCTTGGAGCCGTGTACCTCTCGTTGGCCGCGAGCTCCAGCCTCAGGGCAGCGAGGGACAGGTTGACGTCCCGGATGAAGACGACGATGGACATGATGAGGGTCACCATGCAAGCGATGAACAGGGCCGACAGGAAGCCCGCGATTTCGAGCCCCAGCAGGGCCGTGAGAAACAGGACGATGATGAGGATGGCGGCGAGAAGAACGCTGATGGCGGCCAGGGTGATGGCGAGTCGAACCAGACGAGCCCGGACGGAGAGGATCTGGAGTTGCGAGGCGATGTGGGGACGGTCGGCCTCGGTCGCCCCGCCGAGGGCCCGGGAGAGTTGCCGCGAACGGTCGATGACGCGCCCAAACCGGTTCGTCATGGACAGGAGGAGCAGCCCGATCCCGGAGATCAGGATGACGGGACCGATGGCGACTTGCAGGATCGGGACGACGTCGCGAACGGTCACGCCCTCGATAGTACGACCGAAACGGGCGTCCGGGCATCCCCCCCCGGGGACGCTCTTACATCTCCATCGTCGCGAGGATCAGCCCCACGACCTCTGGAAGGACCCGACGGGCCCGTCACACGGCCGGCAGGGCCAGCTCGTAGGTCAGGAACTCGTCGTCCCTCTTGTAGCCCAGCGACTCGTAGAGCCCCTGTGCGACGTCATTGGTCCTGGCCGTACTGAGAACGATCGCCCGCGCCGCCGTCTCCAGGCCGTGGTGCCTCGCGCGTTCCATCAGAAGCCGGCCGACACCCTTCCCTCTCGCGCCGACCGCGACGAACAGGTCGTACAGGATCCAGATGCGGCCGGCCGAGAGGGAGCCGAAGGAGGGGTACATCTGCGTGAAGCCGCTCGCCGGACCGCCTCGGACGCCGGCCACGAAGACGACGGACTCGTTCCTGCCGATCCGATCCGCCAGAAAGCTCCGGCACAAGTCCAGGTTCGTCGGCAGTCCGTAGAACCGGCGGTAGCCGTCGAAGAGCGGAACCAGCAGCTCCAGATCGTCGAGCTCGGCCCGCCACACGTCGATGTCCAGGGACGGCATGTCTCCTCCTCCATTCAGACCGCGGCTTCGGCACGTTCGAGGAGCGGGCGCAGCTCCTCGCGAAGGGCGGCGGCAACCGGCAGGAGCGGGGCGCGCACGGATCCGCCGCGTCGTGCTCCGAGATCCATGGCCGCCTTGAGCCCGGCGATGCCGTGGATGCTCACGGCCGTGGCGAGAGGCGTCAGGATTCCCTGCAGTCGCCGGGCGCCAGGGTGGTCGCCCTTCTCGAACGCGCGGTAGAGCGCAGCCACGAGGCGAGGCGCACAGCACGCGACGGCGAGGACGCCGCCCGCGGCGCCGACACAGAGGGCCGGATAGAGGACCGGCGCCGAGCCGCACAGGACGGCGAACGGCGGCGGGGCCGCGGCGGCGATCCGTCCGAGCAGGGCAACGTCGCCGCCCGATTCCTTCATCCCCACCACCTTCGGGTGCCCCGCGAGCGACGCCGCCAGGGCCGTGGGGAACGGCAAGCCCGTGAACTGGGGGACGGAGTAAAGGAGAACGGGGATCGGCGACGCGTCCGCGACGGCTTCGAAGTGCCGGCGCAGCACGTCGAGGGTCATCTGAGACTTGTAGTAGTGGGGCGTGAGGACGAGGGCGGCGTCGGCGCCCAGGTCCGCGACGCGTCGTGTCAGGGAGATGGTGGCCCCGGTCGATTCGAGACCGGTTCCTACGAGGAGAATGCGGTCCCCCGCGCGCCGGCGGGCGGCGCGGACGAGAGTGAGCTTCTCTTCCCCTTCCAGGCTCGCAGCTTCGCCCGTCGAGCCGAGGACCAGGCAGCCGGCGAGGTCTTCGCCAGCATAGGAATCGAGGTTGGCCTCGAAGGAGACGAGGTCGAGGGCGCCGTCGTCGAGGAACGGCGTCACCAGGGGCAGGAAGATCCCGTCGAGCCTCAATCTCACGCCGCGAGGCCGCCGGCGCTCTTCAGGCCGCGGGGGTCTTTCGCCCCAGGGCGCTCGCGACCTTGTCCAGGAGCTTCACGTCCTGCGGCGTGAAAGCGTCGCGGTAATCACTCCAGATCTCGAGGATCGCCCAGAGGCCAGCCTCGGTCCGGACCGGCGCGACGAGGGCGCTGCCGCTGGCGAGCCCGACCCCAGCCCACGCGCTCTGCGTGGAGAGATCCGCGACGACCGCCGGGTAATGGCCGTGGGCGACGTCGGCCAGCGGCCCGCCGCCAGACCAGACCCGGTCCGGACCCTGGGGCCGGTCGAGGGACGTGTGGACCGCAAGATCCTCGCCGTCGGCGACGTAGGCCGTGACGGCGGAATAGCGGCTGAACTTCTTCTTCATGATCTCGACGGCCTGTCGCAGCGCCTCCTCGAAGGAGGGGGCCTTCTTGATGGCCTCCTCGATATCCTGGAGCACCTGCTCGCGACGCTGCTTCGCCTTTCGTGCCAGGTCCGTCTTCCAAGGCTTCTCGTCCTCACGGGTCGACGTCATGATCACCTCTGTCGTCTCCTTCTCATGCACGCTCCTTCCCTTCGTTCATGCGAGCCCACGGCCGCCGTCCACCGAGACGATCTCGCCGGTCGTATAGGTGGCACCGGCCGCCAGGAACAGCACCGCCTCGACGGCCTCGGCGTGGCGCCCGAAGCGTCCCATCGGCACGCGGTCCCGGACCGCCCCGCCGGCCCCCGGCGGATCCAGGATTCCCGGCGCGATGGCGTTGACGCGGATCTCCGGGGCCAGCGCCAACGCCAGGCATCGCGTCGCCATGACCAGCGCCGCCTTCGAGGCGCAGTACGGCAGGTGGGACCGCCAGGCCCTGAGGCCCCCGAGACTCGCGACGTTCACGATCGCTCCGCCGCCCCGGCGGCGCATCGGGTCCACCGCCGCCTGGGACGCCATCACCGCGGCTTTCACGTTCACGTCGAAGGCCTCGTCGAACGCTTCCTCCGTCAGGTCGCCTGCCGGCGTCTTGCGGAACACGCCCACGTTGTTCACCAGGACATCGATGCCGTCCAGGGTCTCGGCCGCTTCCTTCACGAAGTCCGCCATCGCCCCAGGCAACCGGGCGTCGGCCGCTCGAGCGAAGGTCCGCCGCCCCAGGGCCCGGACGGCCCCGGCGGCCTCTTCGGCGCCCTCGCGGCTACGGTGGTAGGAGAAGGCGACGTCGGCGCCCTCTGCGGCGAGAGCTTCGACCAGGGCGCGCCCGAGCCCGCTCCCACCGCCGGTCACCACCGCCACCTTTCCTCGGAGCCTCAGGTCGCCCATGAACCGGCCGGGGACCTCCAAAACCCCGGGATTATAGCAGGTTTCAGGCTTCGACTTCGCCGAGGAAGCGGACGCCGACGCGTGACACGCCCACGCTCGTTGCCGGCTCGATGCGGCAGACCAGGGCGCGCGCCCGGTAGACGGGCCTGTCGCCGAAGTGCTTTCGGAGGGAAGGGGGGAGCTGAATGTGGAGGGTGACCCGCGAGCCGACGCCGAGGGCTCTGCGGGTCTCGAAGCAGAGGCCACCGCCGCTGATGTTCACGCTCGCCGCCGAATCGGCGAAGGGAGAACCGGCCTCGTCCAGCCCACTCACGTCGAGGGGCAGGCGGAGTCCGACCCGCTTCCCGCGCTCAGTGAGCTCGGCCATTAGTGGCGCGTCCTCGAGTCCTCATAGCCTCACGGCCCGCTCGCGGATGACCTCGCCGACGCGCGGATCGTCGGGCGCGATGAGCGCCAGCTCGGCGATCGCACGGCGGGCGTCGCCTTCGGGGCGCCCGGGGGCCGCGCGATCCAGCAGCAGCGCCACACGGGCGTCGCCTTCCGGGTCCGGTGTCGGTCCCTTCTTTGCCGCCCGGAGCCCGCGCTCCGATTGCCACGCGAGCTCGGCCGCCTCGTCACTCCCGGGGTCGAGGGCGAGGGCCTGCCGCGCCTCGTCCCCGGCCTTTGTGAAGCGGCCGGACTCGAGGTGGGAACGACTCCGCGCCACGTGGTCACGGAGGCGTCGCCGGTCGGCGTCGCTGGGCAGGGCATCGGAGGCTGGAACCGGCGGCGACGAGGCCGAGCGGCAGAGGGATGCGTGAAGCTCCCAGACTTCCCGACCCACGGCCTCCATCGACGATGGCCGGCGAGCCGGGTCCTTCCGCAGCATCCGGTGAACGATCGCGGCGAGCCTGGCCGGCGCCTCGGCGTTCAACGTCAAGACGGCGTCGGGCTCTTCGGAGATGATCTGGTAGAGGACCGAGTGCAGCGTCTTCCCTTTGAAGGGCTTCTGCATGGTGACGAACTCGTAGAAGACGGCCCCCGAAGAAAAGACGTCGGTGCGGTGGTCGAGGCTCTTCCCCGTGGCCTGCTCGGGGGACATGTAGTCGGGCGTCCCCAGGATGACGCCGCGGCGCGTGATGGTCTCGCGGGTGGCCAGGCGAGCGAGACCGAAGTCGAGGAGCTTCACCCTTCCCGCCAACGTAACGAGGATGTTGGCCGGCTTGATGTCACGATGGACCACCCCCCGGGAGTGGGCATAAGCGACCCCGTCGCAGATCTCGGCCATGATGCGGACTTTCTCGACCAGGCTGACGGCGGCCCGGGTCTCGATCAGGGACCGGAGGTCCTCTCCCTCGTGGAGCTCCATGGCGAGGTAGAGCCGCCCCTCGGCCTCTCCCATGTCGAAGACCGAGACGATGTTCGCGTGGCTGAGGCGGCCGATCGCTTCTGCCTCGCGCTGGAAGCGCTGGTGGAGCTCGTCTTCGTCGCCCAGCTCCGGCGACAGCATCTTCAGGGCCACGAGACGCCCGAGGCTCTGGTCCCGGGCGCGATAGACGACGCCCATCGCACCTTCGCCCAGCTTGTCGAGGATCTCGTACCGGCCGAAGAGCTTCATGGCCGACGGCGCGAAGGGCGCTACCCGGTATAGCGCACGAGGACGACCGACACGTTGTCCTTGCCGCCGGCCTCGTTCGCCGCCGCGATGAGCCGCGCGGCCCCGTCCTCCAGCGAAGACGGCGCCGGCGTGAGGACCTCGAGGATCTTGGCGTCGCTGATCATCGAATGGAGGCCGTCGGAGCAGATGAGGGCGACGTCCCCCGGCGAGAGTTTGTGCTCCACGACGTCGATTTCGATGTCTTCCTTGGCCCCCACGGCCTTGGTGATGACGTTCCGGAGCGGATGCCGTTCGATCTCCTCGGCATTGAGGATCCCTTCGGCCCACGCTGCCGAGACCCAGGAATCGTCCCTCGTGACCTGGGCGAGCTTCCCGCCGGAGAGGACGTAGCAACGGCTATCGCCGGCGGAGCCGACGGTGAGCAGGTTGCCGCTCACGAGGGCCGCCACCGCGGTAGTACCCATGCCGGTGTAGTCCTCGCGGTTGTCGGCGGCGCGGAACACCTTCTTGTTCGCGAGCTTGATCGCGGTCTTGAGGCGGTTGCCGTCGAAGGAGAGATTCACGTCGAGCCCGTAAGGCCACGTGATCTCCTTCTCCTTGTGGCTCCTGCGGATGAACCCGCCGAGGGTCTCGATGGCCAGCTTCGACGCCACCTCTCCGGCGTTGTGACCACCCATGCCGTCACAAACGGCAAAGAGGTCCGCCTCGGTGTCCACCAGGAAGTTGTCCTCGTTGAGCTTGCGGCGGCGTCCCACGTCCGTCTGGCCGAAGGCCTCGAGCATCGGGTTACTCCCGGTTTCCGTGGAGAGGGGTAGCGACGCGGCAAGGATACTACCGACGGTTCATGGCGTCCACCATCTCACGGACGGCCCGCTCCATGCCCACGAGAACGGCCCGCGCCACGATGTTGTGGCCGATGTTCAGCTCGCCGATCTCGGGGAGAGCCGCGATGGCGCCGACGTTCCGATACGTGAGGCCATGACCGGCGTGGACCTGGAGCCCCAGCTTGCGGCCCAGGCGCGCCGCGTCGACGATCTTCCGCAGAGCCGCCTCCTGGGATCGCTCGTCGTGGGAGTCCGCGTAGACGGCGGTGTTCAGCTCGACCGCCTGGGCGTCGAGCTTGTGCGACTCCTTCACCTGATCGAGGTCGGGGTCCACGAAGAGGCTCACGTGAATGCCGCCCTCCTGGAGCGTCCGGACCACGGGCCGGAGCTGGACGCTGTTCAGCACGACGTCGAGACCACCTTCCGTTGTGAGCTCCTCCCGCCGCTCCGGGACCAGGGTCACCTGGTGGGGCTTCTCGGTCAGGGCGATGCGCACCATCTCCTGGGTGGCGGCCATCTCGACGTTGAGGCGCGTCTTCACGACCCGACGCAGGATCTCGACGTCGTGGTCCTGGATATGCCGCCGGTCGGAACGCAGGTGGACGGTGATCCCGTCGGCTCCCCCCAGCTCCGCCAGCATCGCGGCGTGGACCGGGTCGGGCTCGGGCGCGCGACGGGTCTGCCGGAGGGTCGCGACGTGGTCGATGTTCACGCCGAGACGAGCCATGGCGGCAGTATACCGGCCTACGACACCGCCGGGATGTCCCTTCGCGCGGCCTCGGCGAGGTCCTTGGCCCATTCGCGGATCCGTGATTCGTCCGGACCTTCGAGCATGATGCGGAGCTTGGGCTCCGTACCGCTCCAACGAACGAGGACGCGTCCTTCGCGGCCGAGGGCGGCCTTGACGCGTTCGGTCTCCCGGCCGAGCCGCTCCATCTCCTCGATGGGGCGGCGAGACGGGAGCGTCACGTTCTCGAGGACCTGTGGCACGCGTTCGAGGGCGGCCCGCGCCAGCTCCGAGAGCGGCTTCCCCGTGCGCATCATGAGGGCCAGCACCTGAAGCGCCCCGACGATCCCGTCGCCGGTCGAGGCGTGGTCGAGGAATATGAGGTGGCCCGACTGCTCGCCCCCCAGGTTGTGCCCACCCTGGCGCATCGCCTCGACGACGTAGCGATCGCCGACGGGCGTGCGCAGGAGACGCGCGCCCTGGGCCTCGAGGGCCCGCTCCAGGCCCAGGTTGCTCATGACGGTGGCGACCACCGTGGCGTTGCGGAGCTGCCGGTCCAGGATCATCCGGGTCGCGCACATGGCCATCACGGCGTCTCCATCCACGACCGCTCCCGTCTCGTCCACGATGATCACGCGGTCGGCGTCGCCGTCGAGGGCGACGCCGATGGCGGCGCCGCGCTCGAGGACCTCGCTCCGGGCGTGGCCGGGATGCATCGCCCCGACCTCCTTGTTGATGTTCACACCGTTGGGTCGGACGCCGACGGCAGTGACCCGCGCACCCAGCTCCTGGAAAACGAGAGGGGCCACGCGATAGGCGGCACCGTGAGCGGCGTCGACCACGACCTTGACGCCTTCGAGGGTGAGGTCCCGGGGGAAGGTCGTCTTTGCGAAGACCACGTACCTCCCGCGGGCGTCCTCCAGCTTCTCGGCCCGACCGACCTCCCGTCCTGTCTTGCGAGGGCCCAGCAGGGTGGGATCGCCCATGAGCCGTTCGATCTCGGCTTCGGCCTCGTCGGCAAGCTTGAAGCCGTCGCTGCCAAAGACCTTGATGCCGTTGTCACCGTAGGGGTTGTGGCTAGCGCTGATGACGATCCCTGCATCGACTCGCATGCTGACCGTGAGGTGGGCTACGGCTGGCGTCGGAATCGGCCCACAGAGGATCACACGCCCACCCATGGAGCAGATCCCGGAGGCCAGAGCCGTCTCGATCATGTAACCCGAAAGCCTTGTGTCTTTGCCGACGATGATCCGCGGGGCATGGCGTCTCCCCCGCCCTGCCACGAAGGCGACGGCGCGCCCGAGCTGGAGCGCCAGCTCGGGCGTCATGGGCGCCTCGTTCGCGACGCCTCGAATCCCGTCGGTCCCGAACAGCTCCCGCATGGTCATCCTTTCTTGCGGGCGCCGGGCCGCGCCTGCACCGCCGCGGGCTCGGTCGCCTTGATCTTGACGCCGGCGTGGCCGGGGAGGATCTCCACGGCTACGGGCAGCGAGCCGGGCGCCTCGAGGTGGGTCGCGTCGACATAGGGCTTGAGGTCGGTGGCGGAAACCCGGCGCAACGCCGACGCGGGTCCTTCCAGCACGATGCGCACCGTCTCCGGGCGGACGCCGGCCGCTCCTCCCCGGACCGTGATCTCGACGCCTTCGATGGTCCGTTTCTCCTCGACCTCGCGAATCCGGGCGGTGACCTGCACCCGCGGGCTCCCCAGAAGCCGCAGGAGGGGGTCCTGGAGGCCGATGTTGCGGTCGTCGACGATCGATGCCCGGGCACCCTCCACCGAGACGGGCTCGGTGAATGCGCTCTCGACCTCCTGCACCCGGCTCCGGGGTCCCGCGATCCGGACCTCGGTCGGCTGGCTCACCACCTCGCCGACTTCGTAGCCGGACCCCGGACGGCCCGCGACACGCGGCCGGATCGGCACCGTCTTCTGCATCGTCCCCTCGAAGTTCAGCGTGAGGATCGAAGGGCTGATCTTCACGACCTTCACGCCGAAGGGGACGCGGATCGACCCGGGAGTCATGTGGATGATCCGCTCCCCTTCCTTGGTGCCGGTCAGGTCGATCTGAGCCGAGACCTCGCCGGGACCCAAGGCATGGATGATGCCGGGCGAGGCCCGCAGTCGCACCTCCACCGAGTCCACTGGCTCTCCGGTGAGCTCCAGCGCCGCCGGGAAGTTCCGAAGCTCGAGGGGAACCGCGAGGCCGATCTCCGACGTCGTCTCGCCCGCGATGACGAACCAGAGCCCCGCCGCGAGGGCCAGGCTCACACCCTTGAGCGCGAGGTTCTCGGTCAGGAAGCGCATGCTCTCACTTGTCCGGGGCCGCCGTGGCCCGATGAGCCGCCTCGGGCTCGTCGTCGGCCTCCTCGACCTCGAGGGCCTCGAGCAGCGCCTGCTTCAACGCGCCGCCGTCGAGGTCACGACGCATGCTCCCGCCCGCCATCAAGGAGATGATTCCTGTCTCCTCGGAGACCACGACTGCCAGGGCGTCGGTGTCCTCGGTCACGCCGATGGCCGCGCGGTGCCGGCTGCCCAGGGTGCGGGACAGCTCCGGGTTCACGGTCAGGGGCAGGAAGCAGGCCGCCGCAGCCACCCGGTTCCCCTGGATGACGACTGCGCCGTCGTGGAGCGGGGTACCGGGATTGAAAATGCTGATCAGCAGGTCGTAGGTCAACAGGGCGTCGAGGGCGATTCCGGTCTCGATGTAGCTCCGGAGACCCATCTCCCGCTCCAGAACCATGATGGCACCCGTGCGCTGCGCGGCGAGGGTGGTCGAAGCCAGGACCACCTCGTCGATGACTTCCTCGGTCTTCCGCGCGGAGAAGGCCCCGAGAAACGGCGTCTTTCCGAGGTGGGCGAGCACCTTCCGTATCTCCGCCTGAAAGACCACGATGATCCCGAAGATCAGGTACGGGAGGAAGGTCCGGAGCAGCCAGTTGACCGTCTCGAGGTCCGCCCACTTGGAGGTCCAGTAGAGGATCACGAGGACCAGTCCGCCGAGGGCCATCTGGACGGCGTGAGTGCCGCGGATGAACAGGAGGAGCTGATAGATGATCAGGGCTACGATGAAGATGTCGACGACGTCGAGCCAGTTGAAGCCGGTGGACTGCAGATAGGCGAGCAGGCGGTCCACGCTTCAGGCGCTCCCCAGGATCGCGTCGCACATCCGGGCCACCTGGACCATCTCCGCGACGTCGTGGACACGGACCAGGTGGGCGCCGCCCAGGATCGAGGCCGCAACGGCCCCGGCGGTCCCCATGAGGCGCTCGCCCACGGGCAAGTCCAGCACCTTGCCGATGAAGCTCTTCCGCGACGGTCCCACGAGGATCGGGCGGTCCAGGGCTTCGAGCTCCGGAAGCCGGCGCAGCGCCTCGATGCTGTGGCCCGCGTCCTTCGCGAAGCCGATGCCCGGGTCCACGACGAGCTGGTCACGCGGGACGCCGGCGCGTTCGCCGCGGGCCAGGCCCTCGCGCAGCTCCGCGACGATCTCGCCCATCACGTCGTCATAACGCGGCTCCCTGTGCATCGTGGTGAAGTCCCCGCGAAGATGCATGACCACGGCGGGGACGCCGCGCTCGGCCACCACACCCGCGAGGGCCGGGTCGAAGGAGAACCCGCTCACGTCGTTGACCATGTCCGCCCCGGCCTCCAGCGCCGCCCGCGCCACTTCGGCCTTCGTCGTGTCGACCGAGAGGAGGCCCGGACCCTTCGCCCGCAGGCGTTCGATCACGGGGACCACCCGGCGGCGCTCCTCTTCGGCCGAGACTCGGGTCGCGCGACCGGGGCGGGTCGACTCACCCCCGACGTCGACGATGTCGGCTCCTTCCTCGAAGAGGCGGAGCCCACGCGCCAGGGCCCTGTCGGCGTCGGGGCAGGCGCCGCCGTCCGAGAAGGAGTCGGGGGTCACGTTCAGGACTCCCATGACCCAGGTCCTCTCCCCGAGGACGACGTCGCGTCCCCGGATCTCGAGGCGGTAGCGCCTTCTGGGCCTGCCCACCGTCATCCCGAGCGCCCCCGCGGTGACGGCCCGGCTCCTATGAACTGGGCTTCGGCGCCGCCATGGGCGGCGGCAGGATCCCGCCGGCCCGCTCGCCTCCCTCCACCTTTGCCTCCCGCACCGGGACCGGGGCCACCGGCGCGTGCCTCGGGGCGCGGGTATCCATGGGCTCTCCGGCCAGGATCTGATGAAGCTGCTGCGCGTCCAACACCTCGTGCTCCAGGAGCGCCTCGGCCACCTTGACCAGCTCGGGGCGCTTCTCGATGAGGATCTTCTGGGCGCGCCCGTACTGCTCCGTGACGATCCGCTTGATCTCGGCGTCGATCTTGAGAGCCGTGTTCTCACTGTAGTCCTGGTGCCGGTTGAACTCCTTTCCCAGGAAGATGGCCTCTTCCTTCTTGCCGTAGGTGAGGGGCCCCAGGGTGTCGCTCATCCCCCACTCGCAGACCATCTTCCGGGCCATTTCCGTGGCCTGCTCGATGTCGTTCTGGGCGCCGGTGGTGATCTGGTTGAAGGTCAGTTCCTCCGCGATCCGCCCCCCCATGCAGACGGCGATGCGGCTCTCGAGCTGGTCCCGGCTGTAGTTGTGCATCTCCTCGGTGGGGAGCTGCTGGGTCAGGCCCAGGGCCATCCCACGGGGAATGATCGTGACCTTGTGGAGCGGGTCGGTGTGGGGAAGCAGCGCCGCGAGAAGGGCGTGGCCGGCCTCGTGGAAGGCCGTCACCTTCTTCTCCTCGTCGGTGATGATCATGCTCTTCCGCTCGGCGCCCATGAGGACCTTGTCTTTGCTCGACTCGAAGTCCCGCATGGTGACGAACTTCTGGCTGTGGCGCGCAGCCAGGAGCGCAGCCTCGTTGACGAGGTTCGCGAGGTCGGCCCCCGAGAACCCCGGCGTGGCGCGGGCGAGGACCGAGATGTCCACGTCGTCGGAGAGCGGGATCTTGCGGGTGTGGACCTGGATGATCCCTTCGCGGCCCCGCACGTCGGGACGCGACACGACGACGCGCCGGTCGAAGCGGCCGGGGCGCAGAAGCGCCGGGTCGAGGACGTCGGGGCGGTTCGTCGCGGCGATCAAGATGACGCCGTCGTTGGACTCGAAGCCGTCCATCTCGACGAGGAGCTGGTTCAGGGTCTGCTCGCGCTCGTCGTGACCGCCACCCAGGCCGGCGCCACGATGGCGCCCCACGGCGTCGATCTCGTCGATGAAGATGATGCAGGGGGCGTTCTTCTTCCCTTGCTCGAAGAGGTCTCGGACGCGGCTCGCTCCCACGCCGACGAACATCTCGACGAAGTCCGACCCCGAGATCGAGAAGAAGGGGACGTTGGCCTCGCCGGCGATGGCCCGGGCCATCAGGGTCTTGCCGGTTCCCGGGGGTCCCATGAGGAGGACGCCCTTCGGGATGCGCCCGCCGAGCTTCTGGAACTTCTGCGGCTCCTTCAGGAACTCGATGATCTCCTGGAGCTCCTCCTTGGCCTCGTCGACGCCCGCCACGTCCTTGAAGGTGACCTTCTTCTGCTGGCTCGCCAGGAGCTTCGCCTTCGACTTGCCGAAGGAGAGGGCCTTGTTCCCCCCGCTCTGCATCTGGCGCATGAAGAAGATCCAGAAGCCGATGAGCAGGATGAAGGGGGCCCAGGAGATGAGCATGTTCGCCCAGGTCGGGGTCTGGTCGGGCTGGTAGTTGACCGTGACCTTGCGGGCGAGGAGGGTGTCCACGAGCTTGTCGTAACCCATGGGCGCGAAGGTCCGGAAGGCCTCCTGGGTCACGCTGTGACCCTTCATCTCGTTGCCGGTGATGGTGACGTCCTGGACCTGACCGGCCTCCACCTGGGCCATGAAATCGCTGAACTTGAGAGGCGTCTCCTTCTTCTGGATCTGGGCGAAGTGCCAGGCCAGGAAGATGACCACGAGGAGCGACATCCACAGCATGACGGTCTTGAACGTAGCGTTCACTTTCTCAAGCCTCCACAGCGGCTCACGCCCATGGTATCCCTCAGCCCTCCAACCGGAGAGTGACCGTGCGCTCCTCCGACGGCGGGGTCGGCCGCGGTATGGTCCCGAGGTAAGGGAGCCCCCGGTAACGCTCCCCGTAGTCCAACCCGTACCCCACGATGAAGCGCTGGCTGTCCTCTTTCACCGTGAACACGGCCCAGTCCGGGTGCACGTCGATCTTCCGCTCCTGGGGCTTGTCGATGAGGGTACACACCTTCAGCAACCTGGGCTTCCGCTCGAGGATGTGCTCCAACAGGAAGTTCAGCGTGATGCCGGTGTCGATGATGTCGAGGAGCAGCAGGATGTTGCGCCCTTCGTAGGGGATCTCCGTCGAGTAGACGATGTCGGTGCGCACGCACCCCTCGTCGCGAAGGGACGAAACCCGCAGGAAATGACAGGTCATGTCGGCAGGGACGTAGCGGATCAGGTCCGCCATGAAGACCATGCAGCTCTTCATCACGCCGACGACGCACGTCTCCTCCGTGCCGACGAACGCCTGGGCGACTTCGCGGCCGACCTCGGCCACGCGGGAGCGTATCTGCTCCTCGGTGAAGAGTACGCCGGGCTTCTCCATCACGCGCGGGCCTCCAGCTCCAGCCGGACGAAGCGGTCTTCGACCGGGCCGCTCTCCAGAGGCTGGCCCGGGATCCAGACGACGCGATCGCCTGCGGCCACCAGCGGCAGCGCGCCCCGGTCTTGGGCGGGAACGCGCCGGCTCATGAGGAACCGGCGGAGGCTCACCTCCCGGCCGCGGGTCCGCACTCGATCCCCGGGGCGACGGGTCCGCACGACGAGCGGTCCCGGGGGGACGGCCACGACTGCGGCCGTCTCTCCTCTCGAAGCCACCGGCCCGCGGGAGCGCCGAGCCACCACTGCGAGCCCTCCGGGGAGGGCCACTCGTCCCGGAACCGGGAGCGGGAAGGCGAAGGGCCGGGGCGAGCCGGCCCGCGAGGCGATCCGGATCTCGCCGAAAGAGAAGTAGGTCTCGCGCCCGCCGGGGAGCGGCAGCCGGCGGCCGGAGGGCGCCGGTGCCAAAGCCAGGGCCAGGATCCGGTCCACGTGGTCGCCCGCCACGCCCCGGAGGCCGCCCGACGCCTCGATCGCGCGTCGGATCGCGATGCGCGCGACGGCCCGGGGCGCGGACCGAAGCGCCTCGCACCCGAGCACCACGCCGGCGGCCTCTCGGACAAGCGCCGTTCCGCAAAGAACGTCGCCCAGCTCCTCCAGGGTCGCGGCCTCGTCCCCGAGGAGCGCCGCGGTCCGGGCCAGCGTCTCCCGGATGCGGGGGTTGAAGCGCGACTCCAGATAGGGGAGAAGCTCGCGGCGGACGCGGTTGCGCAGCAGCGAGAGATCGGCGTTGGTCGGGTCCTCCCGCCAGGAGAGCCCACGGCGCCGGAGGTGGTCGAGAACCTGGGCCCGCGACACCCCGAGCAGCGGCCGGATGATGTCCCCGGACTGCAGACGCATCGCCGACAGGCCCCGGCTCCCGGCCCCACGCAGCAGTCGCATCAGGAGCGTCTCGGCCTGGTCGTCGGAGGTGTGAGCCACCGCGACGGCGACCGCGCCTTCCTCGTGCATCACCGCCCGCAGAAAGGCGTAGCGTTCCAGCCGGGCGGCCTCTTCGAGGCCGCCACGGTCGCGAAGCGCCCGGCCGCGGACGTCGGCCACCCCCTTGCGGAGAGGGACACCGAGGCGGCCGCAGAGGTCGACGCAGAAGACGGCGTCCTCGTGGGAGTCGGGGCGCAGGGCGTGGTCGAGATGGGCCGCGACCACTCGAAAACCGCTCTCGGCCGCGGCACCCGTCAGGGCCTCGGTCAGCGCCACGGAGTCCGCGCCTCCCGAAAGACCGACCACCACCGTCTGGCCGGCAGACGGCACCCCGAGACCCGCGAGGGCCCTTCGTACGCCGGCCGCCAGCAGTGTCCGCCTCATCGCCTGGTGCGCCTCCTGCAGGGAAAAGTGGTGGCGGTGCAGGGACTTGAACCCCGGACGCCGCGGATATGAGCCGCGTGCTCTAACCAACTGAGCTACACCGCCACGGACGGCCTGCGCAGCGGCGAAGCCCGCGCGCCGCGATTCCCTCGCGGAGACAACCCCGCGGAAGCAGTGTACTACGGATCGGCCGGGTCTGCCGAGCGTGGGACGCATGCTATACTCCGCGCGCCCCGATGGAGTGCGTGGCCTGCCAGGTCAGCGACCAGGAGAGCCGGCTCAACAAGTGCCCGATTTGCTTCAAGTGGGTCTGCGACAACTGCGCCGTACGGAGTTTCGGCCGTGTCTTCTGCGCCAAGAAGTGCGCGGACCAGTTCTTCTTCGGGGATGACGAGGACGGCGATTGACGCGGGAGCGCGGCTGTGAGCTTTCCTCTTGAACGGCCACGGCGCCTTCGACGGAGCGACAGGCTTCGCTCTCTGGTCCGTGAAACACGCGTCACCCCGGACCGCCTGATCTACCCGCTTTTCGTGGTCTCGGGGAGCGGGGTCAAACGGGAGATCCCCTCGCTCTCGGGCTGTTTCCAGCTCTCCGCCGACGAGGCCGCCCGCGAGGCGCGGCAGGTCGAGTCTCTCGGAGTCGCGGGCGTGATCCTCTTCGGCCTGCCCGAGGGAAAGGACGCGGCCGGCAGCCAGGGGTACGCCGACGACGGCGTGGTGCAGCAGGCCATCCGGGCGATTCGGGCGGAGTGCCGCGACCTGCTCGTCGTCACGGACGTCTGCCTCTGCGAGTACACTTCCCATGGCCATTGTGGCGTCGTCGACGGGGACGAGGTGAAGAACGACGCGACCCTGCCGTTGCTCGCGAGGATGGCGCTCTCCCACGCGCAAGCGGGGGCCCACGTGATCGCGCCGTCGGACATGATGGACGGCCGTGTGGGCGCGATCCGACAGGCCTTGGACGGCGGCGGCTACGCCGAGACCCCCATCCTGTCCTATGCGGCAAAGTACGCTTCGGCCTTCTACGGCCCCTTCCGCGAGGCCGCCGATTCGGCGCCGCAGTTCGGCGACCGGCGCGGCTACCAGATGGACCCGGCCAACGTCCGCGAGGCGCTGCGAGAGGTGCGGCTCGACGTCGAGGAGGGGGCCGACATGGTCATGGTGAAGCCGGCCCTCCCCTACCTGGACGTGATCCACGCCGTTCGCGAGGCGGTGGACCGGCCCGTGGCCGCTTACAACGTCTCCGGCGAGTACGCGATGGTGAAGGCGGCGGCACAGCGCGGCTGGATCGACGAGAAGCGAATCGTCCTCGAGACGCTCACCTCCATCGGCCGCGCCGGGGCCGACGTCATCCTGACCTACCACGCCAAAGACTTCGCCCGCTGGGTCGGCTGAACAGGCGCCAACAGCGGGAACGGGACTCATGACCCAGTCCGAGGAGCTGTTCGCGCGAGCGCTGAAGCTGATGCCGGGCGGGGTGAACTCACCCGTCCGCGCCTTCAAGGCCGTGGGCGGGACACCGCTCTTCATCCGCAAGGCCGAGGGATCCCGCATCTGGGACGTCGACGGAAAGGCCTATATCGACTACGTCGGGTCGTGGGGCCCGATGATCCTGGGCCACGCCTACCCCCCGATCGTCGAGGCCGTGCAGAAGGCGGCCTCGCGGGGCACGTCCTACGGCGCGCCTTGCGCCGCCGAGGTGGAGCTGGCCGAGCGGGTGGTTCGCCTCATGCCTTCCATCGAGAGAGTGCGCTTCGTCTCGTCGGGGACCGAAGCGACCATGAGCGCGCTCCGGGTGGCTCGTGGCTTCACGGGGCGCCGGAAGATCCTCAAGTTCGAGGGGTGCTACCACGGCCACTCCGACAACCTCCTCGTGGCCGCCGGATCGGGTGTCGCGACCCTGGGAATCCCCGGCTCCGCCGGCGTCCCCGAGGGGACCGTCGCCGACACTGTCGTCGCCCCCTTCAACAACGTCGGCGCCGTCGAAAAGATCGCAGAGCGTCACGGCGCTGATCTCGCCGCGGTGATCGTCGAGCCCGTTGCGGGGAACATGGGCCTCGTGGCGCCACGCGAGGGATACCTCGAGGCGCTGCGGGCGATCACGAAGCGTGCCGGTGCGGTTCTCGTCTTCGACGAGGTGATGACCGGCTTCCGCCTCGCCCTGGGGGGAGCGCAGCAGCTCTACGGTGTGAAGCCCGACATGACGTGCCTCGGCAAGATCATCGGCGGCGGGCTCCCGGTCGCCGCCTACGGCGGGCGGACCGACATCATGGACCAGGTCGCCCCCGTGGGCCCGGTGTACCAGGCGGGAACGCTCTCGGGAAACCCCCTCGCCATGGCGGCGGGATGCGCCGCCCTCGACGCCCTGCAACAACACGGGAGCTACGAGCACCTCGACGCCTTGAGCGTGCGCCTCCAGGTGGGGTTGGCACGGGCCGCCCAGGCTGCGGGAGTGATGGTGACGGTGAACCGCGTGGGTTCGATGATCACGCCCTTCTTCTGCCGGGGACCCGTCAGCGACTACGCGTCGGCGAAGACCTCGGACACGGCGCTCTTCGGCCGCTTCTTCCACGCCATGCTCGATCGTGGCATCTACCTGCCACCGGCCCAGTTCGAGGCGGCCTTCGTCTCCCTCGCCCACACCGAGAGAGACATCGACGAGACGGTGAGGGCTGCCGGCGAGGCGCTGGCGTCCCTGGGGGGTCGAGGGCCTCGAGACTAGCCCTAGGGCCCTTCCTTGTCGAGGACGTTGATCTCATGTCCGGAAGGCCCGATTCCGTCAGGGCCGCCCGAACACCCGGCCTGGAGTCGTCGCCTGGGGCCGCTCCTGTCTTCGTTCCATCCGCTCGCGCCTCAGGCGCTGGCGCTCCAGGACGGCGGCGTCACGTGAAGGGAAGTTCGCCACGACGAAGAGCGGCTGCGGCTCGGGGGGGGACAGGATTTTCTCCATGTTGATCATCGACGAGGGAAGGGAGTCGTAGCCCGACACCATGCGGAACG
>Ga0210377_10001653_pt1 | contig 20236 bp, 13 predicted proteins | sample PLM4_65_b1redo_FD_155480 | JGI IMG/M metagenome (GOLD analysis project Ga0210377, IMG submission 155480) | Groundwater sediment microbial communities from an aquifer in East River, Colorado, USA - PLM4_65_b1 redo | ecosystem: Environmental > Terrestrial > Soil > Riparian zone | place: USA: East...
GTGTGCCAGAACTCAATTTTGTGGCGTCGAGGAAGGGGCCGCCCTGCGGGCCGGCTGCGCTTTATTTCGCCTCCGCCCACCCCCCGCCGCCTCCCTCCGAAGGCCTGCAATGTCGGATCAGGGCTAACCGGATCCTGACGACCGGCGCGCGGGTGCCGTTGCGGCGTCGTTGAAGAGGGTTTTGAGGGTAGGAGCGTGGGTCGCGCTCGGGTGCTGGGGCCGTTTCCGATTGCGGCTGCGAGCAGCGGGCGAGAATGGAGAGCATCGCAGACTCGAGTTGACACCATCCGATTTCGCTTCTGGACGAAGTTCTGCGCAGCGACCGTGAAGGTATGAGTCCAGCCGATTCTTGACACCCTTGCGTGTCCTTTTCTACGCATCAAGCCCCCGTCTTCATCCAGCGGAACGTCCCCTCGGCGACTTGCGTCGGCGCTGATACAGCCCCTTGCCTACACGAGCCGCCTCTCGCTGCGCACCCGGATCAGGAGGGCCCTCAACAGTCGCTCTGGCGGAATCGGGGACTGCGGTCGGCGCAGAGAACAGCGGATCCTGCCGACACTTCCCTTCAAGCCAGATCTACCCCCCGTCACCCACAGCGGAGAGCGCGCCAGCCCCGAACCTCCAAACGCGTGCAATCGCGAACATGGGTAACGATGCACCGGGTCTGTACCCGCGCGCGACTCCAAACATCGCGAGAATCAAGATCGCACGCGTGGAGGGCGTGTCCGGATCTGACACAACCGTGTGCGAGCATGGTTGGCATGGCGTTGCGATCTCGACAACTGCAGTTGGATCTCACGACGCGGTCGAGATGGGGCGGCGCGCGGCGCGGCGCGGGTCGGAAGCCGGGGCCGTCGCGTCGCGATCCGCATCGACGCCGGGAGCCGTTGGCGTCGCGGCATCCGTGTCACGTCACGCTCAAGGTAGACAGGGACGTCCCCCTGCTCCGGACGGCGAGGCTCGTTGCCGAGCTCGAGCGAAGCTGGCGAGAGGCGTGTGAACGGGGGAGGTTCCGGCTCGCGCACTATTCGATTCAAAACGATCACGTGCAAATGATCGTCGAGGCCGCGAGCGCGCGGGACCTGGCGTGTGGGCTCAAGGCGATCGCCGCGCGCTTCGCGCGCGCCGGGAACCGAGTATTTCGCCGCGCTGGCCGCGTGCTCGCCGATCGTTCTCACGTCCACGTGCTGCGTACGCCGCATGAGGTGCGGAACGCGATTGCCTACGTGTTGCTCAATGCGCGCCGCCACCTCGTCAAGCGCGGTCGCGCATTGCCCCGGATCGCGCGAATCGATCCCGCATCATCGGGGCGATGGTTCACAGGCTGGCACACGGGGGCCCCTCCGGTCCGCGATCCGCCCGCCGTCGCAGCACCTCGGAGCTGGCTCCTCGATGTCGGCTGGCGCCGGCTCGGACTGATCGACGGTGTGGAGGTCCCGGGTGCGGTACGTGTGCGGCTGCGTAGCTGGAGAACGGAGAGTCGCTGAACAATCCCATCGTTGTCGCAATGGCCCCGAGTGACCAACGCTCGCGCCGGCAACCGGAAGCGGTTCCGCCACCGGAGGGCGCCCGCTCACTCCAACGCTCGTATCGGCCCCCCGGAAGCAGACCCGGCTCCCGAGCGCCCCCTCCTACCCTCAAAACCGTCTTGAAAGACGCTGGAACGGCCCGCACGCTGGGTTCGTCAGGATCGCGTCAGCTCGGTCGACTCCGCTCACCTTCGGCCCGTGTCGCTGCCCTAGCTCTTCCCCGCCGCCGGCAGCGTCACGGCTATGGCGGCGCCGCCGCTCGCGCCGGCGCGCACGGCGATGCGACCCTTCGCCTGCTCGACGAGGCTGCGCGTGATGGCGAGACCAATGCCGCCGTGGTGGGCGCCGCGGGTCGTGAAGAAGGGCTCGAATACGCGTTCGCGCAGCTCGGGCGCAATCCCGGGACCCGCGTCGCTGACGACGAGTTCGATGAAGTCCTCACGCGCGATGAAGCCCTCACGCGCGATGGAGCCCGCGCGTGCGCACGCCTCCACCGAGACGGCCGCGCCGCGCGGCGTCGCGTCGATCGCGTTCATCAGCAGGTTCAGCAGCACCTGGCGCAGAGCGTCCTCGCCGAGCGCGACCGCCAAAAGGTCGGCCGGCAGGCTCGACTCGAGGGCGACGTCGCGTTGCCGCGCGTAGGGCCGCAGAAGCTCGAGCACGGAAGCAACGGTCTCCGCGACTGGAGCGGCGTCCGCGGACGCGAGCAGGGGTCGCGGCAGATCGATCACGAGATCGAGCAGGCGCAGGGTCCGCTCGAGCTCTCCCGTCACCACGGCGAGAAAGCGCGTCGTGAAGTCCGGATCCTCGCGCCGCTCGGGCAGCAGCTGGAGGAAGGTCTTCACCGAGACGAGGGGATTGCGCACTTCGTGCGCCAGCTCCTGCGTCAGACGTCCGAGCAGTGCGAGCCGGTCCAGGCGTTGCACTTCGGTGTCGAGTCGAGTGAGGCGCCGTTCGGCCTCCGCGGCGGCGAGCGGCAGCGCGAGCCGATTCGCCGTCGACGCGAGCGCCGCGAGCGCACGCGGGCGCGCCGCCGCGCCGTCCGGCGCCCCGCTGAGCAGCACGGCGAGTCCGCGGCCGCCCTCGCCCTTCACCGGCGCGGCAGCGGCCAGCCCGTGGCGGACGGCGAGCCCCCGCAGCGTCGCGTTCGATCCGGGCGCGAGCAAGGCGCAGGCGCCGGGTAATCGAATTGCGGCTTCGAACTCGACCGCGCTGGGCGTGAGCGGCGCTGCGCCGCCGCAGGCGACCGCGGCGACGCCGGGTGCGCCGTCTTCTCCCGCCGCCCAGGCGACGACGATCTCGCTGCGCGTGCGTTCGCGCAGGCGTGCGACGGCGGCGGCGAGCAGGCTGCGCGCATCGCGCGGCTCCGCCCCGTCCAGGGTCGCAAGGCTGCGACCGAGCAGCGAGCGAAGCGCGCCGGGTAGCGGTGTCTCGTCGGAGGCGCTCAGAAGGAGTCCATGCGCAGCATGCGCCGGCCTTCTTTGGAATCCTCGGCGGCGCGCACGCTCTCGGTGGGCTCGGCTCCGGCGCGATAAGCCTGGAACACGGAGTCGTCGCTCGACGCATCGGCGAGCAGGCCCGTCTTGCGGTCGACGCGCGCGAACACGATCCCCTCGGGCACCGGGAAGTCGCGCACCGGACGTTCCGCCGTCGCCGCCTGCATGAACTCCAGCCAGATCGGAAGCGCCGCGTGCGCGCCGGTCTCCCCCCAGCCGAGGAAGCGGCTCTCGTCGTGGCCGACCCAGACGCCGGTGACCACGTCGGGCGAATAGCCCACGAACCAGGCGTCGGCCTGTTCGTTCGTCGTGCCCGTCTTGCCTGCGATCGGCCGACCGAGCTCGCGCGCACGCCCGCCCGTGCCGTGGGGGTCCGTGATCACGGCGCGCAGCAGGTCGGTCGCGAGGAAGGCCTCCTCGGGCGTGAGCCCGGGCTCGTTTGCTTCCGACGGCGCGCCGCCCGCAGCGACGAGATCGACCGGCGCCTTGGCTTCCGGGAGCACCTCGGGGAGCGGCGCGTCCCCCAGCGCGACGTTCTCGAGCAACACGTGCCCGTTCGCGTCGACGACGCGGCGGATGAAGCTCGGGACCACGCGCTTTCCGCCGGCGGCGAACATGGCATAGGCACGCGTGAGCTCGAGCAGCGAGAGCGGGCTCGAGCCGAGCGCGAGGGAGAGGTCGCGCTGCAGCGGCGCCTGGATGCCGAGCCTGCGTGCGAAGGAGATCACGTAGTCGACGCCGACGTCGCGAAACAGATGCACCGTCGCGTTGTTCACGGAGCGCGCGAGAGCCTCGCGCATCGTGATCGGTCCATAGAAGCTCTTGCCGTAGTTCTGGGGGCGCCAGACGAAGCCCGAGGTCTCGTCGACGTAGACGACCGGGCGGTCGAACAGGATCGACGAAGCGGTGTAGCCCTTCGCGAGCGCCGCGGCATAGATGATCGGCTTGAACGCCGAGCCTGGCTGGCGTCGCGCTTGCGTCGCGCGGTCGAACTGACTGCGGTCGAAATCCCAGCCACCCACGAGCGCGAGCACCTCGCCGGTGGCGACATCGAACGACAGCAGCGCTCCTTCGACGGTCGGCTCCTGGAAGAGCGTCGCGCGACGCAGGCCGGCGGCCGCGCCAGCGGACTCAGCGGCGACCGGCACGAAGCGCGCCACGTCGCCGCGCCGGAACACGCGGTCGATCGAGCTGACCGGGTGCGGGGCCGAGTCCGGGTCGGGCTCGCGCGCCCAGGCCACATCCTCGAGCTTCACCTCGGCCTCGTGTCCCGGCGCGAAGGCCACGCGCGCGCTCTGCGCCTCGCGATCCACGCGGGTGACGACACCGATCAGGGGCTGCGCCCCGCCGCGCGGATCGATCGGGCGGGCGCCCTTGCGGCTGCTCGTCGGCCAGGTCCAGGCTCCCGCGTCGGCCGGCACCTTCGCCGCCGCGTTCGCCGCTGCGCCCGTCGCCGGCTTCGCGAGCGCGCCCGCCTCGGCGTCGGCCGGCGGCGCGAGCGCGTTTTCCTCGGCGAGCCGCGCGAGCTCTTCCCCGATCGCGGCGGGAGCGACCTTTCGCAGCGGGCCGCGGTAGGCCTGCCGCTCGTCGAGCTCGACGAGCCCGCGCCGCAGCGCCGCGACGGCCGTCCGCTGCAGCCCGGCATCGAGCGTGGTCTCGATCACGAGCCCGCCGCGCAGCACGACGTCGCCGCCGAGCTGCTCGAACAGCTGTCGCCGGACCTCTTCGGTGAAGTACGCCATGTCCCAGACGTGGTCTTCGTCGCTCAGCTCGCGCAGTCGCGGCACCTCGGCCACCGCCGCGTCGTGCGTGCTCGCGTCGATCAGCTTCTCCTCCAGCATGCGGTCGAGCACGTAACGACGCCGCTGCTCGGCCGCCTCCCGGTTCGCATAGGGCGAGAAGCGCGACGGCGCCTTCGGCAGGCCCGCGAGCTGGGCGCCTTCGCTGACACTCAGCTCGGACACGTCCTTCCCGAAGTAGGTCTGGGCCGCCTCGCCGACCCCGTAGGCGCCATGGCCGAAGTAGATCTGATTCAGATAGAGATAGAGGATCTCCTGCTTCGTGAGATGTCGCTCGATGTTCCGCGCGAGGATCAGCTCGCGGATCTTGCGGCGGTAGGTGCGCTCGGGGGAGAGCAGGAGGCCCTTCACCATCTGCTGGGTGATCGTGCTGCCGCCTTGCTTGATCTCGCCTCCCGTGCGCAGGTTCACCCACGCTGCGCGCAGGATCGACGAGAAATCGATGCCCTCGTGCTCGAAGAAGGCGCTGTCCTCACCCGCGACGAAGGCGTTGACGACGTGGGGCGGCACCGCTGCGAGCGGTGTCAGCCGGCGTCGCTCGCTGAAGAACTGGCCGATCGTGGTTCCGTGGCGGTCGACGACACGGCTGGAGAGGGCCGGACGGTAGTCGTCGAGGCTCTGGAGGTCGGGCAGGTCGCGCAACAGCATGAAATAGACGCCGAGCGCCGCGCCGAGCCCCCCGAGCGCGAGCAGTCCGCCGACCACGAGCAGAACCCGCAGCGCCCGCGAAAGGGCGCCGCTCGAGCGGCGCAAGCGCATGATGTCTCCGGGGGTGGCTCGACCGTAGCCGAGGCTCGTGCCCCTGCGCTACCGCTTCGGCTGGGGCGAGGAGTTGCTGTATGCCGCGTCGCAAGCTCGCGATGGCCTTCGTGATGGATCCCATCGCTGGGATCGACATCGCGGCAGACACGACTTTTGTGCTGATGCTGGAGGCACTTCAGCGGGGCCACCGGGTCGCCTACGTCGCTCCGGGCGACCTCGGCGCGGAGGAGGGCAACGCCACCGCGCAGGTCCAGCCCGTCGTGGCGCTGCGCCGCGAGGCTGGACGTCACGTCGAGCTCGACCCGCCGCGCAGCAGCGTCCTCGACGACGACTTCGACGTCGTCTTCCAGCGCACCGACCCCCCGGTCGACGCCGCCTACGTCGAAGCGACCCAGATCCTCGCGCTCTGCCGTCGGGCGCTCGTGCTGAACCGCCCGCAGGGCATCCTCGCCGCCAACGAGAAGCTCTACGCCCTGCACTTCCCCGAGCTGATGGCGGAGACGATCGTCGCGCACCGGATTCCCCAGCTGGTCGACTTCCTGGCGAAGTGCGAAGGCGAGATGATCGTGAAGCCCCTCGGCGGGCGCGGAGGAGAAGGGGTCTTCCACGTCCGACACGACGATCGGAACCTCTTCTCGATCCTCGAGCAGGCCACTCACTTTGGGAAGCGCCGGACCATGGCGCAGCGCTACCTCCCGGAGGTCCGGCGCGGCGACAAGCGCATCCTGCTGCTCGACGGTGAGCCCCTCGGCGCGCTGTTGCGCGTGCCCGCCGAGAGCGAGGTCCGTGCGAATCTCCACGTCGGTGGGCGGGCCGAGCGCACGGTTCTGGACGACGACGACCGCCACATCATTGCTAGCCTCGCTCCGTCACTGCGGCGGGACGGACTGTTCTTCGTCGGTATCGACGTGATCGGGGGGCGGCTCACCGAGGTCAACGTCACCAGCCCGACGGGGGTGCAGGAAGTGAACGCGCTCGAGGGCGATCAGCTCGAGGTGCGCATCCTGGCTGCCGTCGAGGCGCTCGTCGAGAAAGAGCGCCCTTGAGCGCCCGGACCCATTGACACGGCCAAATGTGAGGCCGATGATAAACGCCGGTGCAACGGGTCCTGCTCTCCCCCGTGGATCGTCGATGCACTTCCTCCGCTCGACCTCCGCTCCCACGAGCCTCCCACCCTCGTCGGGACGAAGTAAACCCAGAACGAAGGAGGTGGCCGATGGCCACGATCATCGCAAGGACCGGTATCCGTCGAGAGAAGGGCTGGCTCTACTTCCTCGACAAGCAGGGCGACGTGAGCCGCGCGCGGATGGCGCGCGGCGGCGGCAAGGGTCCGAAGGGCCAGCAGAAGGTGGAGAAGGCTGGGGTGAAGCGCGAGGAAGGCTTCCTCTACTTCATCGACAAGCAGGGCAACGTCGCCAAGGTGAAGATGGCGCGCTCGACGGGCCGCCGGAAGGCGCGCACCGCGGCGAAGCGCGCGCCCAAGCGCCGCACGGCTGCGCGCAAGACGGCGAAGCGCGGTGCAGCCGCGCGACGCGCGCCGAAGCGCCGGGCGACGGCGGGGCGCACCCGGGCACGACGCGCCCGCCGCTAGGCGATCCGCGAAAGCCGGGCCGGCGACTCATCGCCGGCCCGGCGATCGCACCCGCGTGGCGTACCCTAGAGCAGTCCATCGAGGCTCGGCCTTCGGCGATCGCCGTGAGGCTGGTATCCTGTCGCCCACGTGATTGCCACGGTCGCGACGAGATCGATGACGCAGTCGTGAGCGAGAGCGAAGAACGAGCTGCCGCGGCGATCGAAGGGGCGCGCCGATCACCCGGCGAGCGCCCGTACGGCATCCTGATCGTCGACGACGAGCCCGCCATCCTCGAATCCCTGGAGCTGACCCTCGGCTCCGACTATCGCGTCTTCACGGCCCAGCGCGGAGAAGACGGGCTCGCGATCCTCGACCGCGAGGACGTCGCGCTCATCATCTCGGATCAGGTCCTGCCTGGCGTGAGCGGCGTCGAGTTCCTCGAGAAGGCGATGGAGCGGAACCCGAGCGCGATCCGCATGCTGCTGACGGGCTACACCGACATCGGCTCGCTCGTCCGCGGCATCAACGAGGGCCGCATCTACCGCTACATCCAGAAGCCCTGGGAGCCCGACGAGGTGCGCCTCAACGTGAAGCGCGCGCTCGAAGCCTACGAGCTCGCGACCGAGAACATCCAGCTCGCCGCGGCGCTCTCGGAGGCCAACGAGCGCCTGCGCGCGGAGAACCTCTCCCTGCGGCGCGAGGTCGAGCGCCGCTACGCGTTCGATCAGATCATCGGCTCGAGCCCGGCGATGAACCAGGTGTTCGAGGTGATGCAGAAGGTGGCCGAGACGGACGCCACCGTGCTGATCACGGGGGAGACGGGCACGGGCAAGGATCTGGTCGCGCGCGCCATCCACTACGCGGGGTCGCGCAAGGGCCAGCGCTTCGTCGCCCAGAATTGCGCCGCGCTCCCCGACACGCTGCTCGAGAGCGAGCTCTTCGGCCACAAGCGCGGCTCCTTCACCGGCGCGCACGCCGACAAGAAGGGCCTGTTCGAGATCGCGCACCGCGGGACGATCTTCCTCGACGAGGTCGGGGAGACGCACCCGGGAATGCAGGTGCGGCTGCTGCGCGTGTTGCAAGACGGAGAAATCCGTTCGCTCGGCTCTTCCGAGACGCGACGGGTCGATGTCCGCATCATCGCCGCCACCAACCGCGATCTGCGCAAGGACGTCGAGTCGGGTCGCTTCCGCGAGGATCTCTTCTATCGGCTGCGGGTCGTCGAGCTGCACCTGCCTCCGCTGCGCGAGCGCCGTTCCGACATCCCGCCGCTCGCGCATCATTTCCTCGATCTCGCCAACCGCAAGATGGGGCGGCAGCTCGGGGGCTACACCAACTCCGCGATGGATCGGTTGGTGGGCTATGGCTGGAGCGGCAACGTGCGCGAGCTCGAGAACGAGATCGAGCGCACGGTGGCGCTATCCGGCGACGCCGTCACGATCTCGGCCGACATGCTCTCGGAGCGCATCCGCGGAGCGCCGCCCGCAGCGGCCGCAGATCCGGTGAACGACGTGCCGGGCGACCTCGACCTGAACCGGGCCGTCGACGCGCTCAAGCAGCGGCTGATCGCGCATGCGCTGCGCGAAGCCGGAAGCAAGACGCGCGCCGCCGAGCGCCTCGGCATCCCGCGGCAATCGCTTCAGAAGATGATGAAACGGCTCGGCCTCAAGGAGTAGGGCCGGCGTCAGCCGCGGGCCGTGGTCTCAATCCGTGAGCCCGCGCCAGCGGCGCAGCCAGGCCCACGCCGTGCGCACGATCGTGTCGAGGTCGGAGTGGCGCGGCTCCCAGCCGAACTCGCTCCGGAAGCGCGTGGCGTCGGCCACGAGCTCGGGTGGATCGCCGGGCCGTCGCGGCGATTCGCGCACCGGCACGCGGCGTCCCACCACCCGCTCGATCGCAGCCAGCAGCTCGCGGTTCGTGACGCCGCGGCCGGTCGCGAGGTTGCGGGGGCCGAGGCTGCGGCCCGCGAGCAGCGCCTCGAGCGCGAGCACGTGCGCCGTCGCGAGATCGCTGACGTGGATGTAGTCGCGCACGCACGTCCCATCGCGGGTCGGGTAGTCCGTGCCGTAGAGCGGAAGCGCGTCGCGCAGGCCCGCGGCGGCCTCGAGCGCGACGGGGATCAGGTGGGTCTCGGGATCGTGACATTCACCGAGGTCTCCCTCGGGATCCGCGCCGCTGGCGTTGAAATAGCGCAGCGCCGCCCAGCGCAGGCCGTGAGCCGCCTCGGCGTCGGCGAGCATGCGCTCGACCATCAGCTTGGAGGCGCCATAGGGGTTGATCGGCGCGAGCGGCGCGCTCTCCGGGATGGGCTGCTGCTTTGGGTGCCCGTAGACCGCCGCCGTCGAGGAGAGCACGCAGGCGCGCGTCCCGGCGGCGAGGGCGGCCTCCAGCAGCACCGCGGAGCCCGTCACGTTGTTCGAGTAGTAGAGCATGGGATTCGCCACGGATTCGGGCACGGAGAGCAACGCTGCGAAGTGTAGAACGCCGTCGAACGGGCCCTGCTCGGCGAAGACGCGAGCGACAGCGTCACGGTCGCGCACGTCGCCGTGCACGAGCGCGGCCCCGCGCACCAGCATCTCGCGCCCCGAGCGCAGATCGTCGAACACCACCGCGGTATGGCCCGCGCGCTGCAAGGCGCGCAGCGCATGGCAGCCGATGTAGCCGGCGCCGCCGGTCACGAGCAGGTGGGCCATTCTTTGTGAGTTCTCCCGCGCACGGCCGGCGCGCGCTGTGGTATTGTGCCGGCTCGATGGAGATCGTCCACACGGCGCAGGTCGATTCCGCGATCGGATCGCTGCGCGTGGCCTCGACGCAGCGCGGACTCGCCTACGTCGAGCTTCCGTTCGCCTCGGGCCGTGGCTTGCGCGGTTGGCTGCGGCGCTGCGTTCCCGACGCTCGCTGCGCCGACGGCTTCGCGCCGAACCGGGTCGCGATCACCCAGCTCCTCGAGTACCTCGAAGGCAAGCGCGTGGCCTTCGAGCTGCCGCTCGACCTGCGCGGCACGCCGTTCCAGTGTGCCGTTTGGGAGGCGCTGCGCGAGATCCCCTACGGCGAGACCCGCAGCTACGCCGAGATCGCCAAGCGGGTGGGCCAGCCGAACGCCGTGCGAGCGGTCGGCGCCGCGAACGGCGCGAATCCCGTCGCGCTGATCGTCCCCTGCCACCGGGTGATCGCGAGCGACGGCCGGCTCGGCGGCTACGGCGGCGGGCTCTCGCTCAAGGCGAAGCTGCTCGCGATGGAGCGCTCGCGCCCGTCCCAGGGGAAGCTCTTGTGACTTCGCTCGCCTTCGGCTCGCTGCTCGCTCCGCTTGCGGCCGCCCGCCCCCGCGGAGGGGCCGGCAAGGAGGCCGACTCGAGAGTCGGCCGACGCGCAGCGAGGCGAAGCCGAGCGGAGTCCACGAACTAGACCCGGCGCAGCGCCTGCTCGAGGTCCGCCACCAGGTCGTCGGCGTCCTCGATGCCGCAGGACAGGCGCACGAGGCTGTCGGTGATGCCGAGCTCCTGGCGTGCCGCCGGCTCGACGTCCCAGAACGACATCAGCACCGGCATCTCGACCAGCGATTCGACGCCGCCCAGGCTGGGCGCGATGTACGGAATCCGGCAGGCGTCGATGAAGCGCATGCAGCCCTCGAGGTCGGTATCCACCTCGAAGGTGACGACGCCGCCGAAGCCCGCGAGCGTGCGGCTGGCGATCGCATGGTCGGGGTGGCTCGCGAGGCCGGGGTACCAGACGCGCCGGATGCGCGGGTGCTCCTCCAAGAAGCCTGCCACGCGCAGCCCGTTCGCGTTGTGGCGCTGCATGCGCAGCGCGAGCGTCTTGAGGCCGCGCAGCAGCAGATAGGCCGAGTGCGCGTCGGGGATGCCGCCGGGCAAGCCGACGGCCGCGCGGATCGGCGCCACCTGCTCCGCGCTCCCCAGCACGACCCCGCACAGCAGGTCGTTGTGGCCCCCGAGATACTTCGTCGCGCTGTGGATCACGAGGTCTGCGCCATCGGCCAGCGCCCGGTGGTTCATCGGGCTCGCGAAGGTCGAGTCGATCACCACGCCGACGCCTCGCGCGTGCGCGACGCGCGCGGCCTCGGCGACGTCGATCACGCGCAGATAAGGATTAGTAGGCGATTCGGTGAAGAACAGCCGCGTCGTGTCTCGAATCGCATCCGCAAGTTGCTTGGTGTCGGCCGGATCGATCACCGTCGTCTCGACATCGAGCTTGGTCAGATACTGGCGAATGAACTGCCGCGTGCGGCGGTAGCAGTCGCTCGTCACGATCAGGTGCGAGCCCCGGGGCAGCAGCTCGAGGAAGAGCGTGGTGGCCGCGCACATGCCCGAAGCAAACAAGACGGCCTGCTCGGCGCCCTCGAGCTCGCACAGCTTGCGCTCGACCGCGCGCCAGGTGGGGTTGCTGTAGCGGCCGTATTCGTCGCGGCGCGTGCGGCCCTCCTGATAGTCGCGCAGCTCGGCCGAGTCGCGGAACCAGAAGGTCGAGGTCTGATAGATCGGCGTGGTGACGGCGTCGCTGTGCGGGTGCTCGCGCTCGCCGCCGTGCACCGCACGCGTCGAGTCGCCTGCGCGCTCTCGCGGAGGGCCGCCCTTGGCCGGGGGCTCGCTCATGCTCTTCCCGCGTCGTCGGGGCGCTTAGCAGGTCGGGTGCGGATCCCTGAGGTCCGAGGGCTTGCAAGCGCCGGAAATCGCCCGGTTTTTCGAACCCGAAGGCCGTCAGAGTAGGAGCGCCCGGGCGCGGGCGTCAACCGCCGTCTCGGGCCGCAATCGGCTTTACGCAGCGGCCTGCCGCGCCGTAGGATGCCCCGCCATGACGGACACCGGATCGCTGCTCGACGCCACCGCCCAGGCCGAGCTCGTGCGCCGCGGCGAGGCCACGCCGCTCGACCTCGTCGATGCCGCAATCGCGCGTATCGAAAGACTCGATCCCGAGCTCGGCGCCGTGATCACACGCCAGTTCGAGCGCGCGCGCGCGTGGGCGGCCGCGTCCGATCTACCGCATGGCCCGTTTCGGGGCGTCCCGATGCTGCTCAAAGATCTGGGCGCGCACCTGGCCGGTGATCCCGTTCACTGCGGCATGCGCGCGCTGAAACGCGCCGGCTGGCGCGAGCCGGGGGAGACTTATTTTGCCGAGCGCCTGCGCCTGGCGGGCCTGATCTCGCTCGGGCGCACGAACACACCCGAGTTGGGCCTGTTGCCGACCACCGAGCCCGAGGCGTACGGCCGCACGCGCAATCCCTGGAAGCCGACGCACTCGAGCGGCGGGTCTTCGGGGGGCTCGGCAGCGGCGGTCGCCGCCGGGCTGGTGGCGGCGGCGCACGCGAGCGATGGCGGCGGGTCGATCCGGATTCCAGCGAGCCACTGCGGGCTGGTGGGGCTCAAGCCCACGCGCGGGCGGGCGTCCTTCGGGCCGGGGGTGGGAGAGCGCTGGGCGGGCTGCTCCGCCGAAGGTTTCGTCACGCGCTCCGTGCGTGACACTGCGGCGCTCCTCGACGTCGTGAGCGGCGCGCGCGCCGGCGATCCCTATTCGGCGGCCCCGCCGCCCCGCCCGTTTGCGAGCGAGGTGGGCGCTGCGCCCGGGAGCTTGCGCATCGGAGCGATGCTGCGCGCGCCACGCGAAGTCGCGCTGCACGACGACTGTCGCGCGGCCGTGTCGGCGGCGGCAAAGCAACTGGAGGCGCTCGGCCACCACGTCGAGGAAGCGCATCCCTCGGCGCTCGACGAGACCGACGGGGTGCGCGGCTTCGTGGCCGTGGTTGCAGTCTCGACCGCTCGCGCGCTCGAGGCCTGGAGCGCGCGCATCGGGGCGCCGATCACGCAGGACGACGTCGAGCCGCTCACCTGGGCGCTCGCCGAGATGGGCCGCGCGACGAGCGCGGTGCAATACCTGGCCGCCATCGAGGCAAATCATGCGCACGCGCGCCGGGTTTCTGGATGGTGGCCGCGGGGCTTCGATCTGCTGCTCACTCCCACCTGCGCGGCGCCGCCGCCGCTGCTCGGTCACTTCGACGCCACGCGCGAGAATCCGCTGCGCGGCTACGCGAACGCGCTGCCGTTCGGGGTGTTCTCGTCGACCTGGAATCTCACCGGCCAGCCGGCGATCTCGCTGCCGCTGCACGTGGGCGGGGACGGCCTCCCGATCGGCATCCAGCTCGTGGCTGAAAGCGGCGGCGAGGGGCGTCTGCTGCGCGTCGCGTCGCAGCTCGAGCAGGCCGCCCCCTGGGCCGGGCGGCTGCCGCCCCTGCACGCCTCCCGCTGACAGACTGCGGAAGAACGCACGCGTAGCTGGGTCGGGGGCGGGGCAGAGGTCGCCTGCGGCTGCCTGTCGTCCATCCTCGGCGACCTCTGCCCCGCCCCCGACCTCGATGCGTGTGTAGTGCGCGCCTGTGCCCACGCTACTCGGCGTAGCCGAGCCTCTTCAGGGCTTCCTGCTGGGCGTCGGAGAGCTGCGCGGCTCCACCGCCCCCGGCGGCCTGGCTGCGCGCGAGCTGCTGCTTCGCCTCGGCTTGCGCGCGCATCTCATGGGCCAGGTCCGCGCGCTCGCCGGCCAGGTTGTGCGTCTCCCCGGGATCGCTGCTCACGTGGAAGAGCTCCTCGGGCGCGAGCCCGCGCGGGTTCTTGGGATTCGCCTCGATCAGCTTCCACTCGGGCGTGCGCAGCGCGCGCAGCACGTTGCCCTCGTGATCCTCCTCGGCGAGCGACATGCGGTCCTTCTCGGCGCGCTCGGCCGGCGGCGTCGCGAGATCGATCCCCTGCATCGCCGCGGGGGGCGTGATGCCCGCGCGCGCAAGCAGGGTTGGCGCCACGTCGATGTGACGGGAGAGATGTCCGAGCGCGGACGGCGGCAGGCCGGGCGCTGCTTTCGGCCACTTGATCATGAGCGGCACGTGGATCTGTTCGTCATAAAGTGTCAGCCCGTGCCAGAAGCCGCCGTGCTCGTGGAACTCCTCGCCGTGATCGGCGGTGAGCACGATCAGCGCGTCGTCGTAGAGGCCGAGCTCGCGCAGCTTCGCCTGGAGCTGCGCGAAATGTTGATCGAGGTAGTGCACCTCTCCCGTGTAGAGCCGCTGCATCTCGGCGGCGAGCGCGGGGCTCGGGTTCGGGTTCGCGACGCGCGCGATGGCCTTCCCGTTGTACGGGTGCTCGAAGTACGGATCGTGCGGATCCATGTAGTGCAGGAACAAGAAGAAGCGTGCTGCGCGGTGGCGTTCGAAGAAATCGAACGCGACGGCGTTGACGGTCGCGGCGTCCTGATAGAAATCGCCGACCCGCAGGCCCGGGCGCAGCTTGAACCAGACGCTGCGCCCGATCTGGTAGACGATCAGCTTGGAGGCGGATTCCTGCGCGCCCGCCAGATAGTCCGGAGCCAGGTAGTGGTACTCGTCGTAGCCCTGGTCGAACCCGAAACTCGGCGCGAGGTTGATGTTCGAGGCGATGCCGCCCGTCGCGTAGCCGCCCTTCTGTAGCGCCTCGGCGAGCAGCTCGACCTTCGCGGGCAGTACCGACGTCTTTGCGATCGCGCCGTGCGTCGAGGGCAGAAGTGACGTGAGCAGCGACGCCGTCGCGGGCTTGGTCCACGAGGCGTGCGAGAAGCCGTCGAAAAGTGTGCCCCCGTCGCTGGCGAGGCTGCACAGCGCCGGAGTCTGCTCGCGCGCGCCGTAGCAGGAGAGATGGTCGGCGCGCAGCGTGTCGACCATCACGAGGATGATGTTCGGCTTCTGGGCCAGCGCGGCGGGAACGGACGGCGGGAGCGCGCGGGCCGTTTGCGCGAGGACCAGCAGAGGGCCCGCGACCGCGCCGCCGGCCACTACGACCGCGAGCAGCAGCAGCGCGGGCAGCGGGCGCGCGATCGCGCCGAGCCGCCCGCGGAAGAGCCGCGGGCCCAGGAAGAAGAGCGCGAGCGCGAGGAGGCCCGCGGCGCCGAGCAGCCCGGCAATCACCGGGAGCGGCGGCATCTGCTCGAGAAACACATCCCGGCGCAGCCGGAAGAACGCGATCGCGAGGCCGACCGGAACCAGTGTCGCGAGCCACGTGAGCGGGGGCGTCCAACCTCTGGCCTCGGCTGCGGACATCGGGAGCACGGCGAGCACGGCGCCGCCCGCGAGCCCGAGACCACCGAGCACGAGCGCGTAGGCGAGCGGTGCATACCACAGCACCTGTGCGTCGGCGCCGAGCCCCTCGTGCGCGATCACGAACGCCTCGCCCGCTGAGATGAGGAGGCCGGCCACGACGCCGCTTCCGAAGCCGAGCCCCGCGCACAGCCGCACGCGCTGCCCGAACGGCAGCGGCGGCTCGCCGGCGTCCGCGACGCGGCTCGGATGCTCGCCCTCCGGCTCGAGCGTGACCGCCGCCTTCGCCGCCTGCGCGTAGTCCACCTGGCGACCCTCGACGAGGCACCAGGCGGGGTGGTAGCCGGCGGGGCGCAGCCACCAGAAGACGGCGCCAAACAGTGTCAGCCCCTCGGCCGCCCAGAACCCCAGCGCCCCCGAGACGATCGCGTTGCCCGGACCGATGAGGTTCCGGAGCAGCAGGTACTGCGCCGCCTCACGGATCCCCTCGCCCGCGATCGTGAACGGCGAGAGCACGGTCGCGAGGATCTGGATCGAGGAGCCAAAAACGACGGGCCAGAACTCGGAGCCGACGGCGCCGATCGCGAGCGCGGTGAAGAAGTACATGACGGCCGTCGAGAAGTGGCTCACGAAGGAGAGCGCCAGGGCTTGCAGCGCGAGCGCCTTCTTGTCGCGGTACGCCGAGGCCGCGCGCGAGATGCGCATCACGAGGCCGCTGAGCCGCGCCTTGCCCGGGAACGGAAGGTTCTCGAGCAGCCACTGGATCAAGCCCGGGAACCAGAGCAGCAAGAGCAGCGCACCGATCAGGCCGAGACAGAACGGCACGCTGATGGCCGCGACGAGGCCGGCCCGCTCGCCAAAAATCTTGATGCCGAAGGGCAGCGAGATGAGAAACGACAGGAAGATGCCCGTGAAGCCGAGCACCTTCTCGAGCGCCGTCGTCGCCGTGACCTCGACGGTCTTGCCGCTGAAGCGCGCCGCGTCGTAGAGCTTGTAGCCGTCGAGGCCCGCCGTGCTCGGCAGGAACGTCCCGATGAAGCGGCCGATCAGGAACGACCCGAAGATGTGTCCGAACGGCAGATCGATGCCCTGGCCGCGCAGCAGGATCGTCCAGCGATACATCGAGGCCAGGATGCCGACGAACTTGACGCCGGCTGCCAGCGCGCAGAAGGTCCAGAAGGTGCCGGCGTCGATGCTGGCGAGCGTGTCGAGCACCAGCCGATAGGCCATCACCTTCGAGCCGTCTTCGAGCTTCACGGGATGGACGAGCAGGAGCCAGAAGACGCGGATCGTGACCCAGAGCTTGAGGAAGTTCTGGAGGCGCCCTCGCCACGGCTGCGGCACGAGCCGCTGGATTGCCAGCGCGAGCAGCGCGATGGCGAGGATTTCGAGCAGCAAGAGGCTCACGCAAGCTCCTGTCGCGACCTAGGAAGTGGTCGGCCCGCAGCGGCGGGCCCGGCCCGAGCGGCCGGCCCATACAGTATGGAAGGGCCTTCCGGCCGCCAAGGCGTTCCTGGCATGCAGTGGGATTGACGCCGCGGCACATCGGATCGTTCGGAGAAGCGTCATCGGGAAGCGCGTCACTCGATGACGAACGCCGGGTCCGCCTGGAGGATGCTCTCGCGCAGCACGTTGTACTGGGTCTGCGTGATCTCGCCGCGCGTCTTCTGCTCCTCGAGATCGGCGAGCTTGCGCAGCGTGTCGGGCGCGAGATTCGCCGGCAGCACGTCCGTCGCGATCGGCGGAGAGGGCGCGTCCTCGGGGCTCTCCATCAGCACCTCGCGCCGCACGACCTTGCCGCTCGGCAGGATGCGCGTGCGGGTCGGGCGCTGGAAGATCGGGTCGCGCCAGACCACGGCGACGGCCTGCGGATTCACGAGCGTCATGCCATCGGACGGCACCAGCCGGAACGACAGCACCGGCTCGTCGACCTGGGGCTCCGGAAGCTCCGTCTCCAAGTTCGTCGGGATCTCCCAGTCCGTGCGTCCCAGATAGATGTAGATCAGATCGTCGCGCACGAAGGCGACGAGGCTCGTGAGATAGCGGCGGTCGAAGACGCCCCAGTGCTTGTCGCGCCGGATCGACATCACGACGACTTCCTGATCCGGACCCGCCTTGGCGAACCCCTTCGACATGCCGTCGGCGATCACGTAGAGCGAATCCAGGGGGATCGCCGGCTTGCGCTCCGCGTCGCTCGGGCCGGTGCGCAGGTCGATGCGCGACAAAATATGTGCCATGCGCGCGGACGAGACCGCGAGCGGCTGCTGGAAGCCCTTCGGGAGCGTCTCGCCGCCCTTGCGCTGGCTGCGCAGCAGCACCCGCGTCAGATCCTGCTCGAACACCTGCTCCTTCACCGATCGGGTGATGCAGCCGGTCGCAACCAGACTTGCGATCAGCGGGAACAGGAGCACGCGTCTCATGGGGCTCCGACCAGGGCTTCGACCAGCCGGTGGGTCGCGAAGCTCGCCGCATAGGCAAGAACCAGAAGATAGCTGAAGGCGAAGGCCGGCCAGCGCCAGCCGTTCGTCTCGCGCTTCATCACGGCGATGGTCGACATGCACTGGAGCGCGAACACGAAGAAGACGAGCAGCGAGGCCACCGTGGCGGGCGTGTAGACCGGGCGCCCCGTATCGGGACTGACGTCGCGGCGCAGCGCGTCGCGCAGCGAGCCGGGCTCGTCCGTGGCAGCGTAGATTTGAGCCAGCGTCGCGACGATCACCTCGCGTGCGGCGAGACTCGAGAGCAGGCCCACGCCGATCTTCCAGTCGAAGCCGAGCGGCGCGATCAGCGGCTCGAACGCGTGGCCGGCGCGCCCGGCGAGGCTGTGCTCGAGGGCAAAACGACTTGCCTCGGCAGGCGTCGTACCCTCGGGCGCCGGCGTGCGCGGGAAGCTGAGCAGACACCAGAGCACGATCGACACCGTGAGGATCACGGTTCCGGCCCGGCGCAAGAAAGCCCGCGCGCTGCCCCACACCTGCGTCGCCACGAGCTTCGCCGTGGGCCAACGGTAGGGCGGGAGCTCCATGTAGAAGGGGAGCGACTCGCCGCGCATCACCGTGCGCCCGAGCAGCGCCGCGACGGCTAGCGCCGCGAACGCGCCGAGCAGATAGAGGCCGAGCAGCACCAGGCCTTGCAGCCGCAGGGGCCCCAGCACGCTGGTCGCCGGGACGAAGGCGCCGATCAAGAGCGCGTAGACGGGCAGCCGCGCTGAGCAGGTCATCAGCGGCGCGACGAGGATCGTGATCAGCCGATTGCGCGGCGAGGGGATCGTGCGCGTCGCCATGATGCCCGGCACCGCGCAGGCATACGAGGAGAGCAGCGACACGAACGAGCGTCCCTCGAGGCCGATGCGCCCCATCACGCGGTCGATCACGAAGGCGGCGCGCGCCATGTAGCCGACGTCCTCGAGCAGGAAGAGCAGCGTGAAGAGCAGCACGATCTGCGGCAGGAAGACGATCACGGAGCCCACGCCTGCGATCAGGGCGTCGGCGAGAAAATCGGTCGCGAGGCCGGGCGGCAGCGTCGCGTGGACGTGGCGCGCGGCCCAGCCGACGACGGCGTCGATCCCGTCCATCGCCGGCACCGCCCAGACGAAGATCAGCTGGAAGAACACGACCATCACGATTGCGAAGAGCAGCGTGCCGGCGAACGGGTGGAGCACGACCCGGTCGATCGCTTCGCTCGCGCGGCTCGGCCCCGGCCGGCGCGTGAGCGCGCTCGCCAGCACGGAGGCGGCCCAGCCGGCGCGCTCCTCGGCGGGCTCCGGCGGCAGCACGGGCGGCCGGCTCCACGACTCGGGTCGCGCCAGCAGCTCGCGGAGCGCCGCGAGCCCGAGGCCGCGGTGGCCGACCACGCCGCGCACCGGGATGCCGAGCGCGCGTTCAAATCTTGGGATGTCGAGCACGCCGCCGCGCGCGTGCAGCTCGTCGGTCATCGTGAGCACGAGGCAGGCGGGGAGCCCTCGGCGCAGCACCTGAGCAATCAGCAGCAGCGAGCGCTCGAGCGTGCACGCGTCGGCGACCATCACCAGCGCGTCGGGCGCCGGGCCGAGCTCACCGTCGATCACGCGGTCGACGACCGCCTCGTCCGGGCTGATCGGCTCGAGGCTGTACGTGCCCGGGAGATCGATCACCAGCGCACGGCGCCCGTCGATCTCGAGCTCGCCTTCGCGGCGCTCGACGGTCACGCCCGGGTAGTTCCCGACCTTCGCGCGCAGTCCCGTCAGCGCGTTGAAGAGGGTTGTCTTCCCGGAGTTCGGGCTGCCGACCAGGCCCAAGCGCAGCAGGCCCGCGCCGAGGCTGATCTCGCTCATGAACTGGCGGGCGGCGCGGGATCCGTCGGGACGACCCACACCCGCGCCGCGTCGACCCGCCGCAGGCACAGGCGGTAGCCGCGCAGCTCGTAGGCGACGGGATCGCCGAGCGGGGCGCGGCGCAAAACGTGGATTGGTGTGCGGGGCAGGAAGCCGAGGTCTTGGAGTCGGCGGCCAATGGCGGTGCTTGAGTCGACGGACTGGATGACGGCATGGGCGCCCGGCGCGAGGCTGGCCAGAGAAACCGCCGCACGGGCGGGCGGCGTGGAGGCTTCGAGCGGGCTCATGGCACCATCCGGCAGGTCCGACGAGTCAGCGAGCGAGCGCGGGAAGTCGCCGTTCTTGAAAACGAAATTCGATTTCAGTTTATCGCACTCCCTGGCGGGCTGTCAATCCAGCCCCAGGAACGCGAACATGTTCTCTATTCGTTCTCGCTGCGAAGCTGGCGCCGCAGCAGGAGCTCCACCCCATCCTTGGGCTCCACCTCGCCCTCGAGCAAAGCCCTGACGCTGCGGGCGATCGGCATGTCGACCCCGTGCGCGTCGGCGAGCGCGCAGGCGGCGTAGGTCGTCCGCAGGCCCTCCGCGACCTCGTCCATGCCCGCGAGGATCTCCGGGAGCTTGCGGCCGCGGCCGAGCTCGATGCCCACGCGGCGGTTGCGCGAAAGGTCGCCGGTGCAGGTGAGCACGAGGTCGCC
>Ga0210377_10001654_pt1 | contig 20234 bp, 16 predicted proteins | sample PLM4_65_b1redo_FD_155480 | JGI IMG/M metagenome (GOLD analysis project Ga0210377, IMG submission 155480) | Groundwater sediment microbial communities from an aquifer in East River, Colorado, USA - PLM4_65_b1 redo | ecosystem: Environmental > Terrestrial > Soil > Riparian zone | place: USA: East...
CGCTCGGCCGCCGCCGTGCCGACGTCGAACGTACGCCACGTGCCCAGCCCGATGGCAGGAATGGTCTCGCCGCTCGACGGAATGCGGCGCTCGAGGACCGCCGATCCCGCTCCGCCCCGGCCCGGCGCCGCCGCCGCCGCGGCGGCCATCAAGCGCAGCACCCCGCGCCGCGTGAGTGGCGCCCTGCGAGCCGCATCGCCCATGCCTCCAGCCTCCTACCTGTCGGTTCTCCCGCCACGGCCACGACGATACCCTGGTACGCTTGCGCCCATGCGGCTCCTCGTCATCGCCCTCGTCCTCGTCGTCGCCGGCTGCGCGGCGAGCCAGGTCGTCCCGCCGCCGGCCGTGTCCGCCCCCGATCTGCGCGGCGCCTGGATCGGCACCTGGGGCGGCGCCCCACTGACCGTGCTCGTGACCGAGCAGAGGAGCGGGCACGGCGATTCCGGTCTCGTGATCGGGCCGTGGCAGGTGCTCGGCCAGCCGTACCCGACCGTGAGCGGAGTGCTGACCGCGAGCATTCGCGGCGAGATGGTCTCCACGCACATGGACGGGCTGCTGTCCGACTCCGGGGGGCGCCTGGTCGTCACGGTGCGCGCGCGCTCCGCGGCCGGCGATCAGCGGCTGACGCTCCGGCTCGTCGCCCCCGACCTCCTGGAGGGGATGGGCGACTCCCAGTACGCCTGGGGGCCGCAGGGGCCGGTGCAGCTCGCGCGGCAGGCTCAGCCGCGGGCGGCGGTCACCAGCGAGTGGGGGTGGATGTTGAGGTCGTAGCGCTCCCGCGCGATCTGCAGCACGCTCTCGGCGAACTGCGGGTAGTCGTGCAGGATCCGGCTGAGGCTGGGCTGGTCCAGCACCATGAGGTCGCAGGCGGTCTTGGCCCGGACGGTCGCGGTGCGCGGCGTGTGGATGAGCAGCGCGATCTCGCCGAAGAAGTCGCCGTCACGGAACGTCTTGAGCACCCGCCCGGCGTCGTCCAGCACGTCGGCCTCGCCGCGGACCAGGATGTACATCTCGCGCCCCATGTCGTTCTTGCGGATGATCGTCTCGCCGGCGCCGGCCACCTCGGGCCGCAGGGCGAGGACGACCTGGGAGAGGAACAGCGGGTCGCCGTCCCTGAAGATCTCCACCCGCTTGAGCACGTCGTCGCTGAGCACCTCGAACCAGCGGCGGCCATCGCGCTCGATGAGGTCGGAGGCCGCCGTCGGGCCCCAGCTCCCGCGCGCGTAGTTCGGAAAGTCGGCCGGCGCGGTCTTCCAGTAGTCGAGCAGCGGCTGCGCCACCCGCCAGGCCGCCTCGACCAGGTCCCCCCGCGAGAACAGGGTGGCGTCGCCGTGCGAGCAGGAATAGATCATCACCTCGTAGCCCGTGTAGCGGGAGGCCTTGAACGCCTCGCCGTAGCCGAAGCGCATGTTGACCGGCTGCAACTGCAGCATGGGGCCGGGGATCTTGGCGTGGAACTGGATCTCGATGCCCTGGTAGGGCTGGATGTGGAAGATCAGCCGGTTGGCGCCGAGCTCCCGCACCGGCGTGTCGCGGAAGATCACCTGGGGCGCCTTCTTGAACTCCACGATGATCTCGGTGCCCCGCTTCCACAGCGCCTTGCCCGACCGCAGATAGATCGGCACTCCCTCCCAGCGCCAGTTGTCGATGTGCAGCCGCGCCGCCGCGAACGTCTCCGTCTTCGACGCGGGATCGACGTCCTTCTCCTGCCGGTAGCCGGGCTTGACGACCTGGCCCGTGTCGTCGAGCTGGGGACCGTACTGCCCGCGCACGACGTGGCGCGCGACCTCCTCGGGCGTGTAGACGCGCACCGCCTCGAGCAGCTTGGCCTTCTCGTTGCGGATCGCGTGGGAGTCGAACGAGCCCGGCACCTCCATGCACAGATAGGCGAGCATCTGGAACATGTGATTCTGCATCATGTCGCGCAGCACGCCGGAGCTGTCGTAGTAGCCGCCCCGCCCCTCGACGTCCACCGCCTCGGCGACGTTGAACTGGATGTTGTCGATGAAGTGCTTGTTCCAGAGCGGCTCGAACATGCCGTTGGCGAAGCGGAACGCCAGGAGATTCTGCACCGTCTCCTTGCCGAGGTAGTGATCGACCCGGTAGATCTGGTCCTCCTGCCAGTGCGCGAGCACGTCCTGGTTGAGCTGCAGCGCGGAGGCCAGGTCGGTGCCGAAGGGCTTCTCGACGATGATCCGCTTCCAGCCGGGCCCGTCCTTGAAGCCGGCCCGGTGCAGCTGCTCGCAGATGAGCCCGAAGAAGCGGGGCGCGGTGGCGAAGTAGAGGAGCACGTTGCCGCCGACCTGGTACGCCGCGTCGAGCCGGGCCACCTCCGCCTTGAGCCGCTGGAAGGCGCCGAGGTCGTCGAACGCCGCCGGCATGTAGTGGAAGCGCCCGACGAGATCGTCCCACGCCTTCTGGTCCAGCTCGTGGCGGGTGTGGAACTTCGTGATGTCCTCGCTCATCCGCGCGCGGAACGACTCCGTCGTCAACGGGTCCAGGGAGGCGCCCAGCAGCGCGAACCGGTCGGAGAGCAGGCCGTCGCAGGCGAGGTTGTATAGCGCCGGCACCAGCAGGCGCTTGGTGAGGTCGCCCGAGGCGCCGAAGATGAGCATCACGCACGGGTCGCTCGTCGGACTGGACGCGTCGGGCTCGGCGCCCCGTGTTCCCAGCACCTGCGCCTGATCGCTCACGTGGCTCCCCTCTCCTGAACGAGTCGATCCATCGTCGGCCGCCGCCGCGCCCGCGTGGTCCCCTGATTCGCGGCCGGAAGGTCCGGTCGAGGCTAGCGTGACGCCCGGTCCGCGGTCAATCATGAGGATAGCTGATGGCCATGACCACATCTATGCATTGGACACGCTCCGGCCCCACGCCTACCCTCGCCGGCGAGAGGAGATTCTCGATGGTCAGCGACGAGTACCTCGCGCGGGAGATCGTGGGTCATGGTGCGTATCTGTGTGGCCGGCGGGCGGACGGCGGGGACGTCCGCAGCGCCGGGGCCGGGCGCGTCGCCGCCCTCGCCGGGCGGTTGGGGTTGCGCAACGAGTTCGAGCCCGGCGACCCGGCGCCGCGCGAGTCGATCGCGTTCCTGCGCCGTCACGGCGCCGCCGCCGGCGACATCGCCGACGCCGACGTGCTCGGGGCGGACTGGGTGATCCACGTGGCGTCCCCGCGCGGCGAGGCCGTCGCCGAGTTCTGCGGCGAGGTGTCGCGGCTGCTGGTGCCGGCGGCTCGCGTGCGCGTCCTCGCCGGCGTCGTGCGGCCGAAGAACTACACCGGCGCGGCCATGAACAACTGGGCCTACGGGCGCCAGGTCGTGCAGCAGCCCGGCCCCGTCATGCCGAACGCGTTCCTGGTGCCACTGACCAAGACGGCGGCGTGGTGGCGCAAGGACTGGATGGAGCGCCACACGTACTTCCTGCCGCGCTACGACGACCAGGGACGGATGGTCAGCGAAGGGCACGCGCTGGCGACGGAGGCCGGCATCGCGCACCTGCTCCGGCGCACGTACCGCCACGCGGTCGAGCCGGCCCCCGCCGGCGAGTACGACTTCGTCACCTACTTCGAGTGTGGCGACGCCGGCGTGCCCGTGTTCCACCAGGTGTGCGCCGCGCTCCGCGACGTCACGCGCAATCCCGAGTGGCGCTTCGTGCGCGAAGGACCGACCTGGCACGGCCGCCGCGTCGCCGCCTGGGAGGACCTCTTCCCGCCGTGAACCCGTGACCGGCGTGGTTGACGCCGCGCGCGCCCACGGCGTAGTGTGCGTCGACGCATGACCCGCCTCAGGCGAGAGGTCGACGACGTCGCGCTGGTGGCGCTCGTCGTCCTCGTCGTCCCCCTCACGTGGACGCTCCTGCTCGGCTGGGCGTGGCCGCGCGCCATCGCCGGCCACGACGCGCTCGCCCACGACCTGCTGATGATTCGCGAGGTGGCCGGCGGTGACGGGTGGTCGTCGCTCGTCTTCCGGCCCGACCTGCTGGGCGGCTTCAAGGGCCGCGACGTCCTCGGCCCGTTCCCGCTCGTCCCGCTGCTGGCCGCCGTGGGGCTCTCGCCGGTCGCGATCTCCGTGGTGGCGGCGTTCGCCGTCCAGCTTCTGCTCGGCGTCCTGGCGTGTCGCGCGGCGGCGGACGTGGCGGCCGCGTGGAGCGGTGGCGCGCGCGGGCTGACGTGGCTCGAGCGGCTGGGCGCCGTCTGGCTCGGCGCGTTCGCGCCGATGCTCGCCTGGCGGCTCGGCTACGGCCATCTCAACCTCGTCGTCGGGCTGCTGCCCTTCGCCGCCGCGCTCGCCCTGGTCGCCGCCGCCGCGGCGCGCACGGTGACGGCTACGCTGGTGGCGCTCACGGCCGCGGCCGTCGTGCTCGGCCTCCTGCACTCGGGACAGCAGATCGTCGTGAGCGGCGTCGTCTTCGGCGGGCCCGTGCTGATCGGAGCCTGGATCAGCCTCGGCGGCCGGTGGCCTCGCCTGGCCGCCCCGGCGCTCGTCGCGGCCGGCGCCTTCCTGATCGCGCTGCCCGGCTTCTGGCCGATGCTGTCCCACGCGCGCAGCTCCGACGCGCCGCGCGCCCTGGGCCAGGTCACCGTGACCTACGACTTCATCACCGCGACGGCCCGCGACTGGCTGACGTCGATTCCGTGGACGATCGCCGCGCTGCCCACGGCGCGCGCGGCGTCGCTGCACCACGAGGTGAACTACCCGGCGGGGCCGCTGCTCCTGCTCCTGGTCGCGGTGCCGTGGCGGCGGGCCCGGGCGCTCGGCGTGGGGCTCGGCCTCGGGCTGGCCGCGGTGCTCGTCGTGAGCATGGACGTGGCCCCTGTCTCGCGCGCGCTGCTGGCGCTGCTGCCACCGCTCAAGAGCTTTCGCGTGCCGGAGCGCGCGGTGCTGCCGTGGCTGTGGGCGCTTGGCGTTCTGGCGGTCGCCGCCCTCGTCCATGGCGCCGGCGCCGCGCGCCCGGCGGGGGCCGCGCCGGCGGCGCCCCGGGCGGCGCGCCGGCGGGGCGCGAGGGCGTCGACGGCGTGGTGGCGCTCCTATGCGGTCGTCCTGGCGCTCCCGCTCGCCGTCGCCCTCTGGCTGGTGCCCTCGATGGTGCGAGAGGTGGCGGCGTGGGCGCTGGCGGCTGCCGCCGTCGTGCCGCCGCGCTGGCGCCGCTGGCCCGCGATCCCGGCGGTGATCGTCGTGCTGGTTCTGGGCGCGTGCAGCGTGGCCGCGTTCCGCGAGCGTCTGCTACCGTTCCCCGATGCCGCCTCGGTGCTGGCGGAGGCGGCCCGGCTCGGCGACACCGCGCGCCGGGCGAAGCCGGAGCTGGGGTCGTCGCTCACGCGGGTTCGCCTCGATCTCTCCGTGCCGGCACTGGTCACGAACACCGCGTTCGCAGCTGGCCTCTCCGGACTCGAGGGGTATGCCGTGCCGCCGCGCCGCTTCGCCGCGCTGCTCTTCGCGCTGCGCGGCGACCGCTACGAGTCCACCGCGGTCTTCTTCGCGCTGCCGCCCGGCGACCGCGCGTTTCCGATCCTCCGCCAGCTCTACAACGTCACCTGGGAAGTGGCGCTGCCCTCCCGGAGCCGGCTGGCCCTGAACCCGCTGGGCCCGGCGGCGGGGCCCGCATGGTTCAGCGCCTCGGTCGCGCGCGTGCGCGACCTGGCCGCGCTGGCGGGCGAGCTGCGCGCCGCCGGTGAGGGCCTTCATCGGCGCGCGGGCGAGGTGCTGTGGCTCGACGGCGCCGATCCGCTGACCGCCCGCGCCGCGCTGCCGGCGGCGCTCGACCGGGGGTGTCGCGACGCGAGGGTGCTGAGCGTCGAGGCGCCGTGGCGCGCGCGGCAGATCGTGGCCCGGACCGAGACGACGGCCGCCTGCCCGCTGACGTTCGCGATGAACTTCACCGAGGACCTGCGCGCGAGCGCCGTGCTCGGCGATGGGCGGCGGCTGTCCGTCGCCGTGTTCCCCGGCTACGGGGCGCTGGCGAGCGTCCTCGCTCCCGCCGGCGCGACCGAGATCCGCGTCCACGCCGAGCCGCCCCGCCTGCCGTGGGCGCCGGCGTGGGCCGCGCTCGGGCTGGCGTGCTGCGCCGGCGCGGCCGTCCTTGGCGGGCGCGTTCGGGATCGTCGAGTCTGATAGAATTCGCGCACCCCAGCGGCGGGGTGCGTGAATTGCCCAGAATCAACGAGCACTACCTGAGTCTCAACGCCAGCTATCTGTTCGCCGAGATCAAGCGGCGAACCGAGACGTTTCGCCGCGCCAACCCCGACGCCCGGGTCATCTCGCTGGGCATCGGCGACGTGACGCAGCCGCTTCCGGCCGTGGTGGTGGCGGCGCTGGAGGCGGCGGTCCGCGAGCAGGCGCGCCCCGAGACGCTGAAGGGCTACGGCCCCTACGTCGGCTACGAGTGGCTGCGCGCGGAGATCGCCGCCCACGACTTCGGCGCCCGCGGCGTCACGCTCGGCCCCGACGAGATCTTCGTCAGCGACGGCGGCAAGAGCGACGGCGCCAGCATCCAGGAGATCTTCGCCGACGACTGCATCGTCGCGCTGATGGATCCGGTCTACCCGGTGTACGCCGACAGCAACGTGATGGCGGGACGCGCCGGCCCCGCCGACGAGAGCGGCCGTTACACCGGGTTCGTGTACCTGCCGTGCACGGCCGACAACGGCTTTCAGCCGGCGCTGCCCGACGGCCACGTCGACCTCATCTATCTCTGCTACCCCAACAACCCGACCGGCGCGGTGATGACCCGCGCGGCCCTGCAGCAGTGGGTCGACTACGCGCGCGCCCACGAGGCGGTCATCCTCTACGACGCGGCCTACGAGGCCTACATCCGCGATCCGGCGATCCCGCATTCGATCTACGAGATCGAGGGCGCGCGCGAGGTCGCCATCGAATCGCGCAGCTTCTCCAAGAGCGCCGGGTTCACGGGCCTGCGCCTGGCCTACACGGTCGTCCCCCGGGAGGCGCGCGGCCGCACCGCCGACGGTGAGACGCTCAGCCTCAACGAGCTCTGGCTGCGCCGGATGTCGACCAAGTCCAACGGCCCGCCCTACATCGTCCAGCGGGCGGCCGCCGCCGTCTACACGCCGGACGGCCAGGCGCAGGTGCGCGCGCTGACCGACTTCTACATGGAGAACGCGCGCATCATCCGCGACGGGCTGACGGCGGCCGGCCTCACGGTCTACGGCGGCAGCAGCGCCCCCTACATCTGGGCCCGCACGCCGCCGCGGCTGTCGTCCTGGGACTTCTTCGACAAGCTTCTGGTCGAGGCCCACGTCGTGGGCGCGCCGGGCTCGGGCTTCGGGCCGAGCGGCGAGGGGTACTTCCGCCTGACCGCGTTCGGCTCGCGCGAGCAGACCGTCGAAGCCGTCGAGCGCGTCCGCACCCGGCTGACGTGAACTGCCCGGGCTGCGACCAGCCGATGCAGGCGCGAACCTTCGACGCCCACTACGGCCGCACGGTCGACCTCGATCTCTGCCACGGCTGCGGCCTCGTCTGGTTCGACCGCCAGGAGAGCATCGCGCTGACGCCCGGCGCCGTCCTGAAGGTGTTCGCGGCGCTCGACGACCGTCGCGAGCAGCGGCATCCGCTCGGGCGCGACGGGATGCACTGCCCGCGCTGCCGGCAGCGGCTGACGGCGACGGTCGATCGCCAGCGCGCCACGCGGTTCTCGTACTGGCGGTGCGCGGCCGACGACGGCCGCCTCACCACCTTCTTCGATTTCCTGCGCGAGAAGAACTTCGTGCGCCCGCTGTCGCCCGAGCGGCTGGCCGAGCTGCGCCGGCACACCCCGACGGTGAACTGCTCGGCGTGCGGAGCGCCGGTGGACCTCGCCCACGAGTCGGCGTGCGCCCACTGCCGGGCGCCGCTGTCGATGCTCGATCCCGACCAGGTGCAGGCGGCCGTCCGCGAGCTCCAGCGCGCGGAGGAGCGCCGGACGGCGGTCGATCCGACGCTGGCCCAGCGCCTCGTCGCCGACCGCGCGGCGCTCGAGCGGGCGTTTCGCGCGGCGCCGGCCGAGATCGATTCGGCGCACCTCGGCGGAGGGTTCGGCGTCGTCGAGGCGGGCGTGTCGGCGATCGTCCGCCTGCTGTCGGATTCCCCCTGGCTCAGCGCTCCCTGATCCGGCCGGCCGGATCGGCTTCGGCCAGCACGGGCGCCGGCGCGCCCGTGTGCAGGTAGTCGGCGAGCAGCCTGCCCGCCATCGGACCGCGGCCGAAGCCGGACGACGCCAGGCCGCTCACGATCCACACGTGCTCCCGGCCGGGGACGCGGCCGATCAGCGGCCTGCCGTCGAGGGAGAACGGCATCAGGCCCGCCCAGGTCCGCGCGACCGGCAGCCCGCCCAGGAAGGGCAGGACCTCGGTCGCGTGCCCGCGGTTCACGGCGATCCCGGCCGGATCGGGGTCGGTGCTCCAGCCGACCTGCTCGCGGTCGCCGCCGAAGATGATCTCGCCGTCGCGGCGCTGCCGGCCGTAGAGGTGGCGCGTCACGCGCGCGCCCCTGCGGATCGTGAGGTACGGCGGCTCGCCGCCCGGATCGAGGTGCCAGGCGTGCTGCGACTCGGCGGAGGAGATCGTCTGAAACACGCTCGGTGTCGTGGGCGACGTCGCCCACATCTGGCCGCGCACGGGCGCGATCGGGATGTCGAGCCCGAGCAGCGCGCCCACCGGACCGCACCAGGCGCCCGCCGCGATCACGAGCGCGCCGGCGACGATCTCGCCGCGGGGCGAGCCGACGACGTAGCCGCCGGCGCCGCGCGGCGTGATCGACGTCACCGGGTGGTCGGTGAGGATCGTGGCGCCCCGCCGCGCGGCGAGCGTCGCGAAGGCGCACGTGGCGCGGCGCGGGTCGGCCTGCGAGCGCAGGGGCGAGTACATCGCGCCCAGCAGCGCCGGCGAGAAGCCCGGCTCCAGGCCGCGCACCTCGCGGGTCGTGAGCAGCTCGACCTGATGGCCCCGGGCGCGCAGCGCCTGCACGCGCCCGCGCTCGAATTCGTACTGCGCCGGCGTGTGGATCGCCTGGAGCGCGCCCGACTGCCGGAACTCGACGTCCTCGCCGAGGTCGAGCTGCACCGCCTTGAAGATCTCGACGCTGCCCGCGGTCAGGTGCGCCTGGAGGTCGGGCGTGTCACCCCAGCCGATGGAATCGATCGCGCCCGCGTTGACGCCGGAGGCGCCGGAGGCGATCTCGCCTCGCTCCAGGAGTGCGACGCGACGGCCGTACGCCGCCAGGTGATATGCCGCGGAAGCACCGGCGATGCCGCCGCCCACCACGAGGATCTCGGTCTCGGTCACGCAATTTTCTCCCGAGGCGCATGGTAACGCGGAAGCGCCGGTCAGGAATCGGCCGGTCCGGGTAGAAGCTGACCGTCAGCGGTGGGCGCGAGCCCACTCAACTATAGATGTTCCTTGCCCTTTTGACTGGCATATCGCTTGCCCCGCCATGACCCGAAATGCGCGCATCCAGCGGTCATCCGAGGGTGCTCCGCGGTCGGCTGATCGCCCTGGCGATCCTGGTGGCCGTCTGCATCCTCGCGCCCTCGGCCTATTCCGTCCTGTCGCTGCTCGACCTCGTGCCCATGACGGTGTCGATCTTCGCGGGCTGGCTCGGGTGGCTCCAGCTCGTGCACGGTGTCGCCGCGATCGTGCTCTGGCGTCGACGCCAGGCGCTGTCCACCCAGATGAAGGCGACCGCGCTGTACTGGGGCGGGCTGGCGTTCTGGTACTGGCTGCCGGCGCCGATCTACTACCTGCTCACGATGAACATCGACGAGCTGCAGCTCAAGTGGACGGCGTTTGCGTTCTTCTGGGAGGTGCCGGTGGTGGGCGGCGCCTTCGTCCTCGCCGCCCAGCGTCTGTTCCCGCTGCGGCGGCCGTGGGCGTCCCGCGACCCGGCCCGCGTGTACCGCGCGGTGATGCGCTACCCGACCGTGGTGGCCGCGCTGCTGTTCGGCTTCACGCTGGCCGGCTACATGATCGGCGCGTTGCAGCTGCGGGTGTTCGCGTCCCTGCCGTTGATCGAGCAGGCCAAGAACGTCTTGCACGGCCTGGTGATCTCGCTCCTGCTCGCGGTCTTCTATCACCTGGCCCTCGATCGCGTGCTCGAGCCGCTGCGCGCCCGCATCGCCCGCGCGGCGGGCCTCGGCAGCCTGGTGGCGCGCACGGTGGCGGGCCGGATCCTCGGCGTGAGCCTGGCGGTCGCCGTGAGCGGCTTCGCTCTGATCAGCCTGTTCGCGTTGCAGGCCTTCCAGGGCATGGTGCGCGAGAGCGCGACGACCACGCTCGCCCGCGACCTGCCGCAGCTCGCCGCCGCGCCGGACACCGCGCTGCGCCTCGGCCGCTTCCCCGACTGGGGCGAGGGCGGCCGGCTGCTGCTCCTGCGCGACGGCGCCGCGCTGCCGCCTGCTGCGTTCTCGCCGGCGACGCGCCGGCGCATCGAGACCGGCGGCTCGGCCATCGCGCACGACAGCCACCAAAATCTGAAGATCGTCGGCGTCGTCGAGGCGCCGCGGCTCGGCGGCCGGCTCGTGGGTGTCGTCGTGCTCACCGACGCCTACGGCCCGCTCGTGGCGCAGGCGCGGCTGCTCGGGATCGCCGGTGGCTGCGTGCTGATCGTCACCGTCGGCATGCTGGTGTTCGCCAGCCGCGCCTCCACGCGGGCCGTCCGCGCGCTGTCCTCGGCGGTGCGCCGCGTCGAGGCCGGCGAGGTGGACGCCGGCGTGCTCCGCCTGGACACCGGCGACGAGATCGGCGAGCTGTCGGCGGCGGTCGAGCGCTACGTGCGCCAGTCCCGCGATCTGCGCGACACGCTCGAGGAGAAGGTGCGGGCCAAGACGCAGCGGCTGGAAGCCCTGCACCACATCGACCGCAGCATCCTGGCCGCCGAGTCGGCGGATGCCATCGCGCGTGGCGCGCTGCCGCGGCTGCGCCAGATCGTGCCCTTCCAGTGGGGCGCGGTCGTGCTGTTCGAGCCCGAGCACGAGCGGGCGCGGTTCATGGTGGTCGACGGCGACGGCGGGCCACTGGAGGGCGCCACGCTGCCGATGTCCGCGGTGCCGGCGGCCCTGCTCGACGTGGAGGGCCAGAGCCTCATCGGCGTGCCGCTGGTCGCCCAGGGCGGGCCCATCGGCCTGCTGTGCGTGGCGCGTCCCGAGCCGGACGCCTTCGATCGCGACCACGCGGAGATCGTGACGGAGGTCGCCACCCAGCTCGCGGTGGCGATCCACCAGCTCCAGCTCCGCGCGGCCCTCGACGGGCAACAGCAGAAGCTGCGAGCTGTTGTCGAGCACATGCCCGAGGGCGTGGTCCTGCTCGAGCGCGACGGGCGGATCGCACTCGCCAACCCCCTGGCCCGCGCCCACCTCTCGACGGTGGCGACGACCTCGCCGGCCGGCACCGTGACCGCGGTCGGCGGCCTGTCGCTCGAGCGGCTGCTCGCCGGTCCGGAGATCGAGTCGCGCGAGATCACGACGGAGCCCGCCGCCCCGCGCGCCTTCCGGGTGGCGGCGCGGCCGCTGGCCGGCGGCCAGGGCGCCGTCGTGGTGATCCGCGACGTCACGCGCGAGCGCGAGGCGCAGCAGGTCACCCTGCAGCAGGCGCGCCTGGCCTCGGTGGGCCAGCTCGCGGCCGGCATCGCGCACGACTTCAACAACATCCTGATGACGATCGTGAACTCGGCCGAGCTGGGGATGCGCCGGCAGGCCGACGCGCCGTTCGTGCGCGGCCGGCTGGAGGTGATCGTCGAGCAGGGCGAGCGGGCGGCCGCGCTGGTCCGCCAGATCCTCGACTTCAGCCGCCAGTCGGCGCCGTCGCTGGAGACGGTCGACGTCGCCATGCTGCTGCAGCAGACGATCGGCCTGCTCGAGCGGACGCTGCCGGAGATCGTCCGCATCAACGTGGTGAGCGGCGACGGGCCCTTCCTCGTCAGCGCCGATCCCAACCAGCTCACCCAGGTGCTGACCAACCTCGCGGTCAACGCCCGCGACGTCATGCCGCTGGGCGGCGACCTGCGCTTCCACCTCGGCCTCGAGCGGCGCGAGGGCGAGGCCGGCGACTCCGGCCCCGGGGCGGGCCAGTGGGTCGTGCTCTCGGTGAGCGACACCGGCGCCGGCATGCCGCCGGCGGTCCGCGAGCGGATCTTCGATCCGTTCTTCACGACCAAGGCGCCGGGACGCGGAACCGGACTGGGGCTGTCGCAAGCCTACGGGATCATGACCGAGCACCAGGGCCGCATCACGGTGGAGAGCCGGCCCGGGCAGGGGACGACGTTCACGCTGTACCTGCCGAGCCTGCCCAACGGTGGGGCCGTGGCGGAGTTGCCGGCGGGTCTGGAGCTCATCATGGGCGCGGGCGAGACGCTGCTGGTGGTCGAGGACGAGGCGCCGGTGCGCCAGACGCTCGCGCAGATCCTCGCCGACCTCAACTACCAGACGCTGACGGCGTCGTCCGCGGAAAACGCGCTCGAGCTGCACGCCGCCCACGCCGGCCAGGTTGCGCTCGTGCTCACCGACCTCGTGATGCCGGGCATGGGCGGGCTGGGGCTCGTGCGTGCGCTCCAGGAGCGCGCGGCCCGGGTGCCGGTGGTGATGATGTCAGGCTACGTCGCCGACGCGGCGCGTACCAGTGTCGACGGCGTGCGGGCCTGGGTCGAGAAGCCGGTGACGGCGCACCGGCTGGGGATGGTCATCCAGGAAGCCCTGTCCGCGCGCGTCTGATCGCTCGCGCCCCGGGTTGTCCCGCGCGGTAGGATGGACGCGCGATGCCCCGCCACCGCTTCGCCGCCTTCTGGGCCTCGACGCTGGTCGTCCTCGGCCTCCTGCTGGTCGTCGGCGGCGTGCTGCTCGCCGCCGCCGCCGTCACCCTCGACATGCCGTGGGGCAGCCTCACGGGCCAGGCGGTCCTCGAGCGGGTCCTGGCGGCCGTCGTGCTCGCGATCTCGGGGGTGCTGGCGGGCGCGCCGTTCATCGCGCTGGGCGAGATGATGCGGTTGTTCATCGCCCAGCGGCGCATCCTCGAGCGTCAGCGTCGCCTCCTGACGCGGATCGCGCGACGGATGGACGACGGCGGAGGCCGGCGCGAAGCCGGCGCCGCCGCCGCCGATCGCCTGCTGCAGCGCCGAGGTCCCTGAGCGGCGCCCGATCGTCCGGCCGCGCGACCGTGGTAGGCTACGCCGGTCGCGCGCACGACGCGGAGGCGTGAAGATGAAGATCACCGACGTCACCCTGACGCTGTTCAGCTGGAGCGGCATCCCCGCGACCACGTACGGCCGGCACACCGGCCGCTTCAGCGGCGCCAGCGAGCTCGGCCTGCTGACGCTGCGCACCGACGAGGGGCTCGAGGGCCACGCGTTCCTCGGCTCCGCCCAGCGCGGCGCGACGATGGACGCCGCGTCGCTCATCCGGTTCCTCAAGCCCCTGGTGCTCGGCCAGGATCCGCTCGAGCGCGAGCGGCTGTGGCAGGCGATGTGGCAGCGCAACCGCCAGACCACGCTGCGCGCGATCGGCGCCGTGGACGTCGCCCTGTGGGATCTCGGCGGCAAGATCGCCGGGCTGCCGATTCACCGCCTGCTCGGCGCGTATCGCGACTCGGCGCCGGCCTACGCGTCCTCGGCGGTGCTCGCCTCCAAGGAGGCGTACGCCGAGGAGGCCGCGTCGTATCGCGCGGCCGGCTGGACCGCCTACAAGATCCATCCGCCCACCGATCCGGCCACCGACATCACGGTGTGCCAGGCGGTGCGGCGCGCGGTCGGCGATGACTACACTGTCATGCTCGATTCGACGTGGGCCTACCAGTATCCGGAGGCGCTACGGGTCGGCCGCGTCGTCGAGGAGCTCGGCTTCCACTGGTACGAGGATCCGCTGGCCGACGACGACCTCTACAACTACGTCAAGCTCAAGCAGCTGCTCAAGATCCCGATCCTCGCCACCGAGTACGCGCCGGGCGGCTTCACGGCCCTGGCGCCGTGGATCACCTCCCAGGCGACCGACTACCTGCGCGGCGACCCCGCCGTGAAGGGCGGCATCACGCCGCTGGTGAAGATCGCGCACCTGGCCGAGGCCTTCCACATGAACTTCGAGATCCACCACGGCGGCAACTCGCTCAACAACGTCGCCAACCTCCACGTGATCATGGCGATCCGCAACTGCGAGTTCTTCGAGGTGCTGCTGCCATCCGCCGCCCAGAAGTACGGCCTCGCCCAGGACATCGAGGTGGACGCGCGCGGCCTCGTGCACGCGCCGACCGGCCCCGGCCTCGGCGCCGCCATCGATTTCGATCTGATCGGCCGGCACACCACGGCCGTGCTGACCTAGCCCCGGGCCGCGCGACCCGGGCGTGCTGGAGAGGAGTTCGCATGCGTTGGCTCGTCCTGCTCGTGCTCGCGGTGCTCGCCGTCCCCGCTCCGGCCCCCGGCCAGGAGCCGAAGAGCGAGGACGACAAGGCCTTCTACGCGATCGGATACTCGCTCGCCGAGCGGCTGGGGCCGTTCGCGCTGAGCGCCGCCGAGCTGGAAATGGTCAAGGCGGGTCTCGCCGACGGGGTGCTGGGCCGCCCGCGCAAGGCCGACCCGCGCGCGTACATGGAGCGGATCCAGCAGCTGCGCACCACGCGCGCCGCCACGGTGGCGGCCGTGGAGAAGAAGGCCGGTGACGCCTACCTGGCCAAGGCGGCCGCCGCGCCCGGCGCCAAGAAGACCGAGTCGGGCATCGTGATCACCACGCTGACGCCAGGCACCGGTCCCTCGCCCAAGGCGACCGACAAGGTGAAGGTGCACTACCACGGCACGCTGACCGACGGCAGCGTCTTCGACAGCTCGGTGCAGCGCGGCCAGCCGGCCACGTTCCCGCTCAACGGCGTCATCAAGTGCTGGACCGAGGGCGTGCAGCAGATGAAGGCCGGCGGCAAGAGCCGGCTGGTCTGCCCGTCCGAGCTGGCCTATGGCGAGCGGGGTGCGCCGCCGCGGATCAAGCCCGGCGCCACGCTGATCTTCGAGGTCGAGCTGCTCGAGATCGTCGCCGAGTAGCCCGCCCGCGTGCCCGAGCTGCCGGAGGTCGAGACGGCCCGCCGACTCGCCACGCGGGTGGCGGTGGGCCGGCGCATCGTCGACGTGTGGTGCGCAAGCGATCCCATCGTCGTCGAGGGCGTGACGCCGGCGCGCCTGGGCGCCACCCTTCGCGGCCGGCGCGTGCGGGCCGCGCGGCGGCACGGCAAGCACCTCTGGCTCGAGCTGGACCGCCGCCCTTGGCTGCTGATGCACTTCGGCATGACCGGCGGCCTGCACGTTCCAACCCGGCCATCGCTGCGGCTGAAGTCCACGCGCGGCTCGACACCGACCGGATGGCCACCCCGCTTCGTCAAGCTGAGGCTCACCTTCGACGACGGCGGCGAGCTGGCGATGGCCGACGCCCGGCGCCTCGGGCGCATCCGACTGCGCGACGATCCCCGCCGCGAGCCTCCCGTGGCCGATCTCGGCTTCGACGCGCTGCACGAGCTGCCGTCCCCCGCGCGCTTCCTGGCGCTCCTGCGCGAGCGCACCGCCCCGATGAAGGCGCTGCTGCTCGACCAGACCTTCGCCGCCGGCGTCGGCAACTGGATCGCCGACGAAGTCCTCTACCAGGCCCGCATCGCCCCCCGCCGCCCCGCCCACACCCTCACCCCCGCCGAGGCGTCCCTTCTGCGTCACCGCCTCCGCGCCGTGCTCACCACCGCCGTCCGGACGGGCGCCAATAGCGATCGATTCCCACGCGGCTGGCTATTCCATCGACGCTGGGATCACGACCCCCTGGCGAAAACGACGACCGGCGCCCAGATCCGCTGGGACACCATCGCCGGAAGAACAACCGCGTGGGCCCCATCACTTCAGCACTAGGCCGATCAAAACACGCCAGATGCTAGGCGGCGAGGAGTTCCCGACTGAGAGGTTGTGAAGAAATACTGGCCTCCTCGGCCTGGACTCGGCGAGAGTGGGCGCATGTCAGACACCTTGTTCCCCTTGCCGCCGGCCGGGATGGATCGCGATCCAAGCGTGCCGCCCATCCCTCGCGTCGAACGTCCCAACCGAGCTCAGCTCGAACTGCGCCCGGTCGACCTGGACGGCCTGCTGCCCGCCGACCACCGCGCGCGGCTGGTCTGGGACTTCGTCGAGGGCCTCGACCTCTCGCCGTTGTACGCGGCGATCCGTGCCGTCGAGGGGAGCGCCGGCCGACCGGCCATCGACCCGGCCATCCTCACTGCGCTCTGGTTGTACGCCACGCTGGAGGGGGTCGGCAGCGCCCGCGCGCTCGATCGACTCTGTGACCAGCACGATGCTTACCGCTGGCTGGCCGGCGGCGTGTCGGTGAACGACCACACGCTGGCCGACTTCCGCGTCGCGCACGCCGAGGTGGTCGACACTCTGTTGACCCGCAGCGTGGCCACTCTGGTGGCCGAGGGCCTCGTGACGCTGACGCGGGTCGCGCAGGATGGCGTGCGGGTCCGGGCCAGCGCCGGCGCCGCCTCGTTCCGGGGGCGCGAGCGGCTGCAACACTGCCTCGAGGAGGCCGACGCTCAGGTCCGCGCCTTGCGGCAGGAACTCGACGACGATCCCGCCGCCACGTCGCGCCGCCAGGCGGCGGCCCGCAGGCGCGCGGCCCAGGAGCGCGTCGCTCGCGTGCAGCACGCGCTGGCGCAACTGGCCGACGTCGAAGCGCAGCTGCAGAAGGCCAAGGACTCGGCCGCGCGGCGGCGGACCGCTCGGGCCTCCGTGACGGACCCCGAGGCGCGCGTGATGAAGATGGCCGACGGCGGCTTTCGCCCGGCCTTCAATCCCCAACTGGCGGCGGACACCGGCAGCCAGATCATCGTGGGCGTGGCCGTGACGAATGTCGGTAGCGACCTCGGCCAGCTGCCCCCGATGGTCGAGCAATTGCGGCGGCGCTTCGGCCGCCCCCCGGACGAGGTCTTGGTGGACGGCGGCTTCGCGGGCCACGAGGCGCTCGACACGCTCACCGCCGGGGGCTGTGTCGTCTACGCCCCGGTGCCGCAGCCCCGGAAGTCGAACAAGGACCCGGCGGCCCCGCTGCGGGATCCGCACATCCCGCTGCCGGACGATAGCCCCGCCGTCGCGGCGTGGCGCCAACGCATGGGCACGGACGCCGCCAAGACGCTCTACAAGCTGCGGGCCGCCACGGCCGAATGCATCAACGCGATTGCCCGTAACCGCGGGCTGCAGCAGTTTCGAGTCCGCGGCGTCGCCAAAGCCCGCGCCGTGGTGCTGTGGTTCGCCCTCGCGCACAATCTGATGCGCGGCAGCGAGCTCCGCCGCCTCGCCGCCGCGGCGCCATGACACCGTCCCGTCGGGGCATCCCGCACTCCAGGTAGCCGGGCCATCGTCAACCATGAGGCCGGATAGGCAGCCGGTTGGGCCGCTCACGCTGGCCGCCCTCGTGACCTTCGCTGCTGGCTCACTGCGATGCCGGCGGCGATTCATTCACGACCTCTGAGGCGTGGGCCGCCCACGCCGCAGGGAGGGAATGACGAGCCAACGACGCAGATGGCGTGTTTTCATCGGCCTGGCACGCGGCCCGCGACGGCGCGCACTTTACGCGGGGCGGCGAGCCAGATCGCCACCGCCGAGATCACGCTCGCCGCAATCCCGAGATAGAACGCCGTGACGTAACTCCCGCTCCGGTCATAGAGCGCGCCGGCGATCCACGGGCCCAGCGCCGCACCGCTGCTCGACGCCAAGCTGAGGGTGCCGAAGACCTTGCCGTAGTGCTTGCCCTGGAAGATCTCGGCGGGGATGGCGCCGTACACCGCGGCCAAGCCGTAGCCGAGCAGTCCCTGGGCGCCGACCATGACGTACAGCAGCGCGGGCGTGGGCTGCGTGCGCATGGCGAGCAGCGTCACGTAGCAGATCACGAAGCCGCCGCACGACAGCGACCACACCCACTCGCGCCCGATGCGGTCGGACAGGTGGCCGAGCGCGATCTGGCCGGCGATGCCGCCGAACCCGACCAGGCCGAGCGCCCACGCGGCCAGCGCCGGCGCGAAGCCGATCTCGATCAGGTACTTGGTCTGGTGCACCTGCACCGCGTACCACGCGAACAGTCCGCCGAGGAATCCGACCACGATCCACCAGAACCGCGCCGTCCGCACCGCGCGTCCCAGCGTCCACTCGGTCGACGCCCACGCGGGATCCACGACATTGGCGGGATGGCCCCGGCCGCTCGCCTCCGGCGGCGCGGCGTCGCCGTCGGGACGCAGGCCGAGGTCCTCCGGCCGTCGCCGCTGCAGCAGGTTGAGCGGCAGCAGCGTGAGCAGGACGATGGCCGCGGTCGCATAGCACGCCGCCCGCCAGCCGGCGCGCGCGATCATCGCCTGGATCCACGGCAGCATCAGGATGGAGCCCACGCCGACGCCGGAGAACGCGATCCCGATGGCGAGGCCGCGCTTGCGCACGAACCAGTTCGGCAGGAAGAGCGCGTGGCCCGTGTAGCCGCAGGCCAGCGTGCCGCCGGACACGAGGACGCCGAGGGTGAGGTAGAGGTGCCAGGGCGTCCGGATCAGCGGCGCCAGCGCCAGGCCGGCGCCGACGGCGAGCGCGCCGGCGCCGATGACCCAGCGCGGCCCCCGGCGATCCATGACCGCGCCCATCCACGGTGTGAAGATCGTCGAGACCAGAAAGCCGACCGAGAAGGCGCCGGCGGTGAGGCCCCGCTCCCAGCCGAACTCGTCGAGGATCGGCGGGAACAGCAGCGAGAACGCGGTGCGCGCGTTGACGCCGAGGCCCATCGTGACGAAGGCCACGGCGACGACGATCCAGCCGTAGAAGAGCGGCGGGCGCACCGGCGCATTCTACTCGCGCTGGACCGTTCGCGTAGACTGTCAGGCGGTCGGGGGAGGACGATGAGCGCGATCCAGTTCGATCACATCGCGATCGCCGCGCGCCGCATGGCCGATGCGCCCGCGGTGCTCGTGGCGGCACTCGGCGGCGCGCCCACCGGTGATGGCGGACGCTCCGGAGCCTACACGTGGGGGCAATGGGCCTTCGCGGGCGGCGGCCGTCTGGAAATCCTGGAGCCGCGCGGCGACGACGGCTTCCTCCACCGGTTCCTCGCCGCCCGCGGCCCCGGCATCCATCACGTCACGTTCCGGGTGCCCCACCTGGACGAGGCGTGCGAGCGCGCCGTCGCGCATGGATTCCGAATCGTCGGCCACGACGACTCCGATCCGGGCTGGGCCGAGGCGTTCCTGCACCCGAAGGAGGCGCTCGGCATCGTCGGCCAGCTCGTCGAATCACGAGCGACGCCCGACACTCCACGCCCGCCGTTCCGCGCGCCGGCGGGCCCGCCCGATCCGCCGCCGCCGGTCACGATCCTCGGCCTGCGGCTGCGGGCGCGCTCTACCGAGCGCGCCGACACACTGTGGAGCGAGGTGCTGGGTGGCCGTCGCGACGCGTCGGTCGGCGCGCTGGTCTATCGCTGGCCGGGCTCGCCGCTGCGCCTCGCCGTCGACGTGGATGCCGGCGCCGACGAGGGACCGACGGCCGTCGAGTTCGCGAGCGCGCGACCCGTGAGCTTGCCCCAGACGCCGCACCCGCTGCTGGGTACGAGCTTCTGCCGGGTCACCGCGTGAGCGACGACGGCGCCGAGGTCGAGCGCCGAGTCGTCGCCGTCCTCGACGGGCTGGGCGTGCCCTACGAGCTGCAGCCGATCGATCCCGCGTTCGCCGACACCGCGGCCTACTGCGAGCGCTACGGGGTGCCCCTGGAGCACGCGGCCAACACCATCATCGTCGCCTCCAAGAAGGAGCCGCGGCGCTACGCCGCCTGCGTCGTGAAGGCGACCACGCGGCTGGACGTCAACCGCGCGGTCCGCCGGCTGCTGGACGTCGCCAAGGTCTCGTTCGCCTCCGCCGACGAGACGCGCGCGCTCACCGGCATGCTGATCGGCGGCGTCACGGTGTTCGCGCTGCCCGCGGACCTGGCGATCTACGTCGACGACAAGGTGATGACGCTGCCGTGGGCTATTCTCGGCAGCGGCAGCCGCTCGTCGAAGATCCGCGTGTCGCCCGAAGCCCTGCGCCGCCTCCCCGGTGTTCAGGTCGTGCCGATGAGCGTCGAGAGCTAGCCTAGGCGCCTGCCGGAATATCGAGGGGCGTACCGGCTTCGCCGGGGTGCCCCGAGCGTTGGGGGTCTGGGGGCCATGTCGGGGCGCCCGTAGCGAGCGCGGTACAGAGCGACGCCACGGCTCCGCCGGGGCGCACCGAACGATGGG
>Ga0210377_10001655_pt1 | contig 20217 bp, 11 predicted proteins | sample PLM4_65_b1redo_FD_155480 | JGI IMG/M metagenome (GOLD analysis project Ga0210377, IMG submission 155480) | Groundwater sediment microbial communities from an aquifer in East River, Colorado, USA - PLM4_65_b1 redo | ecosystem: Environmental > Terrestrial > Soil > Riparian zone | place: USA: East...
AGCATTAACGCTCTGCGCCAGCAACTACGCCCCGAGGTGAGAGTTCACGGCATCATCACCGAGGGCGGAGTGGCACCCAACATCATCCCGGAGAGAGGGGGATGTTACTTTTATGTGCGGGCTGACGACCTCAAGGAAGTTGAAGAGGTAAAACAGCGGGTTATCGCCTGTGCCCAAGGGGCGGCACTGGCCAGCGGCTGCCGCCTCCAGGTGGAAGAAGATGGGCGTGTGCTGGCCCCGCTCAAGATCAACCGGGCTTTTTCCGCGCTCTACTCAGCGCAGCTTCGTTATTTAGGTCTTGAGGAATCTACCGCGCCTGCCGATAGGAATAAAGGGTCCTCTGACATCGGCAATGTCTCTCAGGTTGTACCGACCATCCACCCCCACGTTCCCCTCGGCAGCGGCCTCCACATTCACAGTGAGGATTTTGCCAGGGCAACGGTTTCAGCCATGGGGAAAGAGGCGGTTCTTGAAGGGGCCAGGACACTGGCATTGACCGCCGCCGCACTGGCCGCCTCCCCAAAAGAGCAACTGAAAATAATCAAGGAATTTAAGACTAATTAAATTATTTTTTTGCCTTGCAGTAAAATTATGGTATATATTTAATGAATTTCAAGAGTTGCTGACAACCTCTAACTTATAATACTTTCATCCTCTGAACGGAACAACACCCATGCAGCGTATTTATCTCCTCTCCGACGCAACGGGGGAAACTGTCGAAAGGGTGGTGCGTGCAGCATTGACCCAGTTCAAGGGTGTTGATGTAAAGCTCCACAGGATGAGCCGTTTAAGGTCTCGTGAGGATATAAGCCTGGCACTCGATGAAGCAGCGAAGCTGCCCGGCGTAATTTTCTACACCCTGGTGGACAATGAGCTTGCACTATACTTGCACAACGAGGCGAATCTTCGTGATCTGGAGGCCATTGACCTGATAACGCCGCTCCTTTTCAAGCTGGCCAACCTCCTCGGGATGCCGCCGCAAAAAGAACCGGGTCTTCTTTATCAGCTCAACACGGAATACTACAAGAGAATGGAGGCGGTGGACTTCACGGTCAAGCAGGACGACGGCCAGGAGCCGAGAAATCTCTGCAAGGCCGACATTGTCCTTGTCGGGGTTTCAAGAACCTCAAAAACACCTCTTTCCATGTATCTTGCCCATAAAGGATACAAGGTGGCTAATGTCCCCCTTGTCCTCGGCATAGAACCGCCCAGTGAACTCTATCAGGTTGAAGAGAGCCGGGTGGTAGGTCTCATCATTGATGCGAAGAGGCTTGTGGATATCCGGAGCGTACGTCTGCGCAACATGCGTCAAAGTCCGCGCGGCAGCTATGCCGATTACCAGCGGGTCGAGGAAGAACTGGATTACTGCCGGAAATTTTACCGGAACCACCCGCAATGGCAGGTGGTTGACGTAACCAATAAATCTGTGGAAGAGTCTGCTGCCGAGATTTTAAAGAGATATGATGCAGGTTTTCCCGAATAAATCCGTTTCTCTGCTTCATGAGAGGGTTTGCGCTGTAAAAAATATTATCACAAGAGAGGGAATCAACATGAAAATTCTGGTAGTGGAAGATGAAAAGAAGGTGTTGAGCTTCATCAAGCGGGGTCTGGAAGAGGAGCATTACGAGGTATTCACGGCAAGTGACGGCGAGGAAGGATTAAAAACAGCGCTTGACCGGTCCTTTGACCTTATCATCCTCGACTGGATGCTCCCCAAACAGGATGGCCTGAGCGTGCTCAAGGAATTACGGGGGCTGAAGAACACGACACCTGTTCTGATGCTGACCGCCAAGGATTCGGTTGAAGACATCGTTGCAGGCCTTGATTCCGGATCGGACGATTATCTAACCAAACCTTTCGCCTTTGCTGAACTTCTTGCCAGGGTCCGGGCACTGCTGCGCAGAAGCGAGCAGGACCGGGGCGCGGAAATCTGCTTCAGCGACCTGCGCCTCGACCCGGTAACTCACAAGGTATGGCGCAAGGACAAGGAGATCGACCTCACTGCCAAGGAATACGGGCTTCTTGAGTACTTCATGCGCAACCCGCACGAAGTATTGACCCGAACCATGATTGCCGAACATGTATGGGACTACACCTTTGACAGTTTTACCAACATCATCGATGTTTACGTAAATTACCTGCGCAAAAAAATCGACCGCGACGCCGACAAAAAGCTCATTCATACTGTCCGGGGGGTTGGTTACATTCTGAAAGAAGAGGATTAATTAGTTGTATTTCAGATCAATCCGCTTCTCTCTGACACTCTGGTACTCGGTAACATTGGCCGTTATCCTCCTGCTGTTCAGTACTTTTCTCTATCTGACCATCAGGAGCCGGCTTTATGCAGAAGTCGACAGGGGACTGCTGGCCATTGCCGAAGCAGTGGCCAGCCCTACCCTCGAACCATTTCGTAATTCGGCTCCATCAGTGCTGGATCAGGTGCTGGAGGATTTTATCGGCCCAAAGATTGCCGGTAAATTCGTCCAGTTATCCGACTCCGGCGGCAGAGCTTTTTCCCATTCAAAAAACCTCCAGCAGTTCACGCTTCCTTTGAGCAAGTCCGCAGTTCAGGCTGCCGACAGCGGCAACATTACCTATCAAACCCACAAAGGACTTCAGCGCTACCCTATTCGGAGCGTTATCTTCCCGGTCATGGCAAATGCCCGGCTGAACCAAATCGTCCAGGTGGGAACCACGCTCGATGATGCTACGGAAACCCTCGATAAGATACTTTTAATCATGGCCGTTTCCATCCCGTTATCTCTCCTCTTTGCCTGGTATGGCGGCTGGTTTCTCGCCGGCCGCGCCCTGAGACCTGTCGATATTATCACGAAGAGCGCCCAAAAAATAAGTGCAGAGAACCTGAGCCAGCGGTTGGAGATTGTAAACCCCAATGACGAGATAGGAAAACTTGCTGAAACCTTCAACCGTACCCTTGGTCGGCTGGAAAATGCCTTTATCCGTACAAAACGTTTTTCTGCTGACGTTTCCCATGAATTGCGCACCCCACTCACCATTCTCCGCGGGGAAACGGAACTTGGGCTCCGCTGGAGCGGTGACCCTGATGAGTTCAAGAAAATCCTGGGGAGTAACCTGGAAGAAATCAACAGGATGTCCGAGATAATAGGCTATCTCCTCGACTTATCCCGAGCCGAAGAGGATAGCCTCTCTCTGCACCTTCAGCAACTGGAGCTGAAAGAACTGCTCCAGGACCTTGTCCAGCAGATCTGGTTACTTGCGGAGGAAAAGGGGATAAAGTTGTTCTTCACCGCTAGCGACCCTGTTTATGTTTCAGCAGACAGTAACAGACTGAGACAGATATTTCTCAATCTTCTGGATAATGCCTTTAAATTCACCCCTGTGGGGGGTGAAATCCGCCTCATCCTTGAGCATGAGCCACCTTGGGCCAAGGTTTCAGTGATCGACAGCGGCCCGGGAATCCCGGAATATGACCTGCCGTACATTTTTGACCGGTTCTATCGCGTAGACAAGGCAAGAAATCGTAAGGACGGAGGCTCCGGACTGGGGCTCTCTCTCGTAAAATCCCTCAGCGAAGCCCACGGCGGGAGAGTCGAACTGCGAAGCACCCTCGGAGTCGGGAGCGTCTTCACCGTCTACTTGCCAATAATTACTTCATGAACACGTTCAATAATCGCCATCTTGACAAGCGATGGTTCCGTTATTATCTTTACTGGGACTTTTTCTTTAGGAGGCATCCATGCGCAAACAAGCTGCACGAATTATGGCGTTCTTACTCTGCTGCATAACGTTGTCTGCCCTGTATGGCGAACCCACTTTTGCGAAGGCGCTCATCCCGGATTTTGTCGAACTGGCAAAGAAACTGAAGCCGATGGTGGTGAATATCAGCACGGCAAAGACGATAACGCCGCAACGACCTTATCAGCGCCCCTTCGGCTCCCCTTACGGCAACGATCCTTTTCAGGAGTTCTTTGACCGCTTTTTTGACGCACCACAGCAACACCCGTTCAAACAGAGGAGTCTCGGCTCCGGTTTCATCATCAGCGATGAGGGTTATATCCTGACCAATAACCATGTGGTTTCCGGCGCGGATGAAATAAAGGTGAAGCTTTCCGACGGCCGTGAATTCAAGGGTGACATCAAGGGCTTCGATGTAAAGCTAGATCTTGCCCTGATCAAGATCACCGCTAAGGACCATCTCCCGCTGGCAACCCTGGGCGACAGCGACACTATTGAAATAGGTGAATGGGTAATGGCGATAGGCAACCCGTTTGGCCTGGCGCAGACGGTTACGGCCGGAATCATCAGCGCCCAGGGAAGGGTGATCGGCAGCGGACCATACGATGATTTCATCCAGACCGACGCCTCGATCAACCCCGGCAACTCGGGCGGTCCCCTCTTCAACACCAAAGGAGAAGTGATCGGGATAAATACGGCCATCGTTGCCGGTGGCCAGGGGATTGGCTTTGCCATCCCGATTAACATGGCCAAGAACATTATCCCCCAGTTGAAAGAAAAGGGTAAGGTCACGAGGGGATGGCTCGGCGTTTCCATCCAGCCCATCACCCCGGAGCTTTCCCAGTCGTTCGGCCTTGAAGGGGAAAAGGGGGCGCTGGTTTCCGAGATTGTCAAGGAGAGCCCCGCAGAAAAGGCCGGCATTAAAACCGGCGACATCATTCTTGAATTTAACGGTAAGGTGATCCACGAAATGAACGAACTGCCACGACTGGTAGCTGCAACCCCGGTCGGGAAGAAGGTTTCGGTCAAGGTGTTGCGCGAAGGGAAAACAGAAGAGATCTTCATAACCGTTGAACGGCTCAAGGATGGAGACGATGGTGGTCAACCGGCAATGGTTCAGGACGGTCTGGGAATGAGCGTCAGGGAGCTGACTAAGGAAGTGGCGTCTAAGCTTGGCATCAAGGAGCAGAAAGGTGTCGTCGTTACCGAGCTCAAACCCGGCAGCCCCGCCGAACAGGCGGGAATCGCCAAGGGCGACATCATCAGGGAGATCAACAGCGCCACGATCAGCAGTATTGATGATTATGAAAAGGCGGTTTCACGACATAAAAAGGGGGGGATAATGCGACTCCTGCTGCGCAGGGGTGACAGCTCTCTCTTCGTAGCCTTCAAGGTGGAATAGCATCCCCTATGCGGGAGAGCACCCGTCATCCCATACAAGATCACACAAAGACCCCGACTCTGCAAGTCGGGGTCTTTGTGTCTGCAGCCAAACAGAAATCATGTCCCTTTTCTAATTCGTTCACCTCAAGTTTCTCTAAGGCCGAACCATGCGCGGCCATGCCCTTCCAATGACGACCATACCGAGTTGCAATCAAAATGAGTTCTAGGCGGCGAGGAAGGCGTACCGTTGAGGAGCCCCTGGCGAAGCCAACAACATAATCGTTTGATTGCGACTTGGTATAAAGGGTCGTATTGACCTGAAGCTAATCCAAGGTAAGCAGCCCGTTCCACTTCTTCAGGTTAACCGGGTTAATACTGTGAAGGTCTACTAAAATTACGCCAATATCTATCAAAGTGTTGTGCCGGCCTGTTAAGGTCTCCGGTAACAGACAGGAACGAATCTCCAGCGGGATAAAACTACATGCTACATCAGCAAAAAGCCCCGGTTCCGCTTGGAACCGGGGCTTTTTGCGTCAGAAAAACTGGCCTGCTAGAGCGAGCTGTGGCAGCTTACACAGGATGTAGTGCCGCCGGTATCTCCCCACTTGACCGTTTTGCCGTTGTGGCAGGAGATGTTGGAGCAGGTCTTGGTGGCGCCATTCCACTGGGTTGCGGTGGTGAAGGTCTTGAAGGCGTCGTCGTATGCGCCGGCAGCCTTGTACCCCACCTGGCGCGACCAGATGGTGGCATCGTAGCTGACTCCCCTGAGCTGGGCCTTGGACTTGACCCTGATTGAGGCGAATGCAACGTCAACGTTTCCGGAGACATGGAAGCGCTTGTCGGCAATCAGCTCTGCCGGGTTCTTCGGCAGGGCGTTGTGACAGGAAATACATGATTTGTTCTTGTCGTTGGCACTGCTGGTAACCGTCTTGTTATGACAGATGTTGCAGTTGATTGTTGTTGATGTGCCGGCATTGCCGTGGCTGCCGGTCGTGGTGTTGCCGGCCGGAGCGAGCCCTGCACTCCCTGTGAAAATCTTGCTCGTGTGAATGCCCCTCAGGTGGCCGCCACTGACGTTGGCAAAGCCCAGGAAGTTCTTGCTGTAATGGGCCGGCGAGCCGGACTGGTTGACCGGATCGTTGGCGTTTGGCGAGTTGCCGTGGCACATGGCGCACTTGTCGCCGGTGTAGGCGGGGCCGTACCAGTCAGGTGTTATCATGTACTGCAGGTTTGCGGCGTAGCCGTTGCTGTGGCAGTAAGCGGCTGAGCAGCGCACGCTCACCTTGGTGGTGCCGTAGATGCCGGAAGGTCCGTTGCCGGCGGCAAGGCCGTCCGCAGTGGCATTGTTCCTGGCGCGCAGGCTACCCACATTTCCGCCACCGCCGGTATTGGTAGCGTTGAGCGTGACGTTCACGCTGCCGTTGGCGTGGTTATTGAGCGGATCAAGGGGGTGACAGTTGGAGCAGCCGAAGTCGTAGGCTCCAGCTGTCGAACGATTGGCTGTGTAGTTGTAGAAGGTCGGCGCGGCGCTGATATGCTTGCCGTGGGCGCCGTTCGCCTGAAGTGTCGCCAACGGATGGCAGCTGACACAGGCAAGACTCGCCCCGCCCCAGGTGGCCGAGCCGTTGTAGTGGCAGGCGATGTTGGAGCAGGTTCCGTAGCCGTCGCTGCCTGCTGCCGTACGCGCCTGGGTATAGGTTGTGCCGGCGCCGGCGCCGCTGAAAGTGACGTCGATGTAGCCGTCGGCATGCTTCGTTGTGTCGTGACCGGCACCGCTGTGGCAGGTGGCGCAGAGATAACTTGCCGTATGCTTCAAATGGGTGCCGCTGCCGCTAGTGGTCATGTCGGTATGGCAGGCGCTGCAAGCGAGCGCCGCCGCGTTGCCCCATGCCGGGGTAGTCTTGTACGAGGTGGGCACGCCGCTGCCGTTGGCGCCCTGGACGTTACTGTGGCAGTAAGAGGCGGAACAGGAGCCGTAAGCGCCCGACCCTGCCTGATGACTCCCCGCGGTATAGCTGGTCCCTGCGGCGCCACCGCTGAAGGAGATGTCGATGCTGTGGTCGGCATGCTTCGCCGTTGTGCTGCCGGCAGCGTTGTGGCAGCTGTTGCAGCTGTAACCCTGGGTTCTTGCATGCCTCGGGTGGGAACCGGTGCCGCTGGCGTCGCTGGCCATATCCTTGTGGCAGGCTGCGCAGCCTAGCGGTGCCGCCACGCCCCACTGCTGGGTGATGTAAGCGGAAGGCGCGCCTATCCCGCCGGCACCTTGAACGTTCGAGTGGCAGTAGAGATTGCTGCATGAGGAAAAGACCGCACTCGGCCCAATGTTGCCGGTGCCGCCGCTGGAGAGGTTGTTGTAGGTTGCAAGCGGTCCGATGCGGGAATCGGAACGCTTGAGGCTCCATTCGACGCTGCCATTGACATGGTAGTTGTTCACCTTGACGCCGTGGCACACGTCGCAGCTGAGGCCGAGGCTGGTACCGCCCGAGAGGGCGTGCCGTGCGTGGGACCCTGCCGTGGGCGCGCTGGTGGTGGAGACGCCGTGGCATGTGCCGCAGGTAACCTCTGCAGCCCCGAACTCCCAGCCGGGCACTATGTTTGTCCCGCCGCCTATGACCGGTTTGGTGGCGGTGCCGCCGCCATGGCAGTAAACGCTGGCGCAGGTGTTCTGGTCCGCTGCGTTGTTGGTGCGTCGCACCGTTGTCCCTGCGCTGGAGGAGACATAGACGTTGTTGGTCAGGGTGGAGTAACCATAGAAAGTCCCGCTCGTCACCTTGCCGCCGTAGGCGTTGAACCCCATCTGGAGGGTGTTGCTCGGCATCTGTGACGTGTAGCCGTTATGACAGGCGTAACAATTGTTAGCTATAGCCGGGTTCAAAAGATGGGCATTGTGGCCACCCGCATTAGCCGGGCTCAATGCGTTGAGCGCAGGTATTGTCAGCCCTGCCGTGTCGATGGGTGGATTGCCGTGGCATGAAACGCAGCCGCCGTCTATCGTCCCGTTGACGTGGAGTGAGGGATCGATAAAGCCGGTGCCGGCAAGGTTGACGTTGTTGTGGCAGCTGTTGCAGTCGGTCGGCAGCTTGTTGTAATGGGTGTAGCCGGCAGTTGGTGCCGCTGGAGGATAGCTGTGGCACCGGGTGCAGTCGTTGCTCGCGACCCCGGTGAGGAACGGCTGGTCCCATTTCGGTGTTGCCGGAGTGCCGAGGGTGCCGCCGTCAACAACGACGGAGCCGTAGACACCGGTCCCCTGGTTGGAGGGCATCCCGGCACCGTGGCACCAGGTGTTGCTGCACTGGCCGGTAGTAGAGTTATAGGCGGGGAGACTCGTGTAACCGTAGAAGGTCCCGGCTTTTGCTACGGCGCTGAAGGTTATCTCCGCCGGGAGTGGGGTATCGAGGTGTCCCGGCGAATAGGGGCCGGCCGGTTTGATGTGGCACTGGGCGCAGTCAGGCGCCGTGGTGTAGTTGTAGGGGGCGGATTTGATGTGCTGGTCATGGGCTCCGACGTACTTGTCCGTTTTCAGGGTGGTGCTTCCCGGCCCGGCCGTGCCATAAAAGGCTGCTGTCGTGGCTGAACCGTGACACTTGTCGCAGAGGGGGAGCGCCGTGGGCGGCCCCCAGGTAGTGGTCTGCCTGCCATGGCAGTCGCTGTTCGAGCAGTTTCCGTAACCGTTGCCGGGAGGGTTGCTCCCCGCCTGCGAATAGACGGTATTCGCGCCGACACCGCTGAAGACCACGTCTATGTTGGTGTTGGCGTGGTTGTTCGGGTTTGTCGTACCGCCGCTGCTGTGGCAGATCCGGCAGTCAAAGAGAGTGTCCGGATTCTGGGCATGCTGGACATGGCCGCCGGTGGCAGCGGGATCACTGTACATGTCCCGGTGACAGGAGCCGCAAACCTGAGGTGCGTCTCCCCAGGTGGGTGAACCGTAGGAGGTTGGCCCGCCGGTGCCGAGCGCCGGGTTCGTCGCGCCCTGGACACTGCTGTGGCAGTAGACGAGGCTGCAATTGCCGTAGCTGAAGGAGCTGGTCGGTGCAGGTGCTCCGGTAGTGCCTACGGTGCTCCCTTTATACGTTGCGGATGGCGATACTGCCGACAGATTCCATTCGACCTGGCCGTTGCCATGGTTGGCTGCAGACGGACCGTGGCAGGTGGCACAGGGGATGTTATTGTTTGCCCCGGAGCCGCCGGCATGTTTGACATGGCTCCCCGCTGTCGGCGGGTTTAGGCCGGTCGCATCGTGACAGGTACCGCACGCAGCCTGGCTCGCGCCAATCCAGGATGGAGGATTGCTGGTGGCGTTGGCGGAACCGCCACCGCCCGGCCAGCCATGGCAATAAATGTTGCAGGTGGTGGTATTGGGTGCCGTTGCCAGGGTTGTGCCGGCCGAGGTGGTCCAGCGGTAAAAGGTATTCAGGTTGCTGTTGCCGGTAAAGGTACCGGTCGTCACACTGCCGTTGAAGCCGGGATAATTAGTATTATTAACGGCAAAACCAATGGTCATGTAGTTGTCAACAACAGAATAGCTGCTGTGGCAGGTTGTACATGTCATCAGCAAAACGTTGTGCCGATCATGGGCGCCGGCATTGGTGGCTGTGGTCCCAAGGGCGTTACTCGGAGGGTATGCGAGGCCGCCGACCGTAGTCGGGGGATCGCCATGGCAGTCGTCGCACTGGGCGCCACCCACGAATCCAAAGCCGCCATTGTGGGGATGGCATTTCATGCAGTCGCTGCTCGGGCTGTGATCGAGGTTGGCGATCTTGCTGGTGCTGTACTGGTGGAACCTGGTGCGGTGGTGGCAAACCTCGCAAATATTCTGGGAAGTCGTCCCGGGGCGGTGGTCATTGCCGAAGACCCCGGAAGTTACGGCAGCCGGGGCTGAAATGGCAGAAAAGACGACCGGCCTGGCTCCCGTCGGTGAGGCAACGGAAGTGCTGACTTTTTTGATGTTTGTCGTGTATTTTGCATGGCAGGTGTTGCAGTCATAAGCTGTTCCCCAGTCGCCATAACTTTTTACACCGATATTGATGCTGTTGTGCAGCATCTTCGCCAGGCTGTTGACGGAAGTCTGCACCGGTGCGGGTGCATCCTTCGTCGGGTTGGTGGGGCTGGTCACCCGCACTATAAATGAATTGAGCGCCCCCTGAGCGGCATCCGCCTTGGCGGTTACCGTGAGTGTTGTCCCACCGCCGCCACCGTTGGCGGCCGCGGTCAGGCTGGCAGGGGAGAACGTGGACGGCGTGATAAAGTCCGTACTGTTCTCCGCGCCGACTATGGCGAAGGTAAAGGTGGCGTCCGGGCAGAATCCGGCGTCGTTGTTGGTGACAGTTACCTGGTACTGGGCCGCATCGCCCGGTTTCACATACTTTGAATAGGGGGAGACGAGAACCGTCGGCGTCTGGTTGCAGGCGACCGTCAACTTCGCTTTGGCTGCCGCGGTTGTCCCGGCACTGGTGTTGTTGACCACGTCAGAGGCGCAGACACGATAGGCGTAGATCTGGTCTTCTGCCAGGCCGCTGTCGATGAAGCTTGTGAGCGGCCCCGAGTACGCGATGGTGCTGCCGCCGCTGCCTGAACAGTCAACCGGTGCCGGCGCATTGACCGGCCCCCTGGCAAGCGTGTAGGCCGCCGGTCTCAGGCCATTCGAATCACTGGCCGCGGTCCAGCTGAGATTGATCGCGCCGGGGGTCGTGCCGCTTGTTGCGGCACTGAGGACGGGGTCTGTCGGCGGCTGGGCGTCCATGCTTATGGTGCTGCTCGTGCTGTCCGCGACAATCAGGCCGTTGCTGGTCTGCAGATGCGTGACGGCGGTGACAAGGCCGGACACGTTAAAGGTGGTGGTGGTGGGAAGGTTGGCCTTCGAGGCGATCTGGACGTAGCATTCGGTAATGGCTTGAGTGGCTGCAAGGCCGGAGGTGCTCACCCGCCAGTCATCGCCTGAGGTCGGCGCGGTCAGGGAGCCGTAGACAATCGTCCCTGTCGCCCGATCGACGATATCCACCGATGCGACCCGTGCCGATATCCCGGCGGGAAGCAGTGAAACGGTTACGGTGTTGACGACGTCGTTTGCGCCGCCGTCCACTTTGAGGCCGAAGGCGTCCATGTTGACAGGCGCCCCTCCTGCGGGGGTGACGAGACTGGCGGGCTCGGAGCTGCCGTTTGTCACCGTTGTGGTGGCGATTGTCGTCAGGGTGGCGGAGGAGCTGTCGCCGTTGAAATCAAGGGTCGCCCCACCCAGCGCCGTTACCGTGCCGGTCAGTTTGCTGTTTATTGTCGGTGCTGCAGCGATGTCGTAGGCGATGAGGTAATTCTTGTAGGTGGAACCAATTACCTCGTTGAGTCCGCTGATGACGGCGGTGTTGCCGGTGAAGGTGCCGCTGCCGATCTGTACGTCGGACGGGTCGAGCACGCCGGTCGTGCCGTTGTCTGCGTAGAGCTTTACCAGCCCCACGTTCGAGCTGTTCGTCGTGGCATTTCCCTTAACCGTGATGCTCGTGACTGTATTTGCGGCTCGGGGGGAGGTAAGGGCGAAGCTGTCCACCACGTTGTCAGAGGAGGAGGCAAGGACCAATGAATTGGGTATGTTCTGGCCGTCGCTGACGGAAACGCCGTTGCTCACGGCCGCCGTTTCCTCGACGTTCAGCTGGGCGGCGATTGCGCCACCGAGGACGATTCGGCAGCCGGATTTGCTCACCCCGATCTGGAGTCCGAGACGGGAGCCGGCCGGGACATCGGTGAAGTCCTGACCGGCCAGCGAGAGGGTTGTGGTTGTGGCCGCCGTCGGTGCAATGGTGGCTGAAATGGGGGCGTTCACCCGTGTCCCGTCCGCTTCCACATAGAACATGGTTACGGTGAAGACCGGGACCGTCGTGTAACTGGAGGCTGAAGCCCTGAACCTGAAGGAGATCCCCTTGACCAGGCTCATCGTCGTCGCGTAACCGGATACCCCGTTGAAGTAAAGGGTGACGAATTTGGGATTCGCCTCGCTGGATGCGTGATACCTGGTGGTGGTACTGGTGCATGAATGGCCGGGATAGTTCAAGAGACCGACATTGCTGACGCCGATGGCGTCGGTGACGTTTGAGGCGCTGACGCAGGCTGAGTTAGTCGCTGACGGACCTCCTGCCTCAGGGACGAGCAGTGTCGTGCCCGAGTCCCAGTCCGCGGCATACCCCTTTGCCAGAGCGGCGCCGGTCCCGTTGATGGTCGGCTGACTTGAGGAGACTGTTGTGACCGGATTCACCGTCAGGCCGTTTGTTACGGTGAAGTAAGAGGCGTCGGCTATCCTGGAGCCTACGGTCGTTGCGGTGGCGGCAGTTGCGGAGACGTCATAGATGATGAAGTATCGCTGCGGGGTGGAGGTTAGTGTCTGCGGGGTTAACAGGGTGTAGCCGGAGCCGGTTGCCTGGGAGAAGCTGTACGGCCCGCCAATCTTTGTATCCGTCCCTATGTCGAAAGCGCCGTTGCCGTTCGCATCCTGATAGATGTCGAAGGTGACGTCGCCAAGGTTGGGATTGGAGCCGATCTTGTCCAGCTTGCCGCCGGTCCAGTTGGTTGCTGCGTTGGCATACATGTCGAACTTCATCATCGCCACGCCCTGCTCGCCCTGGAGTAAGGAGGCGAGTCCGCCGCCGTTGTAGTCGACGAGGTTGGTGACGGTCACCGAGTTTGCGGCTGTTGCTGCCTCTGCCACGGACATGAAGGAGTAGCCCCCTCCGGTGCTCCCCCAGTAGAACCGAGCCGATGAGTTGGTGCTGGTCATCCGGCAGGAAATGACGGCCTTCAGCCTGTGTCCCGCAACTATGTCCTTGGCTGCGGGGGCGGTGAAGGTGAGCGCCTTTGCCGCCGGGGTGTTCGGATGGGATTCGTCCGTCCCGGTGGTGGACCAGAGAAGGGTGCCGTTTCCTGCCGTACCGGCCGGGTCGTAGTCGTAAATGTCCGCTTTCCAGTAGATGGGGTTGGAGGTGGCGTTCCCGTCGCGGGTGCCGATGGTGATCGCCGGGGAGGAGATGGTCTGGTTCGAGCCGTAGGCCGGGCCGTAGACATTCTGCATCACCTGCCAGTTGGTATTGGCGGCGGCGGTGACGTACCGCGAGGTGTTGTAGGTACCGGCCGTCATGGAGATCTTGCCGTTCAGGGTAGCGGTGGTGTTGGTGGACCCGTCCGCCCCGAGGTTCACGGCAGTCCCGTCCAGGGTGAAGTAGTATTTGTTGGTCGCTGAATCGGTAATGAACGGTTTCAGCACGAAAACACTCACCAGAACGGTGAATACGGCAACCAGGCAGAACTTGACCCGTGGATGCATCCGCCTGATCTTTTTTGCTATTACCTTTCCCATTTGAACCCTCTCTCTATTTTCTAAAGTACATCAAAAGTATCATTTCTTTTATTTGTAATTGGAAAGAACTTTCCTGCTCTTGGATAGTGCGTTGTTTCCATTACGCACAGTATGGGTACTAACTGGTGACACAAATGCATCAACGTCATCAGCCAAATGGCCGGGCTGCTGTTCCCCTGCTACATATATAGAATGACGTTATTATTGCGGTATACAGACCCTGGACTACCTGGTTTTCCGCTTTTAATGAAAGCAGTTTCCATGCCATATTTGGACCAAGCCCAGCTTCCTTATCCTATCCATGGGATTTTCCGTGTCTCATTAGAAATCAGGACAATGCGAAACACCTTTACACATTACTAGAGTATCTAAGCCTACCCAATTCACTAATTAACTCTATTTTAACCAGCAAAAGCCGAGTCCGGCCAAATACCCAACATTGCAAAAAGCTAATCGCCCTTTCACCGCCCAGCAGCCAACGCGTCACGGCAGAGACAAGACAGTTCGCTGATGCAACCTCCAAAACAGAGCAAAGAGTTCAGCAAAACACGCCAGACAGGCCCGGTAACCGACTACCGGGGGTACAGAATTAAATAACGCTAAATGTATAGTTATTTACATCTTTTTTGCTCTATGCCATTATCCTCATGAAAGGAACAGGCTCCGCAATGGCCGCATTTTTTTTAATAACTAACGCAACTACAAAAAGGAAACGGCTCATTGCCCTTGCCGTCATAGGCCTGCCGCTGTTGTTTCTGTTTTTTGCAATCCACTTCGACTTCTCATCCGAACTAGAAGGAATATATATCCTCAAATGTGACCGTGGCAGGCTGTTCGACGTCCACTCTGACCTCCTGCTCGGCGATGAAAACAGATTGCTGGCGAAAGTGGAGTTTGAACCCTTTTACCGGTTCTTTCATGGCGGAAAGAAACGGGCAGACAGGCCCCACCTCAACTACCATTGGAATGAAAGAAAAGGCTGCGGCTACATTTTCAATGATTCTGGCGACGGCAAGGAATTGTTGACCTGCTTCAGCAGGTATGTTGACAGCCAGGGAAAGGTGCCGAAAGGTCTTTTTGTCGGCGGTGGCCTGCCCTATGCAATGCATGAGGACATCAAGCTTACCATGAGCGCGACCGGCATGGCCCACTTCAACGGCAAGGAGTGGCACCACCTCTGGTGCAATGTCAACGAAACCATCGCCGCAGGTCCTGAAGGCAATCATGACCCTTCCTCCTGGACATTCCTCGGCAGCAAGGTGCTCCATTCAAGCGACACGAAACTTGTTTTAAGAAGCAGCCATGAACTCCCGATCGGCAATACGACTTTTCGTATCGACCGGTACGCTATTTTCCGCGCCGGGGAAAATTATTTCACCCTGGTGATTAAAATAGCCAATGCGGGAAGGCTTCCTACCAGTTATTATTATGTCTATGGCGATGAGCCGTGGGTTGGGGAATTCGGCAGCTCCGGGGGGAATGTGGGGTGGACCAAGGATAAACTGCATTACTACGAGGGGGCTATAGACCCGCGGAGTTACTCGTATGCGGGCATGTATGACATCGGCAATCCCGTGATACTGGGCGAGAAGGGGCGATATACCGGGGTGGCGAACTTCATCGAATGGCTGGGTGACGTCAAACCTGCCGTCGTTTACTTCTCCAACAAGGAAGGTAAATTTGCCGAGGAAAGTGAACGGGTGCCGCTGTACAGCAAAGACAACCGGGTAATATTCCTGCAATGGGGACCACGCCCGCTAATGCCGGGGCAAGTAGAACTCCTGGTAATGGCCATCGGCATGGCAGACAATGACCCGAAGTCAGGCTTGCCGGTAAAACCGGACGTACGGCTTGATCCTGCTGACGTTAAGTTTCTTGACCAAGACTAAACGCTATATATGCTCCATTGAACATAAAAAAGGCCGTGATCCACGGCCTTTTTCCATTATTACCAGCCTATAACGCGCGGAAGAGCTTACTCAGGGGATTGGCGCAATTGATCGGGGCGCGCTGCCCGTCTCCCCTCTAACGTTCTTGATAAGTGCCTTTACCTCAGGCGGCATCTCCTTTCCATCCTTCATCATGGCCCGCATCTGCCCGGCAAGGTAGGAATTGTTCAGGAGGATATCGAACACTGACAGCATGAATTCCCGCTTCCAGGGCGTGAGTTTGTCGAGGTTCTGAAACTTGTACATATAAAATTTCTGAGCGGCCCTTCCCAGCTCCAGTTCAAGCTCCTCGACCGTCATATTGGTCGGCTTGATGACCGGCTCCACCAGGTTGTATTTCCGGTAATCCTTGGTCACCACGTACTGCTCCAGCTCAGGATAGAGATCAGCGTAAGGCCAGGGGGCAATGGCGAGGAAAAATGCCATGTCAGGGTTGTAGTGCTTTGCCAGTTCGATAGTGGCGGCAATGGATTCCAGAGTGTCATCCGGCATGCCGAGCACAAAGGATGTCTCGGAGACGATATCCGCATTATTGATTAAATCAATGGCCAGTTTGGACTGCTCAACCTTGGTATCCTTCTTGAACAGGTCCAGGGTCTCCTGGGAGCCGGCCTCTACCCCCACGTAGATATGCTCCACCCCTGCCTCGCGGTACTTGCCCATGATGTCGGCATCGCGGAGGATATCGTCAACGCGTGTCTCCATGAGCAGTTTGACGCCAACCTTGCGCTCAATCATTAGATCGAGGATTTTTACCCAGCGGTCACGATCAAAGGTGGGGAGCTCGTCGGCAAGCATTGCCACTTCAACCCCGTACTTTTTATTCAGCATCTCCAGTTCGGCAACGAAATTCTCGGCGCTCCGGGCGCGCCAGGTCTGGGCCCAGAACAGCTGCTGGGAGCAGAAGGAGCATTTCTGCTGACAGCCCCGGGAGGATGAGACAATGGCGAGCCGGGCGTTGTTCTTGGCCCGGTAGGAGTAAATCGGCCATTCAACCAGATCCCAGGCAGTAGGAAGTGCATCCAGATCCTGAATAAAGGCAGCCTTGGGCGTAGCCACCACGGCGCCATCCCGGCAGAATGCCAACCCCGGGACTGTGGCCGGATCGCCGCCGGCGTTCAGGCAGTCGAGCAGGGACGGCAGGGTCGTCTCCCCTTCGCCGCGAACAATAAAATCGATCGAGTCGTGCTCTGCAGTAAGCATCTCTTCATAGCAAAAGGTAGCATGGACGTTGCCATGTACAGTGACGACCTGCGGATTTATCTTCTTGGCAAGGCGAGTAAGCTCAATGGCATGGACGATTGAGGCGGTATAGGCCGTAGTCGCGACCACGTCGGGATTGAACGCCTCGATGCGCTTCTGGATTTCCGGCCATTTGTGCCAGAGCGACATGGCATCGTAGTAATCAACCTCATACCCTGCGGCCCTGAGGGCTCCTGCAATATAGACAAAACCGACGTTCAGCCAGGTCCCGGCCGACTCTACGACACCTGAATGATAGGGTGGGGTGATGAGAGCTACACGTTTTAAAGTCATCAAATGCTCCATGAATATGCTGAAAAGAGATTGAAGCAATAATCTAGCCGTTGGACACTATTTGGGCAAAAACGTGCTTATTTTATCGAATTACATCAGTTTTGTCTTTAATAATATGCACTAATTCTGCCGAATATCTAAGTAAAATGACCACATTGGCTAAAAAGCGCAGTAGAATTGTTAAGACAGGAATCCGGAGCACGGAACGGTGATCAATGGAAGGTCATGCCGTAGACAAACCAATAGCCGGCACCGAAGGCGATAAAGAGGACGATATGCTTGGTAAGCAGCATGTGACGGCGCACATCTTCAGCGTCCGGTCCATAATAGTTATCTACGTAAGTAAATGTACGGCCGGTTCCGGTAGCGATAATTACCACGAGTGCAACAATACTCTGCCAGAAAAAGTTGCGCTCAAGTTTGTTCAAAATAGGAGTTACCGCCGGATACTTTCCTTGCATGTCATGAAGCATCGCAATGGCTATGATGGCCGCCAGCCAATACCCGGCGGTAAAGTCATGAATAAAACCGTTAAAAACGGTGAGGGATTTTTTTAGGTTCACGGTGGGTCTCTCGGAAACACATTACCAGGATGCGCAGGCCATTTGAGAATCGTGGCATCAGAATGGAAGCAATTGTCTCATAAATCAGAATATCTTACAATACAGCTTTTCATTGCCGGACCAGCCCACCTCCGTTTAATCCGGTGACCGCCCGTTTCACACGCAAACAACTTTACATACTAGCGAGAACGGATATATATTTACTTAATGAGAGAAATCGCCACAGCTTCTCCCCCTTTGGTTAATCCGGGAACCCATGCACAAACCAACCTTACCACTCTTAACCGCCAAACGTCGCAGCTTCGCTGCACTCTTGGCGCTCGTTTTGTCGCTCGTTTTCTTCTGTGCAACGACCCGGTTCGACTTTGATGGCCCGCTTGAAGGAATTTATCTGCTAAAGGGGGAGAAAGGCCACTTTTTCGAACTGAAATACGATATTCTCCTCGGCGAATACCAACGGCTGATCGGCAAGGTTGAATTCGAGGCGCTCTACGCCCGTTGGCGCAGTGAGAAGGATGTCGATAAAGGCAAGCCGTATCTCAAGTACCAGTGGCACGAAAAGGCCGGGCGCGGCTACTTCATCACCTTTTTCCCCAATGGCAGCAAATTCCTCGCCTGCTTTGGCCGCTTTGTCGACGATGGTAACAAGCCCGTCAAGGGACTCTTTGTCGGCGGCGGCCTCCCCTATTCCCACTACGAAAACGCCGAACTGAAGATGAATGAGACCGGGGTCGCTTTTTACAACGGCAAAGAGTGGCACCACCTCTGGTGTACCGCCAACGAAGCGATTTTTCCCGCGTCAGATCCCAGAATCCAGATTCCACCGAGCAGCTGGGAGTTCCTCGGCAGCAAAGTTATCTTCGCCTCCCAGTACCAACTAATAATAAAGAGCAGCCACCTGGTCCGACTCGATGCTATTCCGGTAAGAGTTGACCGCTACATCATCTACCATGCCGGCGACCGCTTCTTCACCCTGGTAAACCGCTTGACCAATGTCGGAAATACTTTGGTTTCCTACTGTTACGCCTACGGCGACGAACCCTGGGTGGGTGATTTCGGCACCGCCGTCGGCAATGTGGGGTGGACCCGGGACCTGCTCTATTACTATGAGAGCCACATCGACCTCACCAAGTACTCCTACGCCGGAATGTATGATTTCGGCAATCCCGTCATCAGAGAAAACCCGGGCAGTTTTACCGGTTTGGCCAATTTCATCGAATGGCAGGGGGATGTTCTTCCCAATTTAGCTTACTTTTCCAACCGGATTGGCGTGGATCCTTCAGATGGGGCTTTGATTCCATTGTCTGACAAATCAAACAGGGTACTGATGCTGCAGTGGGCCTCCCGAAAACTCTTGCCGGGCCAGGCAGAAAAGATGGTATTGGCCATTGGCATGGCGGATAATGACTCCAAAACCGGTTTCCCACACAAGCCGTTAGTCCGGCTCGACAGATCGGAACTCGATTTTCTCCTAACACAGTAGGGCTTTCATAAGTGGGGGAAGGCCGGAGAACCTGAGGATTTCTTGGACTGCCGACAGAATAAAGGGAGGAGAGATCAATTGACAGGAGAGTTGACAGAAACATATCATTTAAGACAGTCTATTCGGGAATGTGGTCCTTTTTGCAGGGGCTCCACTCCTCTTGCACCTTTCCCAGCATATCCCTGAGCGATGCATTCTTTTGTCCCCGCTCAATGATGATATCGGCCACTATGGCGGCGCAGGTGCACATCTGCTCCCCCGTGCCGATGAGACTGTCGGTTATTTTCTCGCGCTTTTTCAGCTTCATGGATTGGCCCTCTTTCCCAAAAAGCATTTGTAACCGGGATAAATCCGACAAATTTATACGCTAAGAGCGAAAAACTCACAATCAAAAGGGTGAAGTTCATTTCTTAAGTTTTTCATATTTTATCCGTAGTTATCCTGTTTATCTGTGGTTTAATTGCCGTTTTTTTAGGTTTATTAATTTTATCATAAACGCTGCCGATTTTGCGCAGATTCCTCTTCAGCAGGAACTCGATCAATTGGGTCATGATCTTTCCGCCATGGCTGTTCTTAATCGCCTCCGCCTCCAGTTCGAAAGAGTTTTTCTTCCAGCGACCGATGATCTCGAAACCATCATCTACCTCAAAACCTATATTGTCCGTCTGGACTGCAACCACCATGCTCCGGTTGATCAAGTCGTAATGGCGCAATAGCCCCGGCCTCCCCTTCTCCACCGGCACAAAAGTCTCGACATCCACTACCTGGGTGCGCGTCCATGGAGGGACCACCTTGAACCGACGTAGCGCCTTTCCGGCCAGGTGGTCCTTCAGGACGTTGTCGAAGAAGTTGGTACTGATCTCTCCCATGCCGAGTACATTGACGCAATGGTGCTCCTCAATGTCCAGAATCTCCAGCGACTTGCGGTAGAATTCCTCGCGCGAGCACTCCCCGAACTGGTCCAGATAGCCGCCGCCGTCACAGAGCCTGCTTCCCGCGGGGAGCCGAAAGCGGATACCATCCCGCTCGCACGCCTTCAGGAAATAGACGAACCCGGCCGTCGAACCGACGATGACCAGGGGCTCACCGGTCCGCTCCGCCTCCATCAACGCTTTCAACAACAGCTCCAGGTTCAGCCCGAGTGGGGTGATCAGGTATTCGCTCTCGGCGGCGAACATCAGCCGTACCTGCTCCAGGCCAACAGCCATCCCCATTCCCGGCGCCATCTTGGGCGATGGCACCATGAGGAGC
>Ga0210377_10001656_pt1 | contig 20213 bp, 21 predicted proteins | sample PLM4_65_b1redo_FD_155480 | JGI IMG/M metagenome (GOLD analysis project Ga0210377, IMG submission 155480) | Groundwater sediment microbial communities from an aquifer in East River, Colorado, USA - PLM4_65_b1 redo | ecosystem: Environmental > Terrestrial > Soil > Riparian zone | place: USA: East...
GGAGGACCCGGTGCGGAGAACCACCGCGGCGGGACGAGCCGATTAGCGAACCTCGAGGCGCCACCGGCGCGAGCGCCGGCGAACTCGGCAGCCAACGTGAAAGCCGGATCATCTCTAAGGTTTTCCCCTCGCTGTCAGCCCGTCGTCTGCCCAACGCCCGCCGTCAGCGGCGCCGGGCGCGCCACCAGCGGCTGAACCCGTATCTCTCAAGATGCGCGCGCCCGGTGTCCGCTGAACGGCGTGGTTGTACAGCGGAATATGGGTGCTGACAGCGCCTCTTCGCTGACCACGGTGACTTGACCCCACATGGTCGTGCCACCCCGCCTGGCGCCGCAGCCCCCGCATGTCACCCCGCACGTCGCCCAGCGCGAGTTGTAGAAGACCGGACTGGAGACCACCCAGGCGTAGATCTGCACCCGCTGACCGCACAGTGCCACGCCACGATGGCCCGAACTGCTGCTTACCCACTGCCTGAGACACCGAGGCCGAACGGGAGACCTGGTTCGGAGAATCACCGCGTCGAGTCGAGCCGATGCGCCAACCTCGAGGCGCCGCCGGCGCGAGCACCGGCGAACTTGCACACCAACATCGGAGAGGACCCATCTTTAAGGTTTTCCCCTCGCTGTCAGTTCGTCGTCTGTACAACGCTGCGCTTCAGGCGCGGCGGGCGTTCGCGGGCATGGACTCACTACATGCGGCCGCGCCCGCCGTCGCCTGCGAGCGCTGGTTAGGCAACTCACCGCAGATCGCCGCTTTGGTGCTGCATGAGGGTGCGATTGTATCGCAGCGCAAAGTCATAGGATGCCGCCTGGTACTGTTGCGAGTATACGTCGCCGCCATCGCCATCGCCGAGTATCTGGCGAACACCCAGCTGGGTTGACAACTGGGCCTCACCGTCATGCGGTATACCAGGGAAGTTGACACCGAACCCTGCGACACCGACGAGGCGATAGTCACCTGCGTTGGCTGCCGCCCGAGCCTCGTCGGTCGGGCTTCTGCGTCGAAGCGCCGCTGCTGCGCGAACGCGCGAGGCGGACTCACCGCGCACCAACCCGAGGCTCACGGCACATCTTGCGACCGGAAGGGTGAGCGGGGACTGCCACCGTGCGAACCGCGGGATGAGTAGCGGACATAGCCCAACCACAACGACGAGACCCGTCGCCAGAATGATGGCAGTCGCGACCCGAACTCTCATGAACACGTTCCTTGAGTTGCCTAACGCCCCGCGTAACCCGCGGGCCGGGCTGGCGCGGCCCGTGCGCCTCTTGCACGGGACGTGACAGCGCGGACCGACGGGTTCACGCGGTGGTTAGACGTCTGGCCTACCTCAGTGCGAACACTACTGTCACTGCAAAGCGCATCTGTTCGGTACCGGGCTCGATGCTACGGGCCCCGATATAGCCGAGCGACGACAGACGACCTCGCAAGTCATCGTCGCCGTACACCGTTTGGTCGGACATAGAGACGACGTCGCCAAGCGTCCTACCCGCCTCGTGCGCGAGGACCTCCGCTTTGGCGCGGGCATCTTTAAACGCCTGCTGCAGACCTTGCTGCTGAGCGGCCGACGTGTCGGCAACGAAGAAGCGGAGGTTACCGACGTCGTTCGCGCCTGCGCTGACCGCTGCCTCGATCAGGTCGCCGACCTCAGCTGGATCTTGGCGGATGACGGTCACAAGGTTGGAAACCTTGAAAAGTCGCGGCGACTTAGCCCGAGGCGAGATCGTGCCGATGTCGAGATAGGAGGTCTGCATCTGCTGCTCGGTGACGCCACGGGCCTTGAGGGCAGAAAGGAGGGCCTGCACCTTGGCACTGTTCGCCCTGAATGCCGTCGTCGCAGATGCATCTCGCGTTTCCACGCCAGCCGTGAACGCGACTCGATCCGGTGCGCTGGGTATCGTAGCGGTTCCGTGCACCGATACGGTCTTGTCGGACGGGGGAGACAAAGGCCCGCTTTGTCCGCAAGCCGCCGAGAGTGCCAGGCTCGTGAACGCCACCAAGAATGTGAACCGCATCAGGTCCTCCAGACGTCTAACGCTCCGCGTCAGCGGCGCGCCGCGTGGCGCGGCCCGTGCTGCCTTTCAGCACGGGACGTGACACGCGAGTGCGTCCGCTGCACGCGGTGGTTCGGCGGCTCGCTTCGCATTGCATTTTCAACTACCTCGTGACGCGTCTTCCGAGAATCGTCAGCCGCGCCCCGAGGAGCATGACAAATAGCCCAATGAACGGGCCGATATCGATCAGGCCGCGGTCTCCTGGTGGCCACGGGAAAGTAGCCGCGTTCAGGACGATCAGCGCGATGCCAAGGGCCACCGAGGGGATTGCCCAACCGAGTCCGAGCCCGCTGCGCCGCCGTATCGCCGCGCCCGAGAAGATGAGCGCGGTGCCGATCAACATGTCCCAAGCCACGTCGAGGCCGAGGTCAACCATGCGCAGCCCCCGCCGCAGGGCCTTGGTGGTCTGCTCGTCGAGCCCCTGGCCGATCTCGCCCATTCCAGCACCTACGGCGAGCTGGACCACGATCATTGCCAGGACGGTAGTGAACGCAGCGACTGCAAATACGAGCGAGAGGCGGTTGGCCGTGCTCTCGCTCTCTGCCGCAACGAAGCTATAGAGGCCGTAGCTGTAGACGATGCTCAGAATGGGCCACGCGCTGACAACCACCAGGGCGGTCGACGTGCCAAGCTGCGTCTCCGGCCAGGGAAGCGCGATGGCCGAGATATAGCACACAACAGCCGCCATCCCCGCGATTCCGCTGCCTACCCAAAGGCTACGATTCGCCGTAGGTCCCCCCTCTTGCTAGGTCCGCCGAACGCTCCGCGTCACCTGCGGCGGGCGCGCAACCGTCGCCTGAGCAACCCGGCCCGACAGGAGGCGCGCCCGCCGTCGGGTGAACGCGGTGGTTATGCGGACCCCCGCGAGAAAGTGCCAACCGTGCAGGCTTTGGGCTCTATTTGGCAAGTGCTATCAAGTATGGCGAGAAGGGAAAATAGCAAAATGCCGAGCAACCCAGACCATACGAGGATGCGCGTGACTCTCAAGTAGCGCCTATCGCCAAGCAACAGGAGCGTAAGACAGAAATCATGACGGTAGCCATACGAGTCCAGCAGCCTCTCGAACGTCCTGAACGCAGTCTTGCGTGATTCTGGATATGTCTCGAAGTGGCGGAGCGTCGCCTGCCATGCGCTAGTAGAGGCACGAATGCTCGACGCCGCGAAGACCCACAGCAGGCTGATTACGGCTGACGCTGCCGATGGCATCCAGAGACGAAGGCGATACTCGCCGGCGATATAGAAGGCCGCACCGATTCCTGCAAAGAAGAACAGCGCCCACTGATACCAGCGATCGTGCTCGCGGTGATACATCGATAGCGCCGCTTCGTACTTCTCCTTCCGCCTAGTGTCTTCCATATAGTTCCGCATAACGCCCGGCTTCAGCCGCAGGCGGCGCGCAACGCTCGGATCGAGCACGATGCTCGGATCGAAGGCGCGCCGACTGTCGGCTGCGAGCCGTGGTTAGACACCGTCACTTGACCTCTAGCCCGAAGGACCGTTCAGTGCCCATGCCTGGCCAATGCACGTAAACCGTGAGCAGATACCGGCCCGGAGCGATGGTGCAGGGCCAGATCGTGCGAAGGCTGGCCGGATACTCGGTGTGCTGGAGTTCGCGCGGCCGATCCGAGAATGTCATGCCTTCCTTCCATTCGTATATCCAGGTGCGGACCGGCTTGACAGGCATTCTCGGTACGACGATCTCGAACGACGTGCCCTGCTGACACGAGATGAAGGGAGGATCCTGAGGAGGCCACAGGCCGTCGCCGACCCAGCCGCCCTTGGACCCACCACTCATCGGTGCGGAGCCTTGACAGAACCTGAGGCTGCCGTGATGGTACGAACCGTTCGCGTACAGCCAGACGTTCTTGCACGGATCGCGGTCTTCTTCGGGCATAGGAGGTGCGGGCTTCGTATCGCTCGTGTCGGCGGGCGCAGCACCCGTTTGATCTGAGTCGGTATAGCAACTAGGCCAGGCGGCGAAGAACAGTAGAAAGGCAGCCATCACGAGATCGATGAATCTCATTCCATCCTCTTGTGTGTCTAACGCTCCGCATAAGCCGCGGGCTGGCCCGGCGCGGCGCTTGCGCACTTTGCAAGCGACGTGACGGGACGGGCCGGCGGGTTCATGCGGTTGTTGGGCGGCTAGTCGACCGCTTCGAGATTCGTCCAATACTCCTGGGTTTCCCCTTTGCGTCGCACCTTGACGAGGCCAGAAAAAACGGCCGTATCCACGGTGTAAACCGCTTCACCGTTCTTAAACAGGGTGCAGTTGTCGGCGACAACGCCAGCCGCCAGCGCTCGCTTGAAGGCCTCGTTGTCCTTGTCCACAGCGTAGCCGATGAGTTTCTCGAAATACTCCCGGTCACTGCATCCGAACCATTGACTACCTGAAATGCGTTTTGTGTTGTCACCAGACGTGGCTGGTCGGTCCGAACTCTCCTGCCGATTACCCGACCCCGAGTCGGTGCTGCCGATCGCAAGGACGATGAGGACAAGCATCAAGACGAGTGAAGCGACTTGGCGTCCAGGACTCATGCGCGCGACCTCTTCAGATGGGTTGAGCCAACCCGGGAGGGAAAGCCGACGATGCAAGCCACGAGTAGCAGAGCGATGTCCATATAGTCGAAGCGGCCTGGGACGAGGCCCAAGCTCTGACCGATCTCGGACGCGAGTGCCAAGGCGGCAAGTATGCCTGACCACACCCATGCTGCCGGGCCAACATGGCCCGCCCAGATGACATCGAAGGAGGCCAAACCGCTGTAGAGCCAGAGAGCCTCCGGAAGGGAGTAATAAAACCAGACCGGAAACGTGTTCGCATAGGGAGCTGCCACGGCGCGTAGGGAATCGACGAATTGCCCGGTTCCGAGCTGGCAGAACCAAGAGAACATGGTCAACGACTCGGGTCGCCACAAGACGTAGGTCATGCCTCCGACGAACATCGTCAAAATCGCGACTATCGCTCTGCTCATGTCCGCCCAACGCTGCACGTCAGCGGCCGAGACCGCGCAATCGCCGCCTGGCCTGGATGCCGGGACGAGAGGCGCGGTCTCGGTCCGCTGCACGTCGCTGTTATGCAGCCCGCCGACTAATCGAATCGGTTGACGGTGCACTTGCCGGATTCCTGGTCGTAGTCGACCGAAAAATAGTCGTCTCCGGTGCTATCTACGGCGATTAGCGCATGGTTCTTGAGTCGCTCGAGCGAGTGAGACCGAGAGTCCCAAAACGTGACGTAGAGCACCGGCTTGCCCTCGCGAGTGTCACCCCAGTACTGACGGATGTAGCGGGACAGGGTCCGTCGGAGATCGTGGCGTTGTGCCAGAATGCACGCCTGAATCTTCGGTTCAGCCTCGAGAACCTGCCCTTCGGATGGCGTCCACGCCCCCTCTCGATACAGGCCGGCCGGGACGATGACGGCAGTGAACTTGTCAACAGCGACGACCGTGAGCGGCGCATCAGCAGGCGGCGACGCTGAGCCGGCGCTGATGCAGGCGCCCGACGCGGCGCAGCTATTGAGTCTTGCGTAACTAATAGAACGAGCGGATACTATGGTGCATGAGACCCATCGGATCAGCAGCGAGCCTGGAGAAGCGCCGCCGTCGAGCCGTGAAGCTCTCAAGAGAAGGGAAGGGGATCCGCGAGATCGCCCGCCGGGTTCGAGCCTCCCCCGGAGCCGTCCATCGCTGGCTCCAGGACTGGAAGAAGCATGGCGATGCGGGGTTGGTGGCCAAGCCGACGCCGGGACGGCCCTCCAAGCTGACCGCGAAGCAGCGCGAGAAGCTGCAGAAGCTTCTGCTCGCCGGGGCGATGGCGTGCGGCTTTCCCAACGAGTTATGGACGTTGAAGCGTATCGCCACGTTGGTCCGCAGGACGTTCGGGGTCCGCTATCACCCGAGCCACCTCTGGCGCGTTCTCCAGGCGTGCGGCTGGAGCTGCCAGGTGCCGGAGCGCCGCGCCATCCAGCGCGACGAGGAGGCCATCGCGCACTGGATGCGGCACAAGTGGCCGGCAATAAAAAAAAGCCCGAAGGCTTGGCGCCCACATCGCCTTCCTCGATGAGAGCGGCTTCATGCTCATCCCGACGCGCCGTCGCACCTGGAACCCGAGGGGACAGACCCCGATCGTTCGCTACAACTACAAGCACGACCGGATCTCGGCCATCGCGACCCTCACGGTGGCGGCCCGACGGGCGCGCCTGGGTCTCTACCTCCAGCTGCGACAGAATAACTTCAAGGCGGTGCACGTCGCCAAGTACCTGCGCCTGCTGCTCGCCCGTCTGCGGGGACACGTCATCCTCCTTTGGGATGGCGGATCGATTCACAAGGGACCGGCCATCAACGCGGTGCGCGAGGCCTATCCCAGGCTCCACCTGGAGCGCTTCCCAGCCTACGCACCCGAACTCAACCCGGTCGAGCAGATCTGGAACGACTTCAAGCGGCATACGGGGAACAGCATCCTGCGTGGCAAGCAGGACATCCGGCTGGCCGTCCACGGCAGCGCCCGGCGAGTCCGGCGGTCTCCCGGCAAGCTCCGCTCCTTTGTGCTCGCTTCCGACCTCCCCTCAGCCCCATGGGCTTAGATGTTCTATTACTTAGGCAAAGGTCAATAAGCAACGCAACGACGATAAGCAATCGTGTCATAGCTCTTGCCTGCATAACGCTTAAGTGGGTCGAACTCTGTTTGGGAAGCGAACGCTGCGGTGTCCGGTCTGTGTTTCCCAGACGGGAGTCCGTGGGCGATCGCGGTTAAAGGCACTGCCATCAATGGTTGCGCACTGATGGGCGGCGCCTTGATTCGGATTAGGCTGACAGGGCTCGGTCTCGGAGCATGGGGCATACCGATCAGAGCTTGTCGGCCGGGCTGAGCACCCCCCTTCCTCCGCGGTTCAGGACGTGAGTGTAGATCATCGTCGTGGCCACGTCGCGATGGCCGAGGAGCTCCTGGACCGTGCGGATGTCGTGGCCATCTTCGAGCAGGTGGGTGGCGAATGAATGGCGGAATGAATGACAGCTCGCCGCCTTCGTCAGACCGGCGAGGTGGACGGCGACGTGAACGGCGCGCTGCACTACCGATTCATGGAGATGATGGCGGCGGCGCTGGCCGGTTTCCCGGCAGATGTAGGTCCGGGTCGCCGGGAAGACCCAGTGCCAGCCCCATTCGCGTCCGGCGTTCGGGTACTTGCGACCGAGGGCGGTCGGCATCTCGACCCAGCCGGCACCGCGGCCGAGATCCTGCGCATGTTGCAGGCGGATGGCCTCGAGATGCTGCTGTAGCGCTTCCTTGACGCGGCCGGGGAGCATCGTCCTCCGGTCCTTCTGCCCCTTGCCGTCGCGCACCAGGATCTGGTTGGCCCCGAACTCGAGATCCTTCACGCGTAGACGGAGTGCTTCGAGGAGCCGCAGGCCGGCGCCGTAGAGGAGCATCGCCACGAGGCGGTTCTCGCCCTGGAGCTGCTGCAGGACGGAGCGCACCTCGTCGCGGGTCATCACGACCGGCAGGCGCCGGGCGGCCTTGGCGCGGATGACGTCCTTCACCCAGCCGACGTCGCGCCGCAGCACGTCGCGGTACAGGAAGAGGAGGGCGCTCAGGGCCTGCGTCTGGGTCGTGGCGCTGACCCGCCCGGCGACCGCCAGGGACGAGAGGAATCGGGAAATCTCCGGCTCGGCCATGTCGGCGGGATGGCGCCGGCCGTGGAACAGGATGAAGCGGCGGATCCAACCGACGTACGCCTCCTCGGTCCGGCGGCTGTAGTGGCGCATCTGGATCGTCTGCCGCACGAGATCCAGAAGACGGGGCGGCGGTGGGGCGGCGTCAGGCGATGGGGCTGTGGGCCGCGACCCGTCATCACCAGGGGACTCGAACACGGCGGTTGCGGGTGGGGCGGGTGCTACGTCCCGATACAGGATCTCTCCACTCACGGTTCGACCTTTCCGGGGGCGAGTCCAGTTCCGGCACCTGTGTTGGTGCTTCGCGGCACTATAACTCCCGGTGACCGTTCGCCGCAAGGCATTGAGGGACAGGCATCGAGGGCAGGCTACCTTCGCCCGAATTCCCGCTCCAGCCGATCGAGATCGAGCCTTAGAAGTGTTGGTCGGCCATGCGGGCAGGTCATCGGGCTGCGCGCCGTGACCAGGTCGGCGAGGATCCGGTCCATCCCGGCCGTGGTCAGGGTCTCGCCCGCGCGCACCGCGGCGTGGCAGGCGGCGCTCGCGGCGATGCGGTGGCGCAGGTCGGCGGGACCGCGCGGGCGCTCGCGGTCGATCATCTCGGCGAGGATTTCGCGCACCAGGCGCTCGGCGCCGGCGGCCTGGAGGAGGCTCGGGACCTCGTCGAGGCGCAGTGTGCCGGCGCCGAAGGGCTCGACAGTGAAGCCGAGCTCGTCGAACAGGTCGGCGGCGTCCTCGAAGGCGGCGGCCTGGGGTGCCGTGACCTCGAGGAGCGCCGGGAACAGGAGCCTCTGACGCTCGACCTTGCGCGCGTTCGCGGCCTCGAGGAGACGCTCGTAGAGGACGCGCTCGTGGGCGGCGTGCTGGTCGACGATCACCAGGCCCTCGGGGCTCTCGGCGACGATCCAGGTGGCGGCATACTGCGCCAGCGCCTTCGGCGGGCCGGTGGCGAACAGGGTCGCGGACGCCGCTGCGGGGGTCTGAGGCATGCCGGCGGCGGCCGGTGCGGCCGCCGCGGCCGGTCCCAGGCCGGGCTGCTCTACCGGCTTCCACCCGCCGCGCTCGGCCGTACCTCCCGGTGTGAGGGCGATCTCCCAGGCCGGCCCTTCGCCCTCGGCCGGTTCGCCGACCGCCAGCGGCCGGTCACCGACCGCCGCGAACGGCCGCGCCGCGCCGAGCGCATCGCCCAGGGCGCGCATGACGAGGTCGTGGATCGCCCCCGGACGCTCGAAGCGGACCTCGCTCTTGGCGGGGTGGACGTTGACATCGACCTCGTCGACCGGCACCTCGAGGAACAGGAAGACGACCGGGAAACGACCGCGCGGCAATAGCGTCGCGTAGGCGGCCTGCACGGCGTGCAGCAGGCGGCGGTCGCGGATGGGACGCGTGTTGACGTACAGATACTCGTCGCGCGCCGTCGGGCGCTGGAGCGCCGGCGCCGACGCCAGGCCGACGACGCGGGCGCGCCCTTCGCGGCGCTCGACCGGGCGCAGGGCGGCGGCATCGGCCGCGCCGAGGATCGCCGCGACGCGGTCGGCGAGGGTGTCGACGGCGGGCCACAGGAACTGCTCGCGGCCGCCGCTCGTCAGGCGGAAGACGATGCCGGGATGGGCGGCGCCGATGCGCGCCATGTTCTCGGCGATGTGCGCCGCCTCGGTGCCGGGGGCGCGCAGGAACTTGCGCCGCGCCGGGGCGTTGTAGAACAGGTCCTCGACCACGACCGTCGTGCCGCGCGGGTGCGGCGCGGGATCGGTGCCCAGAATGCGCCCACCCTCGATGCGCACCCGCACCCCGTCCCCGCCTCGGCCTGTGGCCGTGGTCAATGTGAAGCGCGCCACCGAGGCGATCGACGGCAGCGCCTCGCCGCGGAAGCCGAACGAACGGATCGCCTGCAGGTCGGCCGCGGCGCGCACCTTGCTCGTCGCGTGGCGCTCGCAGGCCAGAAGCGCGTCGTCGCGGTCCATCCCCGAGCCGTCGTCGGCCACCTCGACGCGATCGGCGCCGCCCCCGACGACGGCCACCTCGATGCGCCCGGCGCCGGCGTCGAGGGCGTTCTCGACCAGCTCCTTGACGATCGAGGCGGGGCGCTCGACCACTTCACCGGCGGCGATCTGGTTGGCGACCTCGGCGGGCAGGACCTGGATGCGGCCCATCTCAGGCGCCTTCGACCAGAAGCACCCGGCGGCCGCGCGAATCGGTGACCGCGAAGCTCTCGAGGGTCGCGAGGGTGCGCCGGAGCCGCGCCACGTGGCAGATGGCGTCGCCGGGATGCGCCAGCGGCACCGTGTTGATCCCCAGCACCAGACCGGTGAAGGTGGCGCGCACCGACGACACCTCGCGGCCGAAGGGGTTGGTGATCGAGGCGATGACGTCGCCCGGATAGACGATCTCCCCCGGCCGCACCAGGACGTCGGTGATGCCGCCACGCGGGGCGCGCACCCATTCCGCGACCTTGACCACCACCTGGAAGCGCGCCGAGCGCCGCGGCGCGGGGGTCATCTTGAGCGCGGCGAGGACGTTGCGCACGCCACGCACGCCGCGCGCCACCATGCTGCGCTGGAAACGGAAGGTCTCGCCCGACTCGAAGATGATCGTCGGGACGCCGGCGCGGGTGGCGGCGGCGCGCAGCGTGTGCGCCATGCCGGGCGTGTCGACGATGATCTCCGAGCCGAAGTTGCGCGCCATCCGGCGCACCGTCTCGTCGCCCATGTTGGCGCGCACGTGCGGCAGGTTGGTGCGGCCGTGGCTGGCGGTGTGCAGGTCGATGCCGCGGTCGGAGCGCCTGACGATCTCGCGAAACAATATGTGCGCCAGCCGCTGGGCGGCGTTTCCGTCGGGGTCGCCGGGGAAGCAGCGGTTCAGGTCCTGGTGTCCCGGGAGGTAGCGCGAATGGGTCAGGAACCCGGGCCGGTTGACCACCGGAGCGCAGATCAGCGTGCCGCGCAGGGTCTCGGGCGAGGTGGTGGTCATGATGCGGCGCACCACCTCGACACCGTTGAGCTCGTCGCCATGGATGGCGGCGGTCAGAAAGACAATCGGGCCGCGCCGCGCGCCGCGCACGACGGTGACCGGCACATTGACCGGCGCGGCGGTGTAGTACTCGCTGACCTTCAGGAAGATCTGGACGACACTGCCGGGGGGGATGGCGCGCCCGGCGATGACAAGGCGCGGTCCCCCCTTCACGACGCGCTCTCCGGCGGCCGGCGCGGGCGGCGGCGGGCGTAGGCCGCGGCGTAGTCGATGACCGCGCCGGCGACGTCGAAACCGGTGGCCTCTTCGATCCCCTCGAACCCCGGGGAGGAGTTGACCTCGAGGACCTTGGGGCCGCCCCGGCTCTCGAGCAGGTCGACCCCGGCGATCTTGAGCCCCATGGCGCGGGTGGCGCGCAGGGCGGCGCGCTCGTGGTCGGGCGGCAGATCGACACGCGTGCCGGTGGCGCCGCGATGGACGTTGGAACGGAACTCCCCGAGACGCGCCTGGCGCCGCATGGCGGCGACGACGCGATGGCCGACGACGATCACCCGGATGTCGCGCCCCTCCGATTCCTCGACGAACTCCTGCACCAGCACCGTCATGCCGAGACTCCACAGGGTCTCGACGACCTGCTCGGCGATCTGCTCGGTCTCGGCCAGGATGACGCCGATGCCCTGGGTGCCGCGGACCAGCTTCAGGATGGCGGGCGGGCCGCCGACGATCTCGAGCGCCCGGTGGATCTGCGACGGGTGCCGCGCCATGACGGTGCGCGGGATGTCGACGCCGGCGCGCGCCAGGAGCTGCAGCGCCCGCAGCTTGTCGCGCGAGCGCGCGATCGGCTGCGAGTTGTTGACGATCGGCACGCCCATCATGTCGAACTGGCTGACCACCGCCAGGCCGTGCTCGGTGATCGAGGCGCCGATGCGCGGCAGGACGACATCGACCGATGGGAGCCGGCCGTCGAGGCCGCGGTAGAAGACCTCGGCCACGCCGGGTCGCAGGACGAGCGAGCACTGCAACGGGTCGAGGACCAGGATTTCGTGGCCGCGCTGCCCGGCCGCGTCGATGAGTCGGCGCGTCGAGTAGAGACTGCGCCGGCGCGACAGGACGGCGAGGAGCATCAGGCCCTGCGCGCCGGGCGGCGCCTGGCGCCCTTGCGGCGCGCCGCCTCGTCGATGGCGGCGTGGGCCGCGGCCAGGCGGGCGATCGGGATGCGGTAGGGCGAACAGGAGACGTAGTCCATGCCGGCGCCGTGGCAGAAGACGACCGATCGCGCCTCGCCGCCGTGCTCGCCGCAGATGCCGATCTTCAGATTGCGTTTGACCTTGCGGCCACGCTCGATCGCCATGGTGACGAGCATGCCGACACCCTCCTGGTCGAGGGTCTGGAACGGGTCGTCGGCGAAGATGCCCAGGCCGCCGTCGTTGTCGCCGACGTACGCGGGCAGGAACCGGCCGGAGTCGTCGCGCGACAGGGCCATCGTCATCTGGGTCAGGTCGTTGGTGCCGAACGAGAAGAAGTCGACCTCCCGGGCGATCCGGTCGGCGAGAAGCGCCGCGCGCGGCACTTCGATCATCGTGCCGACGAGGTAGGCCACCTTCACCCCGCTGGCTTTAACGATGCGGTCGGCCACGGCGCGGGTGCGGGTGACGAGAAGCGCCATTTCCTTCGGGTCCATGGTCAGCGGGTGCATGATCTCCGGCTGCACCTTGCCGCCGCGCTTCCTGACCGCGACGGCGGCCTCCATGATGGCGCGCACCTGCATCTCGAGGATCTCCGGGTACGTGAGCGCCAGGCGGCATCCCCGGTGCCCCAGCATCGGGTTCGACTCGGCCAGCTGGGTGACGCGCTGCGCCAGGGCCTGCGGGTCGATGCCAAGACGGTCGGCGAGAATCTTCTGTCCGTCGGCGTCGTGCGGCAGGAACTCGTGCAGCGGCGGGTCGAGGAGGCGGATGGTCACCGGGCGGCCGTCCATCGCCTCGAAGATCCCTTCGAAGTCCTTGCGCTGCAGCGGCAGGATGCGCCCCAGGGCGCGCTCGCGCGCCGGCCGGTCGGCGGCGACGATCATCTCCTGGATGGCCAGGCGGCGCTCCTCGGTGTCGAAGAACATGTGCTCGGTGCGGCACAGGCCGATCCCCTGCGCCCCCATCTCGACCGCCTTCTTCGCGTCGTACGGGGTGTCGACGTTGCCGCGCACCTTGAGCCGGCGGGCGGCGTCGGCCCAGGTCATGATCGAATGGTAGGCCTCGGGCAGCTCCGGCTTGATGAGGGCGATCTCGCCGGCGTAGACCGTGCCGCTGGCGCCGTCGAGGGTCAGCGTGTCGCCCGGTCCGAGCGTCCGACCGCCGACCTTGAGGACCCGGGCGCGGGCGTCGAGGTCGAGCGCCTCGCAGCCGACGATGCAGGTCTTCCCCCAGCCGCGCGCCACGACCGCGGCATGCGAGGTCTTGCCGCCCGTCGCGGTCAGGATCCCCTGCGCCGCGTGCATGCCGCCGACATCCTCGGGCGAAGTCTCGTGGCGCACCAGCACGACGCGCTCCCCCGCCTTGGCGCGCGCCTCGGCCTCGGCGGCGGTGAAGGCGATGGCGCCGACCGAGGCGCCGGGAACGGCGCCGATCCCGGTGGCCAGGCGGCGCGACTGCAAGTCGGCCGCCGGCACCTTGGGGTCGAGGATCGGGTAGAAGAGACGCTCGACGTCCTCGGCGGCGATGCGACGCACCGCCTCGGGCCGCGTGATCAGGCCTTCCTTCGCCATGTCGCGGGCGATCTGGAAGGCGGCGCGCGGCGAGCGCTTGCCGGCGCGGCATTGCAGGATGTAGAGGGTCCCCTCCTCGATCGTGAACTCGATGTCCTGCATCTCGCGGTAGTGGGTCTCGAGCTTGCGGCGCACCTCTTCGAGCTGGCGGTAGATCTTCGGCATCCGGTGGTGCAGCTCCTTGAGGGTCATCGGCGTGCGGATGCCGGCGACGACGTCCTCCCCCTGGGCGTTCATCAGCGCGTCGCCGTAGTAGACGCGTTCGCCGGTGTTCGGGTCGCGCGTGAAGGCGACACCGGTGCCGGAGGTCTCGCCGCGGTTGCCGAACACCATCTGCACCACGCTGACCGCGGTCCCGGCGAGACCGCTGATCCTCTCGACCCGGCGGTAGGTCACCGCCTTGTCGGCGTTCCATGAACGGAACACGGCCTCGATGGCGCCCCAGAGCTGCGACTTCGGGTCCTGCGGAAAGTCCTTGCCGGTCTGCCTGCGGAACAGGTCCTCGATGCCGGCGCATAGTTCCTGAAGCCCCTCGGCCGGGACCTCGGTGTCCAGCTTGACGCCAAGCCGCGTCTTGATGCCGCGCAGGAGGGCCTCGATGGGCTCGCGCGACACGCCGTGCACGACCGAGGTGTACATGCCGAGGAAGCGCCGGTAGGCGTCCCATGCGAAGCGCGGGTTGCCGGTCGCCCGCGCCACGCCCTCGACGGTGCGGTCGTTCAGACCGAGATTGAGGATCGTCTCCATCATCCCGGGCATCGATCGGGCGGCGCCCGAGCGCACCGACACCAGGAGCGGGTTGGCGGGGTCGCCGAAGGTGCGCCCGGAGACCTTCTCCAGGCGGGCCAGGTGCGTCTGCACCTCCTTTTCATAGGTCTTGAGCGCCTTCCTGCCCTGGTCGAGGTAGAGGGCGCAGGCCTCGGTGCTGATCACGAAGCCGGCCGGGACCGGCAGGCCGATGCGGGTCATCTCCATCAGGCCGGCGCCCTTGCCGCCGAGGAGCGTTTTCATGCTGCCGTCGCCTTCCGCGCGACCGCCTCCGAAGGAATAGACGTACTTGCGGGACATCAGGCCTCCTTGCGTGATGCTGAGGGGGTGCCGGCTCCGCGCCGCCCGCCGGTCGCCGGCCCCCCGGCCGGCGCCGCGGCCGCGGCGATCTCGGAGACATCGGCGATCCCCAGGAAAAGCGCGGCGATGGCCTGCAGGAGGGCCACGCGGTTGGCGCGCAGGGCGTGGTCGTCTGCCAGCACCATCACCTCGGTGAAGAATCGATCGAGCGGCTCGCGCAGGGCCGCGATGGCGGCCAGGGCCGCCGGATAGTCGCGCCCGCGGCCGGCCTCCTCCACCGCGGGGCGGGCGGCGGCGAGGCGCTCCGCAAGCGCCTTCTCGGCGGCCTCCTTGAGCCGCGCCGGGTCGACTGCCCCAGCCACCGGCTGCCCCTGGAGGATGTTCTTGATCCGCTTGTGGGCCGCGGCGATGTCCATGAAGCCGGGCTGGTCGCGGAAGGCATCGACCGCGGTCATCCGCCGCCGCGCGTCGCACGGGTCGTCGGTGCCGGCCGCAAGCGCCGCGCGCACCGACTCGGGACGGATCCCCGCCTCGCCACCGAGGTACTCCTGGCGCCCGGCGTAGAACTCGAGAAGCGTTGCGAGCGCCGTTTCGGGTGGCACGGCATCTTTGATTGCGAGACCGGTGTATCCGGCCAGGGCGGTCCCGAGGAACGAGCGCAGCGACAGGCTGACCTCATAGTCGATCAGGATGCGGCAGGCTCCCTGGACCGAACGGCGCAGGGCGTACGGGTCGCGCGAGCCGGTCGGCAGCAGGCCGAGCAGGAAGATGCCCGCCTGGGTGTCGAGCCGGTCGGCCAGCGAGACGATGGCCCCTTCGCTGGTCGCGGGGAGCGCGTCATCGAGCGAGCGCGGCAGGTAGTGATCGTAGATCGCCGCGGCGACCTTCTCGCCGAGGCCGTCGGCGCGGGCGTACAGGCCGCCGACGATTCCCTCGAGCTCGGGGAACTCCTTGACCATCTGGGTCGTCAGGTCGTTCTTTGCGAGCGTCGCGGCGCGCCGCACCGCGGCGGCGTCAGGCGCGGTGCCGGCGGCGCCACCTGCCCCTGAAACGGCCGCGGCGGCGAAGGCCGGCAGCAGCGCCTCGGCCAGCCGGACGGTCCGATCGCGCTTGGCGGCATACGACCCGAGCTTCTCGTGGAAGGCGACCCTCTCGAGCAGAGGCGACGCGGTCTCGAGCGGCGCGCGCCGGTCCTCCTCCCAGAAGAAACGCGCGTCGGAGAGGCGCGCCCGCAGCACCCACTCGTTGCCGCGGCGGATGGCGCCGGTGCGATCCTCGCGGACGTTGGCGACCGCCAGGAACCGCGGCCGCATCGCGCCGCCAGCGCCGACGAGCGCGAAGTACTTCTGATGGTGGCGCATGCTGGTCAGGAGGATCTCCCCGGGCAGGGCGAGAAACGACTCGTCGATCGTCCCGGTGAGCACCGTCGGCCATTCGACCAGGTCGGTCACCTCATCGAGCAGACCCGGGTCGGGATCGTCCGGGGTCGCGACCGCGCCGGGTGGCGTCGCGATCCGGCCGCCCGCAGCACCCGCCGCTTCTTTCAACAGCCGCGCCACCATGGCGCGCCGGTCGCGGACGTCGGCGATGACGCCATTGTCGCGCAGCGCGTCGCTGTAGTCGGCGGCCCGCGCCAGCGGCACGCGCACGGCACCGGCGACGCGGTGGCCGAAGGTGTCGCGCCCCGAGCGCACGCCGAAGAGGGACAGATCGACCACCTGGTCGTCGAGGAGCGCCACGACCGAGTGCACGGGCCGGACGAAGCGATGCTCGCCGGTCCCCCAGCGCATGGTCTTTGGGAAGGTCATCGCCCCCACGACGCTCGGCACGGCCTCGGCCAGGATCGCCGCGGCGGTCCGCCCCGCGACCACCTTGCGCAGGCCGACGCACTCACCCTTGGGCCCCTTGACCCGGGCGAGATCGCCGACGGCGATACCCTGAGCGCGGGCGAACCCCTCCGCGGCGCGCGTCGGCTTCCCCGCGGCGTCGAACGCCACCGCCACCGACGGGCCGACCACCTCGACCTCCTGATCGGTCTGGCGCTCGGGGAGGGCGCGCAGGAGCGCCGCCATGCGCCGCGGCGTGCCGTACACCTCGACCGACGCCGGCGCAAGGCCCGCCTCCCGCATGGCCGTCGCCAGCGCGCGTCCCAGATCGGCGATGGCGCCGGCGAGCATCCGCGCCGGGATTTCTTCCGTGCCGATCTCGAGCAGGAAATCGCGCCGGGTCACGGCGGGGCTCATGAGCGTACCGTCGCCGCAGCCCCGCGCAGCAGCGGGAAGCCCATCTCCTCGCGCCGCGCCAGGTACCCCTTGGCGCAGGCGACCGCGAGTCGCCGCACCCGCTGGATGTAGCCGGTCCTCTCGGTGACGCTGATGGCGCCGCGCGCCTCGAGCAGGTTGAATGTGTGCGAACAGCGCAGGGTGTAGTCGTAGGCCGGCAGGACCAGGCCCTTGCCGAGCAGCCGGTGCCCCTCGGCCTCGTACGCGGAGAACAGCTTCAGCAGCAGATCGACGTCGGCCGCCTCGAAGTTGTGCTTCGAGAACTCGATCTCCTCTTGAATGCGCACGTCGCCGTACGACAGAGAGTTGCTCCAGGCCAGGTCGTAGACGCTCTCGACGCCGTTCAGGAACATGCCGATGCGCTCCGATCCGTAGGTGATCTCGGCGGCGATCGGATTGATCTCCTGCCCGCCCGCCTGCTGGAAATAGGTGAACTGGGTGATCTCCATCCCGTCCATCATCACCTGCCAGCCGACACCGGCCGCGCCGAGGGTGGGCGACTCCCAGTTGTCCTCCTCGAAGCGGATGTCGTGCTCGCGCGGGTCGACACCGAAGGCCTGAAGCGAGCGAAGGTAGAGCTCCTGCACATCGGGGGGCGACGGCTTGAGGATCACCTGGAACTGGTAGTGGCGGTAGAGGCGGAACGGGTTCTGGCCGTAACGCCCGTCGACGGGGCGCCGCGACGGCGAGCAGTAGGCGGTGCGCCACGGCTCGGGGCCGAGCACCCGGAAAAAAGTGTCGGGGTGCATCGTGCCGGCGCCGACCTCGACATCGTACGGCTGCTGCAGCACCGCCCCTTCGCGGGCCCAAAACTCGGACAGCCGCAGCACCAGCTCCTGGAAATTCAACGCCACTTCATCCCCCCCGCGGGACGGGCCGCACCGGCCCCCGCGTCAGCTGTGCGAGCACGTCGTAACTCTTGAAGCGGCGCTCGGTCACATCCTCGAAAAGAACCGCCGCCAGGTTCTGCAGCGGCCGCAGTGCTTCTGGCACTGGCGCGACGCCCGCGAACGCCGCCGGTGGGCGCTTCATGATCTCGCGCGCCGCCTTGACGGCGTCGGCCGGCAGCGCCGGGTCCCCCGGGTGCCGTTCGCCGCACCGTCCGCAGGCCGTGGTCCCCTGCCGCCGCAGCAGCCGCCCGCCGCGCTCCAGGAGCGAGGCGCCGCAGCCGCCGCAACGTTCGAGATCGGGCAGAACCCCGTGCAGCCGCAGCGCCCAGATCTCGAAGTAGCGCGCCGCCCAGTCGAGGTCGATGCCGTCCTTCACGGCGCGCAGCACCGCCAGCAGCAGCCGGAAGAAGGCGTCGTCCTCCTGCTGCTCGCGCGCGAAGGCGTCGGCCACCTCGGCGAAGCAGGCCATGACCGCGCCGCGCAGCGGGTCGGCCTGCAGGTCGTAGAACGATTCCTGCAGCTCGGCCGATTCGATCCGGCCGAGATCCTGGCCCTCCTTCTCGAACCAGCAGAGACGCACCCGGCTGAGAAGCTCGAGGTTGCTGCCGAATCGGCGGCGGCTGCGGCGCGCCCCCTTGGCGACGCCGCGCACCTTGCCATGCCCGCGGGCGAGGAAGGTGACGATGCGGTCCGACTCCCCCAGCGCCTGCGAGCGCAGGACGATCGCCTCGGTCTCTCGAATCGGCAGGTTTCCCACCCCCGTGGACCGGACTCATGAAGTGAGGTCTGTCATCGTGCCCACCCCGAAAGGGCGCCATTCTACAGCAGGCGGGCCGGTGGCGGGGGCGGCGCCCGGGGCGCCGGGCGCGGTGAAAGACGGCGGCGCCGGCCGCCCCGCTACAGGTGCAGGCCGATGAGACGCAGCAGCCCGAGGTCGTCGCGCCACGCCGGGCGGACCTTGACCCACAGTGCCAGGTGGACCTTGCGGTGCAGCAGATCCTCGATGTTGCGCCGGGAGGCCGAGCCGATCTCCTTGATCATCCGGCCGCCCTCGCCGACGACGATCCCTTTCTGGTTGTCGCGCTCGACCACGATGGAGGCGTTGATGCGCACGAGTGTGCCGTCATCGTCGACCGTGTCGACCACGACGGCCGTGGCGTGCGGCACCTCCTGCCGGGTCTTCAGAAATACCTGCTCGCGGACCATCTCGCCAATCTGCAGGCGCTGCGGCAGATCGGTCAGCATGTCCGGAGGGAAGTGCGGCGGCCCTTCGGGCATCCGGGTGGTGAGCGCCATCTCGAGCCGGTCGCAGTTCTCGCCGGTCTGCGCCGACAGCGGCACGATCTCGTCGAACATCTCGAGCCGGGCGGCCTCGTCGATGAGCGGCAAGAGATCCTCGCGGCGCATTTCGTCGACCTTGTTGAGGATCAGGAACGCCCGGGCGCGGGCCTCGCGCACCCGGTCGAAGACGTAGCGGTCACCGGGGCCGTACCCGTCGGCGGCGTCGACGAGGACCGCGACCACGTCGACCACGCGCAGCACCTCGGTGGCGGTGCGCACCATCTCCTCGTTCAGGCGGTAGCGCGGCTTGTGGATCCCCGGTGTGTCGATGAAGACGATCTGGATGCCGGCGCGATGCAGGATGCCGCGTATAGGGAAGCGCGTGGTCTGCGGCACCTCGGAAACGATCGCGAGCTTGGCCCCCACCAGGCGGTTCATCAGGGTCGATTTGCCGACGTTGGGGCGTCCGACCAGGGCCACGAAGCCGCAGCGGAAGCCGGCCGGGGCCTCGAAGGCGCCCATTGGCCGAAGGCAATCGCCGGTCGGGGGGGTGGAGGCGGGGGCGGTCGTGTCCGGCGGGGCGCCGCTGTCCTGTTCAGCCATGGGAAGGTCTCCGGCGCCGACCTTGCGGCGCGCGTGCCGCCGGCGCGTCCCCCCATGGGAGGCGCCGGCTGTCGAGGGTCACCCGGGCGACCCGGCGCAGCAGCCGGGTTTCGAGCCGTCTCATCGTACCGTCATCGGTCTCGTGATCGTATCCCAGGAGGTGCAGGAAGCCGTGGGTCACCAGGAGCGCCAGCTCGGAGCGGCGCGGCCAGCCGGCGGCGCGCGCCTGGCGCCCGGCCTGCGGCAGCGAGATCGCGATCTCTCCGAGGTGCGGGGTGCCGGGCTCGAGGTCCCCGGCGGCCGGAAACGACAGGACGTCGGTGGTTCGGTCCTTGCCCCGAAGGCGTCGGTTGAGGGCGCGGATGGTCCGATCGTCGGTCAGCAGCAGCTCGAGCCCGCCGCGCTCGCGGCGCACCGCCCGGCGCAGGGCGGCGAGGAGACGGCGGCAGCGGGCACGCTCGGCTTGGGCGCCGCGGGCATGGGCGATCACGGCGATGGGCGCCGGTCGGGTGCGCTGGCGGCTTTCGGGGCGCTGGCGCGCCATCGGGTTCAGTCCCCGGTGGAATCGGCCCCCGCCACGGCGCGACGCAGACGCGCGGCCTGGTGATCGGCCGGCTCCTGGTCACCGTTGGCGGCGGCGCCGGCCG
>Ga0210377_10001657_pt1 | contig 20205 bp, 14 predicted proteins | sample PLM4_65_b1redo_FD_155480 | JGI IMG/M metagenome (GOLD analysis project Ga0210377, IMG submission 155480) | Groundwater sediment microbial communities from an aquifer in East River, Colorado, USA - PLM4_65_b1 redo | ecosystem: Environmental > Terrestrial > Soil > Riparian zone | place: USA: East...
CGGTCAGAAACTTCCGCAGCGCGCGTTCTCCCTGGGCGGCGATAATCCCGGCGATATCACGCTCTCGATCGACAACCAGGATGTTTTTCTCCGGGGCTATCCCGTGAACGAGTTCCGGGGGCAGAACGCGGCCCTGGCGAGCTTCGAGTACCGCTTCCCGATCGAGAACGTCGAGGGCGGCGGAGGTCAGGGACCGTTCTTCATCCGGAGGGTCCACGGCGCCGTGTTCGGCGAGGCGGGCAATGCCTGGGACGGGACGTTCCACGGTTCGGACCTGAAGCGCTCCGTGGGCGCCGAAGCGCGCATAGACATGGACCTTGCGTACCGGCTTCCGATCACGCTCCGGCTGGGCATTGCCAAGGGGCTGGATGAAAAAAAGGAAACGATGGTTATCTTCGGGCTCTGGGTGCCTGTGTTATACTGAAGGAAGAGGGACGAGGGGACGAGGGACGAGGATGCAAAGGATTTTTCGTCCATCATCCTAGCGAGCGCAAGCGAGCGGTCGTCCATCGATCTTTTGAAATGAGGTAAGCCATGATACTCGTAATCGGCGGCACGGGGTTTGTGGGCAGCCATCTTCTCCTGCGTATGCGCCGGGAGGGGCTCCCCGTACGAGCCCTGGTAAGAAACCCCGATAAGGCGCTGGCGCTCGCGGACCTGGGCATCGAAGCTGTTCCCGGGGACCTTTCTGACAAGGCGTCCCTTGAGACGGCAATGGCGGGAGTTGAGCGCGTAATCCACCTCGTGGGCATCATCCAGGAAGCGCCCGGCGTCACCTTCAAGAACGTGCACGTGGAAGGAACGCGAAGCCTCGTGGAGGCGGCCAGGAAGGCAGGGGTGCGCCATTTTTTTTACCAGAGCGCGCTCGGCAGCAGGCCCGGAGCAAAGAGCGAGTACCACAAGACCAAGTGGCAGGCCGAGGAGCTCGTGCGCGCGAGCGGCATTCCGTACACGATCCTGCGGCCGTCGCTCATCTACGGCCAGGGAGACCAGTTCACGCTCAGGCTCGCGGAGATCATCAGGCAATCGCCCGTGCTTCCGGTCATCGGCTCGGGCAAGTCCAGGGTCCAGCCCATCGCCATCGATGACGTGGTCTCCTGCATCGTGAAGGCAGTGAGCAGCGACGCCTTTTTCAACGAGAGCTATGAGATCGGCGGACCGGAGCAGCTCACCTACGAAGAGGTGACGCGCGCCATCGCCGGGGCCATGGGGATAAAGCGGCCGGCGGTCCATGTGCCGATGCTCTTCATGAGGCCCATGGCCCGCGTGCTCGAGACCGTGCTCCCGAAGCCGCCCGTGACCACGGACCAGCTCATCATGCTCAGGGAGGACAACATTTGCAGCATGCGGGACATCCGCGAGGTTTTCGGGATCGAGCCGATCAAATTCCAGGAGGGGATCAGGAAGTTCATCCGGGAAGAAATGCACTCTAGGAACCAACGTCCCTAAAGTTCGTCCCTATTTCTCTATTGGACACGTAAGGCAGCGGCGCAAAAGGAACCTCGCGCCCTTTTCAATCTGGCGATCAGGATCGCGGATGACGGTCCCTCTGAAGGTATGACCCAAGACCTCCCGACTGCTTATACGATATTCTCCTTTCTCGAACAAAATTACTCAAAAGCACCCGGCCTTCCTGCCGGGATGATGAAATATGTAAAAAAGACCAAGATGAAGATCTCGAAGAAATTGGGCTCCGTCAGGACTAAGCGCCTCGATTCTATGTTAAACACATTTGACTTTTCCACGTTTGCGCCCAGAGATTCTCCTTAGCCCTGTTCGGCACAAAAGCCTCATCAAGGTTCATTTGCTGAAACGACCCGGTTGCATTCCGCATTTGTTGACATACCCTTAAAATACCCTACCGTTATCGTTGACATCGCCGTGGATCAGGAATATATTCGTTATGTTAGTTAATTTATCAAAGCATTCTGAGTGAAGTTAAGCCCATCCACCTACTTATCACATGGAGATAATGAGATGATGCTCATACAGTATGTCATTGTTACAGCCTTGTACTTCATCGTTATCATGATACCTTTTGGTCTCGTGGCAAAGGTTTTTCTGATAATGCCGGACCTTGGAGGCCTAAAAGTGGTGATAGGCGTCCTATTGTTAATCGCATTTTTCTATTTGTCATTTTTAGCCCGCATGGCGTCAAAGATATTTGTTTTTGAACATAAAGGATTTATTGCGTCTCTTTCAGATGCCAACCGCCGTAACTTGTCTACCATTACGATCTGGCTTTGTTTCGTGCCTGTGTTGGGACCCATTATACAAAAGAGTCTCCAGCTCGATGAAGAAGGGATACGACAGAAAGAGAACAGAAAAAAAATAATGGGGGACAGGTAAGCACTTAAAAGATAGCTTCAAATGATAACTAACGAATCATTCGAGCCGCCGTTTGTCGGCTCAACTCATCGCTATGTCCACAAAATTAAAAGCCGTGTGGAAAAATAAAGAACCGGGGTAGGGTCAAATCTTACCGGGCTGTTGCTCAAATGACTTCCCGGACTATTCAAGCGCCTTGATACGAAAAGAATCCTGAGCCAGCAATTGAAAAATAGCGGTTCCGGCTCAAGGGAACATGTAAACGTAGAGAACCAAGGGCCTTTGCCGCTGTACTTTGAACAACGTGCAACCGTGCTGCAGCTGCTTTCCTCGGCTTGGATGCATGCGCTATCAACACCTGCATGTTCTGGATGGCACAGGTCAGATATTCCTGGATCCGCATTCGCCAGAGGCCTCGCCATCGTGCCTGATCGAAGCCATATCGCGTGCCCCTGGCAAAGGAGCGCTCCATCAGGTGCTGTCGTTTTTTGATGTCGTATCGTGCATTGGCGGAACGACTTATCGCACGCATCCTTTCCAGAACATCCTGGCGGAGATGGCGCTTGATCGTTCGGCCTGATTTGTTCTTCGTGCATTGTTCCCTGAGCTGACACGCGGCGCATACTTTCCTGGGCGCTGCGTAATCCCGGCTCTGCCTGTTGATATGGAGTGACTTCGGTTTAAGCAGATTGCCTGCCGGGCAGGTATAGGTGTCGGTGACCGGATCATAGGAAAAGCGGTCTTCCGCAAATATTTCGCGTTGCGCCGTACGCTTGACCGCTGCTTGTCGTAAATCCGGGATATGCGCCTCTATGCCCCGGTCATGGCAGGCAAGGAAGTTGTCGATGGTCCCGTATTTGCTGTCGGCGACAACTGTTTCCGCTTTGACTTCTGTTATTGCCTCGTGTTTCTCAAGCAGCGGCAACATCAGATGGGCTTCGTTCACATCACCGGGGGCAGCGTCGGTTGCTGTGATGATTTCGTGCTTGCCGTCAACGGCCCGATGCACCTGGTAGGACAGTTTGGATTTTCCCCGGTTCACCAGTGCCGCGTCCGGGTCGGTGGTGGAGATATAGCGATTGTTCTTTTTTTCATAGGTCCTGGAATCGGTGTTTTCGGTGCGTTCTTCCAGGCGGGCTTCCAGCTTTTTATAGTTTTTGTGCAACTGATGCTTCAGGTTCCGGGTATCGAGAACCGAACTGTTGGAGGCGTTTGCATCCACCAGACTGGAGTCGACAAAGATCTTGCGGCCATCAATAAGGCCGGCTTCCGCGCACTGCAGAACAATGCGTTCGAAGAATCTTTGAAAAACGTCGAGGCCCCATTTCTTGCGGGCTTTGGATAATACGCTATGGTTGGGAATTTCAGAATCAAGGTCATACCCGAGAAACCAGAGCCAATCCATACGCTCTGGCAAGGTGTCCATTAGTTCCCGCTCCGAGCGTACGTTATAAAAGATCAGGAGCAGCATCAGCTTCAGGATAATGGGTGGAGGCACTGAAACATTGCCGTTGTTGCCGTACAAGTCCTTGACTTCGTCATAGGCGAAGCCAAAATCGATCAGCTTATCGACTTTTCTCAGAGGATGGTTCTCACGAACCCGTTTTTCTATATTGATGCCGATATAGAACAAGCTGCTTTGAGGCGATTGCTGAAATCCCATCATGGCTATCGACTCCTCATGTCATGATTAACGTTGCAGCAATATAGCATTACTGAGTGGCTTTCTCAATATGATTTGGGCAACAGCCCGTTCAATGTTGACAAAAACGGACCTCTCCGGGTCAAGTACCGAGACCGGGACGTTGTTGTTGAAAGTGGGTAACTAGAGAAGATCGAGAGGACGAAATATATTTCCCCCATCTGAACAACAAGCTCCGCGAGTTATTTTCCCTCAAGCTCCAAACCCAAGCACGTATTGACAATTTACAGTCTAGTATGATATAGTGCACCCGCTGTTGCTGAGAAGCGTGTCCCTGAAGCAGGGCCTGTCCTTCGGCGCCGTTTCAAATTCAGGGGCAAACTCAATTGTTCCTCGGAGTGCGGATAAAAAAGCCTTCCCCATGAAAAAAATCATCTTCATAGTCGTCCTCGCCCTCCTGGCCGGGTGCGCCGCGAAAGAGCTGCCTTTCGATCCCATAGCCGTGTTTAAAAATGCCGAAGAAAACATGCGCAAGGAGAATTTCGAGAAGGCGCGCAAAGGATACCAGGAGATCCAGGAAAAGTCTCCCGACAAGAGCTACGACGCCGCGCTCATGCTGAGAATCGCCGATACCTATTTCGGCGATGAAAAATATGACGAAGCCCTCGTCGAGTATCAGGCCTTCCTGAACTTCCACCCCGTGAACAAGGACGCGGTCTATGCCCAGTACCAGATCGCCATGTGCAGCTTCAGGCAGATGACGACCATAGACCGGGACCCCGAGCCGACGCGGACCGCGCTCAAGGAGTTCCAGGCGCTCCTCCGGAAGTATCCGAAGAGCATCTATGATGAGCCGGCGAAAAAGAACATATCCCTCTGCCTGGACCGGCTTTCAGAATACGAGCTCTACGTCGGCCGGTTCTATCATAAAAAAGGCGCCTACAAGGCCGCTACGGGGAGGCTCGATGATCTCCTCCGCACCTACCCCGGGTCCTTGGCGGAAAAGGACGCGCTTTATTACGACGGGCTCTCGTACCGGGAGCTCGGCGTGCGCGACCGGGCAAAGGCAGCGTTCGAAACGCTCATGAAGAAGTACCCGTCCATGGCGGGGAGCGTCGGGCCCCTCATCGACAAGCTCGCGAAACAGTGAACTATGAAATACTACCCCGTATTTCTCGATCTGCGTGAACGGTCCTGCGTGGTCGTCGGCGGCGGACAGGTGGCCGAGCGCAAGTCGCTCTCGCTTCTCGAAGCCGGCGCGAACGTGACCGTCGTGAGCCCCTCCCTTACGCACAAGCTGCAGGAACTTTCCTCTTCGGGGAAAATCACCCATCTCGCAAAGACGTTTGAAGAAGAAGACATCGCCGGCGCCTCTCTCGTCATTGCCGCCACCGGCCTTCGTGAGGTGAACGCCGAGATCAGCAGACTGTGCAGAAAAAAACAGGTCCTCGTGAACGTCGTCACGCCGCCGGGTGAAAGCAGCTTCATTGTGCCGTCGGTCGTGGACCGCGGAGCGCTTTTGATCGCGATCTCAACGAGCGGTGAAAGCCCGGCGCTGTCCAAGAGGATACGCGTGGAGCTTGAGAAGACGTTCGGACCCGAGTACGATCTTTTCCTCCAGCGGATGTCGCTCCTGCGAAGCAGGCTGATGGGTCAGATAGAGGATGAGGCGGAGCGCGGCCGTATTTTTCAGGCCGTTGCGAATTCCGATGTCCTTGATTTGCTCAGGGAGGGTAAGCTTCACGAGGCCGATCACCGGATCGCGGAACTATCGGGTTTGAAGCTGAAATAGGGGCGGTCGAATAATCTTTTTACAGAGGTGGTCATTCTGAGCGCAGCGAAGAATCTCGCATTTTCAGACCTTTGAAGTTTTGCCTTTTGTCCTACTTCTTGCCTTTGAACTTCTTCTTGAAGAAACCGGCCTCGCCTTCCTTCTCCTCCTGCGCCGTTCCTCCGGCCGCCTTGATGGCTTCCCTGAGCTTTACAGAGGCCGGGTTCTGCCGCAAAGCGTCGCTGTACACATCGAGGGCCTTGGTCTTCAGCCCGCTGTGCAGATACAGGGTCCCGAGTTCGACGTGGTACTCCGGCTTGAGCGGGTTGATATCGATGGCTTTTTTCAGATTTTCCTCCGCCTCGTGATGTCTCCGGGGGATACGCGTGAGCGAGATGCCGTAATGGTAGAAGTATTCGGATTTCACGGGATCGAGCCTCGTGGCCCATGCGAAGGATTCCGCGGCCCCCCAGTAATTCCCGACGTTGAAGTCCTTCATTCCCGCCTTGAAATAGGCCGCTGCCCTCCCTGCCTTCTCCGAATAGTTTTCCACATACTCTTCAGGATGTTTTTCCTCATATTGCGCTGTTGGCTCGGGCTTCCCGGCGGGAACGTTGTCGTAGTTCCGTCGCTGCTCCGGGTCATTGAGCGCCTGGTAGGCGTTGTGAATTCCGGTAAAGAGCGCTTCCAATGTTTCCTTCAGGTCGCTCATCTCAGCCTCGAAGTGCCGGTCAGGATGATAGACCTTTGCAAGCCGGAAGTACGCCTTCCTGAGTTCCTGCGACGTCGCGCTTCTGGCCACGCCGAGTATCTGGTAGTGGTCTTGATTTTTCATGGAGACCAAGGCTGCCTCGATCATTTGCCTGGTGAACATGGGCGCAGCGGTCTGCCCTGCCGCGACAGCCTCTTGCACTGCCGAGCGTGCGGATTTCATCTCTTGTTCGGTCTTTACCGCTCCCTTATCGGCCATTTTGAGCGCCAGGAGCGCATAGATCGCCTTGAGCGTATTGAAATCTCCGAGCCCGGACAAGGAGCACAGCTCCTCGATACTCCTGTTGCCGTCGATGAGCGAGAGGATGGACTGCTGGTCTTGTTCGAGGTCAGCGCCCTGGAAGAGAAACGACGGGTCGGCAGCGGGGCGGAGCTTTGTCTTGAGCGGCGGGAGGGACTTTCGCACGATCTGCCAATCCTGGCCGCGTATGCCTTCGATGATCAGGTTCCCGATGCTCATCTGGAGCGGTATGATATCGGAAGCCGGAAGCGGGCTGTCATCGAATATGTAGCGGCCGTCGCGCCAGGTGAACAAGCTGAGGATAATTTCCTTGACCTGTTCCTTGACCCCGGCGACTAGGTCCCGCGGTGAAATAAAGCCGAGCTCGACCAGGATCGCTCCGAATTTTTTGCCGGTTTTTTCGGTGAGTTCCCCGGAGGCGTCAAACTGAGCACGGGTGAGTTTGTCGGAGCGGAGCAGAAAATCGCCGAGCCGGTCGCCGTCGAGGTTCGAGGAAGCGAAGATGACGTCGCCGTTCTGAAAATACACTTTTTTGACAGCCGTTTCCCGGGCGAAGACCACGGTGCCGGTCTTTTTCTCCGTCCTCAGGCTCTGGAAGAGCCAGGGGATGGTCATATCCTTGACATCGGCCGCGGGTATGATCATAGCGCTCCTTTGACAGGAAAGTGTTAGTATTATAGCATTACCCGCCTATTCTTGGAAGATAAATAATGACCTTGCTTAATTTATAAAAATCGCTACGACGAAAAATGTCGGACAAAGTATGTACAAGTTGACTATGGCAGCGGTTCCTATTATAATAGAAAACTACGCCTGCTCCACTGCCTTTATCCACATTGCTTCTTGGGAAACGCCCGATATTTTACACGCATAGGAAAGGCCCATGCAGAACGATCTTTTTCTCGGAATAGACATTGGCTCCGTGACCATCAAGACCGCGCTTCTCGATAGGAGCTCAACGGTCCTCTTCGAGTCCTGCACGCGGATGAAAGGGGACCCCGTCGCCGCTCTTTCGGAAGAGCTGGCGCGCCTCGCGTCGCAATTTCCCGAACAGAGGGTCCGCGCCGCGGGCATTACGGGCAGCGGAGGCAAGCAGGTCGCCGCGGTCATCGGCGCCCGCTTCGTCAATGAGATCCTCGCCCAGTCCGGTTTTGCGGGGCAGTTCCATCCGGCCGCGAGGACCATCATTGAAATGGGCGGCGAGGACGCAAAGCTCATCAACCTTCTGCCGGATGCCGCGAACGGCGGCGTCATCATCGAGGATTTCTCGATGAACACGGCCTGCGCCGCCGGTACGGGCTCATTCCTCGACCAGCAGGCCGCGCGCCTTCATTTGACCATAGAGGAATTCAGCCGCATCGCGCTCCGGTCCGAGAGGCCGCCGCGCGTGGCCGGCCGGTGCAGCGTGTTCGCCAAGAGCGACATGATCCATTTGCAGCAGATCGCCACCCCGGATTACGACATCGTTGCCGGGCTCTGCTACGCCATGGCCAGGAACTTCAAGGCCACCGTGGGCAAGGGCAAAAAATTCCATTCGCCCCTGTTGTTCCTGGGAGGCGTGGCGGCCAACGCCGGCATGCACCGGGCCTTCCGCGATGTCCTGAAATTGTCCGAGTCCGACATGACGGTGCCCGCGCGCTTCCATACCTCCGGCGCCATCGGCGCCGCGCTCATCATCATGAAGAAGCCGGAGGAAGCGGTCCCGTACCGCGGAATCGCCGCGCTTGCCGGGCATCTTGCCTCAACGGGAAAAAAGGTCCACAGCGGCGTAAGCCCGCTTTCCCTTCCCATGGGCATCATGCCGAATCCCTGCCAGGACGCTGCGCCCAATGCGGCCGGGTTGATCGAGACCTACCTCGGCGTGGACGTAGGGTCGGTCTCGACGAACGTGGTGGTGATCGACCGGCAGCTGCGCGTGCTGTCCAAACGGTATCTGCCCACGGCCGGGAGGCCGATCGAAGCGGTGAAGCAGGGCCTGGCCGAGGTGGGCGCCGAGCTCGGCCCCCGGGTCAGGATCCTGGGAGCCGGGACCACGGGCTCGGGCAGGTATCTTACCGGCGACATGATCGGCGCCGACGTGGTCCGGAACGAGATCACGGCGCAGGCAACGGCGGCGGCCGTGATCGATCCCCTCGTAGACACCATCTTCGAGATCGGAGGACAGGACTCGAAGTTCATCAGTCTGCGCGACGGGGCAGTAGTGGACTTCGAGATGAACAAAGCCTGCGCCGCGGGCACCGGCTCGTTCCTTGAAGAGCAGGCGGAGCGGCTCGGCATCCGCATCAAGCAGGAGTTCGAGGACCGGGCGTTTCGCGCGGCTTCGCCCTGCAGGTTCGGCGAGCGCTGCACCGTGTTCATGGAATCCGACCTCGTGCACTCCATGAACACCGGCTCCGGCGTGGAAGAGCTCACGGCCGGGCTTGCCTACTCCATCGCCTACAATTACCTGAACAAGGTCGTGGCGGGCAAGCGCGTGGGCGAGCGCATCTTTTTCCAGGGCGGCGTTGCCGCGAACAGGGCCGTGGTGTCCGCTTTCGAAACGATCACGGGCAAGCCGGTCACGGTCCCTCCTCATCACGAGGTCACCGGCGCGATCGGCGCAGCCATCCTCGCCATGCGGGCGGGCACGGGCAAAAGCGGCTTCAAGGGGTTCGACCTGAGCAAACGTGCGTACACCGTCACGACCTTCGAGTGCGCGGAATGCGCGAACCGCTGCGACATCAAGCGCGTGAGCTTCGACGGCGAGAAGCCGCTCTTCTACGGGAGCCGGTGCGAGAAATACGACGTCAAGAAAAAGAGCGCGGAAGCCGGCGCCCTTCCCGACCTTTTTGCCGAGCGCGAAGAGCTGCTTGCGTCCGCGGTCATCCCGGGCAGCGTCCCCGGCGATGCTCCGACCATCGGCATCCCGCGCATGCTCTATGTCAACGATTTTCTTCCTTACTGGCAGACATTTTTCGGAGAGCTCGGTTACCGCGTCGTGTTCTCGGAGCCCACGAACCGGACGCTCGTCAACCGGGCGATCGAGACGACGGCGGCCGAGACCTGCTTCCCTGCCAAGGTTGCCATCGGTCATATCCAGGACCTGCTCGACAAGAAGGTGGACGTCCTGTTTCTCCCGAGCTTCATCCAGTTCCCCGCAGCTCACGGCCAGGCCGGAACCCAGGCATGCCCCTATGCCCAGGCATTGCCGTATATCGCGAAGGCCTCGATCAAGTTCGGCGAGGCGAAGGTGATCGAACCAATCCTCCTTCTCCAGGACGAACGCCATTTCGAGAAGAGCATGTGGGAGACCGGCAAGGCCCTCGGCAAAGATAGGAGAGCGGTGAAACGGGCGCAGCGGCTCGCCTGGAACGTACAGGAGAACTACCACGCTGTTGCTGAACAGAGGGGAAGAGAGGTCCTGTCAACGCTCAAGCCCGGCGAGAAGGCGCTGGTGCTCGTCGGCCGGAACTACAATACCTGCGATCCGGGCTTGAATATGAACCTGCCGTCAAAGGTCCGCGACCTCGGCTTTCAGGCCATCCCCATGGACTTCCTGCCGCTCCACCAGGCGGACCTGTCCGACCAGGAGCACATGTACTGGCGGTCGGGCCAGAAGATCATGGCCGCGGCCCGGATCATTCGCGGGCGCAGGGACCTCTACCCCCTCTATATCACGAACTTCGGGTGCGGCCCTGATTCGTTCATCACCCATTTCTTCCGGCAGGAGATGGGCGGCAAGCCCTTCCTCCAGCTTGAGATAGACGAACACAGCGCGGACGCCGGGGCGATCACCCGGATCGAGGCTTTCCTGGACAGCCTGAACAACGTGAAGGGGGACCGGCCGGCCACGCCGCTTGTCATTCTGCACAAGGGCAACGGCAACGGGTCGCTTCGCCCGAAGAGGGTCTACTTTCCGCCCATGACCGACCACGCCTTCGCCCTTGCCGCCGCATTCAGGGCCTGCGGCGTAGAGGCCGAGGTGCTGCCCGAGTCCGACGACGAGACGGTGCGCATCGGCAGGGAGCACACCTCGGGCCGCGAGTGTTACCCGCTCGCGCTCACCACCGGCGATATGATCAAGGCGACGCGCAGACCGGGGTTCGAGCCGGACCAGAGCGCCTTCTTCATGCCAACGGGCAGGGGGCCCTGCCGTTTCGGCCAGTACCATCGCTATCACCGGCAGGTGCTTGACAAGCTCGGGCTCGAGCGTGTCAAGATCCTGGCCCCCATGCAAGACGAGTCGCTGCACGATGACGTGAGCATGTTCGACAAGGATTTCGTGCTCATGAGCTGGCGCGGCGTGTATGCCGTGGACATGCTCCAGAAAGCGCTCTGGGAACACCGGCCCCATGAAAAGCAGAAAGGGCAGGCGGACCGCGTGTACCGGACCAGCCTCGATCGCCTGAGCAGCGCTATCGAAAAGAGGGACGACCTCCTGCCCGTATTGCGGCAGGCCTACGAGGACTTCACCGCCATAGACATCGCCGAACGCTCCAAACCCGTGATCGGCGTCGTGGGAGAAATCTACATCCGCTCGAACCGGTTCAGCAACGAGGACGTGGTGCGCCAGATCGAGAGGCTCGGCGGCGAGGCCTGGGTCGCGCCGATCTCCGAATGGCTCCTCTATGTCAACAACACGGCCAAAGTATCGGCGAAGATGAACCGTTCCTGGAAGGACCTGCTCAAGGCATATCTCACGCAGCACGTACAGCACCGGGATGAGCGGCGTTTCCTGAGCGGCTTCAACGGAAGCATGAGGAGCCTGCACGAGCCGAGCATCGAGCAGACCCTCCGCGCGGCGCTGCCCTACATCCATCATTCCTTCGAAGGAGAGGCCGTGCTGTCCGTGGGAAAGGCCATCGACTACATCAACCGCGGCGTCTCGGGCATCGTGAACGTGATGCCCTTCACCTGCATGCCCGGCACGATCGCGACCGCCGTGCTCAAGCGCGTGCGCGAAGAGCACGACAACATACCTCTGCTGAACATCGCGTATGAAGGACAAGGGGATTCGCAAACCCTGACGCGGCTCGAAGCCTTCATGCACCAGGCAAGGTCCTACCAGGAGTCGAAAAAGCTGCATTAAATGACATGCGGCAGGTTGCGTTCTTTCGTTTATTCAGGGTGGACGTGAAAACAGAGTGAACATCTTTCACGGTATGATATTTTTTCCAAAAAATCATGCTGCAAGGGGTATTTTAACGGCGCTTTGAAGGAAAGCGAAGAAAATTGCCCGTAGAGAAAATCCTTATAATCAGCTTGACAAGGTATTGAGAAAGCGGTATTCTTTTACCATCCGCGGAGAATTCCCGGACAAAATTCAAAAAGAAGCAGAGGAGAAACAAGAATGGCAAACGGTGTAGTGAAGTGGTTCAATAACAGCAAGGGGTTCGGCTTTATCACGCAGGACAATGGCGAGGACGTATTCGTGCACTTTTCGGCCATCGCGGGAGACGGCTTCAAGTCTCTGAACGAGGGCGACAAGGTTACGTTCGAGGTCGTCAAGGGACCCAAGGGCCTGCAGGCAGCCAACGTGTCCAAGGCCTCGTAATTTAAAAAAACAATTTCATTAAACATGTTAAAGCCCCGGCGTTACACCGGGGCTTTTTTTATTGATCGCAATCCCGACAGGCATGAGCCGAAAAAGCATTCCCGTCTGCATTTTTTTGGTCTTCACTCATGCTGATACAAACGTATTTAGAATCGCCGAAGATTTGCTCCTCACCTTTTGTCCTATACGAACCTTCACTTCCCTAGCGGGGAGAGGGTAGGGCGAGAGGGGGCTGTGGGCCGGTAACAACTATTTCGTTTGCTTTCGATTGATACGGAAAGGGATAAAAAAGGGCGATGATTTCTCATCGCCCTTGCGTTGAATCTTGACCTTATGCAGGTTAAAATCCCGCGACTGCTTTTTTTTACGCCGCTTCAGTCGCTTCTTTCTTTGCACGCATCGCAGCCGGGGCTGAGACCGCGAAACCCATGGCCGTGCCCAGAAGGCCGCCCACCACGATGCTCACCGCGGCCGCGCAGGCGATCCCCACCGCGATCCCCATCACGACCGCCGCCCGCACGAACAGCGTGGGCTCAACCGCGCCGCCCGAAAGCTTCTGGAGCAGGATCAAGGTCCCGTAGCTCCCGAAGTAGAAACCCGGCACGATCCCCAGTGCCAGAAACACCAGCCCGCCGATGCTCGCCCCGATCTTCATTCCCGCTTTTACCGTCTCGTTCTTCATGATAAGTCTCCTTTTAGCCGCAGCCAGATTTTATTATTATTGTATTCCTGATCCCCTGGTTAATCGCGCCTGATGCTCACATTCTCTCCGGCAGTACGAAGAGGAAAGCCTGTTGCCGTGTCGATCACATTTCCGACGAGCCATCCTGCTGTTGACGTTGCCGTAACGATGGCAATCCCGGAGACCATTATACCGACAAGCATGGACAACAATACGATGGATTTCGATACGACCCCCGGATCGAGCGGCAGCCCGAAAAGCATACCGGCGAATTTGATGCCTGCCGCGCCGCCTAAAAGACTGCCGGGCAGAAGCCCGAAGATCGCGAAGAGCACCAGTCCTGCGCCTGCTCCAAGGTATGCCGCTTTTCTTGATAAGGTCGTTTTCATTTTTTGTTTCCTCCCTTTCGTTCGTTCTTGACTGGAGTAATTGCATCATGCATGCCAGAATATAACTCGTTGAATTTTTGGAAATCCGTACCTTGAATTTTTTGCAGAGCTGAGAAAAGGCGGTTTCAGGTTATCCGGAATGCAAAGAAACGACGTTATAAGACGAGCTTGAATGAGGGGAAAAAATAAAAAAGGCACCCCGTTTAGGGGTGCCTTCCTAATTTTTCTAATAAATAACTTCCTGTTTCAGGTTATGCCCACCGCGACTGGCGGCCGGGTTTTGCGCTTCTGAAGTCTCCGGACTTACCGCCTTCGCTTCTGAAGCCTCTCTTATCGTCCCTGGATATCCGGGTGTCCGCATAGGGCTTACGGCTGGGCCTGGCGCCGAAGGAATTTTTAGGTGAAGCACCCTGTCCGTACCGTTTGCCGGCCGTTGCCCCCTGCCAGCGCTTTCCCGAAGACGGCGCTGACGCGCTCCCGCTGCCTGAGCGGCGCAAGGGGCGCGCCGGCTCCAGTCCCGGGATCACCGTCTGGGGGATCGACTGGCCGATGAAGCGCTCGATCGAGCGCAGGGAATCCACCTCTTTACCCGAGGCAAAGGAGATGGCAATGCCCGTGGCGCCCGCCCTGCCGGTGCGGCCGATGCGATGCACGTAGTCCTCGGCGTTCTTCGGCAGGTCATAGTTGATCACATGGGTGATGCCGGAGACGTCGAGGCCGCGCGCCGCCACGTCCGTTGCCACGAGCAGCCGGATCTTGCCGTTGCGCATCTTCATGATGGTACGGTTGCGGGCATTCTGGTTCATGTCTCCGTGCAGGGCCGCGGCCGAGTGTCCCTGGGCCGAAAGCTCATTAGCGAGCTGATCGGCATTCCGCTTGGTGCCGGAAAAGATGATCGCCCTGGTCATGCCGCTGTCGGAGATAAGGTGCTTCAAGAGCCTGTTCTTGTGCTGCATGTCGTCCGCGGCGTGTAAACGCTGTTCGATCGCTTCAAGCGTGGTCTTCTTGCCTACGATCTCGACCCGCACCGGGTCTTTGAGCAGGCGCTGGGCCAGCTTTGCCATGGAATTGTCCATGGTCGCCGTGAACATGAGGGTCTGACGGGTTGCCGGTGTGGCCGCGGCAATGGTGTCCACTGCCTCGCTGAAGCCCATGTCGAGCATGCGGTCGGCTTCATCAAGGATCAGGATCTCAAGACGGGAAAAATCAATGCGTCCCCGTTCCATATGGTCCATGAGACGGCCCGGCGTGGCCACGATCAGGTCCACGGGCTGGGATAAGAGCCTCTGCTGCTCGAAGTAAGGCATGCCGCCGAGGATCGCTCCGCTCCGTATGCGCATGAACTTCCCGTAGATACGAACGGCATCGGTCACCTGGTTTGCCAGTTCGCGTGTGGGCGTAAGCACGAGCACGCGGGGTCCCTTGGATCTTCCCGTTGACTTTGACGGCATGCTCAAACGCATGAGCGCCGGCAGCACAAAGGCCGCGGTCTTTCCGGTCCCGGTCTGGGCCGTGGCGATCAGGTCCTGGCCCGCCAGGGCCTTGGGAATGGCCTGCTCCTGGATGGGCGTGGGCGCGGTATAACCGCAGAGTTTTATTGCTTTGAGGATCGGTTCACTGAGCTGCAATTTCGAAAAAGACATTCTATTCCTTTCAAGGGGACCCCTGTTTTCACGAGAAAGAAAAGCACGAGAAAGATCTTTGATACAGATACACGCTGATTTGGTCATGATCTACACTGATACGTCCTGAGGCTCCAGGTCAGTGTCCATCATAATTTCTTCAGTGACGATCAGTGCAGGAGAAATTTTCTGATGTTCTTCTTTCCGCGACGCAGTGGTCGAAGAGGTTTGCGTGCGGGCCGCAGGGAAACAAAGGTTCCCTGAGAGCGAAGATGACGCCAGCACAAATATGACCGGCATAACTACATCGTTCGCCAACCATAGGTGCTGCTGCGATTCAGAGTGGGAGCTGAAAGCAAGGGGGGTTAGAGATCGATGATATGGAGGGCAGGGAGATGGTGACGTGTGTGTGTACCTCAGTCAAATTCCCGCCGCATTGTTAAACAGTCGAGGTGCATATTACAGGATTCTGGAAAAATAGCAAGATAAATTTCCGTAATCAGGAGCTTTTTTTCATTGCCAATGAATACCGCAGGAGGGGCGCGCTTTAGTGCGCCGTGCGCCAACCGCCTGGCCCCTGAATAGTTACGAAAAAAGAAGGTCTTTCAAGTGGACAGGGGCGGAAAAAAACGGTATGATATCCGCCTTGTATCATAACGGAGGGATAGCATGAAAAATCGATTCGGCTTGTTGTATCTTTTGTTCACGATCTTTATCATTGCTTCCTCGATCATTAGAACGGTCCTTCTTTTTAAAGCACTTCCCCATCTTGACCTCAGTCTCGGCTTGCTTCTCAAGATCTACGGGACGGGACTCTTTTTTGACTGCGTAACCTTCTTCTCCTGCGCGATGCCCTTTGCCCTGTACCTGGCCCTGGCGCCGGACAAGATCTTCAATCACTCCCGGCACAAGCCCGTTGTTTATACCGCATTCTTCGTCGTTATCGCCGCCCTGGTGTTCGATGCGGCAGCGGAATACCTGTTTTTTGATGAGTTCGGCACCCGGTATAACTTCATCGCCGTGGACTATCTCGTCTATACCCGCGAGGTCGTCGGCAATATCAAGGAATCCTATCCACTGCTCCCGATATTCAGCGCCATATTTCTGATGAGCGTCGCGATTTTTATGCTGATAAAAAAATATATCGGCCGCGCCTTCACCGGAACGAGCACGCTGAAACAGAGGATCCTGGCCAATGCGGTCTTTGCCGTCGTGCCGATGCTGTCCCTGGCTTTTGTGAGCCTGCCCTTGACGTCGATATCGAAGAACAGCTATGCCAATGAACTGGCCGGGAACGGGTTGTATGACCTCGTCGCCGCCTTCAGGAATAACGAACTGGATTTCAACAGGTTCTACGCGACCAGGGACGAACAGTCCGTGCTGACGACGCTCAGGCAGCAGATGCGGGAAAAGAACAATGACTATCCTTCCGCGGATCTTCGCGACATGGCCAGGACCATTACGAACAGGGGGAAAGAGAAGAGGCTCAACGTCATCGTCGTGATCGAGGAAAGCCTGAGCGCCGAGTATCTCGGGGCCTTCGGCAATAGCGGCGGACTTACGCCGAACCTCGACCGGCTTGCCAAGGAATCCCTGTTCTTCACGCACCTTTACGCTACAGGCACGAGGACCGTCAGGGGGCTGGAAGCAATCGCCTTGTCTCTCCCGCCCTTGCCCGGAATCTCGGTTGTGAAGCGGCCCGGCAACGAAGACCTTTTTTCCTGGGGCTCGCTCATGAAGACGAAAGGGTATGATACGAAATACGTCTATGCGGGGTACGGGTACTTCGACAACATGAGCTACTTTTTCTCGCATAACGGCTTTGATATCGTGGACCGCAGCAACTTTGAGCGGGAGGAGATAACCTTCGCGAATATCTGGGGCGTCTGCGACGAGGACCTTTTCCGGAAGGTCGTCCGTGAATCGGACAGGTCCCATGCCGCAGGGAAGCCGTTCTTCACTATGGTCATGACCACGTCCAATCATCGTCCCTATACCTATCCGGCTGGAAAGATCGATATTCCCTCCGCCTCCGGAAGGGGAGGAGGAGTAAAGTACGCCGATTACGCCGTGGGACAATTGCTGGCACAGGCCCGGAAAAAGCCATGGTTCGAGGATACCCTCTTCGTTTTCGTGGCCGATCATTGCGCCGCAAGCGCGGGCAGCATCGAGCTGCCGATAAAGAGATATGAGATACCACTGCTCATCTATGGCCCGGCCCATGTGAAGCCGCAGAGGATCAACACCCTGGTGAGCCAGATCGATATCGCGCCTACTGTTCTGGGCCTCCTGAATTTCAGCTACACAACAAAATTCATGGGTCGCGACATCCTGAAGATGGACCCTTCCCGGGGGCGCGCGTTCATCTCCACCTATCAAAAGCTGGGTTTTATTCAAGGCGATACTCTCGTGGTCCTGGGACCGCAAAAATATCTTAAAACCTATGCCGTTGACCGGAAAACCGGCGCGGCCATCGAGACAGGACCCCGGGAAGCAACGATCAATGCCGCCATCGCCTATTTTCAGGGCGCCAGCTACTTCTACTCCAACCGCTTGAACAGGATCGCTTTATCAAGGGGCGAGTAAGTGTCTGTCCGGTGCAGGCCGCCGATCCCGTCCTGCTTCCCTGCCACTGCGGGGCCTGTTCCAGGTCCGAAAAGTACCTGCCGCGAGGGCTTTCGGGTTTACTCTCAAGTTACAGCGGCATGCTGGGCCGGGGATTCAGGTCCAGGCTCGAAGTTTCTCCGCGTTTATAGCGGAGATATCCTGCGAGCGCGATCATGGCCGCGTTGTCGATGCAGTAGAACATCCCGGGCAGATAGAGCGTCATGCCCCGTTTTGCCGCCTCTTCGTTCATCTGCTTTCTCAATGAACTGTTTGCCGCCACGCCTCCGGCAACGACGACGCGGTGTACGTCGTTTTCAACTGCCGCCCGAATGGTCTTCTCAACGAGCGTATCCACGACCGCTGCCTGAAAGCTCGCGGCCACGTCCCTGACGTTCAACTTCGAGTCAATCCCCCTGTCCTTGCTTTTGAAGAGCGCGATATGATTTCTGACCGCGGTCTTGAGGCCGCTGAAGCTGAAATCGTATCCTTCGCGCGGGCCCCGGGGGAATTTCACGGCATCGGGATTGCCCTCCTGCGCGAGCCGGTCGAGCACCGGGCCGCCCGGGTATTCCAGTTCGAGCAGCTTTGCGACCTTGTCGTACGCTTCGCCCGCCGCATCGTCCCGGGTCTGGCCGAGCATCCGGTAGTCTCCGAGCCCCTTCACAAGGTAGAGCGCCGTGTGCCCGCCTGATACGAGCAGCGCGAGGTAGGGATAGCCGATATCCGGGTATTCGATGTGCGCGGCAAGGATGTGCCCCTCGCCGTGGTGCACGCCGATGAAGGGGATGCCCCGCGCATAGGCAATGGCTTTGGCAGCCGACACGCCCACGAGCAAAGCGCCGATCAAACCCGGCGTATACGTGACGGCCACGAGGTTGATCTCGCTCAGCGATACGGACGCGGCCGCAAGCGCCTCGCGGATGATCGGCACGAGGTTCTTGAGATGTTCCCGGGACGCAAGCTCCGGCACAACGCCGCCGTATTTTTTATGGATGTCGATCTGCGAGGAGACGATGCTGGAAAGCACGGTGTCGTCGCGGAGGACGGCAGCCGCGGTTTCATCGCAGGAGGTTTCTATTCCGAGGGTGAGCATGGGTTTCATTGAAGGAACATGACAGATGAAGAGACGATGGAGAGACTCGGAGACGGGGAGATTGAAATGATTGATGGACCTGCCCGTCGCCCTGTCACCCCTTCGCCGCGTCGTTTGCTACTGCATCAACCTCGACACCGGCACGAGCTCGATTCCCTGCTGTGAAGCCGCTGCGAGCCATTTCCTGAGCGCACTGATCGTGGCCGGGTGCGGGTGGCCGATGCCGATGGCATGGCCGCGCTCTTTCGCGATGCGCGCAAGTTCCTCCAGCTGTTTGCCGATATAGCCGGCGTTGTCGCCTTCGTTGTCCAGGAACACATCGCGTTTTGCCGCTTTGAGGCCGAACTCTTTCGCCGTGGCATAGGCCACGCTCTTCGGGTTCGTGAGGCTGTCGAGAAAGAGGAGGTTGCGGGCCTTGAGCTCGGCCATCAGGAATTTCATCGCTTCCTTGTTCTCGGTGAGCGCCGAGCCTTCATGGTTGTTGACGCCGACGGCCCCGGGGACGGAAGCGACATCATCACTGAGCGTGCTTAAAAAGTCCAGGGGAGTCATGTCCGAGCGCAGGGTGCCGGGCGACGTTTTCCTGTTCCTGTCTTTCGGTTCCATGGGAAGGTGGAGCAAAACCTCCCGCTTGTTCCGCAGGGCCAGCTCCGCAACCTTCCGGGACTGCGCCAGTCCGGGCATGACCGCGCAGGTGATCTTGCCGGGAAGGGACATGATATCGCGGGCAGGCGCCAGGTCCTGCCCCAGGTCGTCGATCACGATGGCGACAAGGACCGTTCTTTCCGGACGGACGCCCCCAAGCAACTCCGGTCCCGATGAGGGCCCCGGCAATTGCTTTTTACTCACGCGCACAGGGGGCTTTTTCGCAGGTTTCTCGGGCGTCGCCTGTTCCTGCTGCACGGTCTGCCGGGCGGGCTTCTTCTCTTCGACGATCCGGTATTTGCGAAGCGGGCCCCATAGGATAAGCGCGATTGCGACAACGGCGATGATGATGCCGACGGCGACCGAGCGATCGTAGTGGCTGCCCTTGCGTCCTGATCTTCCTCTTGCCGGTAGTTGTTTTTTTGCCATGGCAAGCCTTTTATACAATATTATGATAAAAAAAACCAGAGAATTCTGGGACGGAAGAAGCGTTGTTCGTCAAGAAGCGCGCGCCCTTTTTTGGCTTGACTTAGATCGGACCGGCTTTTATACTGTCTTACGCGCGCCTATACGCATGGATGAGATAGAGGAGGTTTTGCCAGCATGAGCTTCAAGTATATTCGAGAAATCCCGCAGCCCGTCGAGATCCTCGGGTCGATGCCGCTTCCCTCCTCTCTTGCGGAGGTGAAGAACGACCGCGACGAGGAGATCCGGGCGGTTTTTACCCGCAAGGCGGATAAATTGATCCTCATCATCGGGCCCTGCTCGGCCCACGACGAGGACGCCGTGTGCGACTACATTGCGCGGCTGGCCAGGGTACAGGCCGAGGTGAAGGACAGGATCATCATTATTCCCCGGATATATCCGAACAAGCCGAGAAC
>Ga0210377_10001659_pt1 | contig 20183 bp, 16 predicted proteins | sample PLM4_65_b1redo_FD_155480 | JGI IMG/M metagenome (GOLD analysis project Ga0210377, IMG submission 155480) | Groundwater sediment microbial communities from an aquifer in East River, Colorado, USA - PLM4_65_b1 redo | ecosystem: Environmental > Terrestrial > Soil > Riparian zone | place: USA: East...
TCGCGCTCCGGGTGGTGGGGGACAGCATGGTCGACGACGGCATCCGCGAGGGCGACATCGTCATCGTCAAGCGCCAGCGCGACGCCCGCAACGGCCAGACGGTCATCGCCCTCATCGGCGACGACGCCACCATCAAGCAGTACCACCGGCGCGGCGCGCGCATCGAGCTGCGCCCCGCCAACCCGCGCATGCGGCCGATCGTCGTCAGCGAGGACGAGCTGCAGATCCAGGGCGTGGTGATCGGGCTTATTCGAAGATTTCATTGACGTCGCGTTCGGCAGAGCAGGTTGACGCAGGAGGCCAGCGCCTAGTGTGAGAGGTAGGGTGATGAGCCACAAGTGGGATCTGTTCATCAGTCACGCATCTGAGGATAAGGACTTCGTCCGACCGCTCGCCGAGTCTCTTCGCGCTCAGCGATTGGCTGTGTGGTTCGACGAATTCGAGCTCAAGCCTGGTATGGGCCTACGAGAGTCGATAGACCAAGGCCTGCTGTCCTCTCGCTTCGGATTGGTTGTGCTAAGCCCATCGTTCTTTGCCAAATCCTGGCCCAAGTGGGAACTCGATGGGCTTGTGCAACTGACTCGGTCGAGTTCGGACGCCATGATTCTCCCCATCTGGCACAAGGTCGACCAATCGGAGGTCGCGGCCTTCTCGCCGTCTCTAGCAAACATAGTCGCCATTCCGTCCTTCGAGGACCCAGATCGAGCCGCGAGTGACGTGTTACGCGTCCTGCGACCGCGACCCACGGCTGTCGAGGTGGCCCGAGAGATCCTCGTTGGGCTCAAGTTCCCGGCTCCAGCCCTTTCCGATGATTGGTGGCTCGACGCCGCAGTTTGGTCGGCTCCGGCCTTCGGTGAGGGCACGTTTCAGGAGGCCAGTTCATGGGGATGGTGGGGGTTTCCCTTGCCTCCTGAGGGGGACTCCGCTGATGTCAAAGGACAGCGCATTGCATGGGCGGCTATGCAGCACTCCTGGCAAAAGGCTGCTGCTGAGCAGCGAATTGCGCAGTGTACTCATCCCTCTCGCGTCCTTGAGTTCATAGACAGCCAGCCCGGGCTCGCTGCCACCGCAGAGTCCGAGCTGGACTACCTGCTCTGCTATGTCCCGCAGTTAGGAATCCCTGGGTGCGCTGGGTTCTTGGAGACGCTCATCGACTCTGTATTCCTGGAGGCTTCGTCTTCAATCAAAGCAGCACCCACCCGTGGCGCCGCTGGTTGGATTCTCCGGGAGTCCGATCTGTGCGGCATCGCTCCGGACGAACTCGTGGAACACTACTTCTGGCCCACCGATCCCGCCGGCACGTCGCCAGACGCGGGCGTACTGGCCTGGGTGGATGCGGCTGCATGGATTGCATCGACAGTCAGCGACTGGCTGCCGTCGCCGATCAAGGTGCGCCTGAGGCAAGGTCTAGCGTCTTCGGTTATGCAGGGGCGCATGCGGCACGGCGGGATTGCAGCGTGGAATATCCGGGAGAACGAGCGCTGGATGAAACTCATGTACAGCGGTCCGATTGGCATGACGAAGGGAGATTACGTTCGTGAGGCTCGCCAGGTATTCGAGGAGCGTATCGTTGCATCTCGCCAATTACTGGGTCTGCCCGAGTCGCCTGGTGAACTCGTTGATCACATTGCCTCTTGGGGAGTATTCGAGAGTTGCTCACCGCGATCCGCTCAGGTACAAAGGTCCACCGAAGGGCAAATGAACTCATGAGAACACGCGATATGGTTGCCCAGCGCTTCGCAGAACTCGAGCAGCAAATGGACAAGATCGAACGCAAACAGGGACAAATGACAGACTCAGCGCCCAACGATCAGTGGCATCAGTGGGCTACAAGCGTGCTGCATATTCTGCAATCCACTTACGGTACCGATTCTAGCCACTACAAAAACTTCGACAGGATCTACTCGACGTACACGGGGTGGTGGAGTGAGGTAGAAGGAGCAAAGGGTGTCTTTAGAGCGGCCAAAGCGGATTGGGATGGCGGCTATTTCTTTTCTCTCCAGAACACCATGTCAGGGGAAATCCTCGGAGATTTTGTTCGTCTCGCTAGAGAAGCTCTGAACGAAGGGCACAAGGATGTTGCGGCTGTCTTAACGAGTGCCGCTCTTGAGGATGCTCTGAAGCGTTACGCCTCAAGCTGTGGACTCGAAGTCATTGGCAGATCGATGCAGGACACGGTAGGGGCGCTCAAAGCGAAGAGCCTCATCTCCGGCGCCCAGAAGAGCTTGCTGGATGCACTGCCCCAGGTTAGGAACCGGGCCATGCACGCTGAGTGGGACAAGATTACGGCGGAGAGCGTTGGTGGGATGCTTGGGTTCGTCGAGCAGTTCCTTCTCTCTCACTTTTCCTGATCTGGACCAACGATCCCACCCGAGAGGGAGGTTTTGTGCTGCTGATTCAAGAGCGGTTGGAGTAGAAGAGCCCTCGGGGATTTAACGTAATATTCGCCAGGTACGGATAGCTGGATTCGATTACCCCCGAAGATGTCCCCGGATGGCGACGCACGCCAGTGAAGCAGGGTCCGGGCAGTGTAGGGGGGGGGCGAGGCGGTCGGCTGAAATGAAACGACTTCAAAGGCGAGATCATTCTGATGCAGAAAAGCTATTCGCGTTAGCAGATTTTGTGCGGCACGATGTAACCCGACGCTTGGATCCGCGACGTCGCGCCCTTCTGGGCCAGTTCCTAACACCATCGTCGGTAGCACATTTCATGGCCGGGATGTTTTCAGGTCATAAGAAGGACCTACACATCCTTGATCCGGGCGCGGGGATTGGCTCTTTGTCGGCCGCCCTTGTTGGCGCCCTGTGCACAACGCAGCGACGCCCGCGGTCCATCTCCATCACCGCCTATGAGGTGGACCCCATGTTGGGTCAACATCTGCAGACCGTTCTCGATCAATGCAGGCAGGCCAGCGAGAAGGCGGGCATCCGGTTCGAGGCGTGCATCATCGAAGAGGATTTCGTCGAAGCAGGAGCAGACAGTCTTGCTGGCGGGCTCTTCGCGCGGAGGTCGAGCGAACAGTTTGACTACGCGATTCTGAACCCTCCATATCGGAAGATCAGCACGGAATCTCACGAACGGAAGCTTTTCCGCAGGATCGGCTTGGAGACGACCAATCTCTATGCCGGCTTTCTTGGGGTAACGGCGCGGCTTCTCGCACCGGGTGGAGAGATGGTCGCCATCACCCCGCGAAGCTTCTGCAATGGACCCTACTTCGAGCCGTTCCGGAGATTCTTCCTGCGCGATATGCGTTTCCGTCGCGTCCATGTGTTTGAGGCGCGCGACCAGGCGTTCGCGGACGACGCGGTTCTGCAGGAGAACGTTGTGTTCCATGCACAGCGAGCGCCGAATCCGGGCCTCATGGTGAGCGTCTCTTCCAGCATTGGCCCCGACGGCACCGGGATGAGAATCAGAAGAATTCAACATGAAGCGCTCGTTCGGCTTGATGACCGGCATGCGTTCATCCATATCGTCCCCGACTCCGATGGTGAGGCTGTGCGCCAGCGTGTGGCTAAGCTTGGGGCCAGCCTCGCGGATCTCGGCTTGACGGTCTCCACGGGTCGGGTAGTCGACTTCCGAGCGAAAGAGCTCTTGCGGAGTCGGCCGGACGATAATTCGGTCCCGCTCATCTACCCCTGTCACATGCAGGCAGGGGTCGTCGAATGGCCGAACGGACAAACGCGGAAACCGAATGCCTTGGCTCTTGGGCCCCGGTCTGATGACCTTCTCGTTCCCTCGGGACACTATGTCTTGGTCAAGAGATTTTCTGCCAAGGAGGAGCCACGGCGAGTGGTGGCTGCGGTGTTCGACCCGGCCCTCGTGCCTGCCGAGCATGTCGCGTTCGAAAACCACCTCAACTACTTCCACCTGCACGGCCGTGGCCTGCCGGCGACCGTGGCAAAGGGACTGACTGCGTTTCTGAACTCCACGCTGGTGGATGTCTATTTTCGGCAGTTCAGCGGGCATACCCAAGTCAACGCTACTGACCTCCGTTCACTCCGCTACCCGGTAAAAGAGAAGCTCGTTGCCCTCGGTCGGCGAGTCGGGAAGCATCATCCGACGCAAGTCGACCTAGATAAACTAGTCGAAGAGGTTGTCCTCGATGCCTAAACCTCGGCAACGCCGTAGGAAGCGCCTCCCTAATCGAGTGTCGGAGGCCTTGGACCTCCTGAAAGCGCTGAAGGTGCCGAGGGAACAGCAAAACGAGCGATCGGCCTACACACTCCTGGCTCTCCTCGGGATGACGCCGCAGATGTCATGGCGTGACGCCAGCGCACCGATGCTCGGCATCACCGAGATGATGGACCATTTCAAGGCACATTTCGGCAAGAAGTACGCACCGAATACGCGCGAAACGGTTCGCCGGTTTTCTGTTCACCAGTTCGTCCAGATGGAGCTGGTGCTTGCGAACCCCGACAACCCAGGTCGTCCCGTCAACAGCCCGGATAATCGGTATCAGGTCTCTCAGTCATTGCTAAATCTCGTGCACGAGTACGGTGGCCATAGATGGGACCAGTCTTTGGCGAAGTTCCTGATAGGTGCGAAGGCGATTCAGCGACTGCAACCATCTGAACGCCCGATGGCCCTCATCCCGGTGCGGCTACCCGACGGGCGAGAGATGAAACTGACGGCAGGTGGCCAAAACGTGCTGGTGAAGAAAATCGTTGAGGGATTCTGCCCTAGGTTCACTCCCGGTGCCGTTGTCGTCTACGTGGGCGATACGGGCGACAAACAGCGCCATCTGGAGTCCGGCTATCTGGAGCGGCTTGGGCTGACGATGGACGAGCACGGCAAGATGCCCGATGTTGTAGTTCACCTTTCGGACAAGAACTGGTTGGTGCTCATCGAAGCCGTCACGAGCCATGGCCCGATTAGCATCAAGCGGCACAACGAGTTGAAGTACCTTTTCGGGAAGGCCAAAGCAGGCTTAGTGTTCGTGACGGCTTTTCTAACCCGACGAGCTATGACGAAGTATCTCGCCGACATTTCTTGGGAGACGGAGGTCTGGGTCGCTGAGGCGCCCAGTCACCTTATCCACTTCAATGGCGAACGGTTCTTAGGGCCGTATTCGTGACACGCGTCAGCTCACGCAAGCGTTGGGCGGACAACGAAGAGCGACAGAGCAGCACGCTCGACAGCGGCGAAAACTGCTTAGGGGGTGAAAGGCGTCCAAGTCGGACGCCTGCGATAGTGTCGACGGGCTCGCGTCACGGGTGCCTGGCTAGTGGCCAAGCAGAATGTGGCCATGTGGGTTGCTCGAGCAGCTCGAATCCCGCGGCGACCTCGGGCTGGCGAGGGTGGCTCTTTGAACGTGGGTGGTGAAGCGAACCAGTCAGCCAGGCGTCAGCGGTGTCTGAGCTGGTGGCGAAGCAGAATGAGGCCCACAGGGTTGCTCGAGCAGCAAGGATCCCGCGGCGACCTCGGGTGTGGCGAAGGTGGCCTTAGGACCATGGGTGGTGAAGCGGCGCGGTCAGCTGGTGCAGGGCGAAGGCTGGCACGCTCGAAGGTGTTGTCGTGGTCGGACGGTGTGAGGTGTGGCGAAGGCGGTGGCGAATCGACGTGCCTCCCAACAACGCCATACAGCGGACGGCAGGCGCGCCGCGTTCTCAGGTGAGGCACATGGCTGTCGGTGGCGCGCCCGCCGCCGCTGATGGCGAGCGTTAGGCGGTCGAGATACATGGCTGTGGCCCCATGAGAGCGCCTGCAGCGGCGATCGTTGCGAGGGGTGTAGTCCTCGCGCTGGCAATGTCTCTCTCCAGTTGCTCAAGAGACGGGGGCAGCCTCGACCTTCCCTGTCAGATCGGCGCACTCGAGTGGCATATGAGCGAACGCGCACTTCGCACTTCGCGGCCGAACATCCGGTGGAGCAGTAGTGATGAGCGATATCACGAGAATCTTGAGGGCTGCGAGCCCTTCATCACGCACGTGAGCTACCAGGTGTCTCGATGGCGCGGACTCACACGCATTGGCTTCTCTCGCGAACTGACGGTAGCGACCCCAGCAGATTTCGAAGCCCTAATTCCTGGCTTCTTGCATGGAGCACATGTGTTCTGGGGCGAACCAGCCTCCGTTGAAGTGTTCCCTAGGCCTACATTTAGGGGCGTAGACTACTGGCACGTTGGTCTCGCGTGGAAGGCTGCTTGGGGCAAGGTCTGGGCGACGTACAGTTCGCCGAAGGCGCTCTTTCCAAACGGCCATGAATGGCACGCCGCATTCGAGGTCGAGTACGCGGTGCACGGGCTTCGAGAGCCAGAGAAGCCGTGGTTCGGCGGGAACTCCGAGCCAACCCTTGTGGCTCGACATTTCGAGGGCTTTCCAGTTGGTGCGCAGATACCTACGGTGTACCTCCATTGACGCCGCCTAACCCGCGCGTCAGCGGACGCACCAGCGTCAACGCGCCTCAGGAACACGGTCACTCGATGTCTCGGGCCACGTCCTCGTCGGTCAGATATCCTCGGGCTTCCGCAAACGGCAGGGCCCAGCGGCGCAGCTGTTCGAAGCGCAGAAGGCGCAGCTGCCGTCGCAGAGCGTCGCGCACGAGGTCGCTTCGACTGCGGCCGGTCTGACGGCACAGCCGGTCAAGGAGCTTCCGGAGTTCCGGGTCCAGGCGGATGGTGATGGCGTTGTTCATGTCGGCAGTCTGCTACACGAGGATGCAGCGCGCAATGTGTCGGCTGCCGTGGCGGGATTGATGTCGCATGCATCGAGATGAGGGACATTTGAACGACGAACGATCTTTAATTGAAAAGCTGTCGCGGATCGAGGCGTTATTCGCCAGGGCCGGCACCGAGGGCGAGCGGACCGCGGCGGCGGGAGCGGCCGAACGCATTCGACGCCGGCTGCGGGAGGTTGCGAAGTCCGATCCCCCGGTGGAGTACCGATTCGCAGTGACGGACGGCTGGTCGCGAAAACTCCTGCTGGCCCTGCTGCGCCGGTACGGCATCCATCCCTATCGCTATCGCAGCCAGCGGCGGACCACGATCATGGCGCGCGTCTCGCGGAGTTTCGTCGAGGAGACGCTCTGGCCGGAATTCCGCGAGTTCAACCGGACGCTGCAGACCTACCTTTCCGAGATCACCGACCGGGTGATCGCCGAGGCGATCTCGACCGAAGGGCAGGACGAGGAGGTACGGCCCGATGGAACGCCTGTCGTCGGTTATACGGGGCCTTCCACCCTGCCGCCGGGAGCACGGCGGATATGACGTGGCTTGGTGTTCGTGACCGCGTGTTCCGCGCGTTGCGCGCCGACGAAGAGCTTGGAGTGCGTCGCCGGGGTGGTGGTGTGGGTCCCTTGTTGGCCGTCCTCAGCATGGTGGGCTTCGGTGTGGCCGTGGCGCAATCCATCCCTGCGACCGTCGAGGATGTCGTCAACAGAAGCGATCTCATCGTCCTCGGTAGGGTGACCTCAACCGACCCCAACGGAGTGGAGGTCGGTGAGTGGAAGCAGTTGTTCACCCGACACACGCTCAGGGTCGAGGCCTACTACAAGGGCTCCGGGCCGGAGGACATTTCACTGTTAACGGCTGGCGGCTTCGAGACGAGGATGGAAGGTGGCGAACCGCATCAGTTCTGGACACAGGTTGTGGGTTCCGAACAGGTGAAGGTCGGAGACGAATTCGTCGGGTTCCTCCGGTCAGTGCTGGGCGGGTATGTATTCATCGAGTGGGACGGTGCCAAGTACCCCGTTTATCTGGATGGCCCCGAAGGCGAACGCAAGGTGAACCTGCGATTGCGCAAGCAGAAGTATATGAAGGGGACAGCTCTTCAGGGGTTCAAGAACCTCGTTCGGATTGAAGCAGACCCGGAACCCGCTGCCAAGGTCGAAGAGAAACTGAAGGGGACCAAGGGGATCACGGAAGTGATCCCCTTGAAGGAGCTTCGCGAGAGGATTCTGGAAATCATCCGTGGTGAGGAACCTCCGAAGTAGTGTGGAGGACGCTTGTATGGTTCCACGCATGCAATTGTCTCCGGGGCATCGCCGAGGCATCCGGCCGCTTCATCCACCGCGACGGCGGGCAATTCCAGGGGTCATACGTCTGAGATGAGAGAGCGGCTCGATGGATCGCAGCATCCTGTGCGTCGACGTGCCCGCCTTCCCGGTGGCGGTGGAGCGGGTGATCGACCCGCGCCTGCGCGGCCGGCCGGTCCTGATCGCACCGGCCGGCTCGGCGCGGGCCCTCGTGCTGTCCGCTTCGGACGAGGCGCTGCGCGAAGGGGTCTGGCCGGGGATGCCGGTGCCGGCGGCGCTGCGGCGCTGCCCCGGCGCCATCCTCAAGCCGGCGGATGACGATCTCTACCGCCGCGCCGCCGTGGCGGTCCTCGGTCTTCTCGGCGGCTTCACCCCGCTCGTCGAGCCACAGTCGCGCGGCCGGACCTTCCTCGACCTGACCGGCACCGGGCGCCTGTTCGGCCAGGCGCCTGACGCCGCCGCCCGCATCCGGCGCGAGATCGCCCAGCGCCTCCGCCTCATTGCCACCGTCGGTGTCGCCACCAACAAGCTGGTCAGCCGCGTCGCGGCGCGGGTCATCCGGCCGGACGGCCTGTACGACATCTTTCCCGGGGCCGAGGCGGTCTTCCTGGCGCCGCTGCCGGTGGGTGTCCTGCCGGGCGCCGCCGCGGCCGCCGGCGATGTCCGCTTCGAGGATCTCGGCATCGTCCGGATCGGCGATCTCTCCGGCCTGACCCCCGAGCAGGCGCGGCTCGCCTTCGGCCGCGGCGGCGAGCGGCTGCGGCGCCAGGCGTGCGGCATCGACGAGACGCCGGTGCGGCCGCCGGAGCGGGCGCCGTCGGTCGCGGAAGAGGAGACGCTCGTCGAGCCGGTCAACGACGAGGCGGGGCTGTGCGCCGTGCTGCTCGGCCTGTGCGAGCGGGCCGGGGCGCGGCTACGGCGGCAGGGGATGGCGGCGGGGCGCCTGCGCCTGACGCTGCGCCACGCCGACGACGTCGTGGCGCGCGCCGAGGAGACGCTGCGCGCGCCGGAGTCGGCCGACCTCATCCTGTTCGAGCGGGCGCGGGCGCTTCTCGGACGGGCGCGCGCCCGCCGCGTGGCGGTGCGCTGGATCGAGCTCGCGGCCCTCATGCTCGATCGCGGTCCGCGCCAGCTCGAGCTGTTCGGTCCGCGCGCCTTCGAGGGCGCCGTCGTGACGGCCGGCGCCGGGCGGGTGGCCGAGGCGATCGATCGGATCCGCGATCGGTTCGGGGCGGTCGCGATCGGCTGGGGGCGGCGCTTCTCCGCGCCGGTATCCGCCGCGCCGCCGCCCGCGCCGGGCGCGCGCACGCCATGACCGCGCCGTTCGTCCACCTCCAGGTCCACTCGTACTACAGCCTGATGCGCGGCACCGCCGCGCTCGAGGATCTGTGCGCCGCGGCGGTGGCGCGCGGCATGCGGGCGCTGGCGCTGACCGACATCGACGGCCTGTACGGCGCGGTACGTTTCTTCGACCTCGCCCGCGAGGCCGGCCTGCGGCCGATCCTCGGGGCGACGATCACGCCGGTGGCGGGCCCCGGCCCGCGCGCCGGCGCCGCCGGGCGGGCCGGGGCCGCCGGCCGCGCCACCCTGCTGGTGCGCGACGCCGCCGGGTACGCGCGTCTGTGCCGCCTGCTGACCCGGCGCCATCTCGAGGCGCGCTTCGATCTCGGGGCGGCGCTCGCCGAGGGGTACGACGGGCTCGCCGTCGTCACCGCGTCGCTGCCGCTCCTCGAGACGCTGCACGCGGCGCACGGGCCGCGCGACCTCCATCTCGCCCTCGAGCCGGCCGGCGCGGCGGCCTATGGGGCCGAGCGCGGCGGCGTCCTGCGGGCGATCGCCGCGGCGCGCGCCCTCGGGATCGAGCCGGTCCTGGTCAACGACGTGCACTTTCTCGATGCGCGCGACTATGACCGGCACGTGTTGCTGCGGGCCATCGCCCTGAACACCACGCGCGACCGGGTTCCGCCCGAGGAGTTGGCGCCGCCCTCGGCCTGGCTCAAGCCGCCCGCCGAGATGGAGCGGCTGGTGCCGCACTGTCCCGAGGCGCTCGCCGCCGCCGCGCGTCTCGCCGACGAGTGCGCGCTCACGGCGCCGCCGTGGGGACGCCTCGTCTTCCCGCGCATGGCCGACCTGGGCGGCGCGGCGCCGCCCGGCGACTCCTTCACGTTGCTCGAGACGCGCTGCGAGGAGGGGGCGCGCTGGCGCTATGGCGCGGTGACGCCGGCGGTGCGCGCCCGGCTCGATCACGAGCTGGCGATCATCCGCGACAAGGACTTCGCCGACTATTTCCTCGTGGTGCAGGAGATCGTGCGGCAATCGCCGCGCACGTGCGGGCGCGGCTCGGCGGCCGCCTCGATCGTGTCGTACTGCCTGGGGATCACCCACGTCGAGCCGATACGGCACGACCTCTACTTCGAGCGCTTCCTGAACCGGGGACGGGTCGACCCGCCCGACATCGACGTCGACTTCTGCTGGGACGAGCGCGACGCCGTGATCGACTGGGTGGTGCGGGCGTTCGGCGAGGAGCGCGTCGCGATGATCGCCAACCACGTCACCTTCCGCGCCCGCGCCGCGGTGCGCGAGGTGGCGAAGGTGTACGGCCTGCCGGACGGCGAGATCAGGCAGGTCACCGAGCGGCTGGGGCACGACTGGCATGCCCACACCGCGGTCGAGTCGGTGCGGACGAACCCCCTGTTCCGCGACGCGAGCTTGCAGGCCGGGTCGGGCGGCCTGCTGGGACGGCCGCCGTGGCCCGAGGTGCTGGCGCAGGCGGCGGCCCTCGACGGCGCGCCGCGGCATCTGTCGGTGCACTGCGGCGGCATCGTCATCGCCCCCGACGGCGTCGACGCGCACGTGCCGGTCGAGCGCGCCGCCAAGGGGGTGCGGGTCATCCAGTGGGAGAAGGACCAGGCTGAGGACGCGGGTCTCGTGAAGATCGACCTGCTCGGCAACCGGTCGCTGGCGGTCATCCGCGACGCCACGGCGGCCATCCGCGAGGGCGGCGGCCCCGACATCCGCTACGGCGAGTTCGACCCGCTCGACGATGCGCGCACGCAGGAGCTGATGCGCGACGGCGACACCATGGGGGTGTTCTATGTCGAGTCGCCGGCGATGCGGCAGCTGCAGCAGAAGACCCGGCGCGGCGACTTCGAGCATCTGGTGATTCACTCGTCGATCATCCGGCCGGCGGCCAACGACTACATCCGCGAGTATGTCCGGCGGCTGCGGGGCGGCGCCTGGGAGCCGCTCCACCCGATCCTCGACGAGGTGCTGCGCGACTCGTACGGGATCATGTGTTACCAGGAAGACGTCGCGCGGGTGGCGATCCGGATGGCCGGCTTCGATGACGCCTGCGCCGACGGCCTGCGCAAGGTGCTGTCGAAGAAGTGGGCCGGGCGGCAGGTCGAGGATTTCCGCCGGCGTTTCGCCGAGGGGGCGGCGGCGCGCGGCATCGAGCCGGGCGTCGTCGAGGCGGTCTGGCGGATGATCCTGTCGTTCTCGGGCTACTCGTTCTGCAAGCCGCACTCGGCGTCGTACGCCCTGGTGTCGTTCAAGTCGGCCTGGCTCAAGGCGCACCACCCGGCCGAGTTCATGGCGGCGGTCCTGGCGAACGGCGGCGGCTACTACTCGGCCTTCGCCTACGTCTCGGAGTGCCGGCGGATGGGGATCGCCGTCCTGCCGCCCGACGTCGATGTGAGCGGCCGGTCGTGGACCGGGCGGAGCGCGCCGCCGGCCGCGGCGGTGGAACTCGCCGCGGCCGGCGCCGACGGCGCAGCAGCCGCCGCCGCCGGCGCGCCGGCCGGGAGGCGCGGCTGGGTGCGCGCCGGGCTGGCGGCGATCCGCGGCCTGCGCGCGGCGGCGATCGACGCCATCCTCGCGGCGCGCGCCGGCCGGCCGTTCGACTCGCTCGACGATCTGCTGCGGCGGACCGGCATCGACCCGGCCGACGCGCGCCGCCTGATCCGCGCCGGCGCCTGCGACGCCCTGCCGGCGGCCACCGGCGGTGCGGCCGCCGCCGGCGTGACCGCCGTGGGCGTCGCGACCCCGGCGGTGACGAACACCGGCGGACCGCCGCCGCGCGGCCCGGAGGGCCGGCCGCTCCTGCACTGGCGCCTGCGCGACTGGGAGACGCGCGCCGCCGCGACCCGCCGCGGTCGCGCTCCGGAGCTGTTCGACCCCGATCCGGCGCCGCTGCCCCGGCCGCGGCCGCCCGACGCCGGCGCGCTGCTGCGCGACGAAGAAGAAGCGCTCGGCTTCCTGATCAGCCGCCACCCGCTGACGCGCTACCGCGACGCGCTCCTGGCGGTGCGGCGGGCGGGGATTCGCCTGGTGCGCGGCGCCGAAATGGGGCGCCATGTCGGCCACCGGGTGGCGATGATCGGCTGGCTCATCACCGCCAAGCTGGTGACCACGAAGGACGACGAGCCGATGGAGTTCGTCTCGTTCGAGGACACCACCGCGATCTACGAGACCACCTTCTTCCCGCGGGTCTACGAGCGCTTCTGCCGGATGCTGACGACGGCGCGCCCGTACCTGTTGCGCGGCCGCGTCGAGGAGGAGTTCGGGGCGGTGACGCTGACGGTCGAGAGTGCCGAGTTCCTCGACCGCGTGGCGGGGCGCGACCGCGTGGCGGGGCGCGACCGCGTGGCGGGGTGCGACCGCGCGACGGGGCTCAGCCGCGGCGCCGCGGCCGCGCCTGCGGCTGCTGCCGGGGCGGCTGCTGCGGCTGCGGCGGCTCGGCCAGGACCAGATCGACGTCCAGCCGGCGGCCGTTGCGGACCGCCCCGAGGGCGACCCGCTCGCCCGGCTTGAGACGCGACAGGCGGGTGCGCAGCTCCTCGTCGTTGGCGATCGGCCGGTCGCGCAGGCTGACGATGACGTCGCCGCGCCGCAGCCCCGCCGCGGCCGCCGGCCCGGCCGGATCGACCGAGGTGACCACGGCGCCACGGGCGTCGTCGAGCCCGAAGGCGCGCGCCAAGTCGGGGGTGAGCGCCTGCAGGGCGATGCCGGAGTAGCCGCGCACGACGCGGCCGTTGGCGAGAATGCCGTCGAGCACCTCGCGCGCCATGTTCGAGGGGATGGCGAAGCCGATCCCCTGGTAGCCGCCGCTGCGGGAGAAGATCGCGGTGTTGATCCCGATCACCTCGCCGCGGGTGTTGACCAGGGCGCCGCCCGAGTTGCCGGGATTGATGGCGGCGTCGGTCTGGATGAAGTCCTCGTAGTCGGCGACGCCGATGTTGCCGCGGCCCATGGCGCTGACGATCCCCATGGTGACGGTGCCGCCGAGACCGAAAGGGTTGCCGAAGGCCAGGACGATGTCGCCGACCTGGAGGCGGTCCGAGTCGCCGAGCGTCGCGTGCGGCAGCCCCGCGTCGTCGACCCGGAGGACGGCGAGATCGGTGCGCGGATCGACGCCGAGGATGCGGGCGGCGATCTCGCGCCCGTCGCCGAACGACACCCGGACCTCGGCGGCGTGCTCGACGACGTGGTGGTTGGTCAGGATCGTGCCGCGTTCGTCCACCACGACACCCGAACCGAGACTCAGCTCGCGGCGCTCGCGCGGCACGACGTAGTCATAAGCCCCGCCACCGAAGAACTGCTGGAAAAACGGGTCGGACATGAACGGCGAAACCCGCTCGTAGGTCTGCACCACCTGCACCGAGGAGATGTTGACGACCGCCGGCATCAGGGTGCGGGCGATCGCGGCGTAGCCGTCGCCGGCGGCGGGCGCGGGCGCGGCCGGCAGGGCGGGCGGGGCGGGGATGGCGGAGAGGGCGCCGAGGAGGGGGTCGGGCGCCGGGCCGGCGCCCATTCCCGCGGCAGCGCCCGGCCGGCCGGCGGGCGCGTCGATGAGGAGGGCGATGCCACCCCCGGCAAGGGCCGCGGCGACGAGGAGCAGTGGCGCCGTGCCGCGGCCGCGCGGCAGGGCCCCGTCGCCGCCCGGGCGGTGCCGACCGGGGCTCATGTCGATGTCCGCGAGGGGTGTCATGGGCGTCATGCCGGGTTGGCGGGGCGGATCACCTTGCGCCCCGCAGGGTCGCGATTATACCTTTGACCCACGGACCTCAGGAGGAGAGCAGGGTGGTCGATCAATTCATGGCGGAGATGGGGCCGATGCTCCTCGACTTTCTCCCCAAGGCGCTCCTGGCGGTGGCGTGCGGCGGGCTCATCGGCGTCGAACGCGAGATCCGCCAGAAACCGGCCGGTTTCCGCACCAACATCCTGATCTGCAACGGTTCCGCCCTGCTCATGTGGATGTCGATCCATGTCGGCACCGACCTGGCGGGCGGCCGGGGAGACCCGGGCCGGATTGCCGCCCAGGTGGTGACCGGGATCGGCTTCCTGGGCGCCGGGACCATCCTGCATTCGCGCGGCCACATCACCGGGCTGACATCGGCCGCGATGATATGGGTCGTGTCGGCGATCGGCATGGCGATCGGCGCCGGGTTCATCGCGGTCGCCCTCTTCAGCACCCTGCTGATCCTGCTCGTGCAGGTGGTTCTCGGCGTGGTCGAGCGCCGGCTTTTCGGGCGCTGCGTGCTGCGTGACTGTGAGGTGGCGTTCGACGACGACCATGGCCACACCCGCAGGGAGATCGAACGCATCCTGCGCTCGCACGGGCAGAGCCTCGAGGTGTTCGGGTTGAGACGCAACGACGACCACCAGGTCCTGACCGTGCCCTACTGCGCGGTCCACCCGCCGCACCGCAAGTACATCGGCGATCTCTGGAAGATCGAAGGGGTCCGCGAGGTGCGCCTGCACCGCTAACGCCTGCTCCCCTAGTAGGTCGCGTCCACCTGCATCCCCGGCGGCACGGTCACGCCGAGGGCGAGCGCGGTCGTCTCGTTCAGGGCCAGAAACGGCGCGGCCGGGGCGCGGAACGGCGTATCCGACGGCTGTCGGTCGGCGAAAAGGATCTGGCTGGCGAGGTACGATAGATCCTGACCGATGGTCTCGGCGGTGGCGCCGTACGAGAACAGCGCGCCGCGCCGGACCCATTCCGGTCCCGGGGCGGCGAGCGGGATGCGGTGCCGCAGGGCCCACCCGGTGACGGTGTCGACCGCGTGTGTCTCCACGGTGACCGGATCGAACGGCACCGCCAGGACGTCGATCCGTCCGACCAGCGAGTCGAGGGCCGGCTCGAGCCCGTGCGCCGAGTAGACCGGGCGCATGACGATGCCGAGCCCGGCGCTGCGGGCGGCGCGGCCGATGTCGCGCGCCACCAGGGTCGAGTCGTGCGCGTCGTAGACCAGGCCAAGCGTGCGCGCTGCCGGCAGGAAGGCGCGGATGCGCCGCATCAGTTCCTCCGGGGGCGGGTTGGTGTTGATGTACGACAGGTTCACGGCTTTGAGGTCGCGCCGGCGCGGGTCGCCGAGCAGGGTCAGGATGGCGGGGATCTCGCGGATCTCACGGCGCACCAGGCGCGCCGTCTTGTAACCGGCCCCGAGGATGAGATTCGGTCGCTCGTCGCGCACCCGGCGCACCAGCCCCTCGGGGTCGGTCTCGGCATCGAGGTCGTAGGTCCGGATCGGGGCGTCGAGGGTGGTGAGCAGCCCGCGCAGGAGGTCTTCGAACGGAAAGGGATCGCGGCTGAGCAGGACCACGACGTCGCGATCACCCGGCTTCTTGAGGCGGACGTCAAGCCGGCGGGTCCGCCCCGACTCGAGGCGGAAGCCCTCGTATTGCACCGGCCGGTAGCCGGTGGCGTCCACGGCAAGGGTGTAGAACATGCCGGGTCGCTGCGCCGGGAAGCGGAAATCCCCGGTCGGCCCGCTCCTCACCCGGGTCACACCGCCGCGCACCGATCTGAGGCTGATCGCGGCGTCGGCGATCGGCTGGTCGCGCGCATCGCGCACGGTCCCCTCGACACCCGATGGAGCGGCGAGTGACGCTCCCGGGGCCATGAGGACCACCGCCAGCGCCAGGGCGGCGACCACCGGCACCGACGACGCGCAACGCGACCGCATGGCCGCCACCATAGACGCTCCCGGAGGCGGGGTCAACCGCGAAACGCGCACCGCGGAACGCACGTCGCCGCAGGTCATTCCCGCCATCGTCGGCGTCATCGTCGGCGTCATCGTTGACAGGCCCCGAGAGGGCGTCCTACCATCCCGATTTCGTCCCGGACCGGAGTCCCGTGGAGAACGATCGTGATCACACCTTTGCTGCAATCCGAATTGGCTGGCGTGACGCTGCTGAGCCGGGGCAAGGTACGGGACATCTACGACCTGGGCGGATCGCTGCTCATCGTCGCGACCGACCGCATCTCGGCGTTCGATCACATCCTGCCGAGCGGCATCCCCGACAAGGGGAAGGTCCTGAACCAGATCTCGCTGTTCTGGTTCGACATGATGCAGGGGATCGTGCGCAACCACCTGCGCGAGCGCGACGCCGACCGGTTCCCGGAGTCGCTGCGGCCCCATGCCGGGGTTCTGCGCGGTCGATCGGTCGTCGTCGACCGGCTCGAGATGCTGCCGATCGAGTGCGTCGTGCGCGGCTACCTCTCCGGCTCGGGGTACAAGGAGTACGTGAAGACCGAGGGGGTGTGCGGCATCCGCCTGCCGTCGGGTCTGCGCGAGTCGGATCGGCTGCCCGAACCGATCTTCACCCCCTCCACCAAGGCGGTCAGCGGCCACGACGAGAACATCCCCTTCGCGCGCGTCGTCGACATGGTGGGGAAGGAGACCGCCGAGGCGGCGCGCGACCTCGCGCTCCGGGTCTACGGCACCGCCTGCCGGCACGCCGAGAGCCACGGGATCCTGATTGCGGACACCAAGCTCGAATTCGGGCGCGATGCGCGCGGACTGGTGCTGGCGGATGAGGTCCTGACGCCCGATTCGTCGCGCTTCTGGCCGGCCGACAGCTACCGGCCCGGAGGTCCGCAGGCGTCATTCGACAAGCAGTACGTCCGCGACTATCTCGAATCGATCCGGTGGGACAAGAACCCGCCCGCCCCCGGCCTGCCGGCCGAAATCGTCGAGGGGACCGCGCGCCGCTACCGCGAGATCTTCCAGCGCCTGACTGGCGGCAAACTGGCCTAGGAGTTTGTCCGGGTCATGGCATGGGCCGCGCGGCGCGGCCGTCAGTCGCGCGCGGTCGGGTCGGGCCCGGCGGTCGTCGCCGGCGTGAGCGATTCGAAGACGAGGCGGGCGCGCGCCAGCCCGCCGGCGGAGTAACGCCCGCGCCGGCGGCCGTGCAACCAGCGCCGGCGGGCGGCGTGGATGCGCCGCAGCGACTCGCGCAGGCGTGCCGCCGGGATGAGGCCGCCGGTGGCCGCCGCACGCAGCGCCATGGCCGCATGCCGGATCCGATCCTCCGACCGGCAGAACATCAGCACATCGGCGCCGGCCCGGAAGGCGGCCAGAGCCTGGGCGCCGCCGTCGAGCGACTGGTCGATCGCCCCCATTTCGAGATCGTCGGTGAGCACGAGCCCGCGGTAGCCGATCCGCCGCCGCAGGAGCGCGGTCACGACCGCCGGCGCCAGCGAGGCCGGCTGCTCGGAAGGACCCTGCAGCGCCGGGTAGCAGGCGTGGCCGATCATCACCGCCGGCAGCGCGCCGCGCAGGCGGCGGTAGGGGAGGAGATCCTGGCGCAGCAGGTCGGCGCGGGTGCGCTGGATGATCGGCAGCATCGCGTGCGTGTCGCCGGAGGCGCCGCCGAGACCCGGAAAATGCTTGCCGACGCACAGAACACCGGCGCGCTGGTGGGCGGCGGCGAAAAGGCCGGCCAGAAGCGCGACGGTCCGCGGATCCTCGGCGAAGGCCCGGTCGCCGATGCCGTTCGGGGCGGTCGGGCCGGAGAGGTCCAGGACGGGGGCGAAGTTGACATCGAAACCGAGACAGCGCAGGGCCAGTGCCGAGGCTTCGGCGTGACGGCGGACGGCGACGGTGGCATCGGGGCGCGACGCCAGTGCCCCGCAGGCCGGCGTCGGCCCGACGACGGGTCGCAGGCGGTTCACACGTCCGCCCTCCTGGTCGACGGCGATGAACGGCGGCATCGCCGAGGAACGGTGGATGGCGTCGGTGAGGGCGCGCACCTGGCGCTGGTCGGAGGTGATGTTGCGTCCGAAGAGGATGACGCCGCCCGGGGCGACATCGCGCAGCAGACGCGCCAGAGCCGGGGTCCAGGTGGTCCCCTCGAAACCGATCCAGAGCAACTGCCCTGTGCTCTCGGCCGGAGAGCGACCGCGGATACCGCTCATGGGGGCGTCACTCTATGCGAACGACAACACGGCTGCAAGCGTCGATCTGTCGGACGGCTGACGCGGTGGACTGGTTTTCCGTCACATTTCCGTCAGGCGACTTGACCTGGAGGGGGTGGAGCCGTAAATTCCACGGTGAATATGCATTTAATTGAATTCACATTGCTGAAACCGTAAGGCTCGGACACCGGGCAGACGCTCAGACCCCACAGGTGGTGGGAGGATCGCAAGGTACCCCAGCATCCGGAGGTCGGACCAAGCGTCGGAATCCTTGACCGGAGGGTGGTCGGATGATAGCATCCCGCCTTCCCGGAGAGACAATGTCGAGAAAGTTCTACACCATCATGATCGTCCCGCATGCGACGGCGAAGTTCCGTCGCATTCGTGTCTCCCGGAACCTCCTTCTGGTCGGGGGCGGTCTGCTCTTCGCCCTGGTCACAGCCGGTCTCATGTTCCCGCATTACCTGCTCCAGGCCACCCGCCTGCGGGCGAGCGTCGTCGAGATGGACCGGCAGAACGGCGAGCTGCGCAAGGCGAACGAGAAGTTCGACACCTCGCTCACCGACCTGCGCGCCAAGCTGGCGGAGATCGAGACCAAGGCGGCCAAGTTCGCAATGATGGTGGGTGTGGAGGACATCGCAACCCCGACGACGCTGGCGACCGCCGGCGCGGGTGGCGGCTCGTTCCCCGACCTCCATGGGCTGGCCCCGCAGCAGGCCGAGACGCTGATCGAAGGCGAGATCAAGACCCTGCGCGAGCGCTCGGGTGCGCTGCAGGATTCTTTCCGCGTTCTCGATACCGCTTTCCAGAAGCAGGCCCTGGTCCTGGCGTCGACACCGAGCATCTACCCGGTCCGTGGTCTGCTCGGCAACGGCTTCGGCTGGCGGCGTGATCCCTTCACCGGGATGCGCGATTTCCACCAGGGGCTCGATATCGTCGCCCCGGTCGGCACCCGCGTGGTCGCCCCGGCCGACGGCATCGTCACCCGCGCCGGCCCGGCCGGCGGCTTCGGGTTGTCGGTCTTCGTGTCGCACGGCTACGGTCTGGTGACGCGATACGGCCACCTGTCGAGCACGACCGCCAGGGTCGGCCAGCGGGTCCGCCGCGGCGACGCCATCGCCACCACCGGCAGCACCGGCCGCAGCACCGGGCCGCACCTGCACTACGAGGTGCTGGTCTACCAGAAGAGCGTCGACCCCCTGCGTTACATCCTCGAGGAATCGAAGGCCTTCTAGGACGCGTCCCGCGGTTCTGCTATAGTTTGCGGGCGGCCGCGGCCGGTGGACGCGGCGACCCCAGGACCGGTTCCCCCACAGGCAGGAGACCCGCCGACGGTGTCCCCGGGGACGGGGGCGGAGGGCATAGTCCAGGCGATGTTCATCGATTCAATTCTCAAGGTTTTCGTCGGCACGAAAAACGAACGCGAGCTGAAGAAGATCCAGCCGCGTGTCGCCGCCATCAACGAGCTCGAGTCCGGCATCCAGCCCCTGTCGGATGACGACATCCGCGCCCGCGCCGCCGCGCTGCGCGAGCGGGTGAGCCGCGGCGCGACCCTCGACGACGTTCTGCACGAGAGCTTCGCACTGACCCGGGAAGCGGCGCGACGCACCCTCCTGATGCGCCACTTCGACGTCCAGCTCATCGGCGGGATGGTGCTGCACACCGGCCGGATCGCCGAGATGAAGACCGGCGAGGGCAAAACCCTCGTGGCGACCCTTGCGGCGTCGCTCAACGCCCTCGCCGGGCGCGGCGTCCATGTCGTGACGGTCAACGACTACCTGGCGCGCCGCGACGCCAACTGGATGGGGCCGGTCTACCGCTTCCTCGGCCTGTCGGTCGACACCATCCAGCACGAGATGGACGACCCGCAGCGGCGCGCCTCCTATGGAGCCGACATCACCTACGGCACCAACAACGAGTTCGGCTTCGACTACCTGCGCGACAACATGAAGTACACCCTCGGCAGCATGGTGCAGCGCGGGCATCATTTCGCCATCGTCGACGAGGTCGACT
>Ga0210377_10001660_pt1 | contig 20176 bp, 17 predicted proteins | sample PLM4_65_b1redo_FD_155480 | JGI IMG/M metagenome (GOLD analysis project Ga0210377, IMG submission 155480) | Groundwater sediment microbial communities from an aquifer in East River, Colorado, USA - PLM4_65_b1 redo | ecosystem: Environmental > Terrestrial > Soil > Riparian zone | place: USA: East...
GTCCACCGTAACCAGACCGCGCCTTCACGAAACACCGCCTCGACAACGGCCAACGGACAACGGACAACGGCAGCCACAACGGTCAACGGTCAACGGCAGCCACAACACGGTCAACGACTGCCACAGGAATGACAACACGCAACCCTCCGTTCTGTCCGCACGTACATCGACTGGAACATGAACGCCCGCAAAATCGGCTACGAAATACGAGGGTTCCTGGTCATTCTGCTGATCGTGAGCTCGATGCGATCGGCGCTCGCCGACTGGAACGACGTCCCGACCGGCTCGATGAAGCCGACCATCCAGGAGGGCGATCGCGTCGTCGTCAACAAGCTGGCCTACGATCTGAAGGTCCCGTTCACCACCATCGAGGTGCTGCGCTGGAGCGATCCGCACCCCGGTGACATCGTCGTCCTCTTCTCTCCCGTGGACGGAACGCGCCTCGTCAAGCGCGTCATCGCCGTTCCGGGCGACCGCGTGGCCATGCTCAACAACCAGCTCTACGTCAACGGAGCCGCCGCGCAGGTCGCGCCGCTCCGCGGACCGGTCTCCGATGACGAGCAGGGCATGGCCTGGGTGACCGACGAGACGCTCGCCGGACGCACGCACAAGGTGATGTTCACGCCGCAGATCTCGGCGATGCGTTCGTTCCCGCCGATGATCGTTCCTTCGGGGCACTACTTCGTGATGGGCGACAACCGGGACAACAGCAACGACAGCCGCTTCATCGGCTTCATCGAGCGGCGGCGGATCGTCGGGAAGGCGACGGCGGTGGCGTTCTCCCTCGACCGCTCGCACCACTGGGTGCCGCGCTTCGATCGCTTCTTCACGAAGCTTCAGTAGCGCGCCGCATCATCGTCCCGAGCATCGTTGCGACGAGCACCTCGCTCGTGCCGGAGATCGCGAAGACATCCGCGGCGCATACCGTGACCGTCCGGCCGGCGCGGATCACGCGTGCGCGCGCCGAAAAGTGATCGCCCGCCGCGGGCACGAGCAGGTTGAGCTTGAATTCGATGCTGAGCACGTTCGAGCCGGGCGGCATCAGCGACAGCGCGGCGCCGCCGCACGCCGAGTCGGCGATCGCGGCGACAATGCCCGCGTGCAGCAATCCGTTCTGCTGGCCGAGCTCGGGTCGAAACGGCAACACAATCTCGGCTTCCCCCGGGGCGAGCCGGCCTGTGCGCGCGCCGAGAAACGCCATCACGGCCTGCCGTGCGAAACCTTCCCGGACGACGACCTCCCAGTTCGGATTCGCTGGAGTGTGGCCCGCCATCGTCGCGAATTGTAGCGATTGTGCTGGCATACAACGTGCGACCTCAGGCCGCCATAAGATCGTCATGAAACGCAGCAACGTTGTCCTCATCCTCGCCGCATGCATCGCCGCGGCCGGTTGCAGAGATCGATCGAGCAGTCTCCAGCGCGAGCAGCAGCAGTACGACGTCGTCCAGGAAGGCTCGGCGAACGGCGGAGTGACATCGACGCTCTCCGCCCCGGGAGAAGCGCCGCCGCAGACGACCTATACCGGTCTGACCGCGACGAACGCCGATACGACGACCGCATTCACGCTTCCCGGCACAGCCACCACGACGGACACGATGCAGCAGCCAGGAACGCTCGGCGCCACGCTGCCGCCGCCGAGTCCGCGGCCGCGACCGGCAACACCGCCGCGGCCGGAGCCGGCGCAGGCCACGACGACCGACACGCCGCAGCCGGCTGCGCCCGCGACGGACACGGAAGGTCCGCCGATCAACGAGAAGCGCGACAAGGAAGACGATCTGAAGCAGCAGGAGCAACCCGCTGCGCACCCTGCTCCGCAACCACCGCCTCCGCCGCCAACCGATACGAGAGGCCAGGCCGCGCGCGCGTTGCAGTAGACGGTACACCGCGACCTGTCATCCGCGACCTGCGACCTTGTAGAATGCGCGGCCATGCCACGGGTCTCCTTTCAGTCGCTGATCCTGACGCTGCAGAACTTCTGGGCGGAGCGCGGCTGCATGATCGAGACGCCGATCGACCTCGAAGTGGGCGCCGGAACGATGCACCCCGCCACGTTCCTTCGCGTCCTCGGCCCCGAGCCGTGGAGGGTCGGATACGTGCAGCCTTCCCGCCGTCCCGCCGATGGCCGCTACGGCGACAATCCCTTCCGCCTCGGCAAGCACTATCAGTTTCAGGTCATCCTCAAACCATCACCGCTCGAGGTGCAGGATGTCTATCTCGATTCGCTGCGCGCGCTCGGCCTCGATCTGGTGCGACATGACATCCGATTCGAGGAAGACAACTGGGAATCGCCGACGCTCGGCGCGTGGGGCATGGGCTGGCAGGTCCTGCTCGACGGCATGGAGATCACCCAGTTCACCTACTTCCAGCAGGCTGGGGGGATCGACCTGGCGCCGATCTCGGCGGAGATCACGTACGGAATCGAGCGGCTGACGATGTTTCTGGCGCGGCAGGCATCGATCTTCGACATCGAGTGGGGCGCCGGCTTCGGATACGGTCCCGTGCGGAAGCAGGAGGAGTTCGAATTTTCGAAGTACTACTTCGAGACCGCGGACGTCGATCTGCACTGGCGGCTGCTCGATGCATACGAAGGAGAGGCGAAGCGCTGCTTCGAGGCCGGGCTCGTGCTTCCAGCGTACGAGTGGACGCTGAAGTGCTCGCACGTATTCAACACGCTGGACGCGCGCGGCGCGATCTCGGTGACTGAGCGCGTCGGCGTCATCAAGCGCGTCCGCGATCTCGCCGTTCGCTGCGCGCAGCAATATCTCGCTTCGCGCGAAGCACTGGGCTTCCCGTTGTTGCGGCGCGACAGCGCCGCTCCGGCCGCGACTCATGCCTGACTACTTTTTCGAGATCGTCGCAGAGGAAATCCCTGCATGGATGCACGACGCGGCGATCGCGACGCTGCAGGAGTCGCTGCAGCGGCTCTGCGCCGACCTCGGCGCGAGCGGTGCCCATGTGCTGGTCAACTCGACGCCGCGGCGCATCGCGTTCGTCCTCCCCTCGCTCCCCGCTCGTGAAGAAGATCGCGATCAGGAAGTGAAGGGACCGCCGAAGAAGATCGCGTACGACGCGTCGGGAAATCCGACGGCGGCACTGGAGGGGTTCCTTCGCAAGAATGAAGCGAAGCCCGCGGACGTGATCGACTCCGGCGACGAATACATTCGAATCCGGAAGCGCATCGCCGGACGGAGCACCGACGAGCGGCTTGGCGAGCGCATTCCGCAGATCGTCGAGTCCCTGCGCTGGCCGAAGATGATGCGGTGGGGAAACGGCGAATACTCGTGGATCCGTCCCGTGCACTCCGTGGTATCGCTCCTCGATGAGGTGCCGGTGCCGGTCGAGATCTTCGGCATCCGCTCCGGAACGAAGACCGTCGGACATCGCACGCTCGCGCCGCGGCCGATCGAGGTGCGCTCGTACAACGACTACGTGACGAAGCTCGAGCTGGCGCGCGTGGTGGTGGACGCGCTGCGACGACGTCACGTGATGGCCGAGCGCGCGCGCGTCCTTGCGCTGCAGGTCGGCGGAACGCCGTCGCTCGATGCGACGATCTGGGCGCAGTGGCAGTACCTCACCGAATACCCGGGCGTGGTCCGCGCCGAGTTCCGCAAGGAGTTTCTCGCGCTGCCGGAAGAAGTCCTGGTGACGGTCATGCGCGTGCATCAGAAGCAGCTTCCGATCCGCAACGAGTCTGGCCAACTGACGAACTCGTTCCTCGCGGTCATCGACAACGAAGCCGATCCCGACGGAAACGCCGCGTACGGCAACGCATTCGTGACGAACGCGCGCTTCGCCGACGCTGAGTTCTTCTACGAGACGGACAGGCGCAAGCGCCTCGAGGATCGCCTCGAGCAGCTTTCGCACCTGCAGTTTCAGGAGAAGCTCGGGAACTATCTCGAGAAGACGAAGCGCATCGAGAAAATCGTCGCCACGATCTGCCACGAGCTCAAGGTCGAGGAGCGCGACGTGGTCACCGCGGCACACCTCTGCAAGGCGGACCTCGTCACGGAGATGGTGAAGGAGTTCACCGATCTGCAGGGAAAGATCGGCGGGATCTACGCGCGCGAGGAAGGCTGTCCCGAAGGCGTCTGGCAGGCGATCTACGACCACTATCTCCCGCAGAACATCGACGACGAGCTGCCTCGAACGTGGGGCGGCGCCGTCGTGTCGCTTGCCGACAAGATCGACACGCTGGTCGGATTCTTCAGCGTGGGGATCCGCCCCACCGGATCGCGCGATCCGTTCGGGCTCCGCCGCGCGGCACAAGGCATCGTTCAGGTTCTTCTCAATCGCGACAAGCGGCAGGTCCGAATCGGCGTCGATCGCCTGATCGTCATCGCCGCGCATGCGTATGGCGGCGAGGCCGAGCGCATCAAGCCGGATCTCCTGGAGTTCATCGCCGAGCGCGTGCGCACGCTTCTCGAGACGTCGAAGTACAACCTCGCCTACGACGAGATTGCCGCGGCGATGGAGGCGGGGTGGGCAACCTCCCTCACGGATCTGGTCGATCGCATTCAGGCGCTCAAGGACATGCGCGACCAGGCGAACTTCCTCTCCGTGCTCGATTCGGCAAAACGCATCGCCAACATCACCGCCGGCCACGAAGCCGGTCGCGTCGATCCGAAGCTGCTCGAGCATGACGTGGAGAAACGTCTGGCCCGGCATTCCGAGGAATTGGGGAAACAGATCGACGAGCTGATCTCGGAGCGCCAGTATCGTCACGCACTCGAGACGTTCGCCGCGATGGCGCCGGAACTGGAGAAGTTCTTCGACGAAGTGATGGTGATGGTCGACAATCAGGCCGTCCGTCAGAACCGCATGTCGCTGCTGCGCAACATCGGCGATGCCGTCAAACGGGTGGCCGACGTCACGAGGATCGTCGTCGACCGCCGCGACTACCGCGCGTGAAGCACCGTCCGGCCATTCTCCTTTTCGCGTTCGCCGCTCTGTTGCGATGCAGCGACGCGGAAGGGCCGTCGAAGCCGAAGGCGCCACCGCCGCAGAACCCCGAGCTCCTCCACAGGCGGGGTCCCGACGACTCCGCCGATCGCGCCAACCTTCTGAACTTCGCGCACGGCGCCGTGGTCGTCTCCAGAACGGGCGAGGCATCGCTCGAGAACTCCGCAGCCTGCGCAATCGACGGCGATCCCGCGACCGCCTGGCTCTCCCCTGTCGACGATCCCGATCAGACGCTCGTCTTCGCTCTTCCTGCGCGGGCGCGGATCCGTTCGGTCGGCGTTCAGCTCGGCGGCGAAGTCTTCGTTCACCCCAAGTCCGTCGAGTTCGCCGTGTCCGCGGACGGGAACACCTTCACCAGCGTCGCATCCTTCTCGCCTCCGCCGAACGGGATGCAGCTCAACGACACGCCTCCGACGGAAGCTCGATACGTTCGCTTCCAAACGAAGGGCGGCAACAGCCAGTTCGTCCGCGCGATGTCGGTGTTCGCGCGAGGCGAGCTCCTCGAACCTGTGAATCCCGGGCCGCTCGACGGCTGCTGGTCAGTCAACGATCTCCAGGCGTCGTTCGCGCAGCGCGGCGCCTCCGTCACCGGCGCAATGGAGGGAAAGACTCCGATCGCCTTCGAGGGCGGATCCGACGGCCGCTTTTATCGCCTTCTCTGGATTCGGGGCCCGGAGTATGGTGTCGCCGCGATCAGCGTGACACCCGACGGCAGGCATCTCAGCGGCATGTTCTGGCACGAAGAGGCATACAACCGCTTCCTCGGCACCACGTGGTTCGGAGAGAAGCGGCCGTGCGCAAGCGGATCGGATTCCAGCGTCGACGTGATGGCGACCTACATGCAACGCTACGGACGCTTTCCGTTGTACGGACTGCAATTCGATGGTGAGGGACGGCTGATCGAGCCCGCGAGCGAAGCGATGCTGGCGAGACTCGCGGCATACCTGCGGAGGGCCGGAAGGATGAAGCTCGTGGCGCACGAGCTAGGGCTGCCGGACAAGGCGCACAATCAGGCGGCCAGTCAGGCGAAGATCGACTCGGTCCGAGCCGTTCTCGCGCGAAAGGGCATCGACATGAGCCACTTGCAGCTCATCGCTGTCGGGAGTGACAGTCCGCACCGACCGGCCTCGACCGACGCAGCGAGATCGGTGTATGGAGCAGTGGAGTTGATGAAGCCGTAATTCAGTGCCCTCTCCCGCAACGCGGGAGAGGGTGGCCGAAGGCCGGGTGAGGGTCGGCCCCTCATCCGCCGCTTCGCGGCACCTTCTCCCCGCCAACGGGGAGAAGGCACTCAGCCTGGGAGATAATCAGCACACCATGACAACCGTCGCCACCGCACCGAAGACCCGCGCGACGCCCGAATCGACCGGAAAGTACGTCTATTACTTCGGCGAAGGTCACGCCGAGGGGAACGCGAAGATGAAGGACCTCCTCGGCGGAAAGGGCGCGGGCCTCGCCGAGATGACCAACATCGGCGTGCCGGTGCCGCCGGGATTCACGATCTCGACCGAGGTCTGCACGTACTTCTATCAGCATGAGAACAGCTATCCGCCCGAGCTGCGCAGTGCGGTCTCCGAGAATCTGGCGCGGGTCGAAAAGTCCGCGGGCCGCAAGTTCGGGGACCGCAAGAAGCCGCTGCTCGTGTCCGTTCGCTCCGGGGCGCGCGCATCGATGCCCGGGATGATGGATACGATCCTGAACCTCGGCCTCAACGACGAGACGGTGCCCGGTCTGGCCGAATCGTCGAAGGACGAGCGCTTCGTGTACGACTCGTACCGCCGCTTCATTCAGATGTACTCCGGCGTCGTTCTGGGCATCGACAAGGAGCATTTCGAGCACGAGCTGTTCGCGCTGCGCGACCGCGCAGGAGTGAAGACGGACGCGGAGATTCCCGGCGATAAGCTTAAAGAGCTCGTTAATACATACAAGAAAATCGTCACTGATAATGGCAAAGAGTTTCCGCAGAAGGTCGAGGAGCAGTTGTGGGGCGCGATCGGCGCCGTGTTCCTCTCCTGGAACAACCAGCGCGCCATCACCTATCGCAAGCTGAACGGCATCCCCGATGACTGGGGAACGGCCGTGAACGTGCAGTCGATGGTGTTCGGCAACATGGGCGATGACTGCGCCACGGGCGTGGCGTTCACGCGCAACCCGGCCACCGGTGAGAAGAAATTCTTCGGCGAATATCTGCCGAACGCGCAGGGCGAAGACGTCGTGGCCGGGATCCGCACGCCGCTGCCGATCACGAAAGCACAGGCCATCGGCGACGAGAAGCCGCTGGAAGAGGCGATGCCGGGTGTGTACGCGCAACTCGAGGATGTGTACCGCAAGCTCGAGGCGCACTATCGCGACATGCAGGACATCGAGTTCACGATCCAGTCGGGGAAGCTCTATCTCCTGCAGACGCGCACGGGGAAACGCACCGGCTTCGCGGCGGTGAAGATCGCGTGCGACATGGTCGACGAAGGCTTGATTCAGCCGCGCGAGGCGGTCGCACGCGTCGAAGCGAATCAGATCATCCAACTGCTCGCGCCGGTGTTCGATTCGAAGGAGAAGGAGAAAGCCATCAAAGGCGGCCGCCTCCTCGGCCGCGCTCTGCCGGCCGGTCCCGGTGCCGCAGCCGGACGCGTCGCCTTCAGCGCCGAGCACGCGGTGCAGATGGCAGCGGACGGCCCGGTCATCCTGGTCCGCATCGAGACGTCACCCGAAGACATCGCCGGCATGCACAGCGCTGCCGGAATCCTGACCACGCGCGGCGGACTGACATCGCACGCCGCGGTCGTCGCGCGCGGCATGGGCCGGCCTTGCGTCGTCGGCGCCGGTCAACTGCGCGTCGACTACACCCGCGGCGAGTTGAAGAGCGAGGGACACGAGCCGCTCGAAGAGGGCGACTGGCTGTCGATCGACGGCACGACCGGCGAGATCATCGCCGAAAAGCTCGACACGCGGCCGTCGGAAGTCATCCAGGTGCAGCTCGAAGGGTCGATGAAGCCGGAGCAGTCGGAAGTGTTCCGCAACTTCGACCGTCTCCTGAAATGGGCCGACGAGATCCGCACACTCGGCGTCCGCACGAACGCGGATACGCCCCAGGACGCGCGCGTGGCCCGGCTGTTCGGCGCGCACGGCATCGGCCTGTGCCGCACCGAGCACATGTTCTTCGCCGAAGAACGCGTGCTCCGCGTGCGCGAGATGATCCTCGCCCGCAACGTGGAAGGCCGCCGGCAGGCGCTCGCGCAGATCCTCCCTTATCAGCGCGCAGACTTCGAAGGCATCTTCCGCGAGCTGGCGGGAATGCCGGTGACCATCCGCCTGCTGGATCCACCCCTGCACGAGTTCCTGCCGAACACCGAGACGCAGATCTCCGCACTGGCGCGCGACATGAACTGGGGCTTCGTCGAGCTGCGCAACAAGGTGAACCATCTCCACGAGGTCAACCCCATGCTCGGCCACCGCGGCTGCCGCCTCGGCATCACGTTCCCCGAGATCTACGAGATGCAGGTGCGCGCGATTTTCGAGGCCGCGTGCGAAGTGAAGAAGCAGGGCATCGACGTGCAGCCGGAAGTGATGATCCCGCTCGTCGGCACCACCGGCGAGTTGGAGATCACGACCGAGATGACGCGCCGCGTCGCCGCGGAAGTCATGAAGGAGCGCGGCATCGAAGTGCCGGTCATCGTCGGCACGATGATCGAGATCCCGCGCGCGGCGCTCGTGGCCGACGAGCTCGCCCGGACTGCGGAGTTCTTCTCGTTCGGCACAAACGACCTGACTCAGATGACGTTCGGCTACTCACGCGATGACGCCGGCACATTCCTCCCCGATTACGTCGACAAGAAGATTCTGAAGAAGGACCCGTTCGAGTCGATCGATCAGGAAGGCGTCGGCCAGCTCGTGAGGATGGGAACGGAGCGCGGCCGCAGCACGAATCCGAAGCTGAAAGTCGGCGTCTGCGGTGAGCATGGCGGCGATCCCGATTCGATCCGTTTCTTCCGCACCTGTAATCTCGACTACGTCTCATGCTCTCCGTACCGCGTTCCCGTCGCGCGGCTCGCGGCTGCACAGGCGGAGCTGGAGCATCAGGCCTACGAAGGTTGACGGTGGACGGTGGACGAGGCCCGTTTTCGCCGTCGCGAAACTGGCCTTCTTGGCGTGCTTTCGTTGACCGTTGACCGTTGACCGTTGGCAGGGCGGTGTTTCGTGACCGCGCGATGTTGTTGACGGTTGACGGTGGACAAGGCCCTGCGTCGCCGTCGCCAGACTGCCGCTTCGTGGCGCGTTTTCGTTGACCGTTGACCGTTGACCGTTGGCAGGGCGGTGTTTCGTGACCGCGCGATGTTGTTGACGGTTGACGGTGGACGGTTGACGAGGCCCTGCGTCGCCGTCGCCAGGCTGCGCAGGTGCCGCTCATTGCGAATGGCAGGGGCCATCGCCTCACCAGTGAGCCGCCTCGACAACGGCCAACGGTCAACGGTCAACGAAAGCACGCCTCGAAGCGGCAGCCGCGCGCTAGCGACACAGGGCCTTGTCCACCGTCCACCGTCAACCGCCCACCCTCTCCTTCCGATCCTTGTACTGATGCCACAGCCACAGTCCGACGGCGACGATGACCAGCACGAGCAGTCCCCACTTCTCGATGTGTGCGGCTTTGCCGAGGACGCGCTCGACCGCGCGGCCGAAGTAGTAGCCGAGGGCGGCGATGACGACGGACCACAAGGCGCAACTGATCGCCTCGTACACCAGAAACTTGATCGTGGAGATGCGCGAGATGCCGATGATCACCGCGCACGTGATGCGCAACCCGTACAGCCATTGCGTGATGAAGATCGCCGGCGCGCCGTAGCGCTCGAACATGCGGATGCCTTTGCCGAAATGATTCTTCAACCGAGGAAACCGATCGAGGAGCCGCACGCCCTTCGCGCGACCGAGCCAGAACCAGAACACATGCCCCGTGTACGCGCCAACGAAAGCGACGATCATGACGGTGACGAGCTCCATGTAGCCGCGCTCGGCGAAGAAGCCGGCCATGACGAGAATCGTCTCGCCTTCGAGGAACGTTCCCACGAAGACGGCGAAGTACCCGAACTTGTGGAGCAGGAGCTCTGGATTCATGCCGACGTCAGCAAATGCAAGATTGGGGCGCTCGCCACCGCCTTGCCCGCGGAATGTGCGGTTCCGGGTCCTCGTTCCCAACCAAGGGAGCGGACCATGAAGCATGTCATTTTTCCAGCCATTCTCGCCGTAACGATTCCTCTCTGGGCCGGTGAGCAGAAGGAGACCGCCGCCCCGGCGCCCGCGCCGCAGCAGCAGGACTCACCTCTGGTTGCAGCGGCGAAGCGTGCCGGGCGCCTGAACAAGAAGCCGACCTTCGTCATCACGAACGAGACTCTCGCACAGATGAATGGCGGCCGGCTGTCGGTCTCGAACACACCGCAGCGCCCCATCGTGCTGCCCGCACCACTCCCGCCACTGCCGCCCACTTCGGAAATGGCCGCCGCCGAGAAAGCGGCGAAAGAGAGCGCAACGCGCTCGAAAATGGCCGCGGAAGAGAAGAAAGTGCACGACGCGCGTATGTCGAAGGCGCAGCAGAAGGCCAGTCAGTACGAGGACGAGTCATATCTCGACGATGATCCCGCAGCAGCAGAGCACGCGCTCGAGAAGATGACACAGACGCCGTCGGAGACGAAGAAACCGCCTCAGGATTGAACCCGATCAACGCTGCGCCCAGGCCAACCTCTCGCGCAGGCCGCCGATCGCGGCACTCCCGTAGCCGCTGAGAAACAGCATCACGAACGGCAGCGAAGCCCATTGCCGCGCGGCGATGAATGTTGCCATCGCCGCTGAGAAGAAGATGGCGAGGATCGCTTCCGCGAGCGGAACTCGCGGCCGCCTCTCCGCCGGCGCACGGTTCGTGCTTCCGCGCTTCGGCGTCCGCTCGAAATATCCGCCATACTGGACGGCACCCTCGATCACGGCCGCGGCATTGCACACCGACATGCCGACGCCCACAGGCAGGACGCACAGCAGATCGCGAATGGCGAGCCGGGGCCGTCCCGCCCAGCGCTGACCCTCGATGTAAAACAACACCACCGATCCCGTCGACGCGACGAACAGCGCGATGTCGATCACCACGGTCCAGCCGATGCCGAGGCGCTGGCGGATGACGATGGCGGGAACGAGAAGCAGCGCCACGACGACGGTGAGCAGATAGGCGACGTTGTTGGTCAGATGAAACGCGGCCTCGGATTTCACGTGTGCAGGCAGATCGGATCGGAGCAGCCGCGGCAGAATCTTGCGAGCGGTCTGAATCGAGCCCTTGGCCCAACGGTGCTGCTGCCGATGGAAACCGCTGGCCGTGGACGGCAGCTCGGCCGGCACGACGACATCCGGCAGAAACACGAATTTCCATGCGGCGAGCTGCGCGCGATAGGAGAGATCGAGATCTTCGGTCAGCGTCGATGCCGACCAGCCGCCCGCGTCCTCGATCGCTGCGCGGCGCCAGATGCCGCCGGTTCCGTTGAAGTTGAAGAAGCAGCCGCGCAGATGTCGCGCCGCCGACTCGACTGCGAAATGCGCGTCGAGGTAGATCGCTTCGACACGCGTCAGCGCCGATTCCCGGGCGTTGAGATGTCCCCATCTGGCCTGCACCATCCCGACGGAAGGGTCCGCGAACGACGGCACCATTCGCATCAGCAGATCGCGCGGCGGCACGAAGTCGGCGTCGAACACCGCGAAGAGCTCATCCGGGTCGCCGAGTGCCATGCCGTGAGCGAGGGCGCCGGCCTTGTAACCGCTGCGCGAATCCCTGCGAACGTGGTCGATGCGCACGCCGCGTGAACGCGCAGCGGCGACGCGCCCGGCGGCAATCGATGACGTCGCGTCCGTCGAATCATCGAGCACCTGAATCCGCAGCTCGCCGGGATACTCCAGCGCGGCTGCGGCGTCGATCAGCCGCGCAATCACGTTCGGCTCGTTGAAGACCGGAAGCTGCACGGTCACCGAAGGCCAGCGCCGCATCGGCGCATCGGCCGCTGGCGGCGCCTCGAGCTTCGAACGCAATCTGACAAGATGGAGCCGATGGAGGCTGTAAATCACGAGCAGACCGAGCGCGGCGTAATAGATCGCGAGCGTGATGGTGTCGACCGGATGCATGCGGGCGCGGTGATTCTACTCGCCGGTGTTACCGCCGCGCTTCCCGTCGTGACGCGTCGCTTCGGCATCACCGGTTTCATCATGGCCTATGCCCTTTCGGCATGTCTGTGGCTGCTCGCGCGCCGCATGACGGTATCGCTTCGAGCCGCGCTCATCGTCGCGGCTGCCGTTCGCGCGTCATTCCTCTTCGCCGATCCGCAGCTCTCCGACGATGTCTTTCGCTATCTGTGGGACGGTCGCGTCCTCACATCCGGAATCAACCCTTACTCCGCCTCTCCCTCCGATCCTCGGTTGGACACGCTGCGCCAGAAGTGGCACGCACGCATCAATCACCCGGAGATTCGCACGATCTATCCACCGCTCGCGGAGATCCTGTTCGCGGCGGCAGAAACGCTCGTGTCATGGCGATTGATGCTGATCATCGCCGATCTCGTCGCGCTGCGGCTCATGCGATCGCGACCCGATCTCCTGCTCGCCGCGGCACTCTTTCCGCCGCTGCTGGTCGAGGGGCTCTGGAACGCGCATGTCGAAGGGATCGCGGCGATGCTGCTGATGGCCGCATTCGTCCATGACTCGGGCGCAGCCGCGGGGGCTGCGGCCGGCGTCAAGATCATCCCAATCGCGGCGCTGCCGGCGCTGATACGCCACTCGCGGCGCCGGATCCGGTTTGCGCTCGCGTGCGCCGCAACGATCGCCCTTCCTGCCGTGCCGTTTCTATTCGGCTCCCACTTCATGAGCGGCATGCGCGATTACGCGATGCGGTGGGTGTTCAACTCACCGCTCTACGACGCGATCTTCCTCCTCGCCGAGAGAATGCATGCCGCGGCGCACCTGAAGGAAATCTGGACCACGATCAAGGACCCCTTGCATCTCGAAGCGATCGCGCCGTTCGTCTACTCGCACCTCTACTCGGACTTCCTCACCCGCGGTGCGCTCGCCGCCTTCGCGATCACCGCGATCGCGGTGCTCGCGCGCGAGACGGGAAGAGTCTCCGACGGCATCGGCGCGCTCCTTCTCTGCTCGCCGGCCATCCATCCCTGGTACTGGATCGTGCTTGTGCCGGTGGCGATGCTCGAGGGCCGTGCCCTGTGGGTCAACCTGTCGCTGACGGCGCCGTTTTCATACCTGCTGTACGCGACTAGAGCCGCCGGGGGCGGCGGCGCCACACAGAGTGTCGTGTATCTCCTCTGCTGGGCGCTGCCGGTTTTGATTACCGCGCGGCTTCGGCCTTCAAGGAGCGCGACATGAGGCGCTGCAGCGCTTCGCGCGGCGACTCGTTCCCGTACAGCACCTGATACATCTCCGTCGCGATCGGCATCTCGATCTGATGGCGGTCCGACAGCTCTTTCGCCGAGCGCGCAGTCTTCACGCCCTCCGCGACGGCGCGCATCTCACCCAGGATGTCGGGTAGTTTCTTGCCCTTGCCGAGCGCGACGCCGACGGCGCGATTTCTGGAAAGCGACCCCGTGCACGTCAGGACGAGATCGCCCATACCCGCGAGTCCCGCCATGGTCTCCATCCGTCCGCCGAGTGCAACGGAGAGACGCGTGATCTCATGCAGACCGCGCGTGATCAGCGCTGCGGTCGTGTTGTTTCCGAGGCCGAGGCCTTCGAGCACACCCGCGGCGATGGCGATGACGTTCTTGAGCGAGCCAGCGAGCTCCACTCCGACCACATCGGAGGAGTGATAAAGGCGGAACGTTGCGCACGAAAGCGCCTGCTGAATCGTCCGCGCGCTTTCGACATCGCTCGACGCGATGACCGCGGCCGTCGGATCGCCGCGCGCCGTCTCGATCGCGAACGTCGGACCCGACAACACCGCGAATGCCTTCAGAGATTCGCCGAGAACTTCCGCTGAGATCTCGGACATGCGCGCCAGCGTCTCGTTCTCGATTCCCTTTGTCCCCGAGATCACCGTGACCGGCGAGCGGAGAAAACCACGGATCTTCGTGAGGACCTCGCGGTAGTAGTGGCTCGGCACGACCATGAAGATCGTGTCGCTGAATGTCGCCGCCTCCTCCACGTCGTTGGTGACCCACACCTCGTCAGGAATCAGCGCACCGGGGAGATACAGGGGGTTCGCCCGGCTGCTGCGAATGCCTTCCGCAACGCGCGCGTCGTGCGCCCAGAGCATCACTTCGTTGCCGCAGCGCTCCGCCACCAGCGCCATGGCGGTTCCGAAAGACCCCGCACCGATGATCGAGATCTTCACTTCGACTCTCTCCTCTCGCCCATCCTGCGCTCTTTGCGCTGCGCGAGTCGCGCGATGTTCGAATGGTGCTTGATGATCACCGCGAGCGCGATGAGGATGCTGAAGATCGTTCTCCAGAACGGCGCGCCGGGCGCGAGAAAGCGGAAGAACACGGGAATCGACGCCGCGCTGACGATCGATGCGAGCGATACAAAGCGCGTCGCGATCAGCACGATCAGAAACACGATCGCGGCCGCCGCGACCACGATCGGATCGAGCGCCAGAAACGCGCCCGTCGCCGTGGCAACGCCCTTGCCGCCGTGAAAGCGAAGCCATATCGGAAACATGTGGCCGATCACCGCCACGAACGCGGCGAGCGAGATCCAGAACTCGCGCGAATGCAGCGGACTCGCCGCAGGCGCGAGCGGCCAGCTCGGCAGCGATGTGCTCCATTGCGCGAACCCCACCGCCGCGTACCCCTTCGCGATATCGAGAAGCAGCGCGAGCACGCCGGCCAGCTTTCCGAATGATCGCGCCACGTTCGTCGCACCGACATTGCGGCTGCCGTGTTGCCGGATGTCGGCGCCCGCGAACACCTTCACGACGAGAAAGCTGAACGGAATCGATCCGATCAGGTAGGCGCCGAGGACGACGGCGAGGGGGAGCACCATCCGGAGGCATTCTACAGAGTGACTGGTGGCTGGCACTCCTCATGTCATCCCGAGCGTGAGCGAGGGACCTGGGTCGGGCGGCGCGACGCTTGATCTTCGAGCCGCCCACACGCCCAGATCCCTCGCTAGGCTCGGGATGACACGGTGAATCACACCCCTTCGAAGGCGTTGTCCACGTCCGCGATGAGGTCCTCGATGTCTTCGATCCCCACCGAGATGCGCACCAGCCCCGGCGTGATGCCGAGGCGCTTGCGGGTCTCCTCCGGGACGGAGCCGTGCGTCATCGACGCGGGGTGCGAGATGAGCGTTTCCACGCCGCCGAGCGACTCGGCGAGCGAGCAGAGTCGCACGCGATCGAGAAACTTCTTCGCCTTCTCCAGAGATCCGAGCTCGAACGAGATCATCGAGCCGAAGCCGTTCATCTGCCGCTTCGCGCGATCGTGCTGCGGGTGGTCGGGAAGACCCGGGTAATAGACTTTCCTCACCTTCGGGTGGTTGTGGAGGTAATTCGCCATCGCCATCCCGTTTTCCTCGTGGCGCTTCATGCGGACGGCCAGAGTCTTGACGCCGCGAAGCACGAGCCAGGAATCGAACGGCGAGAGGATCGCGCCGACCGCGTTTTGCAGGAAGCCGATCGCCTGCCCGATCTCGTCGGAGTTTGTGACCACAGCCCCTCCGACTGAATCGGAGTGCCCGTTCAGAAACTTGGTCGTGGAGTGGACGACGATGTCCGCGCCGAGCTCGATCGGCCGCTGGATGTAAGGCGAGCAGAATGTGTTGTCGACGACGACGAGCGCCTTGCTCTTGTGCGCGATCTCGGAGCACGCCGCGAGATCCGTGATGGTCATCATCGGATTCGTCGGCGTCTCCAGAAACACGACCTTCGTCTCCGGTCGCATCGCCTTGCGCACCGCATCGACGTTCGACGTGTCGACGTACGTGAACTGCAGACCGAACTTCTCGAGCACGCGGCTGAAGAGGCGGTAGGAACCGCCGTACATGTTCTCGCCCGCGATGACGTGATCACCGCTCTTCAGGAGCCTGAACACGGTGTCGATCGCGGACATCCCCGAGGCGAAACAGTGGCCGTTCTTCCCTCTCTCGAGCGCGGCCAGATTGGCCTCCAGAGCAGCGCGCGTCGGGTTCTGCGTCCGCGCGTACTCGTAGCCTTTGTGCCGCCCGAGCTCGGGCTGCACGTAGGTGGAGGTCTGGTAGATCGGAATCGTGACCGCGCCGGTGTGCGGCTCCGGCTCCTGCCCCGCGTGAATGCAGTCGGTGGAGAAACCCATGGTGGCTCCTGTCGGTTGGGGAAAATTGAAAATTGAAAATTGAAAAAGAAACACGGCCGGCTTGCTCCGCGTTCTTTCAGTTTTCAGTTTTCACTTCCTCCATTTCGAGAAGATACCCTTCGACATGTACCGTTCAGCAGCGTCGGGGATGAATGTCACAACGCGTTTTCCGGGGCCGAGCCGGCGCGCGACCTGGAGGGCGGCGGCGACGTTCGCGCCAGACGATGAGCCGCCGAGGACGCCTTCTTCGGCGGCGAGTCGGCCGACCATCGCGAAGGCCGGCGCGTCGTCGATCGTGATCACCTCGTTGGCGAGCGACATGTCGAGCACGGGCGGGATGAACGATGAGCCGATTCCTTCAACCTCGTGCTTGCCGGCCTTGCCACCGCCCAGCACCGAGCCCTCCGTCTCGACGATCGCGCAGTAGACGTCCGGGAGCCGCTCGCGCAGGAACTTCGCCACGCCCGTGAACGTGCCTCCGCTGCCTGCACCTGCCACGAACGCGTCGATGCGCCCTTCCATCTGCTCCCAGATCTCAGGTGCGGTCGTCTCGTAGTGCGATTCGCTGTTGTACGGATTGCGAAACTGTTGCGGGACGTACGAATTCGGGATCTCGCTCGCCAGCTTCTCGGCGTGGTCGATCGCGCCCTTGATCCCGTCGTCTGCGGGAGTGAGGACCACCTCGCCGCCAAGCGCGCGCATGACCTCGCGCTTTTCGGTCGAGAAGTTTTCAGGCACGCACAGGATCACGCGGTAGCCCATGCGCACACCGGCCAGCGCGAGACCGATGCCGGTGTTCCCGGCGGTGGGCTCGATGATCGTGCCGCCCTTCTTCAGCAGACCGTCGCGCTCCGCGCGGACGATCATGCCCACTCCGATGCGGTCCTTCACCGAAAGGCCGGGGTTGAGGAACTCCAGCTTGGCGAAGATGTCGGCGTCGTTCGGCCCGGGAATGTGTTGCAGCCGCAACATCGGCGTGTTGCCGACGAGATCGAGGATGTTGTCGACGGGTCTGAGGAGCTGGCGGGTCAAACGCCGCGCATTCTAGTGCAAAAGTCGTTGAGAGGTGGCCGTTGACCGTTGCCGGGGCGGCTCATCGCGAGAGAGATGCCGTCGCGGTCTTGCGACCCAACGCCTTCTCGACGGTCAACGGTCAACGGTCAACGAAAAACAAAACGGCGGGCCAATCGCCCGCCGTCAGAATGTCGATGCAAGGTGCGCTATGCCCAACTGTTGGGTCGCGGCTGGGAACGGCGCTGGTTGTAGCAGTCGCGGCAATAGACGGGCTTTCCGCTCACCGGAGTGAACGGAACCTCGGTCGCGACGCCGCAACTGTCGCAGGTGACGCTCACCATCTGGCGCTCGCGGCCGCCGCCATTACCGTCGCGGGCCATTTTCCTCTTGTCGCGGCAGTTCTTGCAGCGTTTCGGCTCGTTCGTGAAGCCTCGCTCAGCGTAGAACGCCTGTTCATTCTTGCTGAACACAAACTCCCCTCCGCAATCGGCACAATTGAGGGTTTTGTCGTTGAAAGTGTCCATGGACCTTTGATCTCCTAAATGATGTTCCTCTGAAAAAGAAAATGCCGCAGCGCTGGTTACGTAGCGGGGTGCCGCGACCTCGCCCCCGCGAGTGGGTGTTACCGAAGGCTACCGATCAACCTCCTTCCGCGACAAAGCACAGCACGACCCCTGATACACCTGCTGGTTCATCTTCAATTGGTTGGAGTCGTGGACCGATTTTTAGCATAGTTACCCAAGTCAACGCAACGACTTACGCCTAGCTCAAAATAAATGTCAAGGTGTTGACCTTTGCTTCGGACCGGCATGCGGCATGAGGCATGAGGCATGGGCGAAAATCAGCGGGGCTGCCCAGCACTCATGCCTCATGCTCCATGCCTCATTCCTCATGCCGGAACATCGCATTCGAATCGGACCCGCAGGATGGAGCTACACGGATTGGGAGGGAACCGTCTACCCGAAGCATGGCTCGCGTTTCGACCATCTCGCGTATCTCGCGTCGTTCTTCGACACGATCGAGATCAATTCGCCGTTCTACCGCATCCCGCCGCCCACCCACGCGAAGAGCTGGGTTCGCCGCGTGGCCTCGAATCCCGAGTTCAAGTTCACGACGAAGGTGTTCCGCAACTTCACGCACGAGCGCGCCGAAGTGCTGGAGAGCGAAGTGAAAGAGTTTCGGAACTATCTCGACCCGCTCGTGGAATCCGGCCGCCTCGGCGCGATCCTTCTCCAGTTTCCATGGAGCTTCAAGGACTCGCCCGCGTCGCGCGCCCATCTCGAAAAGCTGTTCGCATCATTCGAGGCTTACCCCAAGGCGCTCGAGGTGCGCCATGCGTCGTTTCAGAACGATGCGTTCATCCGCTGGCTCGACGCGCAGGCCGTGTCGTGGGTGAATGTCGATCAGCCGCTGTTTCACGAATCAGTGAAGCCGGCCGACACGACAACCGGTCCCGTCGCCTATGTCCGACTGCACGGCCGCAACTACGAGAAGTGGTTCGCGCACACCGAATCGTGGGAGCGCTACAACTACCTCTACTCCCGCGAGGAGCTCGAGCCATGGGTCGATCGCATCCAGACGATGGCGCAGAGCAAAGAGACGTACGTCATCACCAACAACCATTTCCGCGGACAGGCGGTCGTGAATGCTGCCGATTTGAAAGCGGCGATGGGGCAGGGAGGGAGGGTGCCGCCAGCAGTGAGGGACACGTACGGGGAGAGGGTTAATCGGGTTGACGGTTGACGAGGCCTGACGAGTAGCCCCGGGCGTAAGCCCGGGGCTACTCAGGACTCAGCACTCAGCACTCAGCACTGATTCGGTACGATAGCCCTCCCATGCCCCGGAAGAAGCGCGTCATCGGCACTGCCGGCCATATCGATCACGGAAAGACCTCGCTGGTGAAGGCGCTCACCGGCGTCGACACCGATCGCCTGCCGGAGGAGAAGCGCCGCGGCATCACGATCGACCTCGGCTTCGCGAGCTGGTTCACCGATGAGTACCAGATCGGTTTCATCGACGTGCCGGGGCACGAGCGGTTCGTCAAGAACATGCTGGCCGGCATCGGCGGCATCGACAGCGTACTGCTCGTCGTGGCCGCCGACGAATCCATCAAACCGCAGACGCGCGAACATTTCGCGATCTGCCGGCTCCTCGGCATCCCGACCGGAGTGGTGGCGATCACGAAGAGCGATCTCGTCGAGCGCGACATCATCGATCTCGTCCGGCTGGAGATCGAGGAGCTCGTTGCCGGCAGTTTTCTGGAGCGTGCGCCGATCGTGCCGGTGAGCAGTGTGACGGGCGCCGGGCTCGACGATCTGCGACGGGCAATCGTGGCGTCGGTCTCAGCCGTCGACGATCGCGACACGGCCACGCGCGTGTTCCGCCTGCCGATCGATCGCGTCTTCACCATGCGCGGCTTCGGATCGGTGATCACCGGGACTTCACAGTCGGGGCAGATTGGAGTGGACGACGAGATCGAGGTCCTTCCAGGCGGTGATCGCAGCCGCGCTCGCACCATTCACGTGCACGGCGAATCGCGCGAAGGAGCGGCGGCCGGCGAGCGCACGTCGCTGAACCTGCCCGACATCGATCTCGATCGATTGCACCGCGGACAGCAGGTCGTCCGTCCCGCCACGCTTCGCCCCTCGCAGATCATCACGGCGCGGCTCGATCTGCTCGCCGATGCGAAGCCGCTCAAAGAGCAGACCCGCATCCGCTTTCACCTTCTGTCCGCCGAGCTCCTCGGCAACATTCGATTCATCGACGAGACCGAGGAGGCGATACGCGCAGGGAACAGCGCGTATGTGCAGATCCGGCTGGAGTCGCCGGTCGTGGCGGTCGCCGGCGACCGATTCGTGATCCGCCGCTACTCGCCGGCATTCACGATCGGCGGCGGAGTCGTTCTC
>Ga0210377_10001661_pt1 | contig 20151 bp, 19 predicted proteins | sample PLM4_65_b1redo_FD_155480 | JGI IMG/M metagenome (GOLD analysis project Ga0210377, IMG submission 155480) | Groundwater sediment microbial communities from an aquifer in East River, Colorado, USA - PLM4_65_b1 redo | ecosystem: Environmental > Terrestrial > Soil > Riparian zone | place: USA: East...
TCCTCTCGGCCCACTACACCCTGGCCGATGTCGTCATCAGAGAGCAACAACAATTGCAGATCACCGAAGTGATCTCCTACGAGTCGCTCTACTGCCAGGCTGCAGATCCTGGCGATCGAATCGTCGCTCGTGGTGTCGTCGAGCAGGTGGATGACGGACCACGCCGGCTTGTGCTGGGAGCCGCCGGTCTCTCGGATGGAGGCTCCCTCAGACCCCGCAGGACGTATAGCCAGCCAGCGCCATGATCATCGAGACCATCGTCACAACCGTGAACCAACAGGGCGAGGCGAACTTCGCGCCGATGGGCGTCACTCTCGGGGATGGGGAGATGCTTATCCGCCCGTATAAGGACTCGGCCACTTACCGGAATCTTCTGGCAACCGGCGCCGCCGTCGTCAATGTGACCGACAATGCCCGCCTGTTCGCCGAAGGCGCCATCTCCAGCCCGCAGTTTCCAGCCTTCCCGGCCGACATGGTCCGAGGCCTGGTTCTGAAAGACGCCTGCTCATACTACGAATGTTCAGTCATAGAAGCCGACGCCGCTTCCGAACGTGCCAACTTCCGCTGCCGCGTTGTCAAGAAAGGGACTCTGCGGGAATTCATCGGATTCAACAGGGCGAAGAATGCCATTATTGAGGCAGCCATCCTTGCCACCAGAGTCCGTTTCATCGGTGTGGAAAACATCCTTCAAGAGTATTGCCGCCTTTCCGAAATCGTGAAGAAGACAGGGGGGAAGGAAGAAATCCGCGCCATGCAATACCTCCAGGACTACGTCGAGCGGCAGCGGCCATGAGGGTAACGGTCAAAGCCCCTGCCAGGCTCCACTTCGGTTTCATTGACCTGGATGGCTCGTTGGGTCGGATGTTCGGCAGCATTGGACTGGCCATCGATGAACCCAGGCTCATTCTCGAGGCGACACCATCGAACCACCTCTCGGTCTCTGGCGACGAGACCGGCCGAGTCGAGGCTCTGGCCCGCCGGTTCCTGCGCCATTACCATCTCCGCCAGAGTGCTCACATCTCCATCAAAGAGACGATCCCTGCCCACATCGGCCTGGGTTCAGGAACTCAGCTCGCGCTCAGCGTGGCCGCCGCCCTGGCCCGGCTCTTCACCATCGAAGCCGGCGTCAGGGAGCTAGCCACCGTGATGGGCCGAGGAGCGCGGTCCGGAATCGGGGTGAGCGCCTTCGAGGGAGGCGGCTTCATCGTGGACGCAGGACGAAGGATAAGCGCCACCGGCTCTCCATCGGATCCCGGTTCCCTCCCTCCCACAATCGTTCGTCACGCTTTTCCTAAGGACTGGACCTTCGTAGTAGCGATCCCCCATGTCGGCCGGGGGCTCGCCGGAAATGCGGAGGGTCGTGCGTTTCGCCAGATTACGGCGCGCCCCGCTAGAGGCTCGGCCACGCTTAGCCGAATACTCTTGATCCAGATGCTCCCGGCCCTTGTCGAGCGAAATCCCGCCGCCTTCGGCCGATCCCTGACAAGTATTCAACGAATTGTGGGGAACTGGTTCCGAGCCGTGCAGGGCGGAACATTCGCAACGCCCCAAGGGGCCGCGCTGGCCAGGGTGATGGCCCGTGCCGGCGCGCTGGGAATTGGGCAAAGCTCCTGGGGACCGACGGTCTACGGGATGGCCGCAGATCGGGAGCAGGCCAATGCCCTGGATGAGCGGATAAGAAAAGCTGTGTCAGGAAGAATCGAAGCGACAACGTTTCTTGCCAGAGGCTACAATCGAGGGGCCGAGGTAGCCTCCTGAGCAGCACGGGCCATCGAGATCACGGAGCTTGTGCAGCCGCGCTTTGTCGAGCGACGCTCTCATCTTCCCCGCCTCAATGACCTCTCCCGCGGCCCAGCATGAAGTCAATCCCCTCCTCTAGCATGACTGCATAGATGGCTGCGGCAGTCAGGTCAGCGGTCGTCCCCGGGTTCAGGCGGTTGCCCCTCCTCCGAAGCGCGCGGTCGAACTCCGCAAGCCTCTTTCGCCCCCGCTGGGTAAACGCCCCTCCAAGGGCAAGGATCTCGTCCGCCCGGCGCGAGACCCTTGCGGCTTCCTCGCAACCGCACTTACGAGCGATGAGGGAATCCGGCACCCGGGACAACAGCGTGAGATAGGTCTGGACGATGGAGACTTCCGGATCGCCCGATTCCTTGACACACTCCTTGAGCGCCGGGACGCCAATGGTAAATGTGAGCTCGAAGTCGCTCGTGTACTCCCTCGCGATCGAATCCCGCTCCGTCGCATTGCGCATCGCAGCCAGCAGCGGGACCCAGCCACGAGTTGTCCTCACGTCAAAGTGCTGCGCTTCGCCGAGGCCACCGGGTTTCGCCAGACGGATCGCCTCATAGACTTTCTGCCCATCGGTGGGAGTCAGGGAGGCCAAGACACCATGCAAACGCAACCGCAGCGATCGGCCCCCCCCAAGCAAGGCCGCCTTGGCCAGTGGCGCGAAGAGCAGCGCGATGCCGAGGTTGGTGTTCCGGCGGACCAGCCGTTGTGTTTCCCGCACCACGTTGAGAATCAACGTGCCGGCCATGACAGTTGCGGCCTTCCGGAAAACCATTCCCACGATGGCCGCGCTCGCCAAGAAGTCGGTGTAGCGGGTATCCGCGAATTCGGCGAACGGCGTGACATTCCCCGGCTTGGCGGCGCTGACTTCCAAGAGACAGGCGATCTGGGCCGCGAGGGAGACCTTATCAGGGTCTAAGGTGTAGGGTGTACGGACCTCAGTCGCACTTCGCACCTCGGACCTCGCACCTCCCCAACTTGGTCAGCTTGAAAGCTGGGTTAGAAGGTGATCGGCGATCTCGGCAGCAATATCGATCTCGGTGGTCTTCTGGAGGCCGGACCAGCCTGGGATGCTGTTGACCTCCACCACGGTGAAGCCGTCGCCTGTATCCAACAGATCGATGCCAGCATAATCGGTCCCAAGGAGGCGACTGGCGCCGAGACACAGGCTGATGGCTTCCTCGCTCAGCTTACACGCCTCCGGCCGTGCGCCCTGGGACACATTATGCCGCCAACCCGCCGACCGGCGTCGTATGGCCGCGACCACCCGATCCCCTACTACTATTCCCCTGAGATCGTGGTCGCCGTGCGGGACGAATTCCTGGATATAGAATATGCTTCGCGTGAGGGTAAGGGCGCGAAACGTTCGGTAGGCTATCTCAGCATCGCTGATCCGAACCATCCCCCGCCCGCCGGCGCCGAAGAGCGGCTTGACAATGACGTCGCCGAATTCACGAAACGCCTCCATTGCCTCGTCACACCCCTCGGCCACCACTGTCCGCGGGGTCGGCAGGCCTCCGCGGGCCAGCACGCTCGAGGTATAGTATTTGTCCACCGTTCGTTCAAGAGCCGCCGGTCGGTTCATGATCCGAACCCCGGCCGCTTCTAGCCGGTGGAGAACGTCCATTCTGAAGATGATCTGCTCTAGCGAACCTTCCGGGATCGTTCGGACCAGGAGCGCATCGTAGGCCTCGAGCGTCTGGCTGCCGATGCTGACGAGCGGATGGCCAGGAACGCGGGCCAGTAGACGCGTGATCGGCAGAAAGTCGGCCTCTGAACCACGTCGCGCTAACGCCTTCGCAAGGGCTTCGACATGCCAGCCTCTCCTATCAGCCAGGATTCCGACCCTCATGGAAGGGGCTCGGCGCAGAAGAGAGGGGCTGGAGAAAAAGGGTTACCCGAGGAGGGAGGTCCGCAGCAGCTCGCCATTAAAGCGCCCAGACCTGAAGGTCCTGCCACTGGCCGCGTTTGTGATGGCGATCTTGGCCGGGCTGAAAAGAAACGGATCGATCTTGTAAAAGTCCCCATCATAGCGCTTGAACAGGTCGCCGAACAACTGGCCGTAGTCTCGCGAAGAGGAAGATGGAACCCTTTCGATCAGGCCTTCGATCTCCGCATCGGTGGCGGAGACCGTCAAGAAGACTTCGCTCCCATACAGGACGCAGTCGTTGGTCCGCCCGATCGCTGCCAGGTCATCGACGGCCGGGGTAGCGATGGGGCAGGTTCCAAATCCGCTCAGCACCCTGGCTACATCGAATCCCAACTCCAGGAGCTTGTGCATGGCAGTCTCGACAGAGCGAGCAGCGATCTGTACCCCTCCTGCCAGGCTTCGCGTTGCGGCGACAGCCAGCGAGACCCGCCCGGGTTTTATGCCGCATTTCTCCGCCACGTAGTCGGCAACCTCTTCGTTCGGCAGGCGACCGCTCTCCAGAACCAGGACCGCGACGTCAGCTTCATCCTTCACACCGATCTTCGCGTACAGCTCCTCGGTCCTTGCCAATGCCCTGGCTGGACCGGACCCCATCGCGAAGAACTTCCCACGATGGATCTTCCAGCCGGCGTATTGGGAGCCGAGGCAGGCGAGCACCGGGCCGTCGATCGCAACGCTGACACCTGGAAGCGTAAGATCGCCGTAGCTAAGCGGCAGGAAGGCTACCTCTCCCAGGCCACCCAGGCAGATCTCGGCGAGCCCCTTACCCGCCAACAGCCCCCCCGGCGTCTTCACGCCGAGATCGGCCACTCTGGCGCCATTCGCCAGCATCGAGACCGAGATCCCGAGAACGGACGCCTTCCCCGTCATCCGGTCGAGAATCTCGCTGGCCAGGCGATTCAGACTCACCGACATAGCAGCCCCCTCTTTAGGCCGGAATCAGGATCTCGCCTTTGCCGACGTCAGCGAGGTCTCCATGATAGCGCCGCCACGAGCCGTCGGTCGCCCCGGGGGGAGTCTGCACTCCAAGATGTTTCAGCCCCTTGAACAGAATCCGCAGAAAGACTGGGGCGTAGGTGCAGTCGTAGGCGAACGTCGGCAGCAGTTCGACGGGGCGCATGCAGACGATGGTCCCCTTCTGCATTCCCCCTCCCGTCCTGAGACCAGCCTGGCCGAAGAGGCAGATCGTTCCGGCGGCCATCCTTGCCCCAAGGAAGTCCTCTGCGTTCCCCTTGATCACGATGAGCCCGCGCCGCATGTAGGCGCCGACCTCATGCGCGACGTTGCCCTCGATCAGGATGATGCCGCCACGCATACCATACTTGCTTCCCCGGTAGGCGGCCCCAGCACGATGCCCCGCATTCCCCTTCACCCGGATCAGTCCCCCTTCCATCTCTATGCCAAGGAAGTCGGCCGCGTTCCCCTCGACGAGGATCTCCCCGCCTCGCATGTATGACCCGGCGTGCATCCCGACATCGCCGTGGACCACAATCCGGCCCCGCGTCATCGCGGAACCGACCCACTTGACCCGCCCGATGGAGCCCTCCACCTCAATCTCTTCCGACCGCTCTCCATCCACCTGGAAGAAGTCGCCAAGGCGATGCGCTTCGTTCCCCCAGGCGACGGGCAGAGCCTCGATCTCCTCCCGGCTCCGGTCGGCGAAGAGATCAGGCGAGATCGACTCGGCCTCAAGCGGGACGCCCGTCAGTGGCTCTTTCAGACGCAGGGTGACAGGAGGCATGCTTCCCTCTGCTAGCCTTCAGCTCGCGAGGAGCTGATGGAGGTGAAACTGGTGTTTTCCCAACTTCCCGCCGTAATTTCCGGCGGACACCTTCACGATGCCAGGACCGCAAGCGGCCCGGATACCGACCCGCATCGCCTCTGCCACCGCCTCCGGCGTCAGGCCGTCGATCACGATCTCAAGGACCGCTGCGATCCCATCCGGCAGTTCACTCTGGACCTGCCGCCTCAAGGATGGGCAGAAGGCGGTGTTGGTTGAGGCATTGAGGAACTTATAACGCGAGCCAACTTTGCTCCCGCTTCGGACAATACCTCCGGGAAACGGCATAATAACACCTTTCACTTTCCGCATCGCCTCGACGGCACGCTCGGCCGCCTGTAACGCATCCGGCAGCTCCTTTCCTAACAGGAGAACGTTACCGCCGGCCACCGCTTTCTGCACGCCGAAGCGGTCCTCGACGACAAATTCTCCATCCATCACGGGGATCCGCCAGAAGCGTCGAGCGCGGTTGCCGTTCCCGACGATGGGTGGCTCCAACCGCTTGCTGATCTGATATCCATCCCCGAAAAACCGTAGCTTCCCCCCGACGGAAAGCCGGTCCTCCGCCTCCAGGTCGTTGTAGCACGCCGAGGTCGGGGATGTCATGACACTCTGGCCGATCCGCTTAATCAGGTGCTCCTGAACGGCCTTCTTGGATGGAGCGAAGAGGAGGACGTTGACGCCAGGGCGATCGTCCGGGGTCTGTTCAGGCTCGACGCCCTCGATGCCGACCTCGCACCCGCAGCCAATGACCGACGTTCCGAAGCCCGCCATGCTGCGGGCGGCCTCCAGGGCCCACTGCTTGCTGAAGGCGGTGATCAGCACCCGGCTGGCGTGCATGGTGAACGCCTCGGCATACGTCTCATCGATGGGAACGCCATTGATCTCCATTCTGGCTCCGTCAGATCGACTTCGCTGCGATAAGGTTACGACTCACTCGCATACCAAGAGCCCCTCATCCGATCACCCTCTCTAGGAGAGGCCCAGCGGTGAGGCACATCTTCAAGGCAGGCGGGGATCCAGTTAGCGAGATGCTCCTGCGGGGATCGCCTCGCGGTTGGGGATATCCTCGGCATCGATCGGGAAGTTTTCGTACTCGATCGTGTAAAAGTTCTCGAATTCGGTCTTGAATTCGGGATCCATCTCGCCGACGTCCGGTGGGACGACGAACAGAAGCTTGCCATCACGGGACCCGACAAGCTCACCTTCGCGCAGGACGATCTCACCATCCTTGAGAACGTAGATCGGGTGCTCGAACATTTGCTCTCGGTCGCTGTCCTTCGGGTAAATGGTGATGTCGGCATCCGCCCCAACTCCGAGGTGGCCCTTGTGGGTCAGCCCCAGGGCCCTGGCCGGGCCGGCCCGTGTAATGATGGCGATCTCGGAGAGCGTGTATTCGCGGTCGAGGTTGGGCAGGGTGGTGTCCGACAGGACGCGCTTGTGCACCCGCTTGAGCATCTCAGCGCGGAACGCTTTATCCATGAGCAGCTTGATGACCCAGGGATAGAAAATAAACGGCCCACCGTTGGGGTGATCGGTGGAGAGGAACACCCGCCACGGGTCGCGGATCAGAAGGAACAGCTCCAGCCCGATCGCCCACTGAATGGCGTTGACATAGTTCTTCTCCCGATACGTGTACGGGACGATGCCGCACCCCGTTTCCACCTCCACGTCCAGGTTGTACCATTTGTTCTTGCTCAGCTTGTAAAGCCGGTACTGCCACGGACCATCCGCCGTGATGGTCGTGGCGTCGCCGAACACGACCTGGCCGATGTCTGTCGTGATGTTGGGATGCGCGTTGATGTACTCGGCCACCTCTGCCGCCTTGGAGCAGAACCCGCCCCAGTTCTCACCGCCGTAGCTGTGGAACTGGATGTGCGCCATATGGAGCCTGGAGCCTTCGAGGGTCCGCATCGTGTCCAAGGTGGTCAGGTAGTTGTTCGGGATTCCCAGGCGGTTGGCATGCAGGTGAATCGGATGGGGCAACCCGAGGCTCTCGTTGACCCAGGAGAGCGCTTTCAGGATCTGGCGCGCCGTGACGTCCCAGTAGTAGATCCTGTCATCCAGTCCCTCCACGTCCTTCCCGTATTTCCACTGTTCTACCCCGCCCGGGTTCACCAGCTTGATGCCGTACCCCTTCAGCGACTTGAGGAGCCAGGCCACGTACCGCTTGATCTTCTCCATCTCGCCGGCCTTGAGGTACTTCAAGATGAGCTCGTTGTTCCCCATGAGGATATAGAGCCCTTTGTCCACGATCGGGATATCGATCAATTCCTCATGGGTGTGGCGGACCCCGATGGGGGCATTCGCCGCGTCCATCACCGTCGTGTACCCCATCTTGGTATAGAGATACCCTGTGGCGAAGGTGGAGGGAACGGTGCCGCCGACTCCGGACCTCATGCCGGGCTTCTTGGGAACGGGTTCGTGCCGGTGGTCTTCCGGCCTGAACGCACGGGCGGCATTGACCGCGGGGCTGGCGATATGGGTGTGGATATCCACCCCGCCGGGCATCACGACCAGATTTGTCGCGTCAATGACCTCGGCGGGCCCTTTGCAGGATTCTACGATCTTGCCGTCCTGAATGCAGATCTCCTTGACGGCCCCGCTGATTCCGTTGGCCGGATCGTATACGTCGCCGCCGACAATCTTGAGGGAGCGCCCCATGGCACTCAGCCCCCGCCTTTGACGGCCGGCTTGGGGGCGCCCTTGCCGCCGTTTTTCATCGCCGAGACCTTTGCGATGATGCGGTCCAGGACCTCACGATCCGACGGGTACGGCGAGTCAACCACCTTCTTCATGACGAGGGGGATGTGGTCCATCCTGTAGAGCATTCCCCCGGCCGCAATTCCGGCCTGGGCCGTCGGGATCACTACCGTGGCAACCTTCGTCGTCTCGCTCTCTTTAGGATCGATCGCGATCATCGGAATCGACTGTAGATGCTCCGCCGTCTTCGCCGGAAAGTTACCGATCGCATCGCCCGCCACGATCAGGGCGGCATCTACCTCCTTATTAGCCAGGAGATCGGCGACCGAGTACTCTCCGGGGTTGAATCGGGGATAGCCGCGGCTCATGTTCACGGCGAAGGGATAGCCCGTCTGCCATGACAGGACCTGGGCCATGCCCACCACGTTGCCGTGGCCCCTCATCGGCGCCGACAGGAACTTGGTACACCGATTCAGCTCCTGGATCAGCGTCAGCAGAGCCACGACATTCAAATACTTGCCGCGGCTCATGGTGAGGCCCATCCCCCAATAGAGGATCCCGAACTTGCTGCTCTTCATCTTCTCCAGAAGGGTCTTCCACTCGTCGATCGCGACCCCGCCCACCTCGACACAGTCCAGTTCGTGGCCCCTGAGCATGGCCCTGAGCGCAGAGAAGACTTCGTAATCGGAGTTCGGCTTGATCTGGATGAAGGCATCGGCCATCCGTGTCGTCGGCGTGGGCCTCACGTCCACGTTGATGACCATCCGGTCCTTCTTGCCTTTGGTGGTGAACAGCCCTTTCGCAGTCACCGAGTACCGGCTGGCATGCCGGGGATGGGCCTCGGCGGGGTTGCACCCCCAGAAAATGACCAGATCGGCACGGTTCTTCACCTCCCCTACGGTGCAACTGGAGATGCCGACGGTCTGGACCGCCTGCAGGCTCGGGGCATGGCACACTGAAGAGGTGTGGTCGATGTTCGCGCCGATCAGGTCGGCCAGCTCGATGGCCTTCCGCTGCGCATTCAACTCGGTCGAGTCGAGGCCGTAGATGAGTGGGTACTTGGCTTTGGCCAGGATCTCCGCGGCCGCATCGATGCACTCATCGATGGTCGCCGGTTTCCCCTTGATCGTCGGCTTAGCCCACCCCTCCAGGTGATGCATGAAGGTGTCTTTGCCGAGGACACACGCATTTTTCACATCCTTGATCTTGCCGTCCACCACATGAACTTCCAGGTCATCACAGCACACGCCGCAGAAGGGACAGGTCACCCCCTCGACGACGGTTACATCCTTTGCATCCTTAACGCCTTTCACGGCAGCAGCCTCAGCCATGTCGCTCAACCTCCACTTCGATCCCTTTCGAATTCGGCATCCCAGTCGCCTGGGTATCCGAGCCGATAAGGGCATTGATCATTCCCCCGTAGGCGATAAACACCAGGCCCTGGGGGATATCTCCCTTCTTGAACTTGACCACCGTCGAACCGTATGGTGTCTTGACTCTGACCTGATCCCCGTCTTGAAGCTGGAGGGTCTCGATGTCTTTGGCGTTCATCTGCAGGGTCGAGATCTCCTCCTGGTACTCTTTCGCCTCCTTGCCGAGATGGACCGACCTTCCCTGCTTCGTCGTCCTGCCGGTGATCAAGATAAACCGTTTCTCAGGCACCAGATGCTTGCTCCTATCCATACAATAATTCTATCATCGTACCAATCGCATCAACGTGCTGATCCGGTTCACATGCATGGGCGCGGGCGAGCCGCACCAGTCGATCACAGTGTCTGATCGCGGTGCCCCTCTGGCTCTCGCTCGCCAGTTTGCGTTGCGCCAGCTACTTACGCTGAGAGGCGCCGTCTGGCAATCTCCAGGGCTGTATTCTCGTCAAGAACCACGAACTTCTGGGAAGTTCGGATCGTCTCGAGCATCTCCATCTCGACATCGTATTTCAAGACACCGATCGCGAGCGCCCCGATCCCCCTAATGCCAGGGGAGATCTCCTTCATGTCATCCTCCGGCGAGAGGGCGTAAATGCCGGTAGGAGGCACGGCATTCACGTCGGCCACAAACTTCCCGGGCGGAAGAGACTTCAGGACCGCCTCCGAAATCATTTGTATCCCTGCCTTGCCGGTCGTGAGAATCAGGTCCATATCACGGAGGAGGGGGATCTTCCCCTCATCCGTCGCCATTTGAGCGCCCTTGACGGACCCACCCGTCCGCGCTGAAAGCTCCTGCGCCAGCTTTTCCACGGCGGTCAAGTTCCGGGAACCGATGAGCACTTCACTGCCCAGTCTTGCGCAGAGGGCCCCCACAACTCTCCCAACCGGTCCTGTCCCACCGGGGATCGCCACGCGCCTACCTTTCAGCCCACCGAATGCCTTGTCCACCTTGGCGACAAGAGCCACGGCGGTCGTGTAGCCTCCCTTTGGATCGATCATCATCGAACACTGAAATGGTGGAAACATGTTCTTGACGGCCACCTCGCGAATCCGCTCAGCAAAGTCCAGATCGTTTCCGCCGATGAAGATCGCCGTGAACTTGGCGCCCTTCGGGCCCCTGGAGAAGATGATGTCCTGAACCAGGAGCGCTCCCGACTCCTCGGTCACACCCCCGTACGGAATCACAGCGTGGAAGCCTGCATCATACGCCATGTTGACGTCAAATGGACTGGGATGGAGCTCATTCGTCAAGAAATAGAGAAGATATTTTCGTTCTGTTGCCATAGGCCCTCACCAAGACAATCGACACGAAGTTGACGGTTAACGTTATCGTGAACTGTGAACAGCCCACCCCTGACCCCGTACCGCCCCCCACTGGCGACAGGGGGAGGGGAGGAGGCGAGTTTTCGCGGGGCTAGCGTAGGGTGTGAGCTAAGAAGGTCGAAGAAGCCGATGGGCGAGAAACCGATCAGGCGGCTCACGCACCCCGCCCTGACCTCTCGAATCCCGGCCACCAGCTCCTTCGGTGCACCCGATACTGTGTCCGCTGATAGGACTATGCGAAGGGATGCTTGGCCTTGTCCTTCTGCGCCAGAATCTCATCCATAGTTGGATGTTCTGCCAATGCCCGCTTGATCGACTCTTTGGTCGCTCGATAGTTGAAGTCGTAGATCTTCTTGTTGTCCGTGGCCTCCCAGTGGATGAAGACACCGACAATCACCACTAGGTCCTCGGCATCCTTCTTTGAGATGACCCCTTCAGAGACACTGTCCACCACGGCCTTCGCCACGGCCGCCTGGGCGGGACCGAACATCTGGACCGCCTGTGTCGCCCCTTTGATGGTCACCTTGTTGAACATCACTGTCGAAGGCTTTGCCGGAATATTCGGCGCCAGCACTGCCAACAAACCGTTGTGTCCAGCCGTTTGCCCGGCAAGGCGATTTGCGAACGCCACGCCGACTGGACCGTTCTTCGGTCCGATGATCAGGTCAATGTGCGCCACCTCGTTCCCATCACCCACCAACGACTCACCGACCATCATCTCGCGCATCAAAGGCTCTCCTTTTCTCTCCTAACGGTTCAGGTTGCTGTCCAGGAAAATTCCTGCCAACGCTTGACCACAAGCACCCCATTTAATTAGTCCAAAAGGGCCCTCGTGTCAACCGATTTCCAGTCACGGAGCGATGAATTCCAATGAATTCAGGTTATGGCTTCACCCCTGACGGAAGTGTTGCACAAGCAGATCACTCCCTGAAGAGGTTGCGAGTGATCTCGACCTCGGTCACCTCCTTTCCAACCTCGCAGCTGATATTGACGTTGATCTGATCCTGAGGCCTTTTGGCGAACAGTATGAGTGTATTCAAAAACTTTTCGGAAACGGTTTTGGACATCTGGACTTTGCTGCCGGTCTTCTGCTTGTAATACTCCACCACCTCGTCATATGGTGCCTTGACCTTAAAACCGACGATGAACCAGTTGGTCCTTTCCCCCTTTCCGGACCGACGAACGATGCTGGAAGCGATAGCCTTCGGGTGAATCGGGAGGCCGATGTCATCCAGAGCGAAGACTTGCGAGGCCAGAAGTGCCACGATGGGCGCCACAATGGCTATTCTCACAACGCTGCGGAGATCGTAGCGCATCAAGAACTCCTTATCGTCTCGTGTGTGAGGCAAGGGCCGCTTCAAGAACCCCCCAGCAAGCTGGAGGGATCCTTCGATCCAAGTGGAACTGAATCTTTTTATGTTCGCGCGCCTTGACTCTCCAGCAAGCTGGGGAGATCGCGTCGCGCTATGCGGATTCAGGTTCCACAGCTTACTGTGTTCCCCCGGAGAAGTCAATATTTCGGTGAACGTGTCCCATGCAGCTCGGTGAGCCGACGAGCTGCTCCTTCGGACAAGCTTGCGACGAGGGCTCGCTTGCGCTCGACTCCACCGTGTCCACCCGAGGATGCCGAAGTCCAAGCCGATCGAGAATACGGACGAGCACGTCAGGACAAGCACCCATCTGACGGTATCACGCTGCCCGGGAGTCTTCTTCTCTGGATAGATTCCCCAGCCCGAATCGGCGTACCAGGGTGGGGACGACCACCAAATTCAGGAGAGTCGAGGTGACGAGGTCGCCAAGGATCACGAGGACGATATCGTAGGGGGCATCGTCCTCATGCGAAAGGGGGAGAACCCGGGCCAGGTGATCGAGGGGGTCCAGAGGAAAGTCAGCGGGATGCAGCAATTCCTTCCCGCAGGGGTCGAGTTGCGCCCGTATTACTCCCGGGACGTGCTGGTGAAAAGAACGGTGAAAACGGTCATGTGGAATCTGATCGAGGGGGCCGGCCTTGTGGTTCTGCTGCTGTGGCTGTTTCTCTACAACATGCGGGCGGCCTTTATCGTCGCGCTCACGATCCCGCTATCCCTCTTGTTCGCGTTCATCTTCATGGACCTGCGTGGCATCCCGGCGAACCTGCTCTCGCTCGGCGCGATCGACTTCGGCATCATCGTCGATGGCGCTGTCATTATGACGGAGAACATCGTCCGCCATCTGAGCGAGCGCAGGCCGACGGAGCGGAAGGTCGTCCCAGAGGTGCAGCACGCCGCGGCCGAGGTCGCACGGCCGTTAACCTTTGCGGTGCTGATCATCATGACAGTCTACCTGCCAATCCTAACCTTTCAGCGGATCGAGGGTAGGCTCTTCCGGCCGATGGCAGTAACGATCTCGCTCGCCGTGATCGGCTCCCTCATACTGACGCTGACAGTGATCCCAACGCTCTCGAGCCTCTTGTTCCGTCGTCTGCCGTCTGATCGAGAGAGCCCACTCCTGAGCTGGCTCCGACGATCGTACCTCCCTGCGCTCCGCTGGTGCGTGCAGCGGCCGCTTGTCCCGATACTCAGCGCGGCCTGTCTTCTTGGACTCGCGCTTTTCATATTCACGACGCTCGGCAAGGAGTTTCTCCCCGAGCTCGACGAGGGGGATATCTGGCTGCGCGTCAAATTCCCGATCGGGATCTCGATCGAAGGTGTCCGCCCCTACTCGCGCGACATCCGCGAGCGGCTGCTGAAGTTCCCTGAGGTGCGGGTCGTCGTGTCTCAGATGGGGGCGCCCGATGATGGTATTGACCCTGAAGCGCCGGACAACGTCGAATTCTACATCGGGCTCAAGCCCCGAGAGGAGCGACGAATCAAGGACAAGGATCAACTGATCCTGGCAATGACCGAAGCTTTGTCGAGCATTCCTGGCACGACAATGAACTTCTCCCAGCCGATCAAGGACAACGTGGACGAGGCGCTCGCCGGCGTTAAAGGAGAGCTAGCGATCAAGCTACATGGGCCTGATAGTGTTGTCATGGACGCGAAGGCCAGAGAAATTGTGAGCGTGCTGAAGGACGTGCGGGGGGTCGCTGACCTTGACTACGACCATGTGGTAGGCTTTCCCCAGCTCCAGATCGTTGTCGACCGGGCCGCCGCGGCACGCTACGGCATCAACGTGCAAGACGTCCAGGACGTGATCGAAGCGGCAACTAGGGGTCGAGTCGTGACGGAGATATTCGAGGGGGAGCGACGCTTTGACCTCTCCGTGCGATTGCTGCAAGAGGGAGACCCGCTCGCGAACTTGAAACACCTCGTGGTCAGCGCGCCGAACGGCGAGCGCATTCCGATCACCCAGCTTGCGGAATTCGTCAGAACCGATGGGCTCGCGGAGATTGTGAGAGAGGGAAACGTCCGGCGGCTCGCCATCAAGTGGAGTGCCCGCGAGCGTGACATGGGAGGCCTTGTAGCCGAGGCCATGCGAAAGGTCGAGGCAGCCGTGAAGCTGCCCGAAGGCTACTGGATGGTCTGGAGCGGGCGCTTGCACGGCTTTATATCATCGTGCCGCTCGTGATTTTTATCATTTTCATCCTACTCTTCGGCGCGTTCCAATCGGTTGGGCACGCCCTACTCATCATGCTAAACCTGCCGTTTGCGCTCATAGGAGGCACGCTCGCCTTGTACCTCTGGAGCACCACCTTCAACATCTCGGCTGCGGTCGGGTACATCGCGGTCTTTGGGGTCAGCGTGCTGAACGGGGACGTGTTGGTCTCGTCGATCCGGCAAGCTTTCGAGGAGGGACTACCCCTCCGTGAAGCGGTCATGCGAGGCTGCGAAATCCGTTTTCGCCCGATCATCGTGTCCGGAATCGTTGCGGTGATCGGGTTCCTGCCGGCAGCGCTGTCTCACGGAATTGGGGCCGAGATCCAGCGCCCACTGGCGCGCGTCGTCATCGGAGGGTTGATCTCTTCAACGGCACTTACACTTCTGGTGCTGCCCGCGATCTATGCCCTGCTCACGCGTTGGCAGGAGAGCCGCGAGCAGCCAACCCCTAAGGCTCGCTAAATAGGGGGCAGTCAGAGTCATTATGTGGAGGGGAACCCGAGGGACATCCGATGCCGGCTTGCAGGAGGATTGCCTCGCAGGGGTATTGCCGTCCGTTCAACGATTCACTACGACTCACCCACCTCCAGGAGGAGGAAGCCTGCGCCACGGCCACAGCCTGGCGTAAGTGGCAAGCCGGTCGATGGGCCGGATCATCGGCAAAGCAGCGAGGGCGGCCGGCGTGTAAAGCCACGCAATCAGGCCGCCGTATATAAGCGGGACCTCCCAGTGAACGAGTCCGTGTCGCCAGAATCGGATCAGCTCGCAGGAGGCAAAGATGTAGAAGGCGAATCGAGCGCGCGGCCACATTCGCCAGAGCATCCAGCCAACGACCGGGGCAGCGATGCCGTAGATCGCGTAGGCCCGGAGCCTCACCTCGCCGAAGTTCAGAAACGGCACGCCGAAGTGGACGGAGCCGAGTTGCAGGAGCGGCGCCGCGAGTAAGAGGGCCGCCGGGATGGTGACCGCCAAGGGTCGTTTCACCGGTTCTCCTCCGCCCAGCGGATTCGCCCACCCCATCCTCCCCCGCCAGGCCAATCTCCTACGGCGCCATGGGCTCATTCGACCTGCCCATTATCCTGCTGGACACCCCAACGCGCCACATAGGGCGCCATCCAAGCCAGCAGGTCGTGCGGGGACAGTCCAAACATGTCATGCTCCACACCAGCTCTGGATCAAAAAGCGTCGCGGACCTTGCCGCAACGGAATCTATCGGGCGCCCGCAGTCCTGTCACGTCCACCCGATCCGAAGATGAAAGGCGGGTGGGTTGCCTTGCGCCACCACCGTGTCAGCAGGAGAGACACGGCTCAAAGTAGGGCTAACGAAAACGCCTCTCTCCTTTTTCGAGAGAGGCGTTTCATGAGCACGAATGCCGAGGGCGTCGCTATCGTATCTTTCGTTTCTCTGTGAACAAGCCTCCGCTCTTCGGCGGCACCCCGTCCGCCTGTCTCACCACACAATCAGACTGGGGTCGCCTTTATAAATCGACCGCACCCAGCCGAGGACCTTCCAGATCTGCTCATCCTTCAGCAGCAGCCCAAAGACGTTAGGCATAGTCTGGCCTGGGTAGGTCCCTTTGATCAACTTGAAAAGGGTCTCGTCGTCGCCGCCGAACTTCCACTGATCGTCCATGGCCGACGGGCCCATCCCGCCTCCGCCCATCCCGTGGCAGCCGCTGCATCCGGTCTGCATCCATATCGTCCTCCCCTCCGCGATCGCCTCGGGAATTCCCATGCATGGGTTAAGCTTCTTCGGCGTCCCCTGGTTCGAAGCTGCTGCTGGAGTGTTGTTACAGGCCACCCCCGGCGGCAGCGCCAGCGAGGGTGGGGGCGCCGGAGCGGCCGGGGCCTCAGGGGTTGTGGGTGGTTGAGTCGGTTCTTGTGCCTTCTGCGGCTCTTGCGGCACCTGAGGCGTTGGAGCGGCCGGGGCCTCAGGGGTTGTGGGTGGTTGAGTCGGTTCTTGTGCCTTCTGCGGCTCTTGCGGCACCTGAGGCGTTGGAGCCTCTGGACCCTTTGGCTGTTGAGCCTGCTCCTCTACCTTCTGCAGCTTTTCCTGTTCCTGGGCTGCCGGAGCCCAAGGGCGCACGAGCATAAGGCCCAGCGCCACGGCGGCAAGAAGCCACATGCTTCGTCTCGTCGTCAAGGTTCCTCCTGTCAACCGCTGCCCTCACCTTCGGCCCCTCTCCTTTGGGAGGGGGAAGAGATGAAGGGAGCGTCTAATCACGATGGTAGATGATCTGCCCCGGCTGTTCTTTGACCGGCCCAAACTGCTCCTTGGCCAGGAGGGGGAGGAGAGGCACGCCGTAATCCTCCAAGACCTTCTTGATCTCGGCCTGTCTTTTGCTCAGCGCCTGCTCCAGTTCCGCTTTCAACGCCTTATCGCCTTCTCTCACCCCCATCGAAAACTCAAAGGTGAACGGCGTTGCGGGACCACCGTCCATAAGCGGCACTACTTCGAGGTGGGAGGCGTTCAACTTTTTCATATAATAGCCGGCTACCGGCCCCCAGACCGCCGCCACATCGATCTCGCCGGCGATGAGGTCCTCGATGATCTTTCCCGGCCGATCCTGTTGGTAATCGTAAAGCTGATTGTAGCCGACCACATTTTTCATGATGCCCTTCTCGGCCAACGCCTCGGCAGGCGGGGAATTGACATAGGTGCCGATTTTGAGCTTTTTCAGGATTGGATCATCCAGGGATTTGATCTGGAATCCCTTATCCTTGGGATAGACGAGCACATAGCCCGAGCGGTAATACGGCTTGGTCCAGAGGACCGGGTCCCACCCCTCGGGGATCGAGATCAAGGCATCGCACTGCCCCGCCCTCAGCGTCCTCCTGATCATCCCCCGCTGATGTGGCCACCAGTAATAGGTGAGCTCAGCGCCCAATTCCTTGGCGATCACCTCGGCGATCTTGTTCTCGAACCCCTCCAACTTCTTATTGGAGAAGGGAAGGTTATCCGGATCGCCGCAGACCCGCAGCTCCTTGATATGCCCTCCCCAGGCGTGCCACGCAAGGGGTGGCGAGATCATCATCATCAAGAGCAACCCCAGAAGAACTACCAACCTTCGACCCATGACTCTCCCTTTGCTTTCAATCGTTCGCTTTATTCTTTTTCCACATCCGAGAACTGCCCACACCGATATTTGGGTCGCGCTTTGTGCTTCCCTCGTGGCCTGACAGGTATTTAGCAAAGAACGTATTTAGCTTACGAATCGCTGTCACAACTGCCAAGCCGCTTACGCGACCTATCAATGCTTTCGGCCCGCCGGCACGCCCGCGCACGAGGATATCGCGATGCCGTCCTCTGGCCTTGGGAAGCCATCCGAAAAAAACGGCGCCGGAGGACTATCCTCCGGCGCCGTCATGAGGTTCACGTGGTTAGTTACTAAGGGCGAAATCGTAGAGGATACCGCCCTTGGTCGTGGCCTTATCCAGACCTGAGGCGTAGGCGGCACCCACCTCGCCCAACGCGCCGAACGGATCGTCGGGCGGAATGTCGAGCGATACGATGGCACCGAACCAGCCGCCGACCCCGGACAGGATGGCGACATGCTGCTTGCCGTCAGGGGCCGTGTAGGTCATCGGGTTGCCGATGATGCCGGAACCGACCTTGTGCTTCCACAAGAGCTCACCGGTGCGGGCATCGACCGCCTTGAACCAGCCATCCATGGTGCCGTAGAAGACGACGTCAGAGCCGGTCACCAGGGCGCCGCCCCAAGCCGGGAACGGCTCCTTGATGCCCCAGACCTTCTTCCCCTTGACGCCGTCCCAGGCGATGAACTCACCCCAGTTGCCGCCTCGGCCCGGGAACATCAGCAGGTTCGCACCCACGTACGGGGCGCCGGCCGTGTACTGCACCAGGACCCCTTCATAGTTCATGCACATGTTGTTGGTCGGGACGTAGAAGAGGTTCGTCCGAGGCGAGTACGCGGCGGGCTGCTCGTCCTTGCCGCCCATCGCGCAGGGGCAGATGTCCTTGGTGTCCACCCCCTGCTTGGTCCGCTTCTCGGGGTTCTCGATCGGCCGCCCCGTCTTCATGTCGATCCCCTTGGCCCAGTTCAAAAATATGAACGGCTCCGCCACGAGCAGCGTGCCGTTGGTGCGGTCCAGGGTGTAGCCGAAGCCGTTGCGGTCGAAGTGGGTCAGAACCTTGGTCGCCTTGCCATTGATTGTCTGAGTGGTGAGGATCGTCTCGTTGACGCCGTCGTAGTCCCAGGCATCCCACGGGGTCATCTGGTAGCCCCACTTGGCCATGCCGGTATTGGGATCGCGCGCGAAGATAGTCATCGACCACTTATTGTCGCCCTTCCGGGGGGTGGGGTTCCACGTCCCGGGGTTGCCGGTCGAGGTGTACACGAGGTTCAGCTCGGGATCATACGACCAATAGCCCCAGGTGCTGCCGCCGCCCACCTTCCACTGCTCGCCAGGCCAGGTGGACGTCCCCATGCCCTTCTGTCCGTAGTGGGGGTTGGCGGAGTTGAAGTCAGGGGCGAGGCGGATGTCCTCATCCGGCCCCATGCTGTAGGCCCGCCAGACCTGCTTGCCGGTATTGATGTTCCAGGCGTCCACCCAGCAGCGGACCCCGAACTCGGCGCCCGAGACCCCCTGGATGTACTTGTCACCGACCACGATGCCGGCCCCGGTGATGGTCTGCCCCTTGGTCGGGTCGGCACTCTTGCTCTTCCACAGCTCTTTCCCGGTCTCGGCATTGAGGCCGATGATCTGGCCGTCCAGGGTGGCCATCAGGATCTTGGGGGGACTGCCGGGGGCGTACTGCACGCCCCGATGGACCCAGTCGCAGCAGGCGACCGGCAGGGCCCGATCATCCTGCTTCGGGGTATACTTCCACTTGATGGGGGCCCCTTCCTTCGACAGGTCCAGGGCGTAGACGTGATTGGGGTAGGAGCTGTGCACATACATCGTGGTGCCGACCACCAGCGGCCCACCCTCATGTCCCCTCGGCTGGTTGACGCCGGTCGAGAAGGACCAGGCGACATGGAGGTTCTTGATGTTATCGCGTGAGATCTGGTTCAGTGTGCTGTACGCCCAGTTCGAGTAGTTTTTCCTCTGCATCACCCACTGCGTGTCGTCGTTCTGCAGCTTCATCAGCTCCTCGTTGGCGTAGACCATAAACGGCGCCACGACGAGCCCGCCGACCAGGAACATCAAGGCCCCGATCAGCATCATGAATCGTTTTGCACTCATTTACGCCTCCCTCTAGCTACGGTCTGTTATCGTTCAAGAAAAACTCTTTACTGCACAACTCGTCCACTTGCCTCTTTTCTATGTGCTCCTGCTCTGTTTCACCCCCTTCCAAAACTCACCACGGAGGCAATGATACCGAGCCAAGCCATCTGGCTTTTTCAACGGGATTAATGATCCCTGATGTTATAAGGCTCAGGGTCTTCCCTATTGAACGACCAGTGCTGCCACACGCAGGGAACTTACACTATCAGAGTGGATTGCCCCTGTCAAGTTCTAAAACGGTGTTTTGCAAATCCCAGGCACAGGCCCCAAGCTGCCTCGGCAATACACCCGTCCCCCTATCCCTCTCCGATCGGAGAGGGATAGGGAGCGCGGTTCTCAAACAGTGTGACGCTGGTGAGTCGCGGGCGC